>Ga0187849_1001601_pt1 | contig 23775 bp, 18 predicted proteins | sample June2016WEW_4_10_2_FD_132412 | JGI IMG/M metagenome (GOLD analysis project Ga0187849, IMG submission 132412) | Peatland microbial communities from SPRUCE experiment site at the Marcell Experimental Forest, Minnesota, USA - June2016WEW_4_100 | ecosystem: Environmental > Terrestrial > Soil >...
GACCGGGACCGCTGGTGGTCGATCATCGAGCGCTACGGAGTCACGACGCTCTACACAGCGCCTACGGCCATTCGCACCTTCATGAAGTGGGGGACGGCCTACCCTGCGTCACACGACCTGTCGAGCCTGCGGATGCTCGGCTCGGTTGGCGAGCCGATCAACCCCGAGGCGTGGATCTGGTACTGGCAGCAGATCGGCGGCGGCCGCTGCCCGGTCGTCGACACGTGGTGGCAGACCGAGACCGGTGCCATCATGATCTCGCCTCTGCCCGGCGTGACGACCTTGAAGCCGGGGAGCGCGACGTTCCCGCTGCCGGGGATCGGAGCCGAGGTCGTCGACGACGCCGGCAGGACCGTGGAGCGCGGCGGCGGGTACCTCACCCTCACGCGGCCCTGGCCGGCCATGTTGAGGGGCATCTACGGCGACCCGCAACGGTACCGCCAGACTTACTGGAGCCGTTTCGAGGGTCGTTACTTCGCAGGCGACGGGGCCAAGGTCGACGATGACGGGTACCTCTGGCTGCTGGGGCGGGTCGACGACGTCATGAACGTGTCGGGCCACCGCGTTTCCACGACTGAGGTGGAGTCCGCGCTCGTCGACCATCCGAGCGTGGCAGAGGCGGCGGTGGTCGGTGCCAACGACGCCACGACCGGGCAGGTGATCATCGCCTTTGTCACCTTGAAGCACGGCCTGGAAGTCGGCGACGAGCACGCGGAGGTCCTGCGCGCGCACGTCGTCGAGAAGATCGGTGCGATCGCCCGGCCGCGGGTCATCATCTTCACCGACGACCTCCCGAAGACGCGTTCGGGCAAGATCATGCGGCGGCTGTTGAGGGACGTGGCCGAGGGCCGCGACCTCGGCGATACGACCACCCTGGCGGACCCCGCGGTCGTGGCCGAGCTTCGTCGTCGCGCGGCGACGGGCTCCGGCGAGGAGTAAGCGCCGGAGGCGTCCCCTGCCTGCATGTCCACTCGGGCTGCTACGGCTGAGAGCTCACTCGCGGAAGTTGCCGAACTGCAGGGGAATCTCGAGGTCCTTCTCCTTGAGGGCTGCGATCACCGCCTGTAGCTCGTCACGCTTCTTGCCGGTGACGCGGACCTGATCACCCTGGGTCTGGGACTGGACGCCCTTCAAGCCAAGGTCCTTGATGATCTTGTTGATCTTCTTGGCGTGGTCCGACGAGATGCCGGCGTTCAGTGCGGCGGTCTGGCGCAGAGCGCCTTTGGATGCCTCTTCGATCTTGCCGTAGGAGACGGCCTTCAGCGAGACGTGCCGGCGGACCAGCTTCTCCTCGAGGACCTGGACGAGGGCGCGCCGCCGGTCCTCGGTCGGCGCGTTCAGCTCGATCTCGTTCCCCTTCAGCTCGACGCTCGCGCCGGTGTCCTTGAAGTCGAAACGGGTGGCAACCTCACGGCTTGCCTGATCGACCGCATTGCGGACTTCTTGCATATCTACCTGGGAGGTGACATCAAAGCTCGGCACGCACGCACGCTAGCAAGGCTGCTCGCGCCGTCGCCTTGCGAAGTGAGCCGGCGCGGGCCACTATCGTGTCCGCCGACGGGTCGGTACCCAAGTGGACAACGGGGGCAGACTGTAAATCTGCTGGCTCAGCCTTCGAAGGTTCGAATCCTTCCCGGCCCACTCGTCAAAGGCGCAGGCCAGACGCTTCGAGGCGCTCGCGCCGAAGCAGGTCTGCAAAGCCCGGCCGCTCAGCGCAGCGGCGCGCTCATCGCCAAGATGTCGCTGCCGGCCTCGACCTTCGCTCTTGGACCGACGTCGGCTTGCTTCGCGCAGTCTGACCAGGAGCTAGACCAGGAGCTAATAGGCAGAATAATTGCTGTTGACGAGAGCCAGGGTCGGGTTCTCTCGCAGTAGCCGCTCGAGACCAGGCAACTACCGGCCGTGACCCACCGGGCTGGCCTCCGGGCGGCGGGACAAGGCGATGGCGGCGAGCCCGAGGATGAGCATTGCCGCGATGCCCAACCCCGATGCTGCAAGGCTCGCTCCAAGCCCGGGCGGCGCGTAGTTGAAGGTGACCAGTGTCGTTCCTTCGGGTACCGCGAAGGATTGCACGAGGCCGTCGCGATGCAGGGCGATCGTCTCGGCCCGGCCGTCGTGGTTGCCGGTCGCGCTCCAACCGGGGATGTCCGCGACGGACCTGACGATCGTGGCGGGTGCCGCCGAGGTGACGGCCACCGTCTCGGCAGGCGTCCAGGGCGAGGAGCTGACGACGCGAACCTGAAGGCCACCTCCGGCGTCGCCGGTCCGTCCCGCGAGCGAGAACGAACCGATGGCCCTCTGATTCGAGAACACCATGAATGGCCCGATCGTCCCAGCAGCCACCCAGTGCGGAGCCGTCAGGTAGGCGGAGAGCGGCCCGTCGAGGCCGTAGGAAGTGCCGGAGCGGGTCGTGACGACGACCGAGGCGATCCGGACCGGGATACCGAGCCGGTTCCCTGTCACCAGGCCGACCGAGGCGAGCGAGGCCCCGAAACTGACGACGACCTCCTGCGAGCCCGGTCTGTCGACCGCGACTCGTGCTGTTGTCGGGGGCTCGCTGGCACCAGTCGCCGGCACGAGACGAAGATCGCGTCCGAGCTCGGCCAAGGCCCTTTCTCCGAGCCGGGAGCCGGAGAGCTCGAGGGTGACCGTCCTCGGCACAAGTTCGCGTCCGAACCATCGGCGTGCAGATTGGCCGGCTCGGAGATCGATCGGCGACGGGACGGGCCCCACACCGGCGATCGTGGGGGCGGCGAGGCCCGGCAGCGTGCTGGTGGCGGGCTGGAACGTCTCAGCGTGCGTTCGGGCGACGGAGAGCTCGTCGGGAACGGTGAGCAGCACCCGGACGTTGAGCGAGTCGAAGACCCCCGTGGTCAACGCCACAGGGTGGAGGTCATCTTGGGTATGTGTCCCGGTTGCCGAGGCATAAGGCGACCAGGTGAGCGAGCCGTAGCCCTGGGCGCTGGCGAGGCCGGACACCACGTTGGAATCAGGTGCCCCGACCTGGTTGAGAGCGATGCCGGCCGAGCGCGCCGGGTCGACGATGAGGTAGCGCCCACCGGCGCCGAGCCGCGCGGCAAGCTGGGCTTGTAGCGAGTTGTCGGCATCGAGTGCACGGGCGTACACGGGCGCGAGCGAAGACTGGTTCACGGTGAACACGAGGAGATCCGTTATGACGAGAGCCGCGATCGCTGACGCGACCCGACGGCGCGGCCAGGAGGGACCGAGGACCACGATCGCACCTGCCGCGGGCGCGATGGCGGCGGTGACCACGAGGTAAGGGGCGATGGCCCGCAACGACCAGCGCGAACCTGCGAGCGCGTGGAGGAGCCCCCCGTAGGGCTTGGCGGACAAGGCCGTGGCAACGACGAGACCAAGCACGACGACGGGCGCGACCAGCCCGCTCGCCACTGACACCGGGCTCGCGCGGCCGGGCTTTGTCGCGAGCTGATCCTCGATCCAGTGGCCGAGCAGCATCGACGACGCGAGCGAGAAGAGCACGAGCGCACGGCTCGGGAGCCGCTGTTCACCCACTACGGGGAGGTGGATGAGCAGGTGCTCGAGCGGAGTGTTGGCTCCGAGGGCCAACAGCAGGCCGATGCCGCCGACGAGGTACCAGACGCGCCAGTGCCTAGCGCGCTCGGAGCGCCATCTGGGCACGAGCGCCACGATGGCGACCAGGGAGGCAATGCCGCAGTAGGCGTCCAGCTCGGCGAGGTTGTACGGCCCGGTGTACGCCTCGAGACCGATCGGACCGCCGCCGAGCAGGTGCGGGACGAGTGAGACGAGCAGCTCGGCGGGTGAGACCGAGCCCGAAGCCGCAAACACGTAGCTTGCGTGGGCGCGCTCTGTGACTGCGAGGAACTCAGCGGTTGGGATCCACTGGACGGCGCTGACCAGCAGTCCCGCGACGCCGCCGCCGGCAGCCCAGCCGAGGCAGGCAAGCTGCCGACCGCGTTCTGCGATCAGCAGGTGGCCGCCGTAGGCGACGACTGCCACGAGCGTGTCGATCACGATGTCAGGGCTGCCTGACAGGCCGATGCACCCGGTGGCGACCGCCAGAACCAAGGCCCAGGGCGCCCGGCGCCTGGGCTCGTCGCGGGCGATCCCGTCCAGGCCGACGAGGCACCAGATGAGCGACGCCGAGGCCGACACGAAATCGATGTGGACGATTTGTGACGAAACGAAGCCACCAAGCCCGAAAGTGGCGCCGCCGAGGGCGGCTGCCAACGTCCGGCACCTGTTGCGTCGCAGGAGCACGAATCCACCGATGGCTCCGGCTGAGAGCGTGAGCGCCTCCGCCAGGACCCAAGCGGTGAGGTGCGGCAGGAAGGCGAACAGCAACGTGCTCGGGAGCAGTGCGTGAGCGCTTGCTCCCGCGAGAAGAGGAGTTCCAGACCAGAGGTACGGGTCGTAGACCGGGAGCCGGCCATGTGCGATGAGCTGGCCTGAGAGTACCGAGAGGGGGTAGTTCTGCGTCAGGTCGTCGCCGGTGAGCAGCGGATAGCCCGCGAGCGCGGCGATGCTGAGCGCGATCAGCGGGATGCCGAGCAGTGCCGTGACAGCGACGACGTCGCGCCGCTCGAGCCGGCGGATCTTCCGAGCTCGGGTCACCGTGGCCCAGGCAAGTTTCGGCCTGACGAGCTCCTCGCCACCGCCGTCGCCAGTTGAAGCACTGCCCGACCGTAGTCAATTCCCGCTCCTGTGCTCGTGTCATGCAGTCTCACGCCAGCGTCCTTTCGCATCGGGCCTTGGGTAGGATCGCTGCGCATAAGAAGACCGACAGGACGCGCCAGGACGGCGTCGAGGACCTTGGAGCGTGACCCTCAGGCAGGAAGTTCTGGGCCCGAGCGCACCTGGCCTTTCGTCGATCGGCTGAGCGGGCTGATCGGTCGTGCCCGCGGGCAAGTCGATCGGGCGGTTGAGTTTCTTGCCCGCATGCGTACGCCGCTTGGTGAGGTGCGGCCGTATGTGCTGGGCGAGGCGCCGATCGCGCGGCTGGTGGTGGTGCCGGCGATCATTGGGTTCGTCAGCGCCGTCGCCATCGCCTGGGGCGCTTCGTTGCCGAGCTCCCCGTTTACCTGGAAGTCCTGCTCGGGAATCATGTCGGGCTCGGTGACCGTGTGCCACCCGTGGTACTTCGGCATTCCCCCACCGCCGGTGGTGACCGGCGCGCCCTTGCCTGCGGACAAGAACCTGTTCATCGGTCTCGTCGCCGTCTACGGGGGCATGGTGATCATGTTGCAAGCCTGGATCGCCCTGATCCGTATTGCACGCCGCCACCGGGGCCTGCCTTTGAGGTCCTTCGTGGCTGTGTTCGCCGCCTGGACGGCCCCGCTTCTCGTCGTCGCGCCGCTGTTCAGCCGGGACTCCTACAGCTACGCGGCCCAGGGCGAGATGATGAGCCGCGGGATCAGCCCGTACTTGTTCGGGCCGGCGGTGCTCGGGGTGAACGCCTTTTCCGGACTGGTCGACAAGCTGTGGGCCGACGTGACCTCGCCCTACGGGCCAGTGTTCCTCTGGATCGCAGGGGTGAACGCGACCGTGGTCCACCACAACGAGCTCCTGGCGGTCGTCGGCTTCCGCCTGCTCGCGCTCGTCGGTGTGGTGATGATCGGGATCTTCCTGCCGCGCCTGGCGCGTTCGTACGGCCGGGATCCCTCTGTCGCCTTCGTGCTCGCCGTGCTGAACCCTCTCGTGCTGCTGCACCTGATAGCGGGCGCACACAATGACGCGTTGATGCTCGGTTTCCTCCTGGCCGGGCTCTGGTTCGCACGTGAGGGACGGCCGGTTGTCGGAGTGCTGCTGTGCACGATCGGGGCGATGATCAAGATCCCGGCCTTCATGGGCGTCGTGTACATCGGCTGGGGCTGGCTCGGCGACGACGCGTCGTGGAGGTCCCGCCTCAGGCCAACCGTCGCGGCGGCGGGGCTTGGCGTCGGCGTCATGGCAGCGGTGTCCGAGATGGTCGGGCTCGGGTGGGGTTGGGTGACAGCACTTGGAAATGGGGCAACGATCAGGTCCTGGAGCGATCCTCCGACGATCGCAGCCTCGTTCTCGGCAAAGCTCTTGGAGCTGGCCGGGCTCGGGAACCATCAGCAAGTGCTCCTGAGCGGGGCGAGAGACCTCGGGTTGCTGCTCGCGGCGGCCATCGCTTTGCGCCTGTTGTGGCGCGCCAAGCAGGCCACGGCGATGCGGGCGATGGGCTTGACGCTCCTCGCTGTCGTCTTTCTCGGACCGGCAGTGCAACCGTGGTATGTCGCGTGGTCCGTGGTGGTTCTCGCGACGATCGCGGAGCACCGCCTCAGGGTCCTGGTGATAGTGCTCTCGACCGTGGCTTGTTTCCTCGGCCTCCCGGGAGCCGGAGCGCTCGTCCTCCAGTTCGGCGAGGCGAATCCGATCCTCATCGCCCTCGCCTCGCTCGCCATGCTCCTCCTCCTCGCCATCCCGCTCGTGATGAGAGTCAGAAGGGCACTGAACACGACTGAGGACAACCGCGTGCAGGTGGTACCGCAGGGCTGAGGCGCCCGTCGTCAAAGAAGGCGCTGCAGGAGGGCCACGTCCACCCAGCGGCCGAACTTGCGGCCGATCTCTCGCTCGATGCCGATCAGGTCGAAGTCGCAGGCTTGATGCAGTGCCACCGATGCCTGCTGGGTAGCGCTCACGCGAGCGACGATGGAATGAAAACCGTGGGTCCGGGCCATGACGACGGCTTCACTCAACAGCTGGCGCCCAACCCCCTTGCCTCGATGTTGTTCCGCGACATAGATCGAATCCTCGACGGCTGTCGCATAGCCCGGGCGCGGTCGGTACGGCGAAAGTGACGCAAAGCCGATCACCTGGCCGCCGTCGTCGGCGACGATGACCGGGTAGACGCCCGAATGGGCGACCATCCAGCTCGCCTGCTCTTCGGGCGTGCGCGGGACGAGATCAAGGGTGGCGGTCGAGCCGGTCACTTCTATGTTGTAGATCTGACGGATGGCCTCGGAGTCGGCCAGGTTCGCTCGGCGAATGTCCACGCGGTGCATCGTAATGACGCGCCCGCTAGGTTCTCCGGCCCGTCGCGGATATGATCGGCCGTCGCGGCAGCGCCAGCCGATGGTGACTGGCACCGCCCCCTTAGCTCAGTCGGCAGAGCACAGCCATGGTAAGGCTGGTGTCGTCGGTTCGATTCCGACAGGGGGCTCCGCGGCGGCGTAGCTCAGTTGGTAAGAGCACACGGCTCATAATCGTGGGGTCGCCGGTTCGAGTCCGGCCGCCGCTACCGGGAGTGGAGCAGAGGAGCAGCGTGGCGAAGAACGAGAAGAGAGTCAAGGTGACCCTCGCTTGCGAAGTGTGCAAGCGCAGGAACTACATCACCATGAAGAACAAGCAGAACGACCGTGAGCGGATCGAGATGAAGAAGTACTGCCAGTTCGACCGGCAGCACACAACTCACAAGGAAACGCGCTGAACCGCGAGGCAGACGACCTCGCCTACCTCGTCGAGCTCGCCCGACACGGGGACAGGGCGGCCTTCGAGCACCTGGTGCGCGCCACCTCGACCGACTGCTACGCCCTGGCGCTGCGTCTCGTGGGCAACGAGCATGATGCGCGCGACGTTCTGCAGGAGACCTATCTCCGAGCTTTCCGCAAGCTGGGCAAGTTCCGAGGTGACTCTGCTTTCGGGACATGGCTGCATCGCATCACTGTGAATTGCTCGGCCACTCTCGTGGCAAAGCGCCGGCGAACCTCCCACGTCGAGCTCGACGACGATCTGGAGGTTCTCGAGACGCGTTCCGAGCGCGATCCGGAAACCGCGGCTGGGACGGCCGACGATCGGGAGCGCCTCGTAGAGGCACTCGCGGATCTTCCGGACCAGATGCGGATGGTGGTCGTGCTCAGGGACGTCTACGACCTGGCGCACGAGGAGATTGCCCGTGAGCTCGGCATCAGCCAGACCGCGGCAAAGGTGCGCCTACACCGGGCTCGCCGCCGTCTGCGCGAGCAGCTGTTCGCACCGGCCGGCGCGGCGGGCGGGCTGAGCCGCACGAGGCAGCGTTCGCGGGCCTCCGCCGGAGTCGGGGACGGGGCTGGGGTCAGCTCCCGCTCCAAGCGAGCCGGCGCGACAATCGGTGCCGAGCTCGAAACCGAAGAGGCGACCAGCCATGCAGCCGCGGTTTGAACAGGTGCTTCTCGCAGGCAGTGCGGCTCTGGAGGCTTCGCGTGCCAGGGTCACCCGCTCCCGGCTCGCCCAGGCCGGCGTCTCTTGCGCCAGCATCTCGTGCGCCGAGGTCGCCCTCGTTCTGCCGTCGATCCTCGACGGGGCCGCCGCGGCTGACGAAGTCGTCGTCCAGCACGTTGGGGCCTGTCTCGGCTGCCAAGCCGAGCTCGCCAGGTATCGCAAGCTGCTGCGACTGCTCAACCAGCTGCGGTCCTACAGGGTCGAACCACCACCTGGAGCTGTGGCCGACGTGCTCGGCGCGTTCGAGGCGGCGGCTCAGCGCCGCGTGATCCGCTCTGTTCTCACCGGCCGCCGGCTCGTCTACGTCGGTGCCTTCGCTGCGCCAGCCGCGGCGATCGTCGCCGTGACCGTCGTGCATCGTGACCGCCTGCGGAGACTTCGGCCCGTGGTGCTATCGTGATGCCGACCCGGGGCGACCGGTGCTCAGTCATTGGCGGGCCAAGACCCCGGCCCGGAGGGCAGTAGCTCAATTGGTAGAGCACCGGTCTCCAAAACCGGCGGTTGGGGGTTCGAGTCCCTCCTGCCCTGCTCACTGCTCTTTCGAGCCGAGGATTGTTGCGTGAACCGACAAACGAAGCGTCTCCTGCAGCGACAGGGCCAGATTGACGAGGAAGGCGCGCCGGCCGTTGGCCGTCGGCCGCCTCCCAGCACGCAACGGCGGCCAACTACCCCCGATCGACCAGGGCTTCCCGAGAGGATCGTCGAGTTCGCGCGTGAGGTTCGCAACGAGCTCGCCAAGGTTGCTTGGCCGAACCGCCCAGAGGTCGTCAAGTACACCCTGGTAGTGTTCGTGACCCTTGTGTTCATGGTCGGCCTCGTCTTCGGCCTCGACTACGGGTTCGCCAAGGGCGTGCTCCTTCTCTTCGGCACGTGAGTGACCAAGACAACCCCGGAGACGACGACGTGAGCGCGATGCATCCAGAACCGAAGGCCGAGGGCACCTCCTCCGAAGAGCCGCGAGTCCCCGAGGAGCCGGTCGAGGCTAGTCCGAAGTCGGGCGGCTTCGACCTGCTCGAATACGAGCTGCCGTCGCAAGGAGACGACGACGCGGTCGCAGTCGCCGAGCCCAGCCCCTACGACCGGCCGGGTCTCTGGTACGTCGTGCACACCTATGCCGGCTACGAGAACAAGGTGAAGTCGAATCTCGAGAGCCGAATCTCATCGATGAACATGGAGGACCGGATCTTCGAGGTCGTGATCCCGATGGAGGAAGTCGCCGAGATCAAGGGCGGCAAGCGGGTGTTCGTGCAGCGGAAGGTCTTTCCCGGCTACCTTCTGTGTCGTTGCGACCTCGATGACGATTCCTGGTCGGTCATCCGTCAGACGCCCGGAGTCACGGGCTTCGTGGGTCCGGGCACCAAGCCGACACCGCTGCCAAGAGCCGAGGTCGAGGCGATCCTCCAAGTACGGCCGGAGGGGATCGAGGGCCAGAAGCACCGCTCCAAGCCGCGCCTCGAGCACCAGGTCGGTGACACGGTTCGGGTCAAGGAAGGTCCGTTCGCCGACTTCTCCGGCCAGATTGCGGAGATCAACGAGGACCAGCTGAAGCTCAAGGTGCTCGTTAACATCTTCGGTCGCGAGACTCCGGTCGAGCTCGAATTCAGCCAGGTCGCCAAGCTCTGAGCGCCTGGCAGCGGAAGAAAGAGGAAGAACCTTCATGGCACGTCGTCGCGTCGCCGCCATCGTAAAGATCCAACTGCCCGCGGGAGCAGCCACGCCGGCACCCCCGGTCGGGACGGCCCTCGGTCCACATGGTGTGCAGACGATGGAGTTCTGCAAGCAGTACAACGCTGCGACCGAGAACCAACGGGGCACGATCGTCCCCGTCGAGATAACGATCTACGAGGATCGTTCGTTCACATTCGTGTTGAAGACGCCGCCGACGACGTTTCTCATCCGGGAGGCGGCCGGTCTCGAGAAGGGGAGCAAGCTTGCCGGGCGCGAGTCCGTCGGCTCGATCACCGACGACCAGGTCGCGGAGATTGCCTCAAAGAAGATGCCGGACCTCAATGCCAACGATCTCGAGGCTGCAAAGCACCAGGTGGCGGGCACCGCTCGCTCCATGGGCGTCGCGGTCAGCAAGTGACGACCGTCTCGCAGTCGCTCGGCGCGTCGCATCGAAGGGAGCTCTGCAAGTGAACAAGGGAAAGCGGTACGCCGAAGCGGTGAAGGGCTATGACCGCGATCGTCTCTATTCGCCCGTCGAGGCGCTGGAACTGGTCAAGAGCCTCGCAAAGGCCCGGTTCGACGAAACCATCGAGCTGGCCACGCGACTCGGCGTCGACCCACGGCGCGCCGACCAGATCGTCCGCGGCTCACTCTCGTTGCCGGCGGGCACCGGGCGGCTCGTACGCGTCGCTGTCTTTGCCGCCGGCGAGCAGGCCGCCGAGGCGCGTGCCGTCGGCGCCGACATTGTGGGAGCGGACGATCTCGTGCTCCGCATCGAGAAAGAAGGCTTTCTCGCATTCGACGTTGCCATTGCCACGCCGGATCTGATGGCTCAGGTCGGGCGGCTCGGGCGCGTGCTCGGGCCCCGCGGCCTGATGCCAAACCCCAAGACCGGGACCGTGACCACGGATATCGCGAAAGCGGTCGCCGAGTTCAAGGCTGGCCGGGTGGAGTACCGGACCGATCGTGTCGGCAACGTGCACGTCCCGATCGGCAAGGCGTCTTTCGAGCGCGCCCAGCTGATCGAGAACTACCGGTCGGCCATCGACGAGCTGGTCCGAGCCAAGCCCGCGGCTGCCAAGGGTCGCTACCTGCGATCCGTCACCGTGAGCTCGACGATGGGCCCGGGCGTGAAGATTGATCCGGCCAAGGCGCGGATCATCGACGAGGTGCTGGCGGCTTCAGCCTGAACAGCACGAACGTCGTTTGCTGAACGACCCGTCCGCGGAGGTCGGCTACGCTTCAGCTACCAATTGAATAACTCGCCGTAGATCTCCGGTGCGCCGAAGGGCGCTGAAAGGGTTTTTGACCCGCCCGACGAGGCGAAGTGCCAAGCGCTTCCCCCGCCCTGCGCGTCGCGATCCCTCCGGAGCCTTATCCGCGGGGTCGGCCCCCGGGAATGTGATCAAAGGAGCGCTCATGGCAGGACCGAGACCTGAGAAGGTCGCCGTCGTTGAGGAGGTGCGCGAGCATCTCGGCAGCTCGAGCGCGGCGATCCTCACCGAGTACCGCGGCCTCAAGGTGGGAGACCTGGCAACCCTGCGCCGCCAGCTGCGCACCGCGGGTGCGGACTACAAGATCTTCAAGAACACCCTCGTGCGCCGTGCGACCGCGGACAGCGACCAGGAAGCTCTCAACGAGTACTTGAAGGGCCCGACGGCGATCGTCTTCGTTCGCGACGACGTCGGGGCGGTCGCGAAGGTACTTCGGGACTTCGGCCGCGTGCACCCGCAGCTCATCGTGAAGGGCGGCCTTCTCGGTACACAGCTGCTCGATGCCACTCGTGCGAGCGCCCTCGCGGACCTTCCTTCTCGTGAGGCGTTGCTCGCCCAGCTCGCTGGCGCGATCGCTGCCCCCATGCGGCAGTTCGCCGGTTTGCTTCAAGCACTTCCGAGAAGCCTCGCCTACGGGCTGTCTGCGTTGATCGACAAGTTAGGCGGCGTGGTCAACACGGCCGAGCCCACCGAGGCAGCCGAGCTGGCCGAACCCACCGAACCCACCGCCACGGCCGAGCCCACCGAGGCAGCCGAGCTGGCCGAACCCACCGAACCCACCGCCACGGCCGAGCCCACCGAGGGCTGACTCGCGGGCGGGCTCATGGCAAACCGGTTCTAGGAACCATCGACAACCATTCGCACAACAGGAGGAAACATGGCAACCAAGGAAGAGATCCTCGACGGCATCGCGAGCATGACGGTGCTCGAGCTGAGCGAGCTGTTGAAGGCGTTCGAGGAGAAGTTCGGCGTGACAGCGGCAGCTCCGGTGGCCGTTGCGGCCGTCGCCGCGAACGGCGGCGGCGAGGCCGCGCCGGCAGAAGAGGAACAGGACGAGTTCGACGTCATCCTGCTCGCTGCGGGCGAGAAGAAGATCCAGGTGATCAAAGAGGTGCGCTCTCTTACCAGCCTGGGGCTGAAAGAGGCCAAGGACCTCGTGGACAGTGCACCGAAGGCTGTGCTCGAGAAGGTGTCGAAGGAAGACGCCGAGAAGGCCAAGACAAAGCTCGAGGAGGCTGGCGCTTCAGTCGAGCTCAAGTAGTGCCCCTCTGGGCTGCCATGCCCAGGAGGTTGAGCAAGGCCGTGGTTGGGTGATGGTGACAGAGACATCTTGACCTGGGGGCACGGTTCCCGTACCCTTCGCGAGGCGACAACTGTGTGCCGCTTGCTCGCGCGTCCCCGCGCGTGTAACATGAATGGTTGCCGTGCCCTCCCGTCAAGTGACCTTTCCACTTCAAGTTCCTTGACGCGCGCCCACGCACCGCTTATCCCTGTTTTCCGGTCGATCAGCACTCGCGAGGAGTAGACCTTGCCCTTACGTCCCCGCACTCCGGAGCGTTACTCGTTCGCCAACATTGACGAGGTTCTGCCGCTTCCTGACCTCATCGCCGTCCAGCGCGACTCCTTCGAGTGGTTCCTCGATCGTGGCCTCGCCGAGACCTTCGGTGACATCAGTCCAATCGCGGACTTCACCGACCAGCTGAGCCTCAAGCTCGACTTCGATCCGACCGACCCGGACCTACGGCCACCGCCCAAGTTCTCGATAGACGAGTGCAAGGCGAAGGACATCACCTACGCCGCTCCGATCTTCGTTCGGGCGTCGTTCATGAACCGCTCGACCGGCGAGATCAAGGAGCAGACCGTCTTCATGGGGGACTTTCCCATGATGACAAGCCGCGGGACCTTCATCATCAACGGGACCGAGCGAGTCGTGGTGAGCCAGCTCGTCCGTTCGCCCGGTGTGATCTTCCAGCCCGGCCGGGACCAGAAGACGATCGTCACCGGGACGATCCATCCCTACCGGGGCGAGTGGATCGAGTTCGACGTCGAGGCGAAGCCGAACCGTGACGTGAGCGCCGGTGCGCGAGTCGCCCGCAAGCGGCGCCTGTCGCTCTTTGTGGTGTTGCGAGCCCTCGGCTACGAGGACGAGGCGTTCTTGAGCCGCTTCGTTCGTCATTTCGACTTCCTCGACGCCCAGTGGGAGCGCGAGCGCGAACTCATCCCGACGCGTGATGAAGCACTGCTCGAGATCTACAAGCGCGCACGTCCGGGCGAGCCGCTTTCGCTCGATGCAGCCCGCGTCTACTTCGAGAACGCATTTTTCAACCCGCGTCGCTACGACCTGACCCGGGTTGGTCGCTACAAGCTCAACCGCAAGCTCGGCCCGGAGATCGAGCGCATCTCTCAACTGCTGGACATCCCGCTCGAGCGTCCAGACGAGCACTCCGGCGTGCTCAGCCCGAGCGAGGTGCTCGCCGCGTCGACCTACATGCTCCACCTGGCCAATGGCGAGGCTGGCTACCGCCTCGACGACCAGGACCACTTCGCCAACCGACGTATCCGTTCGGTCGGCGAGCTCATCCAGAACCAGGTCCGCATCGGCCTGTCGCGCATGGAGCGTGTCGTGCGCGAGCGCATGACGACCCAGGACGTCGAGGCGATCACGCCCCAGACTCTGATCAACATCCGCCCGGTCGTGGCGGCGATCAAGGAGTTCTTCGGCACAAGCCAGCTGTCGCAGTTCATGGACCAGCACAACCCTCTGTCGGGGTTGGCCCACAAGCGCCGTCTCTCCGCGCTTGGCCCCGGAGGTCTGTCGCGCGAGCGCGCCGGCTTCGAGGTCCGAGACGTCCACACGTCCCACTACGGGCGGATGTGCCCGATCGAGACTCCCGAAGGGCCGAACATCGGCCTCATCGGCCACCTGGCCAGCTATGCGCGGGTCAACGACCACGGTTTCATAGAGACGCCTTACAGGAAGGTGGTCGACAGCAGGGTCACCGACGAGATCGTCTACTACGCCGCCGACGAGGAGGAGGAGTACGTCATCGCCCAGGCGTCCGCGGCCCTCGACGCCTCCGGGCATTTTGTCGGTGACCGAGTCCTCGTGCGCCGCGGCCCCCAGGGTGCCGGCGTGCGGGTGGGCGCGACGTCCACTTCCTACGGCACGGCGAGTGAGGTCGACTACGTCCCACCGTCGGAAGTCGACTTGATGGACGTTTCTCCTAAGCAGATCCTCTCGGTCTCGACGGCCCTCATCCCCTTTGTCGAGCACGACGACGCCAACCGCGCCCTGATGGGCGCCAACATGCAGAAGCAGGCGGTTCCGTTGCTCGTGCCCGAGGCGCCCTACATCGGCACCGGCGTCGAGGCCCGCGCCGCGCGCGACGCCGGGGAGGTCGTCCTCGCCCAGGGCTCCGGCAAGGTCGTCGAAGTCGCCGGTGACTACGTCACCGTCGAGTACAAGCCCGGCGAGAAGGACCGGGCGCATCAGGAGCTTGGCAGGAAGATCTATCCAGTAGCGAAGTTCCAGCGTTCGAACCAGAACACGTGCGTGAACCAGAAGCCGGTGGTGTCCGAGGGCCAAGAGGTCCGTGCCGGCGACGTGCTGGCGGACGGCCCCTCCACTCACAACGGCGAGCTGGCACTCGGGAAGAACCTTCTCGTCGCCTTCATGCCGTGGGAGGGATACAACTACGAGGACGCCATCATCTTGTCCGAGCGGTTGGTGCGCGACGACGTCCTGACCTCGATCCACATCGAAGAGCACGAGGTCGACGCGCGCGACACCAAGCTCGGTGCCGAGGAGATCACGCGCGACATCCCGAATCTCTCAGACGACATCCTGGCGGACCTCGACGAGCGCGGGATCATCCGCGTCGGGGCTGAGGTCGACGCGGGGGACATCCTCGTAGGCAAGGTCACCCCCAAGGGTGAGACCGAGCTCACACCAGAGGAGAGACTGTTGCGGGCGATCTTCGGCGAGAAGGCGCGCGACGTGCGCGACACGAGCCTCAAGGTTCCACACGGTGAGTCCGGCAAGGTCATCGACGTGCGGGTGTTCTCGCGTGACGATTCACACGAGCTCCCGCCGGGAGTGAACCAGCTCGTGCGGGTCTACGTGGCCCAGAAGCGCAAGATCTCCGAAGGCGACAAGCTCGCCGGCCGCCACGGCAACAAGGGCGTCATCTCGAAGATCCTGCCGATCGCGGACATGCCGCACCTCGCCGACGGCACACCGGTCGACATCATCTTGAACCCGCTCGGTGTCCCGAGCCGGATGAACGTCGGCCAGGTGTTGGAGGCGCACCTTGGCTACGCCGCGAGGTGGGGTTGGCAAGGCGCCGACAAGCGCGTGCTCTCCGACCACATAGTGCGTGGCACCGAGACCAAGACGCGGCCGAGCACGGACCCGGCCATCTGGGTGTCGACACCGGTCTTCGACGGTGCGCACTGGGACGAGAAGGAAGAGGCCGGCCGCCACTCCACGATCCAGGAGCTGTTCGCGAAGTTGCTCCCCGACTCTGTCGATTCCTCGACCAAGATGATCGGCACAGACGGCAAGGTGACCTTGTACAACGGGCGCACGGGCGAGGCCTACGACAACACAGTGTGCGTGGGCTACGTCTACATACTGAAGCTTGCGCACCTCGTCGACGACAAGATCCACGCCCGGTCGACAGGCCCGTACTCCATGATCACCCAGCAGCCCCTCGGCGGTAAGGCGCAGTTCGGCGGGCAGCGCTTCGGTGAGATGGAGGTCTGGGCACTCGAGGCTTACGGCGCAGCGTACGCGTTGCAGGAACTGCTCACCATCAAGTCGGACGACGTGCTCGGTCGCGTGAAGGTCTACGAGGCAATTGTGAAGGGCGAGAACATCCCCGAGCCCGGCATCCCTGAGAGCTTCAAGGTGCTCATCAAGGAGATGCAATCCCTATGCCTGGACGTCGAGGTGCTCTCGACCACCGGCGAGGAGATCGAGATGCGCGAGTTGGACGAGGACGTTTACCGGACTGCCGAGGAGCTCGGGATCGACATCAGTCGCCCGGAGCGGGGGTCCGACGAGGAGGACGCGCGCCGCGCTGCGGAGAGGAGCTTCTAGGTGCTCGACGTCAACGATTTCGATCAGCTTCGAATCGGGCTCGCCACTGCGGACGACATCCGGACGTGGTCGCACGGAGAGGTTCGCAAGCCCGAGACGATCAACTACCGGACCCTGCGCCCGGAGAAGGACGGCTTGTTCTGCGAGAAGATCTTCGGGCCGACCAAGGACTGGGAGTGCTACTGCGGTAAGTACAAGCGCGTGCGGTTCCGCGGCATCATCTGCGAGCGTTGTGGCGTCGAGGTCACGCGCTCGAAGGTGCGCCGCGAGCGGATGGGCCACATCGAGCTCGCCGCCTCGGTCGTGCACATCTGGTACCTCCGTGGCACCCGGTCCTGGCTCGCTTACCTGCTCATGGGCACCGAGGCCCGTGAGGAGCTCAAGGCGAAGCAGCTCGAGAAGGTCATCTACTTCGCCGCGTACCTTGTCACCCACGTGGACGAGGAGCGTCGTCACGCAGATCTGCCGAATCTGGAGGCCGAGCTCAACGCCGAGATCGGCGAGATCGAGAGGGCCCGCGACCTCGAGGCCGAGCGCCGCCTGGCTGATCTCGAGCGTGAGCTCGCAGAGCTCGAGAGCTCGGGTGCCAAGGACTCGGAGATCCGCGCCCGCCAGAAGGCCGCCGAGAAGGAGATTACTGGCGTCCGCGAGCGGGCGAACGATGACATCTCGCTGGCGCGTCGTGCCTTCGACGAGATCTCAGGTCTTCACGGGCGCAAGATCATCGAGGACGAGCTCCTGTGGCGCGAGCTCCACAGCCGGTACGGCGATTACTTCGAGGGCGGGATGGGAGCCGAGGCGATCGCCCGGCTGATCGACCGCCTCGACCTCGACGAGGAAGAGCTCAAGCTCCGCGAGAACATCGAGCCCACAGACGGCCGGCGTCCGTTGTCGGCCCAGCGCAAGCAGAAGGCCATCAAGCGCCTGAAGATCGTTTCCGCGTTCAACCGCCGCGACGAGTCCGGCCGGCGGGTCAACGACCCCCGGGCGATGATCCTCGATGCCGTGCCGGTGATCCCGCCGGACCTGAGGCCGATGGTTCAGCTGGACGGCGGACGCTTCGCGACTTCGGACCTCAACGACCTCTACCGGCGCGTCATCAACCGGAACAACCGCTTGAAGCGTCTGCTCGACCTCGGTGCGCCCGAGATCATCATCAACAACGAGAAGCGGATGCTCCAGGAGGCAGTGGACGCCCTCTTCGACAACGGACGGCGTGGCCGCCCGGTGACGGGCCCCGGCAACAGGCCGCTCAAGAGCCTGTCCGACATGTTGAAAGGCAAGCAGGGCCGCTTCCGCCAGAACCTTCTGGGCAAGCGAGTCGACTACTCGGGCCGCTCGGTCATCGTCGTCGGTCCCACGCTCAAGCTCCATCAGTGCGGCCTGCCCAAGCTGATGGCGCTGGAGCTCTTCAAGCCGTTCGTGATGAAGCGGCTCGTCGACACCGAGATCGCCCAGAACATAAAGTCCGCCAAGCGGATGGTCGAGCGCCGGCGGATTCAGGTCTGGGACGTGCTCGACGAGGTCATCAAGGAGCACCCGGTCTTCTTGAACAGGGCGCCCACCTTGCACCGCCTCGGGATCCAGGCCTTCGAGCCGATCCTCGTCGAGGGCAAGGCGATCCAGATCCACCCGCTTGTTTGCACTGCGTTCAACGCTGACTTCGACGGCGACCAGATGGCCGTGCATCTACCGCTATCGGCCGAAGCTCAGGCCGAAGCCCGCGTGCTCATGTTGTCGTCCAACAACATCCTTTCGCCGGCGACCGGCCGCCCGATCACGGTGCCTGGTCAGGACATGGTGTTCGGTGTCTACTACCTGACGCTCATGGTCGACGGGGCGAAGGGCGAAGGCCGCGTCTTCCGTCACCTGTACGACGTGGAACAGGCCTGGGAAAACGGAAACGTCGCCCTTCACGCCAAGATCCGGCTGCGCCGCGGCCCTGATGGCTTCGAGTTCCCCCTCCGGGGAGTCCGCCATGGCGACGCGCCTTTGACCGAGGAACCCGACGAGCTCGAAACGACGGCCGGGCGCCTCTTCTTCAACCAGGCTCTCCCCGTCGGTTTCGGGTATGTGAACGACGTCATCGGAAAGCGCGCCACCTCGATCGCGACAATCGTGGAGCAGATCGCGGCTCACTACTCGAAGGTTCTCGTGGCCGAGAGCCTCGACCGTATCAAGGACCTCGGCTTCCGGTTCGCGACACGGTCCGGGCTCACCATCTCGATCGACGACGTGAAGACGCCGCCGGACAAGCAGCAGATCCTCGACCGCTACGAGAAGGAGGCGGAGAAGGCGGAGAACCAGTTCCGCCGAGGAATCATCACCGATGATGAGCGCCGCCAGAAGGAGATCGAGATCTGGACTTCGGCGAACTCCGAGGTCGGACGTGCGATGGAGAAGACGCTCGCGACGATCGCCTTCAACCCGCTCGACATGATGGTGGACTCAGGTGCAAGGGGCAACCCGCAGCAGGTTCGTCAGATCGCCGGCATGAAGGGACTCGTGTCCAACCCGCGCGGCGAGATGATCCCCAGGCCTATCAAGTCCTCGTTCCGCGAGGGGTTGTCAGTGCTGGAGTACTTCATCTCCACCCACGGCGCCCGCAAGGGCCTCGCAGACACGGCGCTTCGTACGGCGGACTCCGGGTACCTGACGCGCCGGCTTGTCGACGTGGCCCAGGAGCTCATCATCCGCGAACCCGATTGCGGCAGCACCCGCGGCATCTGGATCGAGGGGATCCACCAGGACCAGGCGGGCAAGCGGAGCTACCTCGAGACCCGGCTCTACGGCCGAGTCCTGATCGAGCCCGTCAAGCTCTCCGACGGCAGCGTCCTCGAGGCCGGTCGCGTCGTCCGCGACCTCGAGGTCCAGCAGCTGTCCGCCGACCCCGCGATCGACCGTGTCCGTACCCGGTCGGTGCTCACCTGTGAGGCCAACCACGGCGTCTGTGCCGCGTGCTACGGCCAGTCGCTCGCGACCGGTCGCAGCATCGAGCTCGGCGAGGCGGTCGGCGTGATCGCCGCCCAGTCCATCGGCGAGCCGGGAACCCAGCTCACCATGCGGACGTTCCACACCGGCGGCATCGTCGGCGAGGACATCACCCACGGTCTTCCCCGTGTCGTCGAGCTGTTCGAAGCACGCACGCCGAAGGGCGCCGCCGTGCTGTCGCGCACCTCGGGTGTGATCCGCATCGACGAGGACGACACGGGTCGGCGCGTAGTTGTCGTCGGGGACGACGGCAGCGAGGATGCCGTTCCAGTGTCGGCGAGGGCTCACCTCGAGGTCGTCGCAGGCCAGGAAGTGAGCCCGGGCGACGCGCTCGTGGACGGGCCGAAGGACCCCAAGGAGCTGCTCGAGATCAAGGGCATCCGTGAGACGCAGCAGTACCTGGTCGAAGAGGTGCAGAAGGTCTACCGAGACCAGGGCGTGTCGATCCACGACAAGCACATCGAGCTCATAGTGCGCCAGATGCTCCGCAGGGTGCTGGTCGCCGAACCCGGTGACGCGCCGTTCCTACCAGGCGAGCGCGTGGACAACCAGCGTTACGCCGCGGTCAACCGCGAGCTGGTCCAGGCCGGAAAGCGCGCCGCGGAAGGCCGCCCCGAGCTCATGGGCATCACGAAGGCGTCACTCGCGACGGACTCCTGGCTGTCGGCGGCGTCGTTCCAGGAGACCACCCGCGTGCTCACCGAGGCTGCGATCGAGAGCAAGTCCGATCAGCTGTTCGGGCTCAAGGAGAACATCATCATCGGCAAGCTCATCCCTGCCGGCACCGGCATGACGCGCTATCGCAGCGTGGAGGTGGGCACGCCCGACGCCGAGCGCATGTCCTTCTGGTCCTCGGACCTCGAGGTCGCCGATGTGGGCGAGGCCAATACGGACAACTTGGCTTCGTGGCTGCGGGACGTCGGACGGTCCGCGTTCGGCACCCCCTACGAGCAGGAGGACCCGTACGCGACCGCGGGCAGCGCCTACGCGAGCTTCGGTCCGACCGACGATCTGGTCGTGGCTGAAGAGGACCCGCTCAGCGACCTCGGGCCCGCCGAGGAAGGCTCCGCCTGATCGCGGCCTACAATGTTGCCGGAGAGCGGTGTCGGCTCCTATCATCAGCTCGTCGTGTCGGCGCAGGCTTGCGCCCACGGTTCTTCAACAAGGAATCCCAGAGAGGTTCGCGTGCCCACTATCGCCCAGCTCGTCCGCAAGGGTCGGTCATCCAAGCGGACGAAGACCAAGACCCCCGCGCTCAAGGGGGCGCCGCAACGTCGGGGGGTATGCACGCGCGTTTACACGACGACTCCGAAGAAGCCGAACTCAGCGCTCCGCAAGGTTGCGCGCGTGCGGCTGACCAGCGGTTCGGAGGTCACTGCGTATATCCCTGGTGTGGGCCACAACCTGCAGGAGCACTCGATCGTTCTCGTGCGCGGCGGCAGGGTGAAGGACCTCCCAGGTGTCCGTTACAAGATCGTGCGTGGCACTCTGGACACCTCCGGCGTGCGCGACCGTGCCCAGGCTCGTAGCCGCTACGGCGCCAAGAAGGAGTCCTGAGTTGCCCCGCAACGGCCCCCCACCCCGCCGCGAGCTGGTTCCCGACCCGGTGTACCGGTCGGTGCTCGTGACCCAGCTGTGCAACAAGGTCCTTTCTCGGGGAAAGCGCTCACTGGCCGAGCGCATCGTGTACGACGCCCTCGATGTCGTGCGCGAGAAGACGAGTGGCGACCCGCTGCAGCTGCTGAAGCGAGCGCTGGACAACGCGCGACCCGAGCTCGAGGTGCGCAGCCGCCGCGTAGGCGGAGCGACCTACCAAGTCCCCGTGGAGCTCCGCCCGCGCCGGGCGACGACGCTGTCGATCAGGTGGCTGGTCGGTTACTCGCGCCAGCGCCGAGAGCGCACGATGGCGCTCCGGCTCGCCAACGAGATCCTCGACGCTTCGAACGGTGTCGGCGCTACGGTCAAGCGCAAGGAGGACCTCCACAAGATGGCGGAGTCGAACAAGGCATTCGCGCATTACCGCTGGTAAGTGCCTGCGGTACGCCAGGTGTCGTCCCGGTGTCAACCGGATGTCCACGCGCCCGGCGTAGCGTGACAGCGCGCCCGCGGAGCGAAAGCGCATTTTGCCTCTGCCGGTGAACACGACAGAAACGACACCGCAGCTCACCACCGACTAGAGAAACGAAGCAAGGCGATGGCCAATCCATCATCCATCCGAGAGTTCCCGCTGGCCAAGACCCGCAACATCGGGATCATGGCCCACATCGACGCGGGCAAGACCACCACTACCGAGCGCATCTTGTACTACACGGGTCGCACCTACAAGATCGGTGAGGTCCACGAGGGTGGCACCGTCATGGACTGGATGATCCAGGAGCAAGAGCGCGGGATCACCATCACGTCTGCTGCGACCACCTGTCGTTGGCGCGACACCTGGATCAACATCATCGACACTCCCGGCCACGTCGACTTCACCGTCGAGGTCGAGCGGTCCCTTCGCGTCCTCGACGGAGCAGTCGCCGTCTTCGACGCCGTCGCCGGCGTCGAGCCCCAGACCGAGACGGTGTGGCGCCAGGCCAACAAGTACCGCGTGCCTCGCATGTGCTTTGTCAACAAGATGGACAGGGTTGGCGCAGACTTCGACCGTACCGTCGCGATGATCCGCGATCGGCTCGAGGCGACGCCTGCGGTGGTGCAGCTCCCGATAGGAGCAGAGGGCTCGTTCGAGGGCGTGATCGACCTCTTGAAGATGAAGGCTCTCGTGTGGGGCGAGGGCATGGGCGAGACCTGGGAGACCCGGGAGATACCCGCCCATCTCGCCGGCGCGGCCGAGGAAGCTCGGCACGCCCTGATCGACGTCGTCTCGAACTTCGACGACAACGTGATGGAGCGTTACGTCGCCGAGCAGGAGATCACCCCTGAGGATCTCCGCAAGGGGATTCGCACCGCGACCATCGCGAGCGAGCTGGTCCCGGTGCTGTGCGGCTCGGCCTTCAAGAACAAGGCTGTCCAGCCCATGCTCGACGCGGTCGTCGACTACCTGCCCAGCCCGGTCGACGTACCACCCACCATGGGCATCGAGCCCCGGACTGGAAACGAGATCGAGCGGCACCATCGCGACGACGAGCCGTTCTCGTCACTGGCGTTCAAGATCATGTCCGACCCGTTCGTCGGCAAGCTCACGTACCTGAGGGTCTATTCCGGCACCCTCGAGAAGGGCACCACGGTTCTCAATTCGAGCCGGGACCGCAAGGAGCGCATCGGCCGGATCCTCCAGATGCACGCGAACCACCGGGAGGACCGAGACGCTGTCTACACCGGCGACATCGTCGCAGTGGTTGGCCTCAAGTCGACAACCACTGGTGACACCCTTTGCAACGTCGCGCACCCGATCGTGCTCGAGTCGCTCGAGTTCCCCGAGCCCGTGATCCACGTGGCTGTAGAGCCCAAGACGAAGGCCGACCAGGACAAGCTGTCCCGGGCGCTGTTCGCCCTCAGCGAGGAGGACCCGACCTTCCGGGTCCGCTCGGACCAGGAGACCGGCCAGACGGTCATCTCCGGCATGGGCGAGCTCCACTTGGAGGTCCTTGTCGACCGGATGCTGCGCGAGTTCAAGGTCGATGCGAACGTCGGCAAGCCGCAGGTCGCCTACCGGGAGACTATCCGCGACTCGGTCCACAAGATCGAGGAGCGCTACATCCGTCAGACCGGCGGGCGTGGCCAGTACGGCCACGTCGTGATCGACCTCGAGCCGACTGGCCCCGGTGGAGGATTCGAGTTCGTCGACAAGGTCACCGGTGGCGTGATACCGAAGGAGTACATCCCAGCGGTCGACGCCGGAATCCAAGAGGCCATGAACTCCGGGGTGCTGGCCGGCTTCCCGATCGTGGACGTCCGGGTCACGCTCGTCTACGGGTCCTACCACGACGTCGACTCGTCGGAGATGGCCTTCAAGATCGCAGGCTCCATGGCCTTCAAGAAGGCGGTGCGGGCAGCCCGCCCGGTTCTTCTCGAGCCCATCATGGAGGTCGAGGTGGTCACGCCCGAGGACAATCTCGGCGACGTCATCGGCGACTTGTCGTCTCGCCGCGGCCGGATCGAGGGCATGGAGCAGCGGGGGGCAAGCCACGTCGTGCGGGCTCAGGTCCCACTGTCCGATATGTTCGGCTACGCTACCGACCTGCGTTCCCGCACTCAGGGTCGCGCGACGTACACGATGCAGTTCGACTCCTATCAGGAGGTTCCGGAGTCGGTCTCCCGGGAGATAGTCGCCCGTGTGACCGGCGAGTGAGCGGCCCAGGGGTCAACACCGAAGCGAGTTGAATCGCCAGGTGCTCCACTGATCGGAGCCGTCGGACCGGGAAGACCCGGGCCGGTGACCCCACGGGAACAGTACGAGACACAATCGAGAACGCAGTCCACCAACATGGAGGCGCCCAAGGGGCGCAGCCCAGACCAAACGGAGCGGTCGGCAACAATGGCCAAGAAGAAGTTCGAGCGGACGAAGCCCCACGTCAA
>Ga0187849_1001605_pt1 | contig 23725 bp, 18 predicted proteins | sample June2016WEW_4_10_2_FD_132412 | JGI IMG/M metagenome (GOLD analysis project Ga0187849, IMG submission 132412) | Peatland microbial communities from SPRUCE experiment site at the Marcell Experimental Forest, Minnesota, USA - June2016WEW_4_100 | ecosystem: Environmental > Terrestrial > Soil >...
AGACCCCAAAGGACCCAAGGAGGGAGAGAACAAGGTGCTGCGCGGTGGGGCCTGGAGGTTCAGTGTCGAGAGCTGCCGCTCGGGCTACCGGTATAACGAGAATCCGGGGTACGCGGATGTCTGTTTCGGATATGACATTTACGGTTTTCGATGCGCGAGGAAGGCGGCCAGTCGCTGAACTCACCCTGGAAAAAGGAGTTTAGCCACAGAGAACGCAAAGATCGCAGAGAAACAATGGGGTCAGGATCTGCCCGCGTCCTTCGACAGGTGAGGCCAACCTCGCCTGCACGCGCTTATCTATGCGTTCTTTGCGCTCTGTGCGGTTCATCAACTGCCGTTTTTAGGCTCACTCATCCTCGGGTTGGCGCTGCCCGCCGGGATGACCGAACCCCCGGTCTCCATCACGCATGAAAGGGGCAGGGCCACCGGGGGCGACAGGGCCATCCTGAAACCGGCCTTCGTAGCGGGAACCCCGGTCCATGTCACCGGGGTAAGGGCTGAAGCCCTCCCGCTCAGGCCGCCAGCCGCGCATGGGCGAGGGAGGAAAGCCTGGCCCGGCGTCGGGCTGGGCACGGAATGCGCCTGGCTTGCCGGGATGACCGAACCCGCGGTCTCCATCACGCATGAAAGGGGCAGGGCCGCCTGGGGCGCCAGGGCCGTCCTGAAACCGGCCTTCGTAGCGGGAGCCCCGGTCCATGCCACCGGAGTAAGGGCTGAAGCCCTCCCGCTCAGGCCGCCAGCCGCGCATGGGCGGGGGAGGGAAGCCTGGCCCGCCGTCGGGCTGAGCACGGAATGCGCTTGGCCTGCCGGGATGACCAAACCTGCGGCCTCCGTCACGCATGAATGGAGCCGGGCCGCCTGGGGCGGCAGGGCCGTCCTGAAACCGGCCTTCGTAGCGGGGACCCCGGTCGATGCCACCGGGGTCTCGTTCGTCAGCGGCTTTCGCCACAGGGCCGCTGCGGTTGGGGGCGAGGCCGGGAGTTGGGCCGTCCTGTTCCGGAAAGTCTTGGCGCCTGCGGTCCATCATGCGTTGACGGACCTGGTGCAGGTCGGAGTCGCTTTGGTCTCCTGCCGGAGGGCGAGCCTGAGCGTGAATGTTGGCAGCGCCGAGCAGGAGGCAAAGGGCCGCGCTCAACGCCCCGGACTTGGTTGATTGCATTGCAGACAGTATTATTATTTTCATAGCGTCCCCAGTGTAATACAGCCTACCTTAAGAGGGCGTGAAGGGCCTACGCTCCGCATTTTGCCTTCTTGGGCAGCCGCTCCTAATCGTAATCTTAATCCTGCTCCTAATCTCCCGCGTGCAACCGGTATCCAGTTTTTCACGGTCGAACAGGCGAATCATTCGGGTCGAGATTAGGAGCAAGATTAGGATTAGGATTAGGATTAAGATGAGGAGCAGGATCAGGAGCCAGAAACTGCCACTCAGTAAAGTGAAATGCACCCCGGCCCGCGAGAGCATTGACAGCGAACTTGGATTACGCATCAATATTCGTATGAAAACATTGCCGGCGTTCGCACTCATGACCGGTCTGATGACCGGCATGGCACTGGCCGAGAGCGTCAACTTCGACGACCTCAAAACCGGGGCGCCCCCTCCTGGCTGGACCGCCACCAAAACCGGCAAAGGCGACCCGAGGTGGGAAGTCGTCGCCGACGACTCCGCTCCCAGCAAACCCAACGTCCTCAAACAATCCGGCGAGGCCGCCTACCCGCTCTGCATCAAGGCGGACACCAGCCTCAAAGACGGCTTCGTCCAGGTGAAGTTCAAGCCCGTCTCCGGCAAGAAAGACCAGGCCGGCGGTGTCATCTGGCGCTGCATCGACGCCGACAACTATTACATCGCGCGCGCCAATGCCCTCGAAGACAACGTCACCATTTACCACACCATCAAAGGCCGGCGGCTTTCGTTCAAAAACGTGAACGAGAAAGTCGCCGCCGGCGTCTGGCACACGTTGCGTGTGGACTTCCAGGGCAACAAGTTTGCCGTCACCTTTGACGGGAAGAAAGTGATCGAGGCGGCCGACGACAGCTTTTCGGAGGCCGGCAAGGTCGGCGTGTGGACCAAGGCGGACAGCGTTACCCTCTTTGATGATTTCACCTATGGCGACCAATGACTGACAGGAGTTTGCTTTTCGCCGCGCCGCCGGCACCGACGCCGGGTGGGCCAGAGCGAATTGGTTTTCGCTCGCACTCATCGTGGCCGCGCACTTCCAGGCGGGGACGAGGGTGTCAACCGGCAAGTTGCAGCGTCCCACCCACGCTGAGGTCAAAAAACGTTACGGCGTGAAATAACTTGAAGCAGGGTCAGCCGCCACTATTAACACTGGTTTGGGGAGGTTTCCCATTCTGCGGCTCGTGCTCGGTCAACGCGTTGAGGACTTTGGCGGTGTCGCAGGCGAGCAGTGGGGCGACGGGCAGGCAGAGGCCGGGGAAGCCGCGGCTGTGCAGCAGGCCTTGGGCGTCGGGCAATTGCGGGCGGTATTCGTCTTCTTCCAAGCAGAACCATTCGAGGCGCGCTTCAGCCACCAGCCAGACCAGGTATTCGTGCACGCCGTTGCGGCAATACGCCCGCCGTTTGTCCCGCAGGTCAATCGAGGCGGAACTGGCTGCCACTTCGACGATCAGTTCCGGCGGGCCGATGAGGTAACCAGCCTCGTTCACACGGGTGAGTCCGCCGTGCTCAGGCAGGCGGCGCAAGAGGGCATCGGGTTGCACGGTGTTCTCGGGATCGAGGATGACGGTGGCGTTGGGGAGGGCCTCGGTTTCCGGGTGCCGGCTGGCGTAAGTGACGAGCCAGGCTTGAATCACACCATCCGGCTTGGCGTGGCGGACGCTGACGGGTGAACCCATATAGACGACCCCTTCGATCAACTCGGCTTTCTTTACCTCCGGCATCTGCTCATAGTGCCGGAGGAACTCCTTCGAGTGCATGAACTCTCCGTTTTCCAGCGGCCACGGCCGGCTGGGGGAATTCCCGGCCTCACTGGGCTTGCTTTCGACGGCCAACATACGACACGGAACCTAGCCGGGGTTGGGGCCGGTTGTCAAGAGCCCGGGAACCACCCAAACCCTCGCCTAAGAGTTTTTCTGTGAACCGCGGAATACGCGGAACACGCGGAAAAGAATGGGCCTTCCGCGTATTCCGTGTATTCCGCGGTGCTATAAATATGTCGCTCCTACCGGAGCTTTCACCGGTCCGTGCGAAGATCCATGTAAGGAGCGGGCTCTGCCGGCGCGCTCCGAGAGACCACTTTCAACGGGATTTTGGTTGCGGCAGCGCCATGCCGAGTTGTATTACACTGCTCGGACGCGAAAGCCGAACTGAGCTGAACTGATGAACCGCAGAGAGCGCAAAGAACACAAAGATAGGCACTTACGGACAAGATTGGCCTCACCCGTCAAAGGACGCGGGCAGATCATGGCTCCATTGTTTCTTTGCGATCTTTGCGTTCTCTGTGGTTAAACTGCTTTTCCCAGGATGAACGAACGCACTGCCAGACTTCGCCGCCAGACCCTCGAAACGCCGCCTTCCATTTCGGGCGAACGCGCCCGGCTCATCACCGAGTTCTACCAGGCCAACGAGGGCCGCCACTCCACCCCCATGCTGCGAGCGCTGGCCTTCCTGCACCTCTGCCGCCACAAAACCATTTACCTGGGCGAAGACGAACTCATCGTCGGCGAGCGCGGACCGCGCCCAAAAGCGACGCCGACGTTTCCCGAGCTGACCTGCCACAGCCTCGAGGACCTCCGCATCCTCGACTCCCGCCCCAAGACCTGGTACAAGGTCGACGCCCAGACCCTCAAGCTCTACGAAGAAACGGTCATCCCATACTGGCGCGGCCGCTCGATGCGCGACCGGCTGTTCGCCCAACTGCCCCCGGAATGGAAGGAGGCCTACGATGCCGGGGTCTTCACCGAGTTCATGGAGCAGCGCGCCCCGGGCCACACCGTCCTGGACGACAAGATCTATTCCAAGGGCCTGCTCGACTTCAAAAAGGAGATCACCGAGTCGATGGCCAAACTCGATTTCCTCCTCGACCCGGAGGCCTGCGAGAAACGCGAGACGCTCAAGTCTTTTGAGGTCTCATGCGACGCCCTCATCCTCTTTGCAGAACGCCACGCCGCCCTGGCCGCCGAGCTGGCCGGGCGGGAGGAGCGTCCCCAACGCCGGGCAGAACTGCTCAAAATCGCCGAGGTCTGTCGTCACGTCCCGGCCCATGCTCCTCGCGATTTCCACGAGGCCCTCCAATACTACTGGTTCTGCCACCTGGCCGTCATCACCGAGTTGAACGGATGGGATTCCTTCAACCCCGGCCACCTCGATCAGCACTTGCTGCCTTTCTACGAAAAGGGTCTGGCTGCCGGCACCCTTACCCGCGAATCGGCCCGCGAGTTGCTCGAATGCTTTTTCGTCAAGTTCAACAACCATCCCGCCCCGCCCAAGGTCGGGGTCACCGCCGCCGAAAGCGGCACCTACACCGACTTCGCCAACCTCAACCTGGGCGGGATGCTCCGCGACGGCTCTGATGGCGCGAACGAGGTCTCGGATCTCCTCCTGGACATCGTGGATGAGATGCACCTCCTCCAGCCCAGCAGCAACATCCAACTCTCCCGCAAAAGCCCCGACGCCTTCCTCAAACACGCCTTGCGCGTCGTCAGCCGCGGCTACGGCTTCCCCTCCCTCTTCAATGCCGACGCCGTGGTGGCGGAACAACTGCGCCAGGGCAAGTCCCTCGAAGACGCCCGCGCCGGGGGCTGCAGCGGCTGCGTCGAGGTCGGCGCCTTCGGCAAAGAGGCCTACATCCTCACCGGCTACTTCAACCTCCTCAAAATCCTCGAACTGGCCTTGCATGACGGAACCGACCCGCGTAGCGGGCGCCAACTGGGCCTTCAAACCGGGCCACCCGATTCGTTCCGGAATTTCGAGAGCGTTTTCAGTGCCTTTCGCCGCCAACTCCGCCACTTCATCCAAATCAAAATCCGCGGCAACCGCCTCATCGAGCGCATGTATGCCGGCCAGATGCCCGCCCCATTCCTGAGTGTGCTCATCGATGATTGCATCGCCAAGGGGCGCGACTATAACGCCGGGGGCGCCCGCTACAACAACACCTTCATCCAAATGGTCGGCCTGGGCAGCATCACCGATTCCCTGAGCGCCATCCAAGGGGTCTGCTTTGATAACACTCCACAGCTTCGGTTGGCCGAACTGGTCTCCATCCTCGACGGGAACTTCGCGGGCCATGAGGTGCTCCGCCAACGCCTGGTCAACCGCAGCCCAAAGTACGGCAATGACGACGATTACGCCGACGGCCTCATGCGGAGAGTCTTCGCGGCCTGTTTCGATGAGGTGGATGGCCGGCCCGACGCCCGCGGCGGGCGCTACCGCATTGAAATGCTCCCCACCACCTCGCACGTCTATTTCGGCAGCGTCGTCGGCGCCATGCCCGACGGCCGGAAAGCCGGCCTGCCTGTCTCCGAAGGCATCAGCCCGGTGCAGGGCGCCGACCGCCACGGCCCCACCGCCGTCTTCCGCAGCGCCGCCAAAATGGATCAGGTCAAGACCGGCGGCACCTTGCTGAACATGAAATTCGCCCCTGGCCTGGTGGCCGGCGAAGATGGCCTGGACAAATGGGCCCACCTCGTTCGCAGTTACTTCAGAATGGACGGACACCATGTCCAGTTCAATATTGTCACCGCAGACACCCTCCTGGAGGCCCAGGCCAACCCGGAACAGCACCGCGATCTTATCGTGCGCGTGGCCGGCTATAGCGACTACTTCTGCGACCTCCCAACCGAACTCCAAAACGAAATCATCGCCCGCACCGAACACCACACCTTTTAAAAATCCGAAATCCGAAATCCGAAATCCGAAGTCGACCTTCGGCCTCAGGCCCCAAACCCAATAAGCGTTCGTCCCATGCGTTACCGAAACCTTGATCCACAGATGTTCATCACCCATCGCGGGAACCTCGAAAACCTGATGCTGCCCAACTCGCTGGCGGTGGTGAACGCCAATGACATTCTCCCGGCCAACGCGGACGGCGCCCTCCCGCTGCGGCCGAGCTCCGACCTCTTTTACCTGACGGGCGTCGAGCAGGAAGAAACCATCCTGCTCCTCTATCCGGGTGCGCACGAGGAGAACATGCGGGAAATCCTGTTCCTCCGCGAGACCAACGATCTCATCGCCACCTGGGAAGGTCACAAGCTTTCCAAGGATGAAGCCCGCGACGTTTCCGGCATCAAGCGGGTCGAGTGGCTTGGTGAATTTCGCCCGCTCTTCCATCGGCTGATGTGCGAGTGCGACCACGTCTATCTGAACAGCAACGAACACAAGCGCGCCGTCATCGAGGTCCAGACCCGCGAGGCCCGGTTCGTTAAAGACACCCAGGGGCGGTATCCCTTGCACGATTACCAGCGCCTGGCCCGGCTCCTGCACCGCTTGCGCGCCGTCAAGTCCGAGGCGGAGGTCCAGTTGATCCGCCGGGCCTGTGCCATCACCAGGGAGGGCTTCCTGCGAGTTGCCCGCTTTGTCAAACCGGGCGTAACCGAGACCGAGGTCGAAGCCGAATTCGCCCACGAATTCATCCGGCGCGGCGGCGCTTTCGCCTATCCCCCAATCATTGCCAGCGGCAAGAATGCCTGCGTGCTCCACTACCTGGCCAACGACCAACCCTGCCGAAAGGGCCACCTGCTCCTGCTCGACGTGGCCGCCAGCTATGCGAACTACAACTCCGATCTGACCCGGACCCTCCCTCTCACCGGCCGCTTCACGCGCCGTCAACGCCAGGTCTATGACGCCGTGCTCCGCGTCTTGCGCGCCGCCTCCAAGGCCGCCACTCCCGGCAAGCTGCCCAAACAATGGCAAAAAGAGGCCGAGGCCCTCATGCAGGAGGAACTGCTGGGCCTGGGCCTGCTCAAACTGTCGGCTATCCGCAAGCAAGACCCCGAAAAACCCGCCCTCAAAAAATACTTCATGCATGGGGTGGGCCACCCGCTCGGGTTGGACGTCCACGACCTCGGTCTCACCACCGAACCGATCCAGCCTGGCTGGGTGCTCACCGTCGAACCCGCCATCTACATCCCCGCCGAGGCCTTCGCCGTCCGCCTCGAAAACGACATCCTCGTCCAGGACGCCGGCAACATCGACCTCATGGCCGACATCCCGATTGAAGCCGACGAAATCGAGGGATTGATGGCAACCTAGACCCAGGGCTGCCCCCAACGCTGGCCGCAGGGGCAGAGCCAGGCGCGTCAGAGGGAAAGAGGGAGAGGGTTCAGACTATAACTTTTCAGTAACAGTTTGGCTCGTAGTCCGCGCGAGGTGCTTGGTTGGCGTCGCTACGGCGGTCGCGCCTTGCCTTTCAATTCGTAGAGGCGATAGCCCCGGATGCCGGCTTCGGGGTTGGGGTCCCACCTCACTTCGGCGCTCTCACCCTGTTCGCGGCAAAGTACGTTCAGAGGTTCGGAAACCACCGGTGGCGGCAGGACGCGCGGTTGGGTGCGGGCACGGAAGCTCGGCTCGCTTTCCGCGCCGTCGCCGGCCACGGCCTTGACGGTGTAGAAACAGGTCTTGCCTGATGCGAGGCGGCGGTCCTCAAAGGAGGTGCCGGCGGTCGTGCCAACCTTCACAAAATCCGCCGGCCACGGTCGCTCCGCCTCGGCGCGATAGACCTGATTCAGCTTCGCCCACCGCAGTTTGGCGGCGTCCAGCGCCCAGGTTTCATGGCCCTGCTCCTCGCCGAGCCACACGATGCAGAGCACCACCTTGTGGAGGGAATCGCAAGGCGGGAAAAGCTTTTCATTTCCTCTCTTGCGATTCAAGCCTAAGCTGGTTGAACGATGAAAACAACCGGACCCGGCGCTTTCAAGAACAACCCGGCCGGCTATCAGCGGGCGAACCTGGAGAAATACAGGTCCTTGGAAACCTTTCTGGCGTACGCGCGGACTCTGCCCTGGATGGATGAGGGCTGGCAGTCCAGCGAGATTTTCCTCCGGCACATGGGCGAATCCCGCCGAAGAGTCGTGTGGTGGAACGTTCATTCCAACCCTGAGCTGTCGCTGGTGTCGTGGGAACAGGCGCGGGACTTGCGCAACGGCGGGCTGATCGCACTCCTGAACGGCTGTTCGGTGGGCGGCTTCGCCCAGCCGGGATCGGGCAGGGCGGTGGACACGAGGGTGATGCCTGACCGGAACGTGCTCGTGAGCCTGGTCTATGGGCAATCCGGGTTTGTGGCGGCCATGGGCTCGGCACACGACCGTGTCACCGATGAGCAGGTCACGCCGCTGCTGCGGCACCTCTATGCCGGGGGCTACCTGGGCCGGGCTCATTTCCTGCGCCTACAGCAACAGGATCGGGACGTTCAAGGCAATTCATCGCGGTTGCGCGAGTTTCAGGAAATGCTGGTCGGGGATCCGTTTGCTGACGCCGAAAGCGTCGCGGCCGATGCAAGAGGTCCGGTCAGAGTCTTCATTCTGGCGGGCATCCAACCCGACCTGCAGTCACCTGGCTTCAAACATCTCTAGGTCACCCCGCATGTCGTCGGCGATCTGACCAGCGCCCGCGGAGCATACAACTCAATCCGCGGCAAGTCGCCCGCCGCATCACCGCGCTGGCGGACAACGTCGAACTCACGACGGTGGACGATTGGACCTGGCGCAGTTCATGAAACGCATGACCAAATACCTTGAGCGCGTCGTTTGCCTGCAATCAGATTCTGATGAATTCACGCTTGCGATACATCCAATGCAAGATTAGCCAGACGACGGAGAAGGCCGCAGAGGCCTCCACCAGGCTGTCCCACCGGCCCAGGTGTGGCAGCAGGTGTCCCACAAACACATTGCCGACCCGCCTGAAATCGAACACCTCGGTCGCGCAGTACACGGCGATCGAATTCATGCCGATGACCATAAAACCGAAGGCCCATTTCCTGTATCCCCGCACATCGATGACCCAGTAGAACAACGCCAGGGCGAGGAAGCTTGCGCCGCCTCCAACCAGGACGAAGGAGCTGGTCCAGAGCAGCTTAATCACGGGAAACCAGAGGCTCCAGAGGAGTCCGACAGCCAGGCTTGCCGCACCCGCGCCCACGAGGCGCAGGACCTTCTTTCTCGCGGTGCCGTCGGCCATCAGCATCTGCCCCGCCAGCACGCCCAGCAGCACGGAGGCGCCAAAGCCCAGGTAGCTCAAAAACCAGGTGTTCTCCCCGTAATGAAACCGGCCGAGAACCAGCTTGTCCACATAGGTCGCCACGTTCCCTTGCGGGGTCAGTACGCCCGCGCCGACGCCAGGCACCGGGATGAGCATGATCATCGCCCAATACGCCAGGAGGAACGCTCCGATGGCAGCGGGGTGCCACTTCGCCTTCACCTTCAATACGACGACCGTGGCGATGAGGTAGCCGGCGGCCAGTCCGTGCAGTACGCTGTAGCAGGGGCGGAATTTCGACAAGTCGAACAACAGGAGATTCCCCTGGGTGATCGTTCCCAGGCAGAACATGATCGCCGCCCGCCGGACGGCATGCAGCAGCAGGCTGCGATCCGTTGCGCCCTGGGCCCGCCGCTTGGCCACCGAAAGCGGTATCGCCGCTCCCATAATGAACATGAACAGCGGCCAGATGAGGTCCTCGCAATGCAATCCCTGCCACGGCACATGGTTGAACTGCTCGAGAAACCTGTCGAACAGGGGGCGCTGGATGACCTTGCCCAAGCCGGCCAGAATCCCGGCCCCGCCCGTAATCCAAAACATGTCGAACCCGCGCAGAGCGTCGAGCGAAATCAGCCTCTCGGTGTGGAGCCCCGTGCGGCCGGCCGCGTCGCTCGCGGGCCGGGGCGGTTGTGCCTCAACTCCTGTGGCTCTCATTTTCGACGAACGTTCTCCACCCGCAACACCAGGATGGAATGAGGCGGAAGCTCAACGGGACGATCCAGCGAAACACCGCCGGACAAAGGGATGGTGGTCACACTTTCCGGCTGGCCGGGCTGGTTGATCGCAGCGAGGCTGGGCCCATTGATGCGCCACGCGCTCACCGTGGGTGGGGACGAGGCACCGTCCAGGCGGATCGGCAGCACTGCCTCCTGGTCGGCGGAATAATTGATCAACGCGAGACCTAGACGGCCTGTCTGGTGGTCCCAAGCGGCGACGGCATCCACCGGCAAATTGCCGTGCAGTTGCACCGGCACTAGTTTTCCGCGGAGCTCGGCGCGGTAGAGGGCCAGCAAGTGACCGACCGGGTCCATCACGGCGTAGTTCCGGCTGGTCTTGATGGCGGCGATGACGTTGACCGTCTGCGCCCAGTTGGCCATCTGCACGAGGTCGGCGGAGCGCAACAACTCGTTCATGGCGCGGCCCGCCGAAATCATGTCCCCAAGCGTGTAGTAGTGCTCGAACGGGCCAATGCCGCCCGCGTCCGGCGTCGGGTTCCAGTCGCGCACGATGCCCCATTCATCGATCGCCAGGCGCACCCGTTTGAGGCCGGCGTCCCCGTTGTCGAGGCGGTTGCGGAAATCGTTCACAATGCGGCGTACGCCAGCCGCCACTTCGCCGGAATAGCCGGGAAAGTTTTGTTGGTACGTTTTCGCATCCTCGGCGCTGAAGGGCACGCGCAGCTTTCGTTCGGTGTAGTGATGGCCGCTCAGGAGGTCCATGTTCGCGGCGCAATGCGGCAGCATCACGTCGTTCCATTTCCCTGGCGAGCCGACGGCGATAATCTTGATGTGCGGATTCCGCGCCTTCATGGCCGCGACAAACGTGTTGTGCCGAAGCGCGTAGCGTTCCACCGACACGTTGCCAAGCTGCCACTCGCCGAACATCTCGTTGCCCACGCCCCACCAGGTTACCGCGTAAGGCTTGGGGTGGCCGTTCCGGGCACGCTCCGCGCCCCATCGGGTTTTCGTCGAACCGGTAAAATACTCCACTTCGTCCGCCGCCGCCTCCACGCTCCCAAGGCCCGTGTTCACGGCGACGTACGGCTCGGCGCCGACTTCGGCGCAGAAGGCCAGGAACTCATCCGCGCCAAAATCGTTATCCTCGACATCATTCCAGGCGCGTTCCCAGCGCGGCGGCCGGCGGTCGCGGTCGCCGATGCCGTCCTTCCAGTTGTACCCGGAAACGAAGTTCCCGCCGGGCCAGCGATAGAGCGGGGCGTTAAGCTCGTGAACCAGCGCCAGGGTGTCGGCGCGCATGCCCCGCACGTTGTCGGCGGGCATGAGCGAGAGATTCGCGATCCAAAGATACGCCGGCTGCGACAGCAACACGGATAGCGACGCGGAGTCGGTGGTGGCCCCGGCGCGGAAGCGGAAGGGAAGCTTGCGATACGGGCGGCCCACGTCGAGGATGATGCTCTGGCCTTCGTCCGGGCGGTCGCCCCAGGCGAGGCGAATCTCGACCGGCGGCTTGGAGGCGCCCACCTGGGCCAGAATCGCGTAGCCGACGTATTCCTTGCCGGCAATGAGGCCGAGATTATTTTGGCGCAGACCGCACTTCGCACCCCCGGCTTCGCGCAACCACAGGGCCAGGCAGCGGTCCCCGCAGTAAGCGCCGGCGGTGTCGGGCAGCGCATCGAAACGCGCGCCGGCGGGCCGCACGATTTCCCACGGCGACTTATTGGCAAGGTCGAGCAGGAATTTGCGGTCGCGCAATTTTTCAGCCCAAATGCCATCATGAATGCACCGCCCCAGATGCTCGATGAACTGGCTGTAAATGTAAGGCGAAATGGGCGGACCGGGCCGGGCGAGGTCCACGGAGAGTTGGGCGTCGGCCGCGGAGACCGCGATGGACGCCGACCAGTGGGCAGCCAGACAAGCGAGCAGGAGGCTAAAACTTCTTTTCATCGTGGTCACATTCCCACAAAACTGTAATCGTAAGGCTTCCTCATTTCCCTCGCGACGCGGGCATTGCCTTCCTTGGCATTTTCGCCCACGAACCTTTCCTCGGCGGGGTCCCAGTCCAGCTTTCGTCCAACGCGCAAAGCGATCGCACCCAGGTGGGAGATGCAGGCGGAACGGTGGCCCACCTCAACGTCGCAGATAGGCAGCTTCCTTGAGCGAATACAGCCAAAGAAGTTCCCCATGTGGTCATCGCTCGCATAGACCCTCTCCGCATTCTCCGGGAGTGGGGTCTTGATGAGTTCAAGGTCGTTCGCTTTCAGATTTCCCCGGTTGACCCAGATCCAGCCGTTGGCACCATCGAAGCGGATGCCATTTCTCTGGCCCTGCGGATCTTCGATGCCCCCGAAAATGTTGTCCGCCTTGGTCGTGCGAACGTTTTCGATCACACCATTCGCATAGGTGAACTTGACGTCATATTCGCTGTAAGCCGTGTAGCCTCCGGGAATGGGTTCGGCAAGAGGTTTGGCCTCGACTTGGACGGGACCGGGAAGCCCAATGGCCCACAGGGCGATATCGTTGTGGTGCGCGCCCCAATCCGTCATGGTTCCGCCCGAGTAGTCGTACCAGTAACGGAAGAAAAGGTGGCACCGTTGCGGCACGTATTCGACCTTGGGAGCCTGGCCAAGCCAGTAATCCCAATCCAAGCCCGCCGGAACGGGCGCGGTCTTGAAGGGACCATCGCGCAGTCCCGCCGGCAGCCAAACGGTGACCTCCTTGAGTTTGCCAATCCTCCCGTTGCGAACCAGTTCAACCGCCAGACGGAACCTGGCGTCGCTGCGCTGCTGCGTGCCGGTTTGCAATATGGTTTTGTGTTCGCGAACCGCCTGAATGAGGCGTTTGCCTTCATCGATGGTCAGCGTCAGAGGTTTTTCGCCATAGACATCTTTCCCGGCGAGGGTGGCGGCGAGATTGATCAACGTATGCCAGTGGTCGGGTGTGCCATTGATCACGGCATGAATGTCGTCGCGTTCCATGACCTTGCGGAAATCGCTATACTTGGCGGGAACTTTGCCAGCCTTCGTAAACTGCTTGGCCGCCTGGTCCACATGGCTGGCGTCCACGTCGCAAACGGCGATTATGTCCCCAAAGCGGCTGGCGTTGCCGGCGTCGCCCTTGCCCATGCCCCCGCACCCGACGAGCGCAATCCCTGGACGGTCATTGGGTCCGAGCTTTTTCGCGGTCGGGGCTGCGCCCAGCTCCCGGTCACGGAACCATACCGGCAAGCCCGTGGCAGCAGTGGCCAGCGAGCATGACTTCAGGAACGACCGGCGGGAAATGTAGAAGGGTTTCGTTTGCACAGGAGGATCTTCGCCACCCATGGATGCGCCGGCAAGCGCAAAAGCGTCCGACCTCAGGCCTTCAACCCTATCAGGTTGAGTTCCAGCCGCCGGTTCTCCCTGATGACCTCGTCGATCAGGACCTTGCGCGGTAGAACTTCATGGCCCCAGCGGGCGTTATGGTTTGCGGACTTGGGCCTTGGAGATCGGTCCAGGGGCCGGTCGGCCCATCGGCTGACTGAAGCGTGCCCGAGAACGTAATCGTGATGCCAGTCGGGGTCCGCTGAATGCTCACCAGGGGACTTGGGATGACCGCGGGTGAAAGAGAAAGAGCGAACGCGACCCCGGCCCCGTAAAGTCCCCCGTTCTCGGTCGTCCCATAAAGCGTGTGGCCCACCAACAAAAGGTCTCCGTTTGGACCAGCCCCGTCCATGCCATTGAACCGTTTAAGCACCGTGTAACCACTCCCATCCGCGTTAATCATGAACACGGACCCGCCGTTGGTCAGGCTGCCGTCGCCGCCGGTGGTGCCATAGAGTTTTCCGGCGGAAAAGATAAGTCCCGCGTGCTGCCCTGGGCCATCGCTGCCAGGGAACTCCTGGAGAATGCTGAAGCCGCTGCCGTTGGTGTTGATTGTGAAGACTGCGCCGCACCCTGGAGAACCGTTGTAACAGGTGGATGCCGTTGTCCCGAACAAAGTCGAGCCGGAGATGGCGAGCCCTGCCGAAGGAAGGGCTCCACCACTGGCCGCATCGAACCATTTGAGGACCGTAAACCCGCTTCCGTTGGTGTTGATCTTAAAGACCGTGCCGGCGTTGGGATAACCCCCGCCCAAGGTTGTTCCATAGAGGGTTGATCCCGAAAGCAGGAGTTCCCCAGCCGGGCCGGCTCCGTTGGCTCCGCCGAGGAAATCGTGCATGGAGCGATAGCCCGAGCCGTCGGTCTGGATTTGGAATATCGAGCCGGAACCCGAGCTGCCGCCGAAGGAGGTCGTGCCGAAGAGCGTTGAGCCGGACGCGACGAGGCCGCCAGAAGGTGTAACCGGACCAACAAAGCTATAGACAATCTCATAACCGGAACCATCCGTGTTAATCCTGAAGACGGAACCTTGGTCGGATTGGCCGCCCCAAACAGTGGTTCCATATAGCACATCGCCCGACAGAGCCAAAGTGCCAGACGGTCCAGCGCCTGGGACGGAAAAGCCCCCGGGCGCGGTGAAGCCCTGGAGCACGGTGAAACTGCTGTCAGTCCCATTGCTGTTGACCATGAATACCGCGCCGGCCCCAGCCCCGGTCGTATCCAACCCCCCGCCGGTTGTCACGCCGTAAAACCTGCCGTCGAAAGAGGTGACCAGTGCTCCGAAAGGGTGTGCATCCACATAGTCCGCTTCGTCGCCGTTCAAAGGGTTGAGCAGATAAGCTTCCTGGCCGGTGAAATTGTGGAGCAGATAAAAGGGAGGCAACGTGGATGGGCCGCGCGTTGGCGGCATTTGGTTCGTAAAACCGCAACTGCCATCCGAACAGGCGTTCTGTCCCGCATCGGTGAACGTGCCGGAGCAATCGCCGCCCGGAGCATTGGCGGTTAATACCGTGTTCATCACGATGGCGCCGACACTCCGAAGGCCGCCAACTGCCTGGCCGTCGTGGCCGGCTTGCCCGTCAGCGCCGTTACGATACCCGTCATACCTGGTGCCGGCCCCGCCGAACCCGCCCGGTCCGCCGGCACCCCGTATCCCGGAGTTGGCGGACACAGTGCAATTGGTCAAGAGACACAGGGCGTTAAGGTCGCAAACAGCTCCGGATGCCGAGCCGCCATCGCCGCCATTGCCCGCCGGGCCCGGGACGCCAAAGTCGGTGCCCATGGCCCCAAAACCTCCACGGCCGCCATCACCGCCCCTGCCGATGTTGCCTGTGAAAAAGCAACCCGCCACAGTAGCCACGCCGGCGTTGAAGAGCCCGCCACCGTTTCCCGGACCTCCCAGACCACCCGGCCCGCCAAAATAGGCGGCTAGCATGCTGGCCGCCCCTTCGCCGCCGACCCCTCCCGACACAACGTTGCTCAGAAACGTGCTATCGCTCAACTCCAGGATGCCCAGATTGCAGACGGCGCCACCACTGCCGGCGCCGCCCCCGCCGCCATCGCCGCCCCCCACCCCGCCGGCTGCCGAATTGGCAGAGAAGGTGCAGAGATTCGCTGCAAGTGTGCCGGAATTCGCGATAGCGCCACCACTCGCGTTGTGCGCAGTGTCGACGTACGGACGTGGAGCGCCAGTGACGGAATTGCTGTAAAAGGAACAGCTCTGGAGGCGGATTTCGCCGCTTTCGTTGCAAAGGGCGCCGCCTCGTGTGCGCGAGGAGCTGGACGATGGGGGGAGGCTCCCGTGGTCGGCCGTATTGCCTGAAAAGACGCAGTTGGCGCCCACGACACTTCCCCCCTGGTTGAAAATGCCTCCGCCCGCCGGGTCGCCCGCGACCTGGGGCTCGGCGTCACAACTCGCGCTGTTGGCCTGCATCAGCACTCCATCGAGGAGGACGTTGCCGCCGAGGTTGAGGATCCCACCACCGTTGCGGCCCAAACCATGCGCAATCGTCAGATTGGTCACCTGGAAGCTGACATTGGTTGTCACGCAGAAAACCCGAACGGCATCGCCGCCGCTGATGGTGACCTGGTGGCCGCTGCCGTCCAGGACCGCGTCGGCCGTGTTGGTGATGGTGGCGGCGAGCGTAATCGTGCCGTCGCAGGCAAACGCCACCGTCCCTCCTCCCGCCATAGCGGCGCGCAACGCAGCCTCAGTGCAAGCCGTGACCGTGCCGCCAGCCCGCGCTGCCGTGCCGCCCAAGAGATTCATCCCCGCAATAAGCGCCAGGGTCCAGCAGCACACGGTTGACTTTTGCGGCAGACCGTACCGCCAGACGCACGAATTCTCAACGCACCCAGCATCATGTCTCATAATTCCGAAGGTTGCAGAGAGCCCAACTTCCCTCTCCCCACGTGCCTTCATACTCCTTTGGGCGAGATTGAAAAGAAAATTCAGGCCATCGCGATTCACAGTCATCGCGATTCACCTTGCCCCATTCGGGGAACTCACCCGTTACACCCCTGCCATCGCTCAAACGTTCAGGGTCTTGAGATACGCGACACTCTGCTGTGTCAGGTCCCAGGTTTGCTCGACGAAGTAGTTCTTGACCCCGCCCACCTTCGCCGCGGTGAAAGTCTTCACCCAATCGATGCTGCCTTGGCCAAGCGCAACCTGCGGGTGTTGCCCACCGCGCCGCCGCGCAGGCGCGCCCGCTTGCGACGGAGCCGGGGTGTTCATGTCCACGTCCTGCAGATGCATCGAGAAGAAGCGACCGGGGTACTTCAGGAAGTATTCGGCGGCGACGAAGCCGGCCGTGATGGTCGACATCTGGAATTGGAATTTGACCAGCTTCGGGTCGAGCAGGTCGAACAACCGGTCGTAGGTCCGCTTGCCATCCGTCATCGAGAGTTCGAAGCCCTCGTTGTGCAGGCCCAGCGGATTGGCCGCAAGCCTCGCCGCACTCGCAACCAGCAAGCCGGCCGCGCCGGAACCGATCGCCGCTCTCTCCATGAATTCCCGTCTGGACATCGTAGTCATAAGCATTGTTACTTTCTTAAATCTCCCAGCCCGGGCGGTATTCACGCGTGAGGCACTTGTTCGCCTCGGGCAGGTTCGTGATCTTCGCGCCGGCGGAATCCCAGAGCAGCCTCCGGCCGCCGAGCCTCAGTGAGATGGAGGCCAGGTTCACCGCATCGCAGATCGGGCCGGCCAGCAGGAAATCGCCGTAGCTGGCGGGGCCTCCTTTGAAGGCCGTGATCCAGGCCTCCTCGCGCGCTGACGGGCCGCCACCCCGCCGGCGGCCGGCGCCGGGCTGGCGTGGGGCCGCCTCGGGCAACGGGTTTGCCGCTCGATAGGAGCGCATTCTGGCCTCGGGAACCAACTGCGGGTTTTCGCAGTGGAAGCCGCCCAGGATCTTTCCCTTGTCGCCAACCAACATCATGCCTTCTTCAGCCAGTTCCTTGTTTTCCGCCATGAGTTCCTCGGGCACGGCCGGTTTAACGCCGCCGTCATACCAGAAGATGTCCAAGGCCGCCCTCTCCCCCTTGGCCGCGAATCTCATCCGAATCGTGCAGGCGGCAGGGAAGGAGTAGTCGTTCTTGATCCGCAGGCAGACCTGGTCCGAAACCGCGCAGACGTGGCTGGGGGTCGATTCGACGCTTACCGGAGACTCCAGGTCGAGGCGCTGAAAAATCGGCCAGAGGCTGTAATGGCCCATGTCGGCGATGGACCCGCCGCCGAACTCGTACCAACCGCGGAAGTTGGTGTGAGTGTAGTTGGGGTGATACGGGCGATCCAGCGAGGGGCCCAGCCAGAGGGCCCAGTCGAAACCCGCGGGGACAGGAGGCGTGTCGGTCGGGAGGGTCGGGAACTGGGGCCACATCGGCCGCATCGACCAGTTATGGATCTCCCGAAGCGTTCCGATGGCGCCGTTCTTGACCATGTCCAGGGCCTGTTTCTGGCTGGCGCCTTCACTGGCCGGCAGGAAGTGGGTGGCGAGCTTCTTCGCGCGGGCAGTCTCGATCACGGCCCTGGCCTCCAGCAGACGATTCGCCAGGGGTTTATGGACGATCACGTTCATTCCCTTTTTCAGGGCCGCGATAGCTATGGTCGCGTGGGTGTGATCCGGCGTCATCACTTTTACTGCGGTCACATCCTTCTCCTTTTCCAGCAACTCGCGGAAGTCCGCGTACGTGGCGCATCCCTTGAATTGCCCCGTGCCGCGCTGCTTCGCGTAGCAGGTTTCCACGATCTCCTTGCCGACATCGCGGCCGCCGGGCGCGTGGTTGAAGCCTTCCCTCCAGGCCGGGTTCTGGATGAGCCGCCTGATTTCGTTTCGGATCTCGCCTTTGCTCCATTCCAGGTAATTGACCCCGTCCTTTTCGACGTCGCATACGGCGACGATTTGGACGTCCGGACTGGCGAGGATACCGCCGATTTCCCGGATCGCCTGGGTCCCGAAGCCGATGCAAGCCAGGGTAATCTTCTCGCTGGGCGCGACAAATCCCGGCCCGCCCAGCACGTGACGCGGCACGATGGCAAAGGCGCCAGCCGCCGCGCCGCCAGTCAGCATGAACTGGCGCCGTGAAAGGCCGCGCGCATGGGATGGGTTGCTGGTTGGGTTTGGGTTCCTCGGCGGTGAGTCTTTGCCTTTCATAAAAAAGCTCAAGTATTGAATGTTAGCGCTCGTGCGGAGTATGACGGGTCAGGATGACATCGTCAACATACTACGTCTCCTTTCTGGTTTGGAGCATTACCAGCACCCTGGGACCGGGGGGCCGCAGGTGGAAATGCTGCCGTTCCGGCACCGTGTCCTGATGAACACGGAGACCCAGCGCCGCTGGCCGCCAAACCTGTCGCGCTATGAAAACCATCAATCCATTTATCCACCAATCCATCGATCCGTCCGCGGCGTCTGTGCGCCTCTTTGCCTCGGCCAAAAGCTGGATCGAAGGTGAGGCGCCTCGCCAGCTCTATGCGGCGGCGAGACTTGAAGGCACGCGCCTGGCGATCGGTTTCCCGGACCTGCACCCGGGCAAGGGCAGCCCAGTGACCTGGGAGGAATGGATCACCCTATCGATTCGCGACCAGGACGAGGCGGTGCCCACGGTATTGAGGACTGGAAGCTGCTCGCCGAGGACTGAAAGAGCGGTAGGGCCGCCAGCGATGGCGGCCCTACCGCCTCAGCGCCAAATGCGGCTCGCGCAATCAGGCTGTCCTTGTCATATTTCATCATGATGGACCGAGAAGAGAGCGCCCCGTCGCGCCAGAGCCTATGAACACCAAAGATCTTATCCGTCTCGGCGTGCCGCTGGGTGTGGCCACCCGGCGGGCGACCGATTTCATCAGCAAATTCATCCTTGGCGGCGGGGACAAGACCCGCTTGGAAGAGGAAGTGAAAGCGGTCCTCGCGAATCCATCGGCCTTTGCCAACGACAGCCTGCGGGGGGAATTTGCGAAGGCCTTGCTGAACGCTCCGCCAGCGCCGCGCAGCGAGCCGGTCAAATACCGCCAGTGGGGCGAGGGGCTCGAACACGAGGCGGTGATGCAAATGGAACGGGCTTGCCTGCTGCCGGTCGCGGTGGCGGGCGCCCTCATGCCGGACGCCCACGTCGGTTACGGCCTGCCCATTGGGGGCGTGCTGGCCACGGAGAACACCGTTATTCCGTATGCGGTGGGCGTGGATATCGCCTGCCGGATGAAGATGACGGTGCTGGACCTCCCGGCGCATGACTTGGAACGGCACCAGGAGCGGCTCACCCGGGCGATTGAAGCCGAGACCCGCTTTGGCGTCGGTGCCAACTTCAAGGACCGCCGTCAGCATGAGGTGATGGATGCGGATTGGAACGTGAGTCCCGTCACCAAACAGAACAAGGATCGGGCCTGGGCGCAGCTCGGCACCAGCGGCAGCGGGAACCACTTTGTGGAATTCGGCCTCTTCACGGCTCATGGAGCCATTCGCGACCTGGAGCCGGGGACCTATGTTGCTCTGCTCTCGCATAGCGGCAGCCGCGGGACAGGGGCGGCCGTGTGCGATCACTACAGCAAAATCGCCTTCAGCCAGTTCGCGGACTTGCCGAGAGAGCTGAAACGGCTGGCCTGGTTGTCGCTGGATTCGCAGGAAGGCCAGGAATACTGGGCGGCAATGGAACTGATGGGCCGTTACGCCGCCGCCAACCACGCCCTAATCCACCGATGCATGGCGGCCAACCTTGGCGCCGAGGTGCTGCTGGACCTCGAGAACCATCACAACTTCGCCTGGAAAGAGCGGCATGTGATCAACGGGGTCGAACGCGAGGTGATTGTGCATCGCAAGGGCGCCACTCCGGCCGGCCAGGGGGTGTTGGGGATCATTCCCGGTTCGATGGCGTCGCCGGGCTTCGTCGTGGCCGGCAAAGGCAACGCCGAATCCCTGAACTCCGCTGCCCATGGGGCGGGCCGCGTCATGAGCCGCAAGGCCGCGAACGAAAAGTTCAACTGGAAGGACGCCAACCGTTTCCTGCGTCAGCAGGGGGTGACGCTGATTTCCGCCGGCCTGGATGAAGTGCCCATGGTGTACAAGAACATTCATCAGGTCATGGCCGCCCAGAGCGGCCTCGTCACCATCCTCGGCCAGTTTGATCCCAAGCTCGTGAAGATGGCGCCTGCCGGGGAACGGCCCGAGGACTGAGTTCTGTGCCGCCTTGAAGTCAACCTTGAACCCACGCCTGTTACTTCCGTTGGGCATTTTCATCGGCTGGGAAGTCCCCGGCATTAAAGTCGAGCCATGAAGCTGCTCGGCTTGTTCATCTGCTTGCTTGTGCTCGTTGGCGTCTCCTTGAGCGCGCCCGCACAAGTGACTCCTCTCCCCGCGGTGGCGCCGGCAGCATTCCCTCTGCGGGTGAGCGAAAACGGGCGGCATCTGGTGGATGCCGACGGCAGACCGTTTCTGGTGATCGGCGATGCGGCGTGGTCCCTGGTCGCGCAGTTGAACGAGGAGAACATCGCCCGGCTGGGGAAGTTCTTCACGGCGCTCCCGTGGCAACAGCTCGTACCCGACACCGAAGGCAAACTTGTCGCCGCCGGCGCGGGCGACGCCGCCGCACGCATCACCGCCGCCCGCGCCTTGGATGGCAGCCTCGCGGTGCTCTACATCCCTGCAGACGGCGAGGGTCCGCGCGAGCTCAAGCTGAACCTCGCGAGCTTTGCCGGTCCGGTGACAGCCCGGTGGTTCAATCCTGCCAAGGATGCCTCGCTGCTCCCGTACGGCGCAGCGCTTCCCAATCGCGAGCAACAAACCCTCGAGACCCCCGGCGATAACGGCACCAGCGCGAATGATTGGATACTCATCCTGGAATCGCGTTGATTCTCGAAGCAAGCGCGAGCGGGGATTGAGTGACAGACATACTGCGGCCGAGAGGCTTACACCCCTCGCCCCGGTGCCGGCTGCGCAGCCCGGTGCCAGATGCGTTGCGAGTCCCTATAGATCTCGCGCACGCGATGAAAAGGCACGCGATGCGTCCGCCCTTCCGCGTCGGTGAGCTCAGAGGTTCCCCGGTTATCCGGCGGGAAGCTCACCTTTTTGAATGGAACCAGGATGACGCGGTCCTCAGCGCCGTCGAACGTTGCCGCCGAGGGCTACGGCAGCGTAGTCCGGTGCGCAGTCGAGCTTGGGGGGAATGACGTAGTGTTGTTCGAGTAACGTGCGCTGTTGCTGGACCTGCGTCTATGTCGCTATGTTCGATGTAACTGTTCAGGTGGGAGGGTGGGGCAGACCTCTGGTCTGCCGGTTAGCCGGGCCTCTGGCCCGGTGTTCCGACCGCACCAGGTTCACGGAGCCGGAGGCTCCGCGAACTGGCAGACCGGAGGTCTGCCCCACACCTGAACAGTTACTGTTCGATGAAGTGAACCAAGGCACGGCCCTCTTCAAGGTGACGAGTTCGCCCCCGGCACAGGGGCATTTTGTCGGCTTGGAGGGGTTGCCTTCGGATTGGTATCTGCGGCTGGTGGGGGAGGCGGCAAGCCGCCTGCGACAGCAGCAGCGGATTCCTCGTGAAATCCCTTTTACACCGTGATTGAGAGCTTCGAGGAAGGTTGTCCTCGACCACAACTGCCGTTTTTGAGACCCTGTTCATCACATTCGACCAGCCCGGACAAAGGCGAGCGACCAGCCGAGAATCACGCAATACATGAAACAGCCGATCCCTTCTTTCTCTCAATGTCCCGCTCACGCTCAAAGGCAAGCCGGAGGAGTCTTTCGGGGCATGTGCGCTTTCACTCAAGCTCATCACCCGGGTCGACCAACTGCCGGCGCTCCAGATTGATGCCTGGGAGCAGAGCTTTGACGGTAGTGACCGCATTGGCGACAAAGGATTCGACGGGAATTTCGCCCGGCGCCGGTTTCTTCCCCGGCCGCTGTGGCGGGCAGCCGTGGCGATGGGCGGCGCCTTTCGAATCTTCTGTGATGAGCTCCTGGGCGGGGCCACGGACTTCGCGGCTCGCTGGCGAACGCAACCCACCTTCGAGCTCTCCCTCAAGCTCCTGCGACAGTGGGAGGCTAGTGCGGCCCAGCTCCAGCCCGGCAATCACTACACCCCGGTGGACGGGTTTGCCACATTGCTGGGCCTCGAGGGCCTCTACACCCTTCAGAGCCCGGGCCCAGCCCACAGTTGCCCTTCCAGCCTGGTCGATCCCTGGGGCTTGGCCTGGAATTAGGCCCACGCCGTCGGCAAGGCGTTCATGCCTGGCACCGACGCACGAGGAGAAAGCCAAGAAACAAAAGAACAGCCATCATTCACGCAAACCGTCAGTTCAATCACCCCGAGTCACTCTATGAAGAACAACAGTAGCGAGCGTAAAATGGAGATCACCTTTTGCACCCTGAGGCACTCTATCCGCAGCCTGCTGGACCTGCAAGGCGAGCCACTGCCACAGAGCGGAAACCCTGCTGATTTGGCCTTCCGCGTGGGGCCGTGGTTCCACTTCCTGCCAATGCCTGTGCTTTTCGACATTCAGGGCGATGACGTCCTCATCAGCTATCCTGACGAACCTGAGAGCGCTAAGGCGCAAGCAGCCGAATTGGTCCGCCGGGCGGAGCAACGCGCCGACACGTGCGATGATGCGGGCGCCGCTTCTCTCCCTCTCCGTCATGGTGACGGCGAATTTGGATGACCGCCAAAACCCCGAGCGGCTTCACCTGATGCCTCCACCGCTGGCGCGCGCCGTCAACGGATTGCACGGGCTGACGTCGCTGTTCCTGGACCGCCTGTTCGACGGCGTGACCGATTTTGCCGCCCACTACCGCGACCTGGATGGGTTCGACCTCTCACGGCAGCTCTGGCAGCACTATCAGGACCGCTCACCCACGTTGGCACCTGGAGACGAGTTTGACGTGGCCGACGAGTTTGCCGAAATCGTTGGGTTGGCGGGCCGGTATGAGTGGCACAAGGATCCATTCGGAGCCGGAAAGAGTCTTGCGGCCTGATCCCGTGCCAGAATGGCAGCGCAGCCTGGGCGTCACCTTCATCGGTGCGGAGGTCAGCCCCTGCGAGTACCCTCCCCGCCACATTGATAACCTCGGACTCCATTGGGGCCTGCGGTGGCGAGGAACACCGGCCTGGCTTGGCCACCGATGCGGAGGCCGCCCTTCACCGTGACGAGCTCGCAGAGTGAGAGAAGAACAACCTGGAACAGTCACCATTTTGCCGTTCCGTTCCGGACCTTGCATTGTTAAGGTCGGCGATGATGAACGCACGACCCTGGTCGTTATTCCTGCTGGTGGCACTGAGCGGGGGCGTGAACCTCCCGGCCGGCGAGGTTGACATCTTCAGTGGGTCATTGCCCAGGACATGGCCAAGGACGCCGGGTTGAACCAGGCCGTGGCTGTCCTCAACGCGCATGTCCCGGAAATGGTGAACTTCCATACGCCCCCCGAGGCCCGGCGCTTGTACAAACCACTGTGGGATGGCGAGGCGCACGCGTACGGGGGCGACTGGTATGCCGC
>Ga0187849_1001609_pt1 | contig 23692 bp, 23 predicted proteins | sample June2016WEW_4_10_2_FD_132412 | JGI IMG/M metagenome (GOLD analysis project Ga0187849, IMG submission 132412) | Peatland microbial communities from SPRUCE experiment site at the Marcell Experimental Forest, Minnesota, USA - June2016WEW_4_100 | ecosystem: Environmental > Terrestrial > Soil >...
ATAGAGGCCACTATCGACCGAAGCGGCGGCCGCATACCGGCCTGGATCGGGTGGAGCCCACAAAACGACTGGGTCCGACGCCAGATCGCAGTCGCCGACCGCCTGCTCGAATCGAGCAACGATATGGCCGGACCGGCCCAATGGGCCGAGCTTGCCCAACAAGCCGGCGCCGTGCTCGACGAGGTGCGTCGAGTCGAGCGGAACCGTGCAGCGGGACAGAAGACGACAGGCCGGCAAGGACCGCAACCGACCCCGGGGAACGGCCCAGCAGCAGAAGGACCCCGGCGAGGCATAAGCCTGTAGCGGACAAATAGCGCAGGAAGGACATATCGCCGATTTTGTGCGGGCGTCTTTTGGATTAGCAAGCTCCACGGAGGAGCCAAAGAACCTCGGTTATGTCTTCGCCCGCGACCTCTCCGTTCCCGTGCCCGCCGTCATCATCCAGCTGGCCTGCCCCAGTGATGGCCCTCCACGTCGCACACCTGACTAGGACGACGTCATCGACGACTGAGGGATAACCATCACCGTGCCTCTGCAATGAGCATGGGCGGCAGTGCCGCACCCAGGTCGGTCCCGGTGCTGTGTCGCTCGCCACCCTACGGCATGCACGTGCGGTGCCCCCGTCTTGCGCGTCAAGGTGCTGGCGACGCATGCTTGCGCGGTGGGCCCAAGGCCTAGCTGGAGGTAGCCGATGTGTTACCCAACGGTCGTCCCTGTGACGGGCCGTGGCCGGAACTGCCAGCTCGTCGCCGTCCCTCTGTCGTGGCGCTGTTGGTGGCCGCGCCGTCCCCCATTTGTGACACGGGTGCCAGTGCTTTAGGCCCTCATGACACCACGACCGTCATCGGCATCATCCCAGGAGGCGTGAGTTGATTCGTACTTGGCAGGTACGCAAGGTTGGAGCAGGTCGTCTGTGGCTGTGCCTCGTTTGTGTTGTCTCGACGGTTGCTCTCTCGATTGCCCCGGTGATGCTCGCTGGTGCTGCGAGGCCACCTTCGAAGGCGCCACTCGGGTTCTGGAACAGTTACGCGTACATCACTGACTGGGGCCCGACGTTCCCGGCCCACAAGCCTCCGGGAGGGCCTTTCCCCAACCCGACAACAATTACCTCGTACGACCCGACGACAGGCGCTTTCTCAGGCACCGACAACGCCTGGAGCATAGGGCTGGAGAAGATAACCGGGACGCTCTACCCCGACGGCGCGGTGACGTACACGATCGTTGACCCCGGTGAGGTGATGAATGGCAAAGGGACCATTACGTTCAACGCTGATCGAACCACCGCGATCTGGAGAGGTACCTGGAGCAATTCGATCGGCGAAATCGGCACGGACTACGGCACATGGAAAGGATTCGTGCTGACGGGAAAGGTGGAGGCGGACCCGTGCGGAGCTCACGAGACGGAGTGCTCTGTCCCGCCGACTCCGGCGTCCGGTGTGACAATAGCCGCCACCGGGGCTTACCACGCCTCGGCGACAACTGACAGCCAGGGCGACTACTCGATGACCCTCAATGCGGGGACTTGGACCATTACGCCGACCATGGACGATTTCACCTTTGACCCCCCGTCGCGTTCAATCCACCTCGAGACCGACACGACGGATGTGGACTTCACGCTCTTGAGTTCTCCGTACAGCATCGACTGGCAGATGCCCAGCCGCGTGAAAGAAAGCATGGATGTCTCTTCTGACGGCGGCCTGCCACCTGCCAGCTATGTGTACCCGGACATGTGGTCGGCGAAGCTGTACCTGACCGAAGGTGGCACGCGGGTGACGTCCTGCCCGTCGGGGTCTGTCTGGAAGTGGCATGTGACCGCGCTCCACACGGTGGGCAACCGGGAGCCCACCATCACCGAACCGGAGGACGGGTGCTCAACTTCGTTCGAGACAACCCAGCTCGGGACTTACAGGGTGGTCGCTCAGAAATACAAGCGGACCCCCAAAGGCCTCGTCAAGGACGGGCCCGCAGTCGCCACGCCCGACGTGGTGCTCAACGACTTGTTGATCGTCGGCCTGGGCGACTCCAACGGGTCGGGCGAAGGGTACCCACAGTTCTACTTCAACCAGTGCCACCGGGGCATAGCGTCCTACCAGTACCAGGCAGCGCAGATGCTGGACAAACTGTTGGAAGGCCACACCAGCATCACGTTCGTTTCCGCCTCCTGCTCGGGTGCCAAGATCCAGAACCTGATCTCCCTCTCCTACGACGGCTTCCCACCGGGGAACTCGCTGGAGCCGCAGGTCGGTGCCGTGCGCGCGCTCATTGCCGACAGCCGTGGACAACCGCCCCGCAAGGTGGACGCCGCTTTCGTCTCGGTCGGGGTCAACAACATCGCGTTCGGGCCGGTGATGAGGTACTGCATAGATGTTCATCTTTCGATCACGACGTGCTCAAACCAACATGTCGCGCCGGTCTACAACGCGGACGGCCTTATCAGCGGCTTCAAGCATACGATGTCGCCTAGAGCTTTGACTTTGTCGAACTGGGTCGCCAACCTGACAGCCGACCTGCCCAGGCTCTACGGCACGCTCGGGCCAGTGCTGGCGGACCTGGTTGGCCCCGAGGACACGTTCATCACGCAGTACCCGACTTTCGCCTACGCCGATACCAAAGGCAATATCTGCAGCATGTTCGGCAACGGGGACACCCAGCCGGGCCGCAGCATCTTTACCAAAGCAACCTGGAAGTGGCTGATGGACGTCAACTTGGCGCTCAACGCCCAGGTCGCCGCCACTAGAAGTCTCGGCTGGCGGGTCGTGCCCGTCGCACCCGATTACTTCCTGGGCCACGGCTACTGCGCCACCGACTCCTGGTTCGTCACGATTACCAGTTCCATAATCAACTTGAACAAAGACGGCGCCTTCCATCCCACCGAGGACGGTGCTGCCGTGACGGCCAAGCTCGTCGCAGACGACTCGTGCGCGTGGCTGGTAGGAAAGGCCGAATGCGGCCAGCACATCTTGCCTGTTGCTGGACCAGCTACGGGCTAGCTACAGTCACAGTCGCCCTCTTCCTCTTGCTTGGTTGTGCCAGCTCCGGCGGCCGTAAGTGGTCCGGTGGATAAGGGGACGCGTCGCTCCACCATGAGCCACGGCGGGCCGTGCAGAACTCCAGGTCCTGGACGCTCCCAGAACCCTCGCGGCGAGTGCGTCGTTGAGATTGGCGTAGCCCCGGAACTGAAAGCAAGCCCAGGTGTCGTCAGGGACGCACGGGTCATCTCGCTATCCACACCGATCGCCCCTTATTGAGTGGACGTTTTCTCGGTGCCCTGGGTGGATAGAGAGCGCGGAACGACGGTTCTTGTTCGTCCTGGCCGCTCCGATCGCCGACTCTGGCGCGGCGGGCGCTGGAAAGCGGGCGAGCAGCGGGCCTGCTGATCTGTGCCGACTCCATCGGCACGAGTAAGCGTAACGCACGAGCATGGTGACGGGACTCGGGACGGCGAGGGACAGCGGGTCGATGGTGGCGAAGCAGCAGGGCGTTCTGAGCCCGTTCCGCAAAGGCCGCTCCTAGTCAGGTTTGCGGCGGGGCGTGAACTCCTGTTGCGGGTAGATGGCCTCGCCACGGGCGAGCATCGCAACGAATTGCTCGATGCGGCGCCGTCGTGTGTCAGCCTGCTTCGCCGTCGTCACCCGGTAGAGGATCGCATACCGGTTGGACGCGTTCAGCTTGTCGAACATGGCGCTCGCCACAGGATCGGCAGCAAGCGCCGCGGCCAGATCAGCGGGAATCTCGATCGTCGCCTGACCCTCGTAAGCAGTGTGCCACGTGCGATCGGCCTTGGCTCTCGACACTGCTGCGAGCCCAGACGGTCGCATGCGACCTTCCTCGACGAGCTTGGTGGCGATGGCAACATTGCGCTTCGACCAGGCGCTCCCCGGCCTTCGAGGTGTGAACTTCCGGCGATAGGTTCCATCGTCACCGGCGCCGAGCTGCCCGTCAATCCATCCGCGGCGCAGCGCCTCGGCCAGTGCATCGTCGTAGGTCAAGGAGGTGGGTTCAGTCGTTCCCTTCCTGGCCAACGTCAGCCAGATACCGTCGCGCTGCCCCTCATGCTCCTCGAGCCAGCGTCCCCACGCCGCAACGTCCGGCACGGTGAGTACGGGAATGTCAACAGTCATCCCTGGCAGTGGCCCGATGTCCTCGTAGTTGGCCTCCCGGTGATCGAATGTTCTGGCGTCAGTCGATCGTGCCCGCGGGTACTACCCATTGGCTGGGTTGGCCGGTGACTTCGGAGATGAGATTGAAGTCGGCGTCGTAGTGGAGAACAGAGATGGACAGTTCCTCGGCCGCGGCCGCGACGAGCAGGTCTGGGATCTTGCGGCCTCGTTGGCTGCGCTCGGCCAAGAGTCGCTGGACCTGGAGCGCCCGGCCGACATGAGCTGCCGTGGTTGGAACCGGAGCGAAGGCGTCCAGCGCCAGTTGCAGTTCGTCCCACTCCACGGCGTTGCGAGCGGAGTAGCCGACTTCAAGATCGCAGATGGTCGCCCTTGCAAGCTCTCCTCGATCTGCAAGCGACTCGACCACCCGTCGGACCTCGTAGCGGCCGAGGCGTTTCAGGACACTGGTATCGACCAAGAAGCTCAGCGCCACGCTTCGGCTCGGTCCTCGAGGTCAGCCTCGGCCAGGATGTCAAGGGCTGAGGCCACTCGGCGATGCCGACTAGAGGTAGATCGCTCGAGAGCCTTGTTGACGGTGTCTTTGATCGTTGTCGTCCCCAGTTCCGCCTGTGCTGCGCTGAGTGCCTCTTCATCCAGATCGACTAGGTGCTTTGCCACCCTTTCAGTATATACGATGTAGGCGTCGTATATACGAGATCGTGGCTCGGCGTTCTGGTCCCCCAGGATCGCCAGAGCGGGGCTTCGTGATCACAAAATGATCACAAACGCGCCGGGATCGACCGGGACGGACCCTCCCAAAGCGGTATGGCAGCTGCCGGAAACAACCACTGAGCAGCTACAACGTCATTTGGAGGGATGAGCCAGGATGGGCTTGGTCGGAGTTCAAGTCCCGCTCCGGGCACGGCCACTTTCGGTCCAAGGTCCTGGTCACGGCTCCGCGTCAGCGCGTGCGACTGGCCAGGACGGCGTCAGCGGAAGCCCGCCGAACCGAGGGTCACAAGCATCTGTTCCCGGCGAGGCCGCTCGGCGCTCGCCGGGGGAACGACGTCTTTCACCGCGCCTCGCGTCGGGTTAGGAGGTCACCTGCTTGTAGACCTCGAACGTGGTCTCCTGCGGTGGCGCCGTGAAGCCACCTTCGATGCCCTCTGCCATCTTGGGCATCAGGACGCTGTCACGGAACCGCTCCCAGCTTTGCCGCGAGTCGTGGACCGCGATTATCGTCCAGCCTTCAGCCGACGGGCCAGCCGCATGAAACACCTGCCCAGCCGGCAGACTGCCGTCGCTCGGATGCACAGCGGCGACCGACGCCTCGTATTGCTCTTTCGTGCCACCTGCGAATTCGTGCACTACGCCGTAAGCCATCCCGTTTTCCCCCCGGTTCCGTGAGCCTTGCCGCCAGATGGCTGAGCAAGTAGTCGGGACCTTACACGATCGCCGACGATCTCCGGGGCACCTGGCGGACCTGCACCCGGGCCTACGCTTCCCTCGCCCTGGGCCCGGGTACCGGTCGAAATTGACCTTATTACCGACTCGCTTGATGTTCATCCAGGACGGATGAATATTGTCCGAATCTGAAGTGAACACTTCCGGTCCCTCAAGCTGACGCCATGAGAGCCCGATGAAATTAGGTGGGTGCACGACCTCAACTTGCCTGCGAGGGTGAGCAACGGGTCGTGCACTCACCCGTTATCAGTATCCCGCGGAACCGGGCACAGCATGAGCATGCGTTTTCCGGCCTCAGTTCTGTCGCGTGAAGACCTGACGTCGCTGCCCGCTCGGTACCTAACCTCGCGCCACCATTTCACGAGCCCAGGAACGAGTTGCGACCCGGGGTTTCGTAGTCGGACGCCTGCCGGACATCCGGGCTGCTCTCAGTCGTGAGCACGGGCTCACCGCTGGTGCTTATGTAGCACACATGCTCGAGCGATGGACCCGCGTGGTCATCCGCTGGCGCTTTGTGGTGATCGTGCTCTGGGTCGCTCTGGTCGTAGTGGGCGCGTTCTTGGCTGGGCGCTTGCCGGGGCTTCTTTCAACCTCCCTCGCTGTCCCAGGCACCGGCTCCGAGCAAGCCGACGCAATCTTGACGCAGCACTTCGGCGAGAACATCGAAGGCACGTTCACGGTGGTCTTCCATGTGGCGAACCCGTCGGTCCCCACACTTCACGCCATGGACAAACGGTTTGCTACTGCTGCCCGCGCAGTGCCTACCGGCCATGTCATGGCGTTGAGACCCGTGGAGGGGATCCTCTACGGAAACGTAGGCACATCACTTGACCTGCAACAGGCTGCGTCCTATACGGGCGCCCTGCGCCACGCCTTGAAAGACTCAGGGCTCCCGACCGCCTACGTCACCGGAGCGCCTGCGCTTCAGTACGACATCCAACCGATCCTGGAGGCCGACCTGCGCAGGGGCGAGGCCATCGCGGTCTTGGCCGCGTTGGTGCTGCTGAGCATCGTCCTCGGTCCCTCGGTGGCTCTCCTGATCCCACTTGCCGTTGCCGCGAGCACCACAACGGCCGCGCTCGCGATCATCTTTGCCCTCGCGCACGAGTTCTTGATGGTGCTCTATGTCCCGAACCTCGTCCAGCTCATCGGGCTTGGGCTCGCGGTCGACTACTCGCTCTTGATCGTGCACAGGTTCAGACAGGAGCTGGTGGACCGGGAACGAACAGTGGACGACGCCATCGTGGCCACGATGGCAAGTGCGGGCCGCACCGTGCTCTTCTCGGGCATCGCTGTCGCCATCGGCCTCTCGGTCGTCCTCGTCATCCCGGTGTCCTTCGTCCGCTCGCTCGGCTTCGCAGGCCTGGTTGTCCCGCTTGTCTCGGTCGTCGCCGCACTCACGCTGCAGCCGTCCCTTCTGTCCCTGCTCGGGCGCCGCGGCATGTGGAGAGCTCGCCTCTCCCGTTCCGGGGCAAAGCGCGACGGCGAGCGCGGTCTCTGGCCACGGCTCGCGCGTGTGGTCATGCGCCGCCCACTGGTCGTGCTGGTCGGCTCGTTTGCCGTTCTCGTCGCAGCGGCCGTGCCGACCGTCTGGCTCCAGCTCACGCCTGGGTCCGTCGTGGCCATCCCGCAGGACATCCAGTCAGCCCGCGCTCTGGCTCTCTTGCGTAATCGGATCGGCCCCGGAGTGATCACGCCGATCGAGGTCGTCCTCGACGCCGGCGCTCCGGGCAGGGCGACTGCGCCGGCGATCTCCGCTGCGACGCTCCGGCTCGCCCACGAGCTCCTCGGCGATCCCGAGGTCTTCGTCGTTGCGATCGGTTCGCGGGTGCCCTACGTCGACTCGTCCGACCAGTACCGTCAAATGATCGTCATCGGGCGGCACGACTTCGGTCAAGAGGCGACCCAGCGGCTCGTGCACCAGATCCGTTCTCGGTTCCTTCCCGCCGCTCGCTTCCCCTCCGCGCTGCGCGTCTACGTCGGCGGTGCGCCCGCCCAGGGGGCCGACTTCCTCACGCGCGTCTACGGAGCCTTTCCCTGGATCGTCCTCCTCGTGCTGGCGCTCGCCTACCTCGTGCTGCTGCGTGCCTTCCGTTCCCTCCTGTTGCCACTGATGGCCGTGCTCCTCGACGCGATCTCGGTGGCCGCGGCCTACGGACTGCTCGTCGTGATATTCCGCTTCGGCGCCGGAGCCGACGTGCTCGGCCTCTACCGCGTCTCTCAGATCGAGGGTTGGGTCCCGATTTTCATGTTCGCGATGCTCTTTGGCCTCTCGATGGACTACGAGGTCTTCTTCGTCACGCGCATGCGGGAGTCATGGGACAACTGCGGTGACAACTCGCGCGCGGTGACAGACGGGCTCACCCATACAGGCCGAGTCGTCAGCGCCGCGGCCTTGGTCATGGTCGGGGCGCTCTCCGGGCTCGTGGCCGGGCACGTGGCCGGCTTGCAGGAGCTCGGCGCCGGGCTCGCGCTGGGAGTCCTGCTCGACGCGACGATCGTGCGTGGCCTGCTGATGCCGAGCCTGATGGCGTTGCTGGGAAGCTGGAATTGGTGGCTTCCGGTGCCGATCGCCCGGCTCGCCGGCGTGGAGGTCTCGCCGCTCGCCGGGCGCGAGAGGCGAGACCTACCGACGAGTACGTGACCGGCCGCTACCTGACGACGGTGATCGCAAACCTGAACGCGGGCAGGTGATAGCCGAGCGCCAGTGCGGGCTCGTCCTGTGCGTAGGTGAGGACTGGCACCATGCCGTACGGAGTCGCTGCGAACGACGGCGACAATGTGTACAGCATCGGGTACAGGTCGATCAGGTGCGTCCCGGGTCCGCCAGTGGCATTCAGATGCAACAGAACGTCCCCGTTCGAGTTGAAACCGCATCCGTACCCCATGTAGCTGTTGTCGTAGTCGACGGTGACGGTGTTGTCGAGCTGCGTCCAGCCGACGCCCTGCAAGTGAATGGTGAAAGGCTGGCCTTCCTTTACGACGACCGACGACACGCCCCGCCCGACGATGCTCTCCATCACGTAGAAGGGCACCTCGGCGAGAATCTTGCCCTTTTGAACGAGCTCCACGACATGCCAACCCCCAAGGCCGTCCGGAACCGTGATCTTCGAATTGAGCGATCCGCCAGATGGAGTCGCTGATCCCAACGGCTGCGACACGAATGCCCAGCACGTGCTCGCGCAGTTGACGCGGTTGCCGACAACCGTGGACCAGACCAGTTGCACGGGGGATCTCGACGACAGCCCCGTCGCCGTCAGGTCAACCTTGGTGTTCACCCGGCCGCTCGTGGTTGCGAGCGCGGCCTGTACGCCGCTGCTTGCCGAAAGTCCGCTCGTCTGCAGTGTGGTTCGGGCGCTCAGCGTCGGAGCGACGTCGACCGGCCAGTCGATGGAGGAAGGAGGCGGGCCGTCGTCCTTAGTCACCGTAAAGGTGACAGTGGCGCCGTTCGTGTACGGGATCGGCGATTGCGGCACGTTCAGGTACAGATAGCTGATGGCGTTCCCGATCTGGATCGTGTGCTGACCCACCGGCCCGGCGGCACGAATGGTCGCTCGTGCCACACCGCGGGTCCAGTTGGCCATCATCTCGCCCACGTAGTGGTTGTCCCAGAGCAGGGAGGCCCCGCCCGTGTAGAAGGTCGCACCTAGGCCGCTGTAGGTGATCGTGATCGGCGTCCCGATTGGGCCGCTCATAGGCGTGACAGTGACCGTTCGCGAGGTTATGAACCCGCCGTGAGCGACCTCGACGCCGTTTACGACCGCATATATGTCGTGCAGGCCGCCCCAGTCCTGGGGCACCGTGAGTGAAACGCGGAACGAGCCCTTGGCACTGGTGGTCGTCTTGTCGAGCACCACTGCGAAATCGGTGTCGGAGCGGCCGAGGTAGTTCACCGTGTCCGGCTTGGCTTGAACCAGCCATGTGGCATCCGCGGTCGACCACGTCAGCTCGAGGTTCGCGTTCGCAGCCAGGTGCGAGCCGGAGATCGTGAGCGGGGTCCCCGCGACACCCTCATCGGGGTTCACCTGGAGAATCCCCATGGTCGGGCTCGGCCGCGCGGGGCTGGCGACTGGACCGGGGAGCTGGCTGACGCCAGGGATCGCGGGTGATCGGAGCGTTGTGAAGCTCACGCCCGCCGGGGCCGCGTGCGCAGACGAAGGATGACCAGAGCCCTTTCTTGTAGTTGCAGCGCTGGCTGTCGCGACGCAAGAAAACAGGACCAATGCCCCCACAGACAACCCGATCAACACGCTTCGGGGTTGCCGTGCTCTCAAGTACCTCATTATCAGCTTTCCTCTCACCTTTAGGGTCTTGTCGACTGTTGTAGGAACTGGCCGGATCAGCTGCACGTCTTGGTGGCGACACGACTGTGAAGGTCGCACGACGAAGACGCACAAAGCCCGAGAGGTCGCCCGCCGTCGGGTGACCGTACGGCGAGCGACCTCTCGGGCGAGGGCCCCGTCCCGCTTTGCTAGCTGCTGGGCTCGATCGTGAGCATCGACGCCACCTGCGGCGAGTCCTGCTGCATGAAAACGCCCTTCTCGGAGGGGACCGCGGCGGTCAGCCCTGCCGGCACCGGGTTCGTGATGACCGTGACGCTGTAGTTCACGACGCCGAGCGGATAGGTCTTGCCCACCGGCCAAGCGGCCGTCCAGTACGACACCGCCGGCTTGGTCGGGTGCGTGCCGTAAACCAGCGGGATCGCCGGCAGACCCGGGACATTCACGTAGGCGTTCTTGACTGACACATTGGTGAGGTCGTTGCCCCCGGTGGTCACGTGGACGCCCCACATGCGGAACACGACGACGTCGCCCCGTTGGAACAGGTTCGTCATCGAGCAGGCGGCATCGGCCGGAAGCTTCACAGTCCCGCCCCCGCCTTGGACCGTGTCCACGGAGAAGAACACCACGTGTCGTCCGTTGCCTTGGACCGGCGGGGCCAGGGTCGTGGTCGTCGTGGCCGCACCCGCGTGGCCCGTCGCCGCTCCGGCGCCGGCTCCGACGACCGCGATGGCAACGACACCTCCGACCGCAACCAGTCCGGCGGCGACCGTCATTATGAGCTTCTTCATACTGTCCTCCCTCTTATAGCGTCTAGGTTCTGGGTCAGGCCTTCACAGTCAGCGTCCCGCTGAGGGCGACCGTGAAAGAGCCGTCTTGGGATCCGCTTGTTCCGCCGAGCTTGAGGGTGCCTTTGAACTTGAGGCTGCCGGACGCTCCCTTGGCCGCGCCGATGCCTCCGGTGGCCACCGCGACGCCGTGGAAGGTGATCGTTACCGGGCCGCTCTCACCGTTGCTGCACCCCTGCTGCGAGCTGGACCGGGTCACGGTGAACATGATCTTGTTCGCACCGCTGGCGATATTGCCTTTCCCGCCGAACGGGTCGCACTGCTGCGACGCGGCGGCGGAGCCACTGCCGCTGACTTTGCTCGCGCCGAAGAGCGAGTTCTTGCCCGTGCCCGTGACCGAGGAGATCGTTGCCTGGCCGTTGTTGATGAGCAACGAGGCCTTGCCGGTGTACTTGCTGGAAAACACGACCTTCTTCGTTGCCGGTGCGGCCGAGAACGCGGGACCCGCGAACACCCCGACGCTCACTAGTGCAACGAGCACGACACCTGGAATGCGCTTTTTCATGTTCTTCCTGCCAGTCGGTGTTTGGCGTATACTTACCGAACGGATAGTAAGTCTATTCTGACCGACCGTCAAGTAAAGTGAGCGTGACCAGGACGTGTCGAACACCATGAGCAGTGAAGCGGACCGAACGCAGCCTGCGGAGATTGGCTCAACAGGCCACGGCAACACGCGCCAGCGGATCCTCGACATCGCGCTGGATCTCTTCATCACCCAGGGCTACGACGCGACGTCCATCCGCCAGATCGCCGAGAGGTTGGGCTTCTCGAAGGCGTCGATCTACTACCACTTCGCCAGCAAGCAGGACATCCTGATGGCGCTGCACTACAAGCTGCACGAAGTGGGACGTGAGGCCTTGGGCTCAGTACAGGTGCCGGCAACGTCACCGGAAGCTTGGATGGCGCTGCTGGACCAGCTCATCAACGAGATTCTCGAGTATCACGACCTTTTTGTCATGCAAGAGCGCAACCGGGCCGCGATAGCGCTCCTGCACCACGAACGCCATGTGTCCGAGCACGACCTTTTGGAGGACTGGTTCCATACGGCTCTCTCCGATCAGGACATCGGTCTACGTGACCGCGTGCGCATGGCGTGCGGCTTCAAAGCTGTCATGGGTTTGCTCGATCTCGTGGGCGACGTGTTCTCCGAGGTTCCTTCTCAAGTGCTGGCGGATCTGCTGAGAGAAGCGGCAAATGACCTCATGAGTCCCAAGCTGGTTGAGAGCCACCCGGCTTAGGACGTCCATCCTGGCCAAGCATTTCGGCACAGGCTGGGTGACTCGGGTGCTGGCAGCTGGCCCCTGCAAGCTTCATCCGCGATAATGCCCGGCTAATTCATTCACAATCCAAACGGGAGGGTACGTCCGATGCGACGCAAAGTGTTCGATGTCCTGGTCAGTGCCGGGGGCCTGCTGGTCGTAGCCGTGCTGGTGGTGTCAGGAGCGCTGCTGATGTGGGCGCAAAGTTTCACCAATTCGAGTGTTCACAACCAGCTGGCTCAGCAGGATATTTTCTTCCCGGCCAAGGCTGACATCACCCCAGCGCAGAGGCCCTACCTCCTCCAGTACGCCAGCCAGCAGGTGCTCACAGGTGAGCAGGCCAATGCATACGCCCAGAAGATCGCTTCTGACGTGGCCGGGATGCCGTACGGCGGCGTCTACGCGAAGATCAGCGCGGCCGCCTTGGCCAACCCAAACAACGCAGCGCTCAAAGCGGAGGCCTCGACGGCCTTCGAGGGCACGACGCTGCGGGGTCTGCTGCTCGAGGCCTATGCATTCGGCACCTTCGGGACGATCGCCCTTTGGGCCGGGATCGCCTCATTCATCCTTGCGGGTCTGATGCTCGTCCTCGTCGCGTTCGGCTTCTGGCACTCCAGACGGGTCCCCGATCACGTGGAGATCCTGGCCCCCGCTTCGAATTAGCGGAATCCGACGGCGATCAGCCCTTTCCGACCTCCGACTTCGCCCGCGCCATCACCTTGGAGATGGCCGAGGCAGCCCAGCTCGAGTTGAAAGCCGGGCCTAGGTTGATGAACGTCAGGAAGACCTCGGCTGTGCCCTGCACGTAGAAGTACTCGTCGTCGGAGAGCGTTTCTTTGAGCAAGGCGAAGTTGCCGCCTGTTTCCAAAAAGCGGATGTGGACGCCTCCACTGCCCCCGCCGTAGCGCGGGGCGGACATGAAGCTCCCGCTGGCCTTGACACCCTTGCCGGCCCCTTGGAGGGAGCTTTCGGCCGCCATCTGGGTCGCAAGGCAAGCTATCGACGACTTGCGGCCGACGGCGGCAAGGTCGGCGAGCGCCTTGGAAGCGGTCGTCAGGAAGGCAACCTCCGAGCTGGCACTCGGCAGGTGGGTCAGCGTCGAGCTCTTCTCGGAATAGGTCGGCGACGAGATGTCCGCGAGGACAACGCCTCCGGTCACTCCGCTCGTGCCGAACGGATCAGGGCTCACCGGACCGCCCTTGGCCATACAGGCGACGGCCTGCTTTCCGAGCGCCAGCTCGGCTTTGGGTGAGGCAACAGGCTCGGAGGTCGCCCATTTGATGCTTGCCGACAGGTCCGACACCTTCAAGTTGATCGCCTTCGCCTGGGCCACCACGGAAGATGACCCGCCGGAAAGCTGGCGGAAGTTGCCCATCGAGGGCAGCGCAAAGACCGAACCTACTGCGAGAGCTCCGGCGAACCCTCCGGCGACAAGGCGGTACCAATATCGGATCATGGTCTCAATATAGGCCCTGGGTCGGCGCCGGCACGGGCTCCGGGCGCCTCGGATCCGTCGCAGAGAAACTCGTCCGGACTGGTAGACACTTGTCGTGGACCTCGTACTTCGGTCGTACGAGCCGGGCGACCGCGAGGCGCTCGTGGCACTCTGGTCGATCTGTGAGCTCACGCGACCATGGAACAACCCCCACCGGGACATCGACCGCAAGCTGGCCAGAGACGGCGACAACCTTTTGGTGCTCGAAGAGGACAACCAACTGATCGGGTCCGTCATGGTCGGCTACGAAGGCCACCGGGGCTGGGTCAACTACCTCGCAGTCCACCCTGACCATCAGCGTCAGGGACTGGGCCGCCTGCTCATGGACGAGGCTGAGAGGCGGCTCCGCGATCTCGGATGCGCCAAAGTCAACCTCCAAGTTCGGGCGTCGAATGAGACCGCGAGAGAGTTCTATCGACAGATCGGCTACACCGTCGACGAGGCGGTGAGCTTTGGCAAGCGCCTCGAGCACGACATTCCGTCACCGAGCTGACCTGCCCAGAAACCATCAAGGCACGACCGGTTGACCGGCCTCGTCTCGACACCGGTCAACCCCGCCGTTCTTCGACGACGCCGCGCCGGAGCCGATGAGCGTCGTCGCGCACTTCAATCCCCTCTACTACGCGGTACAGGCTTCGCGCGCTGAGCCGCGCCGGCGTGCGGGACGTGCTCCGGGTTCAGTCCTTGCCGATTATGACCTCGGTGGCCTTGATCACGGCCTTGACGGCGTCGCCTTCAGTGAGAGCCAGACTCTCCGCGGACTCCCTGGTGATCGCCGACACGACCTCTTGACCGCCGGGCAGGCGGACGACAACGGTCGACATGACCACACCGTGTTCGACGCGAACCACCACGCCGTCCAGCTGGTTCCTTGCGCTCAGTCTCATGATCGGGACGCTAACGGCGAGTAGCTGCGGCACCGCTTGGAGGCGTTCTTTGACCCGCGCGCCGCCGCGGCGCCGGATCGAGTGGTGGCGCGCGTCGGAGCGACCTCGGCTGCACAGGCTCACCCGGTAGCGTCGCTTTCCGATGCCGCAGCTTGTGGTCGCGACGCTGAACCTTCATGCCGGCATCGATGGTTGGGGCACGCCCTTCGACGTCGTGGCGTGTTGCGGCCAGCTCGACGCTGACGTCCTCTTGCTGCAGGAGACCTGGACCCCCGAGGGCGGCGAGGGACTCGCCTCGCATGTGGCGACCTCGCTCGGCTACGAGGCCCACGAAGTTGCCCTGTCCGGTGCCTTGCTGCTCGAATCCGTCGAGGTGGTCGGTACGCGTTGGGGGCCCATAAACCGACGCAAGAACCGTTCCCTCTGGGTAGGCGACGCCGAGGACCTCAGGCACCTGCGCCGTGCGCGGTGGGACAAGGCACGCGCCGGCACCTGGGGAATCGCCTTGCTGTCGCGCCTGCCGGTCAGGCGAGTCGAGACCATCGAGCTCGGCCAACTAGCTCGGGACCCTGCCGAGCGGCGCTCAGCCGTCCTGGCCGAGGTCGAGGTCGGTACTTCCTCGGTCACCGTCGTCGGCACGCATCTCGCCCATTTCACGCAAGGATCGCCGGTCCTGTTGGGGCGACTTCACCGGAAGCTCCCGTCACCGGGCCAACCGGCCGTCCTCGCGGGCGACATGAACTTCTGGGGACCGCCGCTGTCGCTTGCGCTCCCCGGCTGGCGGAGAGCAGTGCGGGCCCGCACCTACCCCAGCTGGCGTCCCCACAGCCAGACCGACCACATCTTCGTCACGCGAGCGGTCGAGGTGATCTCAGGTGAGTCGGTCGCCGTGGGCAGGTCGGACCACTTGCCGCTGCGGGCGCGGCTCGCCGTCGCCGGATGAGCATGTAACCGATCCGAGCCCCGCGAGGTCAGACCTAGGGAGAGGTAGGTCCGGGCATGGTGCCCGACCCGGAGGGGGAAAGGGGCGAGGGTTGCTGGCGTTCACGTTTCCCGGCCAAGGCTCACAGCGACCGGGCATGGGCGCCGCTTGGGTTGACCACCCGTCCTTCGAGCTCGTCGCCCTCGCCTCGGAGATCACCGGCCGCGACCTGGCCCATCTCCTCCTCGAAGCCGACCAGGAAACTCTGACCCGTACCGACAACGCCCAGATCGCCACTTTCGTCCAGAGCCTGATCGTCCTCGACGCCGCCGAGAGGATCGGTATCGAGCCGTCGGCTTCAGCCGGCCACAGTCTCGGCGAGTACACCGCTCTCGTCGCTGCGGGTTCGCTCGATTTCGAAGATGGGCTCCGCCTCGTCTCAGAACGGGGCGCCGCGATGCAAGAGGCTGCCGAATGCGCGCCCGGGACGATGATCGCCGTGCTCGGTCTTGACGACGAGACCGTCGAGGCGGCTTGCCGGCGCGTCGACGGCGAGGCGTGGATAGCGAACTTCAATGCGCCCGGCCAGGTGATCGTCGCTGGAACCTCCGAGGCACTTGCAGAGTTCAGCGCGATCGCGAAGGAGCTCGGCGCGAAACGCGTGCTTTCGATGCCGGTCGGAGGTGCCTTCCACACTCCCCTCATGTCGGGCGCGCGCGATCGGCTCCGCAAGGCCGTCGCGACCACGAGCTTCCATGCGCTCGACCCGGTGGTCGTGGCGAACGTGGACGCCCGCCTGCACGACGATCCCGACGAGTGGCCGCAGCTACTGTCCGCGCAGCTGTGCAGTCCGGTCCGCTGGCGCCAGAGCCTCGACACCCTCCTGGGCGAAGGCATGCAAACCTTCGTCGAGCTTGGGCCCGGTGGCGTGCTGACCGGCTTGTTGCGGCGCGTGGCTCCGACAACGGACGCGATCGGGGTGTCGGTCTCCACTCCGGACGATCTCGATCATCTGGTCGAGATCCTCGCTGACGGCATAGTGGGTGCTGCCCCGGCGGGCGAGCGCTTCCACATGACCGAGCGGCTCGTCGTCTCGCCGACGGTAGGGCTCTTCGAGCCTGCGCCGGGTCTGAACGGCTATCTTCCCGGTGGCGTCGGCCGATCAGCGGACCCGGTCCTGATCCAGGTCGGCGGACTTCTCGGTAACGTCGGTACGACCGAGGTGCGGTCCGCGTTCTCCGGCACCCTCGAAGGTGTGCTCGTGCTGGCCGGTGAACGGGTGACGCGCGGCCAGCCCATCGCATGGTTGCGAGCCCCGATCCAAGACGAGAGGACATGATGAGAGGCGCACAGATCACCGGATGGGGTCTCTCTCTGCCGGACACGGTCGTCACCAACGCCGACTTCGAGGCACGTCTCGACACGAGTGACAAATGGATCGTCGAGCGGACCGGGATCAAAGAGCGGCGCCACGGTGGGACGACTTCAGGGCTCGCCGTCGAATCCGCCCGGCGCGCCCTGGAGCGGGCAGGACGCCGCGGCCAGGAGATCGACCTTCTCGTGCTCGCGACCACCAGCCCCGACCAAACCGTCCCCGCAACCTCGTCGTGGGTCCACCACCAGCTCGGTTGCCGTGGTGCTGCATTCGACTTGAATGCCGCGTGCGCCGGTTTCGTGTACGGGCTCGTGACCGCCGTCGCGCTGCTCGACGCGGGACACGAACGCGCGCTCGTCATCGGTTCGGACACCCTGTCGCAGATCACCGACCAGAATGACCGGAACACTGCGGTGCTCTTCGGCGACGGGTCCGGTGCGGTTGTCGTCGAGGCCACCGAGGGCGAACCGCTGATCCTCGCGCACGATCTCGGGCTGGACGGGTCCTTGACTCGGATCCTCTACTGCGACAGGGGCGGCTTCATCGTGATGGAAGGCCGCGAGGTCTTCCGCAAGGCGGTGCGAGCGACCGTCGAGTCTGCGGAGCGCGTGCTGAAGCAGGCCGATGTCACGGCCGAGGAGATCACCCTGTTCATCCCGCACCAAGCCAACATACGGATCATCGACGCCGTGGGCCAGCGGCTCGGCATCGATCCAGCGCGTTATGCGATCTGCCTCGACCACACCGGCAACACTTCGGCGGCGTCGTGTGGGATCGCGCTTTCGGAGGCCGCCGACGCTGGGCGTCTCAAAGATGGGGACCTCGTTCTGTTCTCCGGCTTCGGAGCGGGGATGACCTGGGCGAGCGCCGTGGTGCGATGGGGTGGGGCGCCGGTAGCGACAATCGGCGCCGGTGGGCCCGGAGAGCGAGAGTGACCGGGAAGCCGGGCGTCCCCGCGATTGGCGATGACGCGGCCGGCGGTGCAGTTGGCGGGCGGGTGGTCCTCGTGACCGGCGGCTCGCGCGGCATCGGGCTGGCCTGTGCGCGGCGGTTCCAGGCCGGGGGCGACCGCGTCGCGGTCACCTGGAGGACGAAGCCGCCTGAGGTGCTCGAGGGGCCCGCCGGGACGCACCGGCTCTTGCCTGTCGGCTGCGACGTCACTTCGCCGGGGGACGTGGAACGAGCCTTCGTGGAGATCGAACAGGCGCTCGGCCCTGTTCAGGTCCTTGTCTGCGCGGCCGGGATCACCGACGACACCCTGCTCCTTCGCATGTCCGAGGAGCGGTGGGACAACGTCATCCAGACGAACCTGACCTCCGTCTACAGGACCGCAAAACGGGCACTCGGGCCCATGGTCCGGGCGAGGCAGGGCCGCATCGTCCTGATCTCGTCGGTTGTCGCTTTCATGGGTTCCGCGGGCCAGGTCAACTACGGGGCTTCCAAAGCCGCGCTAGTGGGGTTCGCCCGCTCACTGGCGAGAGAGGTGGCCTCTCGCGCCATCACAGTCAACGTGGTTGCCCCCGGGTTCGTGGCCACGGATATGATCGCTGTGCTAGGAGAAGATCGCGTGGCGGCGCTGACATCCATGGTGCCGCTCGGGCGGCAAGCTGCCCCCGACGAGATCGCCTCGGCCGTCGAGTTCCTAGCCTCAGACGGCGCCAGTTACGTGACCGGCGCCGTGCTGGCCGTAGACGGTGGTCTCGGTATGGGCCACTGACTCATCGCAACCAATCAACCGACGAGAGAAAGCAGCCCACGCATGGACAACGAAGCGACGTTCGAGAAGTTCAGGGCCTGTGCGGTCGAGATCCTGAACGTGCCGAGCGAAAAGGTGACCCTTGAAGCAAACTTCGCGAACGACCTCGACGCCGACAGCCTCGACTTGGTCGAGCTCGTGATGGAGCTCGAGGAGGTCTTCAGCATCACCGTCGACGAGAGCGAGCTCGAAGGCGTCGAGACCATCGGTCAGGCGTACGAGCTCGTGACTTCGAAGCTCTGATGGCCCACGCCGAGCTCGAGCCCGACCGAGGGGGTCGCCGCAGGGTCGCAGTCACGGGACTCGGCGTCGTGTCGTGTTGCGGGATCGGCAAGGATGCCTTCTTCGCGGGTCTCAATGGCCCGGCACCCGAGGGCGAGCACCGGGTCCGGGGCTTCGACTCCTCGCTGTGGTTCGATGCCAAAGAAGTGCGGCGTGTAGACCTCTTCGCCCAATTTGCAGTTGCTGCCGCCGAGATGGCGCTCGAGGATGCCGGCCAGCTCGATGTCGATCCAGCGCTCGCCGGCATTCAGATCGGCACCGGCGTCGGGGGTCTCAGCACCATGGAGGCCCAGATCGGCGTGCTGCTGGAGAAGGGGCCGCGACGGGTGTCCCCGTTTCTCGTGCCGATGATGATGGCGAACGCCGGCGGAGCGACAGTCTCGATGCGCCTCGGTTGGCGAGGGCCGTGCGAGACGATCACCACGGCTTGCGCGTCGGGCACGCACTCGATTCTCGCCGGCCACCGCCTGATCGCCACTGGACGCTGTGACGCGGTGCTCGCTGGCGGTGCCGAGGCCGCAATGACCCCCGTCGCGCTTGCCGCATTCGGCAACATGACGGCACTGTCGACCAGTGGGCAGTCGCGGCCGTTCGACGTGCGTCGAGACGGTTTCGTCATCGCCGAAGGCGGGGCCGTGCTCGTGCTCGAGGAGCTCGAGCGCGCTCTCTCTCGGGGGGCGCACATCTACGCGGAGCTGCTCGGCGGTGCGTCGAGCGCGGACGCTCACCACATAACCGCGCCAGCTCCGGGAGGTGCCGGCGCGATCGGCTGCATGGAGCTGGCACTCGAGGACGCCGGGCTCACGGCGGGCGATATCGCCCACGTCAACGCGCACGGCACCTCAACTCCCCTGAACGACATGGCCGAAGCCGAAGCCATTGACAAGATCTTTGGCCGGCCCGGACCGCTGGTCACTTCCATCAAGGGCGTGACCGGTCATTCGCTCGGGGCGGCGGGAGCGCTCGAAGGCGTCGCCTGCGCGTTGTCGATCGACCGACGGCTGATCCCGCCGACGGTGGGCCTCGAGCAGCAGGACCCCGAGATTCACCTCGACATCGTCCGGGACGCCCCCCGGGAGTGGGAACCGGGGCCCGTCTTGTCGAACAGCTTCGGTTTCGGCGGGCACAATGGATGCATCGTGCTCGCTCCCACGTCTGCTTGAGTCACGGGTCGCGAGGAGTTGTCGGTCCCCGAGGATCCCGCCGGCCCGAATGGCCCGCGGCCACCTGACTGCGCCTTTGCCGGTTTCAGCGACGATCCTCCGTGGCTGATCAATCCGGATGAGCTTCCCTGGCGCGATGGCATAGACGTCATTCGGACAAGGACGCGAGCAGAGGTTCCGAGCCTCGTCCGGCGCCGCCGGTTCCCCCCTGCGCACCGCATAGTCAAGGTCGGCTGGACGCTCGGGCGTGCCGTCGGGGCCTGGTACTTCGTCGATCGGGGTCGCGGTCAACCACGATCACGCCTCGGTTTGTCGCGGCGGCTGCGGATCGCCTTCGGCACGCTCGGACCCACCTACATCAAGCTCGGCCAGATCCTCTCATCGGGAGATGGGATCTTCCCCGAGGAGATCGTCTCGCAGTTCCGCCTTCTGCGTGATCGTGTGCCCCCAGAGTCGTTCGACTCCGTGCGTCGGATCGTCGAGGCGGAGCTTGCCGGCTCCCTCGACGCGACTTTCGCCGAATTCGACCGAGCCCCGATTGCTGCCGCCTCCATCGCCCAGGTCCATGGTGCCCGCCTCCTCACTGGCGAGCGTGTCGTGGTCAAGGTCCAGCGGCCCGACGTCGCCGAGCTCGTCCGTAGGGACCTCGCCGCCATGAGCTTCTTCGCCCCGTTCCTCGTCGGGCGGATCCCGGTTGCCGCGCTCGCCAACCCACCGGCCCTTATCGAGCTCTTCGCCGAGACGATCGTCGAGGAGCTCGACTTCCGGCTTGAGGCCGCCAACATGCTCGATGTCGGCCACGTCCTCGCCGAGACTGGCCAGCGCTCCATCATCGTGCCGCGCCCGCATCCCCGGCTGGTCACGCGCCGGATGCTTGTCATGGAACGGCTCGACGGCTTCGCATGGGACGACGTCGTGGGCATGCGAGCCATCGGGATCGACACGACGGCGGTCCTGCGGGCGGAGATGATCTCGTTCCTCGAAGGGGCCATGCTCTACGGCGTCTTCCACGGCGACTTGCACGGTGGGAACCTCTTCGTCCGCTCTGACGGCCGCGTCGCCATGCTCGATTTCGGCATCACTGGCCGTCTCGGCGAGCGACAGCGTCTCGCGTTCTTGCAGCTTCTCATCGGCGGTTCGACGAGCAACGTCCAGATCCAGGTGCACGCGTTGAAAGAGCTCGGTGCGCTCAGCGCCGACGCGGACGTGGAGCAGGTCATCAGGGACCTTGGCCTGGACAAGCCGACTCCAGACGTGAACGCCTTGTCGGCCGACGAGCTGACTGCTCAACTGCGAGATCTCACCAAGCAGCTCCTTGCCTATGGCGCGCGGATGCCGAAAGAGCTGATGTTGTTCGTGAAGGACATGTTGTTTCTCGACGGAGCAGTCGCGACGCTGGCTCCTGGGATCGACCTGCTCGGAGAGGTGGCTCTGATCGCGACGTACTTCTTTGACCGCTACGGCGAACGAATCGCGTCCGAAGTCGGGCTCGATCCCCGTACCGTCCCGATCGACCTCGACGGGTTGCGATCGTCGATGGGCCTTTCAACCGACACCGAGCAGTTCACGTACCGGGACCTGCAGGAGCGCCGCGAGGCCGTGCTCAAGAAGTTCGAGCGCGGAGAGCCTTAGGGGCGGAACCAGCGGTGCGGAGCCGGCGCGGCCGACGCGGGCTGCAGGGCGGCGCGGGCTGCAAGGCCGGCGGATCACCGCCCATCTCTTGCCCTTTCAGGGTTCATCTCGCTACTCTCAACCCAGCCGGTAGCGGCTTGCTCGTGGCGTGACATCGCCGCCGTGAAACCCCACGACGGGAAGGAACGACCATGCGCCCACCGGTGGACGACCGCGCAGTACGGATCCTGCGCGAGAACGTGCCCGAGTTCGAGAACCATTACCTCGACCTCCTGGACATCTACGACGAGGACCTGACTCCGCAGGTGGTCTTCAATGAGCTCGCGGACTTCGTGACCGAGCTGCTGCAACACGGCGATCGCGAGGACATCCTCGAGCGGTGCTTCGCGGCTCTCGAGCTTGTAGCCATCGAGCCCGGAGCCGACGGAACAGGGCTCGTCGCATTCTGCTTCCTGGACCAGCTGCCGCCCTTCGCCCTCGAGAGGACCCGCAGCTACCTGGAGCCGGTCACCGAGACGATCCTCGAACTAGTGGAGCAAGACCTTCTCTACGAGGACGACGGAGAAACTGCGCTCTTGATCTCCGACCGCTCTTCTTCCACTTACATGCCGGTGCCAACAGAAGACTGATCTCACTGGGCACACGGCGCCCAGGCGTGTGTTCGCCTACGCGGCGACGGAGGTTCAGTCGAGCTGCATTCGTCCCCACGCCCGCGCCACACGGCTCAGGCCGAAACCTGCAACGGCACATGCCACGAGCATCAGGGTCATGGTCGCTGCGAGGTTCGCACTGAACGCAGAAGCCGAAGACCCTGGTCGCGCGCCCTGGATGAACCACGGCGCGCCGGAGGCCACGGCACCCCACCACAGCGCCGTAGCCGCGCTCATCAAGGGCATCGCCACGGCCACGGCAACGGCCAGTGCCGCTTCAAGGGAGAGAACCCGCCGAGACAGTTCCAGTCGGCGAGCCACGATAACGGCGGCCACGGTCCAGAGCGCGAGCGTCGCCACGGTGACGAGCATCGTCAAGACGAAGGGCACCAGGTAGTACCAGACGACCGGGTGGTAAAGGAGATCGCCATTGCGCTGCTCGGGTGTGAGAGTGCGCGCGAGGGCGACGAGACCAAGGACCGCGGCGGCCGCCACGACGGTGGCCGCCGCCGCCCGCAGCACGTGGCCGCGGATCGAACGCCACCCGCCGGCACGAAGGAACCGGGCGAAGGCGGGCACCGCTATGGCAGCACCGGTGAGCACGAGCGCCCCTGCGATCAACGCACCCGCGCAGAGGGAGTAATAGCTGTCTGTTGAAAGGGCTTGGGAGCGCACCGGGACGGCAATGTCGAAGTTCTCCGCGATCTTGGCGAAGCTGGCACCGGCCACGACAAAGGCGGCCCAGGCGCACAGTACGAGCAGGGACCCCGTCCGCACTCGGTCCGCGGCCGGTGTCGTGTCACCTAGCATTCCGGTCTCGTGGCCGCGTTCGCGAAGCCCGGCCCAGGCGATAGAGAAACGGAGCCTGTGCGTCGGAGGCCGACCGTCGAGACTGTCCTCCACCATGGCCGCGAGCTCCTCGCCGTACCTGGCCCGCCACCGGGACGGGTACCACCTGAGCAGCGCCGAGAAGTCGGGGGTCGGGGCGCTCACGCGAGGTCTCCGGCGATGATCCCGAGCCGTGAGGTCCCGATATCGGCGATTCGCCGCATGTCCCGTACTGCCTCGGCCAGTGCGGCCACTCCAGCTGGGGTGATCCGGTACGGGCGGCGGCGGTCTTCCGCCTCAAGAGGTTCGATCAGGCCCCGCTCCTCCAGGCGGGTGATGGCGCCGTAAAGTGCGCCTGGGCCGAGCACGACCCCGGCGAAACCCTCGATGTCCTTGGCGAGCGCATGGCCATGCTTGGGACCCGAAGCGAGGCTCGTCAGGATGAGCACCGGCGGGTCGTTGGGCCTTCGCAGGCCGTCCTGAGCTGTTGCCATTGCGCTAGCGTACTACGTCTCACGAACTACGCAACACGTAGTTATTACGCGCGGCCCCGCCCCCTTGTTGTCGATCGGTGCCGGCAAAGCTCCACAGCGCCCTTTTGGAACGCGACCGGTGCTGCGTCGTGCCCGGGTGCTCGGCCACCAGGAACCTCGAGATCGACCACCGCCTGGTTCCTTTTGCGGAAGGTGGCCCGACAGAGCTCGCCAACCTGGCGAGGCTCTGTCACCACCACCACTTCTTGAAGACGCAC
>Ga0187849_1001613_pt1 | contig 23667 bp, 19 predicted proteins | sample June2016WEW_4_10_2_FD_132412 | JGI IMG/M metagenome (GOLD analysis project Ga0187849, IMG submission 132412) | Peatland microbial communities from SPRUCE experiment site at the Marcell Experimental Forest, Minnesota, USA - June2016WEW_4_100 | ecosystem: Environmental > Terrestrial > Soil >...
CTAAGGAACGCCGCCCCCTGATGATGCCTCCGCTACGAGAACGGCTCTGGCCCTCCATGGGAGGCATCGCCCGGCAGAATCGGATGAAAGCCGTCGAGATTGGCGGGACGCCCGATCACCACCATATCCTGATTTGTGGGATTGAACCTCAAGCGTCCCTTCGGGACGCGGGCTCTTTGGGCGTCAGCCCGGCGCTGAAGCGCCGGGCTATTCTCGCGATGTCCCTCCGGGACAAAGCTTCAAGGCGACGCCCAGAATCGCGACCGCAAGCAGGAGCATGAATTGTCCAACCACCCACCACCCGCCGCGCTGGACAAAGCCGTTACTCATTTCGGCGAGTTCAATAACTCATTTTGTCGAGCTTAACCTTGCCCCGGAAAATCCAGTAGATGCTCACCGTGTAAGCGAGCACGACTGGAACGCCAATCAACGCCATGGTGAGCATCACGGCCAACGTTTTTGGGGAGGAGGCCGCGTTGTGGATGTCCAGGCTGTTCAGGATTTCGGGGTTGCTCAACACCAGGTTTGGATACATTTCCAAACCAAACAATCCCATTAACGCGATCATCGCCACACACGACGAGAGAAAGGCCCGCCAGTCGCGCCCCTGATGAATCTCACGAGGGATGTTTGCAATGGCCAGCATGTTGGCCAGTGCGATGCTGAACAGCCAGGGGTTGGCTCGCACGCGCGCGGCCATGTGCGGCACGTAGAGCAGGGTCGCCATGGTCGTCGTCGCGTAGCAGATGATGAAGAAGATGATGCAGTGGTTGATCCAACCGCGCAGTTTGGCGTGCAGCGCGCCGTCGGTTTTCAGCAGCAAGTAAATCGCCCCGTGCATCGCGAACAGGGCCACCGTGGTCACGCCCAGTAACAGCGGATAGGGACCGAGCAAACTCCAAAAGCTGCCGGCAAACTCGCCCCGCGCGTCCAGCGGGATGCCCCAGGCGATGTTGCCCATCGCCACGCCGATGAGCAGGCTCGAGAGGACGCTGCCGGCGCTGAACCCGAGGTCCCACATCTGCCGCCACCAGCGCATCGGCTGTTTGCCGCGGAACTCAATGGCCACCGCGCGGAAGATCAGGGCCACGAGCAGGAGCACGAAGGCGAGATAAAACCCGGAAAACACCGTCGCATAAACATTTGGAAACGCGGCGAACAACGCGCCGCCTCCCGTCACGAGCCAGACTTCATTGCCGTCCCACACCGGGCCGATGGCGTTGAGCATAACGCGCCGGTCCTCGTCGGTTGTGGTGAATAGATGGAGGGCGCCGACCCCGAGGTCGAAGCCGTCGAGCATCGCGTAACCGGTGAAGAGCACGCCAATGAGAATGAACCACGTGGTGTTGAGGTCCAGTGAACCGAAGTTCATGCGCCCTCCCGGGTTGGCAGCGCCAGCTTGCCGGCTGGAACCAGATCCGCACCGTCAGGACCGTGCTGGATCTTGTCGTTAAGCAGGTACACAAACACGGCAAAGAGCAGCAGGTAAACCACGCTGAACAAAATGATCGCGGCCAGCACCGTGTTCGCGCGGACGACCGCAGACAGACCTTCGGAGGTGCGGAGCAGGCCCTGCACCATCCACGGCTGGCGCCCGACCTCAGCCGCGAACCAGCCGGCCTGGTTGGCAATTTGCGGCCCAAGCACCGACAGCACGAGCAGCCACAACAACCAGCGCTTTTCAAAAAGTGAGCCGCGCCAGAAATACAGGAAGCCCAGCCCCGCGATGAGAATCATGGCGAATCCGACCGTCACCATGAGATGGAAAAGCTGAAACGAAAAATTCACCGGCGGACGGTCTTGGGGCTCGGGGGCCGCCTCACGCAACCCGCTTACCGGCGCGCTGAAATCGCTGTGAGCCAGGAAGCTCAACAATCCAGGGATGGCTACGCCGCCTTTGACGGTTTCATGCTTTTCGTCCACCCAACCAAACAACCTGAGAGGCGCGTTGGTGGTGGTTTGGTAAAGGCCCTCGAACGCGGCCAGTTTGGCCGGTTGGTTTTTGGCCACCCCCACCGCGCTGCGGTGTCCGCTCACCAGTTGCAGCAGTGAGGCCGCCAGGCCCAGGGCCAAACCGAGGCGGAGCGAGGCGCGGGCAAAATCCTGGTGCTTGTTCTTGAGCAGATACCACGCGCTCACGCTCACCACGAGGAAAGCGCCGGCCTGCCAGGCGCCGCATAGCGTGTGAAACAGGCGGTCCATCGAAGAGGGATTGAAAACCATCTCCCCAAAGCTGGTGATCTCCGCGCGGGCTTTCAAGCCCTCGCCCACGATGTGGTAACCGGCCGGGGTTTGCATCCAGGAGTTGGCCACCACGATCCAGATCGCGCTGAAATGAGCGCCCAGGCAGACCATGCAGGTCGAAAAGAAATGCATTTTTTGGCCAACCCTGTCCCAACCGAACAGGAGCACCGCCAGAAAACCGGATTCGAGGAAGAACGCGAAAATGCCCTCCGCCGCCAGGGCACTCCCAAACACGTCTCCGACGTAACGGGAGTAAGTCGCCCAATTGGTGCCGAATTCAAATTCCATCACGATGCCCGTGGCCACGCCGATGGCGAAGGTCAGCGCAAAGACCTTGGTCCAGAACCGGGCCATCTGGTGATAAACGGGTTTCCCGGTCTTGAGCCACAGGCCCTCGATGAGGACCAACATGACCCCCAATCCGATGCTGAGCGGCGGATACAGATAGTGTATCCCTGCCGTCAGCGCGAACTGGAATCGCGAGAGACTCAGGACGTCCATAGATTTTCTGGGGTAATAACAACTGGAATCATCACGGTCAAGAACGCCCTTAGGCCACCATGACTCGATCCCAGGACGAGTGGCAAAGTTCTCCGCAGGCCATAGCAGGAGACGACGCAAGTCCCGATTCGGAATCGGGGTGCTTGGTTTTTGGGCACAGCGAAGGCCTGCTCCCCTCGGAGGCCATTGATCAGAGACTTCTTACGTCGTCTCCTACAGTCAGGGAATGGAGCCCGTTGCGGCGACTTTGTCACTGGCGCTGAATTGAACTTCAAGAGTATTTTTTAAATTCATCTTGATTTGGTTTGATTTGGCTTGATTAGGTCGGATTCGGTTTGATTGGGACTGACCGAAGGAGCCGTGGATTGGTCTGCGGCAGACTTTCGGCCAAGCCTTCCCGGCGGCAGATGCTTTTGGTTCTCGATTTTCGTAACTGTTCAGGTGGGAGGGTGGGGCAGACCTCTGGTCTGCCGGTTAGGCGGGCCTCTGGCCCGGTGTTTCGAGCGCACCCGGGTCACGGAGCCGGAGGCTCCGCGAACTGGCAGACCGGAGGTCTGCCCCACACCTGAACAGTTCTCGATTTTCCAGCGGCAGCGGCCAGGAATACCCGGAGGCCGGGGCGGCTGGCAGGACGGCGTCGTTTCATGGAGCAAATATACAGCAATGCTACACGTTCTGTCAAGGGGAAACAATGGGAGCTTGGAGCTGGGGGGGGGCGGAGTACGAGAATCTTCACCAAACAGAAGGAAACGAAGGATGGAAGACCCAGATCGCCCCTGAGATCTGCGATCCAGGGGTCCAAGAGGAGTTTTGTCTCACACCCTTCCGGGCGCACGACAAGATTCTTCGCCGCCGCCAGATGTTGCTGTCAATCCCAACGATCAGGAAGGCGACCGCAGCCACCGCCAAAGCAAAACCGGCCAGGCGGACCGGCAATGACGGGTTCTTCCAGGCGGTCTGCCGCAGACCACCGGTGAAACCGGATGTTCCATTATTGAATTGTCTCATCGTCTCGCTCCATCAAAAAACCCTGCAAATCCAGGGCAATCTTCACCCCGGCCGCGTTGGCACGGAACGGGCTTGAAGGAATGTCGCAAGAATCGGGCCGTGCGTGACAGGCGATGGCCATAAAACGATAGGAATCCAATGAAGACCCTGCTCCTTTGGTCGGTTGCCCTTCTGGTGGCCGGCGTTGGCAGCGCCCAAACCACCCCATCCCACCCCCCTCAGCCCGGCTTAGCCCGCCAGCGGCTCAGACTGGCCCAGCCCAGGCCACCCCGGCCCAAGCCAATCCAGCGCAAGCGATTCCGACCCGCGCAGTGACCCCAAGGCCCTCTGGTGTGACCACAAACACCCAGCCCAAACAGGACGAACAATCGCTCCAGGTCCAGCCCCACCGGTCGTTCCTGGAGGGGGTTCCGGAACTGGCGTTCGACCAACCCAAGGCGAACGAAATGGCCTGGGGCAGGCACACTATCAGCGGCCTCGTCGTGCAGGTCATCAAAGCAAAAGGACGGCTGCAACTCCTTAACCCTGCCGCCCCGGCCAAATACGGCTCCGGGTGGGACAACGTGGAGTGGTTCCCGGCCAGTGGCAGCGGTCCCATGCTCAAGCTGTTCTCCATCAATTTCCAGGCCCCGGCACGATAACGAAACTCAGGAGCGAGCCACCCTGACCGCCAGTTTCACGGTTGGACTGCGCCGACGGGACGCGACGCGCCCATAGTTCCGGCGCCGCCGGCGAAAATCACGCGCTGCCCCCGAGAAAAGGCGTTTGCCGAGCCATTGCCATGCGCCAGCGCCAACCAGGGCGACCACCAGCCAAACAATCAAAACTTGAGTCGTCAGCATAAATTCATCTCCGACGGAAGCGTTTGTGGCACTCGGGGTGGCTGTTGGCAAGCATTTCCCGCGTGCCAAAACGCCGCCGGGCGCAGGACAAGAATCTTCACAAAATGGATTTTTCTGGGCTTTCGTCACAAAGAGTGTCCTGGAATCCAGATACCAACTGGCACCGACCCCATCGCTGCCGCCGGACGAGGCCGCCTCTTCGTTTCCTTCGTTTCCTTCTGTTCTGCTCCTGTGCCCAGCCGACGGCTGCGGGCAAAGAACAGAAGGAAACGAAGGAAACGAAGGCTCGAAGACCCGGATCGTCCCTGAGATCTACGATCTGGAGGTCCAAGAAGAATTTTGTCTCACACCCAACGCCGCCGCGGAAGCGGCCGTCCCGCAGGGACGCTATTGGGCCGTTTCGGTAGCCAGGCCCACTTTCGTGATGTCCGCCTGCTGGAGCAGGTCCAGGACACTAATGACCTTCTGGTAATCGACATCGCCGGCGCCTTTGACGACGACGCTGGTTTCGGGATCATCGGCCTTCATGGCGAAGAGGGTTTGCTTGAGGGCGGGCAACTCGACGGGTTTATCGTTGAGAGTGATGCGCCCGGTGGTGTCCACAATAATCCGGTTGATCCTGGGAGGGACCGCGGGTTTGTTTTTCTTGGCCGAGGGCAGGTTCATCTCGAGGTCGTTGGACAACTGGGGTGTGGTGATGATGAAGATCACCAGCAGCACGAACGCCAAATCCAGCAGCGGGGTAATGTTCAGCTCGTTGAGCGAGCCGTGATGGCCTTTGGAAAACTTCTTCACCGGCTGGTCACCTTGAAGACTTCCTCAGTTTGGAGCAACTCGACGTCAAAGCGGGCCACGATCTTTCCGGGAAAACCCTTGGGCGGCGGCCGGCTGATGACCTTGGTAGCGGCGACTGCGGCTTTGACCGAGCTATCCCACCGGGCATCGCCCGACCCTTTGAGCCAAGTCGAACCGGTCACGTTGCCTTGCGGATCGATGGCCAACTCAACCTCGGCGATGCAGGCATCGTCGGCGATGTCCTCGCGGCGGTTCCAGTGGGCGCGCAAGGCCGACTCGACCAGTCCCTTGTAAAGGAGCTTGGGATCGGACTCGGTGACGACTTCTTTGGCGCCATCGGCAAAATCCATGTTGGGCAAATCGACCGCGGCTGGCGCCACTGCGGCCGGCGCCTCGGCGGGCGTGGGGGCGCTGGCCGGTTCCACCCGTGGGGCCGGCGCGACGGCAACGGTCTTGGGCGCTTCGGCTTGCTTGGCGGTCTCCACTTTTGGCTCCGGCGCCTTTTCCTTTGCCGGCCCAGGCTTCTTCTCCTTCACCGCAACGACCGTGAGTTCTTTGAGCCTCTTGCCGAGCATCCCCTCCCGCGCGGCGAGGAAGAAAATCCCGACCACCAGCAAGGTGTGGAAAACGACCGAGATAGCCAGATTGACTTTCGACGAATTGGACTTCCTGCGTTCAGACATAGCTTTAGTCGCCAATGCGAAATAACTTGGACAATCTGACTGGTGCTTTTGGCGTCATATTGTCCAAGTTATTTTGCATCGGCTCCTTACTCCTTCTTGGCCGAGCCGTCGGCAAACGGTTCGGTGGCAAGGTTCACTTTTCCGACATTGGCCTGCTGCAGCATGTCCATGACGTTGACAATGTGCTGGTACTTGGTTTTAGCGGACCCCCGGATAACGACGCTCAGGTCGGGGTCGTCAATGCGCAACGCGACGACCTTCTCTTGCAAAGCGGCCAGGTCCACGACCTCTTTGTTCAAAAACATTCGGCCAGTGCTTTCGACCGTCACGTACTGGACCTTGGGCTTGGGATCCTTTTGGCGTCTGGCCGCCGCCGGCAAGTCCACCGCGAGATCGTTGACCACCGGTGTGGTCGTAATGATGAAAATGACCAGCAACACAAAGGCCAGGTCCAGCAGCGGAGTAATGTTCAACTGCGCCAGGGCCTCATGGCAGCTTTTGGAGCATTTCTTCATGAAAAGGCGGGTTCAGCAACCTCGGGCGCGGGCTCTGGGAGGGGCGCGAACGCGCGCGCCGGGCTGGCCTGCAAGGCGTCGCGTATCTCGTCGGCCAGCGCCCGGTTATCCACGTACTTGTGCTCGAGCTGGGTGGCGTATTCGCTGGCGAAGGCATCGAGTTCCTGCGTGATCGCGCGGACGGTGGTGACCATGTAATTGTAGGCGAACATGGCTGGAATGGCCACGAAGAGCCCGACCACCGTGGCAATGAGCGCGCCGGCAACCCCGGGCGCCATGGCCGTCAGGCTCGCGGCGTGGGCCCGGGCGATACCCGAGAATGTCTCCATGACGCCCCAGACGGTGCCCAGCAAGCCGATGAACGGACCGCCCGCAACCGCCGTCGAGAGAACGATCATGCCTTTCTCCAGAGAAAGGCCCTCGGAACTGGCGGCCCGCTCGAGCGCCACGCGGACAGACTCGAACGCGCCATGGCTGATCTTGGTGGCAACGGACCGGGCAATCGCGCCCGTCTTGGCTTGTGTTGCGATGCTGAGAGCAGCCTGCTGCACCCGCCCGAGCTGGAGGGGGTTGTTCTTGAGGTGGTACTCCATTTCTTCGGCGCCGGTGGTGTAGAGTTCGTAGGCCGGGGCGCCCCCGAATTCCTTCTTCGAGCGGTGTAACTCGAGCGGGTCGCGCGTGGCACGGTAGGCGGCAAAAAACCGCTTGCCCGCTTTCCGCGCCCGATAGAGCTGGCGCCCTTTGGTGATGATGACGGTCCAACTGAAAATCGAGACGATGATCAAGACCCCGATCGTCATCTTGCCTTCGGTGGTCGCCTGCTCGAAGGCGAACCGCAACGCCCCGCTCGCTAACATAGTGGCCGTCAAGTTCATCGGCATAAGTCTTCAGTGCTCCCACGCTTCCGGACGTTAGATCCCGGTTCATAAGCAGCCCGGTGTGCAAGGGTCGAGTGTCGAGTGTCGAGGCAACGAAGAGCCGGCCCCTCGACACTCGACACTCGACCCCTGCGTCCGGATACTCTTGAGCTCCGTTCCAAAATATCCGTTGCAATCCGAGGTAATTAAAGCAACTGGCGGTGAAGACTGGATGGCGAAATTGTGTCGAATAGGTGACTTCGCTCCGGCTGGGGTCCTAAAACAGGTTGCCGTTGGTCTTGGCGGCCTGTTCGCGCCAGGCGGAGGGGCTCATGCCGAAGCGGCGCTTGAACAAGGAGTTGAACAGACTGGAGCTGCGGTAGCCGCTGTCCAGGGCGATCTGGGCGATTTTTTTCTCGGAATGGGCCAGGAGCTGGCGGGCTTTGAGCAGGCGCATTTCGGTCTGACGCACGCGGGGTGACTGGCCGAAGCGCTGGCGGAACAACCGGCTGAAATGGCGGGGGCTGCAGCCGCAGAGCCGGGCGAGCTGCTCCGGAGCGTGGTGAATGAGCTCGATATCCGGCATCTGGCAAATGATCTGGTCGAACCGGTCGTGGACGGAGGGGCTGCGGCCCGGGGGGAGTTGATGGCTGCTCAACCCCTGGCCGAAATAGGCGGCCACCAGGCCCAGCACCTCCGCGCGCCGCCCCAGTCTCTGGTCGGAATCTCCGTGAGCAACCAGGCCGGCAAATCCCTGGGTGACCGGATGCGTTGAGGGCAAAATACTGACCGGCTCGCCGGGCTGGCCGGCGCCTTCGAAGAAACGGCGTTCCGACAACGTGAAAAACCCACAGAGCCATTCCGGAACAAAGGCAAAGCCATGCAGCCACACGCTGTTGAGCTGGCTGGCCCGGATGAGGGCCTTGGCGGCCGGCGAGATAACGAGCACTTCCCCCTCGGTCAACGCCCGCGGGTTGGCCGCGCCCAACCAGTAGGCGGCCCCGCTGCTGATTCGCACGAAGCGCCACGCCGCCGTTTGGTCCGTCCATTCCTGGCCGGGCGAGAGGATGGTTTCTTCGATGCGCAAATGGCCCGGAGCTGTCAAATGCAGGGAATCTCCTCAACGCGATTAGGGCGGGGCCGCGCGCCCTGGGTCGCCAGCCGGGCGGCCTTGCGGCTGTTCAACTGTTTTCGCCACTTGGCCGGGGTCACGCCAAAGCGCTTGCGGAACATGAAATTGAAGAGGCTTACCGATGGGTATCCGCTCTCGAGGGCCACCTCGTAAATCTTGGAATTGGTGGTCTGGAGCAACTCCCGCGCGCGGGCCAGCCGGACCTCCGCTTGCTTCTCCCGGAAAGACATGCCAACGGTTTCCAGAAAAACCCGGCTCAAATGCCGCGGAGTACAACGGATTTCTTTCACCAATTCGGAGAGACTCAGGTCGAGCATCGCCGACTCGGTCATTTGCTTCAAAAGGGCCTCGAGCCGGCCCTTGGCCCCCGGATCCACCGCCGGCTCGGTTTTCGGGCGGCCCAACCCGTTGCCGAATGCCCGGATAAAGAGTTCCAGCAACTGCAGGCGCACCCGGAGGCTGCCACCGTTTCCACGCCGGCAAATCTCCGCGAAGGCTTCCGACACCGGATCGGTGAAAGGAAGAAAGTGGAAATTCAGACCGTCCCTTTCGGCAGCTGTCTGCAAGAACTGCTTCTCTGCCAAGGTGACTACCCCGGCCAGCCTCTCGGGTTCAACTTGGAACATACGAACAATGGTTTGGCCCAATTGGCTGGCGCGAATGGCCCCCTGAATCGCATGGGAAAAGATGAGTGTGGAGCCGCTGGCCAACTCAAGGTTCTTGCCCGGTTGCATCCAATAGCCCACTCCGCTGGCGACGTGAACAAACATCCATCCAACAGCCCTGGGCGCCCATTCGCCTCCAGGAGCGACTGAGACTTCTTTGATCGCCAAGTGGTGGCCAAAAGAACGGTCTGGTTCCATAGCAGCGAGAGCAATTTCCAAACTCACTCTGAACGGCTGCTGTGACAAACACATGTCATTTAAGAAACAAATGTGAAACGTCAGGAACGCATACGACAGGTTTCGGAACTAGCCTGCCGCATCGTCACCCAAACGTCACGTGTGCGTCATAAAGCTGCCTTGGCTGGGACCCATTTTATGCCGGCGATGCAAACACGTCTGCTGGCGCGGTTCTGTCTGGTCCCCTGGTTGCTGTGGGACTCCGGGGCGCTTCAGAAGGTGTTGGCGGCAGAATCGGCCGCAACGAACTACCTCGTAAGCAACTACGTGGTCGCAGGATACCAGGTTCCGCCGACCAACTCGAGCCTGGCCATGTTCTCGAAATACACCGGCCGGAACGTGGGCTTGGGCGACCTCGTGAAAGCGGCCTGCGCGTTGCAGTGGGATTACCGGAGCCGAGGCTACACGAACGTGAGCATCTCGCTTGCGCCGGAGAGGATTGCCAGCGGCCGGGTCACTCTGCACGCCTTCCGGGCGCCCTCAGGGGACATCCTGGTGTCGGGCAAACGGTTCCCTAGCCCAACCAACCTGGCCGGGCCGAGGACCCAACCGCCGCCCTCCCAATCCGCAACGCTCAATCCGTCAGCGGCCAGCCCAACGGCTTCCGCCGCAACGAATGCTCCCGCGGCAGCGCGCGCCAGCCCCACGCCTCATTTCGCGGTAAACGCCTTCGAAGTCAGGGGTGACACCCTCCTTTCCACGGAGGCCCTCACGGCCGTGCTGGCTAAGCACACCGGCACCAACGTCGTGCTGACGAACATCCTGGCGGCGGCCTCGGACCTGCAACAGGAATACCGCAGCCGGGGCTATCCCACCGTGCGAGTGGCGATTCCCCAACAGCAGGTCACCAACCAGATGGTCAAGCTCCAGGTCTTCGAAGGCCGTCTCTCGGACATCGAGGTGACCAAGAACCGGTTCTTCTCCTCCAACAACGTGATGCGGGCTCTGCCCAGCCTGCGCACCAACATGATCCTCAACAGCGTCGCCTTTCAGGCCGAGCTCGACCGGGCCAATGCCAACCAGGACCGCCAGATCTATCCGCAACTCTCGCCCGGTCCTGAGGAAAACACGACCCTTCTGACCCTCGAGGCCAAAGACCGCCTGCCGCTGCACGGCAAAATCGAGTTGAACGACCAGAACTCGCCCGGCACTCCCGACCTGCGGGTCAACAGCTCCGCCGTATATAACAATCTCTGGCAACTCGAGCATTCCATCGGCGTCCAATACAGTTTCTCACCCGAGTCTTTCAAGTCCGGAGAACCATGGGGATTCCTTGACCGGCCGCAGGTGGCCAACTACAGCGCCTTCTATCGCCTGCCTCTGGGGAGCCCCGAATCAATCGCCGATGTCATCGCCAGCAGCCCCGGCAGCTTCGGCTACGATGAGGCCGCCCGCACGTTCCACCTGCCTCCGGCTTCCGGGAGGGCCGAGTTGAACTTGTACGCCAGCCGCTCGACCATCGACAGCGGGGTCATGTCGCTGTTCAACGGCAACATCTACAACACGAACGGCAATTCGCTCAACCAGCAGACCGTCCAGCAGGACTTGACCGTCAATAGCGCCATCGGCTCACGCCTGAGTTTTCCCCTGAGAAGCACCGCGACCTTTCAATCCAGCTTTTCGGGCGGCTTTGATTTTAAGACCTTCGAGCTGACCAGTAACAAGACGAACATCTTCACCTTGAGCAGCACCGAGATTGATTATGGGAATGACCCAAGTCATCCCCAGACCAACATCAACCGCTCAGTCGATGTCTCGCCGGTGCCGACAACGCATCATCTGCTCGAGTACGTGCCGCTGGCATTGCGCTACGATGGCAGCCTGAGGGATTCCAAGGGGATTACCACCTTCGGGCTCGGCATGAGTGGCAATTCGTGGTTTTCGGGTTCCCCCAGCAAACTCGAGGCTATAACCGGTTCCTCCCACTCCTCCGGCTACTGGATTGTGCTGACTCCCAGCTTGGGACGCGACTTGCTTATCCACACTAATTGGGTATTGTCGCTGCGCGCCGACGGCCAATTGGCCAACCAACCCTTGATCAGCAACGAGCAATTCGGCCTCGGCGGTTTGGCCGGCGTCAGGGGCTATCATGAAGGTGAGGTTTTCGGCGATGACGGCTGGCGCCTCACCACCGAACAGAAGACGCCCTATTACGTGGTCGGGACGGCCTACCGCAACCATCCCCTGACCATCCGGGGCTCGGTTTTTATGGATTACGGAGAGGCTTACTTGGTGGATCCCGGGGCCCGCAAAGCCCGCACGCAGCTTTGGGGTGTCGGCTTCGGGGGTGTAGCGTCCGTCGGCGCCACTTGGGAAGCCCGGTTCCTTTTCTCCTGGCCGCTGTTGAGCGCCGGCACCACAGAGGCCGGACAACCCAGATTTGACTTCGGACTCTCAGCGCAGTTTTAGCAGCCGGTTGAATTATGCCGTCGTTGATTGACATAACCTGTGAATTTTGCCGAAACCGGCATCTGTTTCCGGGTTTGGACATGCTGCACGCCAACGGCGTGCGGGCACATCAGCCCAGGCTAACACCCTGGGAAACCGGCCTCCAATGGCACATGCCGCCCTGCAAGGGCGGCGGAAACTTCCATGACCTGCGCCCTTTCAGGGCGCCGGAGCATAGTGTGGGGCCGGCTTTCCCAGGGTGTTACCCTGGGCTGGTATGCTGCGCGCTTTCAGCGCATCTGGACCTTGGAGATTTTGCGCGCCAACGGAGTGGGGGCACATCAGCCCAGGGGCATCGAGGTTGCCGCGCTCCGTCAGGAGCGGCGTGTCAGCGCCGCACAGTCCGTAGGGCTGACATGCCGCTCCTTACGGAGCTTGAGGGAAGCGTTGAGGCGCCGCGTTCCTATAAATATGCCGCTCCTAACGGAGCTGTCACGCAGGTCCCGAGATCAGACGGAACAAGTTAACCCCGAATGCCTTATGCTGTACCACTTGCAGTCCCCCCACCTCGATTGCCGAGCCGGGGCGCAAATCTTTTGCCCACCGGTCGCCCCTGGATTCTGTCCCGGAGGGACATCTGAGAATAGCCCGGCGTTTCAACGCCGGGATCAGCCCGCGGAAGAACCCCGTCCCGAAGGGACGGCTGAAAACCGAGGGCCGAATCGGCCGTCCCTTCGGGACTTGTGCCTCGGTACGTCCAAACCCGGCGTTGAAACGCCGGGCTATTCTCAAATGTCCCTTCGGGACAGAGGCTCCGGCACAAGGTGTGGTCAAAAGCTGATGTGCGCCTGGCGGGCCTGGCCTCTGGTTCTGGTCCTGTTGGCGCTGCCGCTCAGTTTGACCTCCGCGTGGTCGGCGCCCGCAGGCCCCACTGTCACCCAGGGCAGCGCGAGCTTTGCCAGCCAGGGTTCGCAGTTGACCATTACCACTTCCGACCGCGCCTTTATCAATTGGCAAAGCTTCAATATCGGCCTTGGCCAGACTGTCACCTTCGTCGAGCCTTCCGCCTCCTCCGTAGCTTGGAACCGGATTAACGATCCCAATCCGTCCCAGATTCTGGGAGACCTCAACGCCAACGGCTTGGTGGTCCTCCAAAACGCCTCCGGATTTTACATCGGCGGCCAGGCCGTCATTTCTGCCCCGGGGCTGCTCATGACCACAGCTCCCATCCGGGTGCCAGACCTGGCCGGCGGCGGGGCCTGGCAATTCAACGCCCCGCCTCCGACCGCCAAGATCATCAACTACGGGCAAATCAACACCGGCAGCGGTGGCTCGGCCTTCCTCATCGCCAGTGACATCGAAAACCACGGCGCGATCAGCGCGCCCCAGGGCCAAATCGGCCTCTATGCCGGCAAAGAGGTGCTGGTCTCGGACCGCCCGGACGGCCGCGGTTTGAGCGCCAAGGTGACCCTGCCCGAAGGTTCGGTGGACAACTCCGGCAGATTGACTGCCGCTGCCGGGACCATTGTCCTTCAAGCCCAGGTAGTGAACCAGGGGGGCGTGATTCAAGCCAACTCCGTGCGCGAAAACAACGGCGTCATCGAGCTGCTTGCCAGCGAGGCCATCAACCTTGGTCCGGACTCGCTCATCCAAGCCCAAGGCGCGAGCCAAGGCGCCAGTCCCGGCGGCAACGTCCTCATCAAGTCGGGCGGCCAGTTCGGCGATCAAAGCGGTTCAACCATCGTTGTCGCCGGCGGGGTCCAGGGCGGCAACGGCGGCCAGGCGGAAATCTCCGCCCAGCAAATGAACGGCATTCACTCGCAAATCAACGGCCATGCCAATGCAGGGTTTCTCGGCGGAAGGCTCACCATTGATCCCGAGAATATGGTTTTGAGCGACTCGGGCGACAATGCACCCTCCTCCGGCGCCGTCAATCCGACTGACCCGCCCAGCGCGGGCAGCCCGGACACATTGACCCTGAACATAGACTCATTCAACAGCCTCATCTCGCAGAGCGGTCTCTCCCAAATCAATCTGCAGGCCACCCGCGACATCCAACTCAGCGCCCTTTGGAGTCTGCCGGACAGCCAGACTCCCGGCGCGGCCTTGACCCTCAGGGCGGCCAGAAACATCACCCTGGATGACGGGTCCGCTATCAGCGCCGGCAAGAACTGGAGCGTGAACCTGTTTGCCGGAACCGAATTGACCTCGGCCGCTGGCCGTCATTCAGGGATCGACGGGATCTATCTGCATGGCAATTCGTTCATCCAAACGCTCGACGGCAACATAAACCTCTGGGCCGCCAACGAGGTCATCGTCAATCCAGGCCCTCCTTATGCCAATAACACCGGCCCGGTCGGAGACAACGGCATCCGGACCCTCAACGGCGGAAGCATCGACGTGACCGCTTTGTATGGAGACGTGAATAGCGGCGGCAATTTCTACGGGTACGACTTTGGCCAGCACAACGCCCCTTATTACCGGGTCTCCCCGGACGTGGGCGGCATCAGCACCGCCGCCGGCGGCAATGTCACGATCACCGCCGGCGGCAATGTCACCAGTTACCTGCCCGTGCAGAACAATTACAACGACGCGCTGTACGATGGCGGCAGCGGCGCCTTCGGTTCCGAGCCTGGAAACGTCACCATCAGCGCCGGAGGCACCGTGTCCGGGCATTACGTGCTGGCTAACGGCGTGGGCGCCATCACGGCAGGGGGAAATATCGGAGCGCCCACCGCCGCCGGTGGCTTCGCCCTGAGCCTGGTCTCGGGGAGCTGGAGCGTCTTCGCCCCCAATGGCAGCATCTACGTGCAGGACGTGCGCAACCCGAACGGGGTGTTTAACGACCACGGCGGCAGTGTCCAGGCATACGCCGGCTATCATCTCTTCGATTACGACCCCCAGGCCAGCCTGCTGCTGGACGCCGGAGATGCCGTCGAGTTCACCGGCGCCGGCGCGCCCCATTTCGCCCCGTCTTCCCCGAATAGCCCCGTTCCGTTCCTCTTGCCGCCCGCCCTCCGGGTCATCACCGGCGCCGGTGGCTTCACGCTGGACACCGATGTCATCTTGTTCCCCTCGCCCCAAGGCAACTTGGACATCACAACGCTCAACGGAGGCAACTTCCAAAGCCAGCCCAATCCTGCCGATCCGCAAAATGTCACCGCTTGGACCCTCTCGATGTCCGACAGCGCCGCCAAACAATGGAATCCTTTTCCTTCCAGCGGCACCTTCGGCAGTTTCGGCCTGACCGATCACAGCGCCACACCGCCCGAAATCAACAACACGGAGCCGGTAGAAATCAACGTCTCCGGCAGCATCAATAACGTGAATATCCGCACGACCAAAGAAACCGCCACCACGGTGGCTGGGGACATGTTCAACGCGGGGTTTTTGGGCGAAAACCTTCATCCTGGCGATGCCACTTCGATCACCGTAGGCGGCAAAATCTATTATTCGCCGATTTACGCCTTCGCGCAGTTGACCCAGGGCATTGTGGGGGCCGACCCGCTGCTGCCCTCGGCTTGGGACGGCATCTTTTCCTTCCTGGTGGATCCGGCCCTGACCGCCTCATTCCAGGTCCCGGCCAACGCCACCCCCGCGCAACTATTGGCCGACGCTACTGCGCTGCTTGTGTTCAACTCGCAAACCGGCGTCAATGGCTATAACCCCGCGGCGAACCCCGGCTTCATCTATGATCCGGCAACCAGGCGACTGGGTTTCCAATTTCAGATGAGCCAAACTGTTCGCAGTGCCCTGGAAGGCATGTTGGAGATCATCAAGCTGGACCAGAACGGGGTCCCGGAGGTCCAACCGGGCCAGGCCAGCCTCGGCCAGGACCCTGCCAAACTCTATTTCGCCACGACGCCTGTCACCTTTGCCCCGGCGTCGGTAATCGAGGGCCTCTATAACCAAAGCCTGAATTCGGTGAAAGACGCCGATGCTATTTCCCCCGGCTTCCAAATCGGCGGCCCGGGCAAGTTCAACGTGGCCGCGTCTTCCATCGATTTGGGCAGCAGCAGCGGAATTATATCCTGGGGCATCGGCTCGGCCAATAATCCGGTCAACTATGGGTCGCTTGCCGGCGTAACCTCTGCCGGGGCGGGGGCCGCCGTCAATGTCACCACGTTGAGCGGGGATTTGAGCCTGTTGACCTCCACCATTGCCTCCATCGATGGCGGGAACGTCGAGGTCAATTCTGCCGGAGCCATCAATCTGAGCCTCGGAGACTTTTCCCTCATCCCGCCCAATCCCACGGCCGTCAGCTACGGCATCTTCACTTCCGGACACAGCGACGTGGGCGTCACCGCCGCCGGGGACATCAATATCGGGGGCGCCCGCATCGCCACCTTCAACGGCGGCGATGTGTTCGTGACCTCAACCGGCGGCAATGTGAACGCGGGCAACGGCGCCAATTCGACTTTGGTGATTCCAGTGATTTACCTGGATCCCAGCGCCGGTCTCCTGACCTCTGGCACCATCGAAGACCCAAAACCCTTTGGCAGCGGCATCCTGGCGGTCTCCCCAACCTCCGCTTGGCTGGCGCCCGGAGCGAGCGCGCTCCCGGGAAACATCACCGTTGAGACGCCCCGCGGCAGCATCATCTCGACGTTGGGCGGGATTCAGCAGTACGCCTTGAATGGGAGCATCGCCGGCGGACCCACCATCACTTTGAACGCGGGCACGCCGCCCTCCTCAGGCTCGGCGGGCTATCCGGGTGACGTCGATCTCGGCAACGGCGGCGTCATCGGCGGCACTATCAATATCACCGCCCAGGGAAGCGTCAGCGGTCTGATTATCTCCCGGCAGAACTCAGAGATCCAAGCCGCGCAAAGCTTTAACGGCACCCTCCTCTCCGGCGGCAGCGCCAGCGTTTCTGCCAGCGCCGGCGGCATTTCGGGCACAATTGTCGGCATCGGCGGCGTCAGTGCCTCCGGCGGCGGCCCCGTAACGGCTGCTCTGCTCGGTCAAAGTGTCTCCGTCGGTGGCGGCCCTGCCCAATCGACCCTCGGCACCACCGCCACGGCAACCACCACCAGCCAGGCCGCCGCCCAGCAGGCCAGCAGCGACTCGGAGAAACAAACCGCCCTGCCCGACACCTCCTCGAGCGATGACGACGAGAAAAGGAAGCGCGCCGCCAAGCTCCCCGTGCTCACGAAACGAGTCGGCCGGGTCACCGTCCTCCTGCCTAAGTGAGAGCGTGGAGCATGGAACATGAGAGCGTGGAGCGTGAAAGCGTGGAGCGTGGAGCGTGACAAGCGCTGCGACGCCCTCACGCTCTACGCTCCGACGCTCCACGCTCCGGACGATTCCAAAGGGGGCTACTGCGCCTGGACCCGGTAAACGCGGTTCGCGTCGGTCGTTGTGTCCCGGAAAGTCTGCATCGAGCCATTTCCTGTGACGGCGCCCGGCAAGGATGGCCAGGTGCTTGAGGGCGCGCTCAAGCCGGCTGTGTTGGTGTACAAAAGCGTGTAGGTCGCCCGGTTCGTGCTCAAGAACGTGACCGAGCTGACGTTGCCGCTCCGAACGATGCTCAGCGCCGGCGCCGGCGGTGAGCTTACCGGCGTGCTCGCTGCTTGTCGCGTGAACGTCATCGAGCCATCCGGTTCCAGCTCAAAGTAGCCAACGTAATACGCAAGACCGCTCGTGCCGGTGTGGGGGTCGGTGATGGGATTCAACGCCGAATCCGTAAGCGGTCTGACCTCGTATAGATCGGACCTCATCGGGTCGTTGAGCGTGCCCGGGGTTGTGTTCTCGAGATTGCCGCCATTGGGTTCGCTCGGGGGCCAGGTGTCGTTCAGGGTGCCAAGGGTATTGTTGTTAAGGCTCCCCATCCAGATGCTCATAAGATGCTGGGGGTAAAGCAAAATCGATTCCAGAACAAACGATGCGGTGTTGAACTCGTTTGAGGTCCCAATAGCCTGCGAAATAAAGCCCGCATTCAACAACATGGAAGCGATCTTGGGCCTCACCTCGTGCTGCGTGGCCCAATCCAGGCGGGAGGCAGCCTGGCTCTGAACAGCATTATTGGCGCGTGGCACGGTGACCCAAAGCGTGTACGCCACGCCGGCAGGATAAGCCGCCCCGTACCCCGACCCGCTGTAGTATCCGCAAACCGACCAGCTCAGGTTATCCAAGGTGACAAAGGAACCGGCCATTTGCGAGGCCGCGTAGCCCTGCACTGGCATCGTGGTCCCAATCGCCGCACCCACATAATTGCTGGCCTGGCCAATGTCCACCACCACTTCGTTATTCTCGGTGTAGGGCGCGTTTTTTCGAAACCCCAGGCACAAATCGTTGTTTTGATAAACAAAGGGCTGGGCCTCCGCAGTCTCAATCAGGGTCAGGACCCCAACCAGGGCCAGCACCGCGCTGCCGGCCACATTCAACCTCCGGGTCTTTAAGCGTCTGTTCATGAATACGTTCCGTGTTAATTGCAATGGTTCCGTGCTTATCCAGTGAGCACGGCAGCCACCATTCTAGTGATGAACAGAGGCGGGTGCCATATCGTTGCCGGACACCAACAACAGTTTTCGGACATCCTCCTCTTTGTGCTTGTGTCCCATGGTTTCCAACACTTTTGCGCATCGCCTCACCCGGCTGAGCCGCGAAGATGCACGTTACAGCCGGCCATTGTAACATCCGTTGGCCCGGCCGTAACCTGATTGTCACTTTCGACAACTATTGGTGGCGTCTCGCGGCGAGCTGATAATCCTGCCAGGCCCTGACGCCAATAAAGCCTCGCAAGAGACCGTCATTCTCGGGTTGGCTCTGCTGCCAACGCTCTCGGTAAGCCGCGTCCGTGGGGTCCTGGTTCGGACCCCCGATCTCCTCGACGAACCTCTGCCGCAGATCCTCGATCGCCTGGCTCTGGCCGGAATCGAGCTCGAGCGCCGCCAAGTCAACACCCTGAAACACTAGCGGCATGGCCACCACGGCGTCGGGCGAGTTCTGGCGCAGAGACCTCGAAGCCGCGGGAGCCTCCGCAGCCGTCTCCACAGGTCCGGGCGCGACGCCCGCCTCCGGCCCGAGCACGGCCCCACTCAAGGAGGCCTCCTCACCAGTTGGCTCCACTTTGGCTTCGGATGCCGCCGCCGGCGGCAATCCAGAAGTTGGTGCGCGCCCGTCGAGTGCCAGCAGAACCAGGAGGACAACCAAACAGCAGTTCAATAAAATGGAAAGCCGCAGCGCTGTTTTCATAACTGCTCAACTGCCGGGCCAGGTTTGACGTGAATGCTCACCCGGGGTCGACCCCAAGCCCTGTCCCGGAGGGACATCCCGAGAATAGCCCGGCGCTTCAGCGCTTGTCTTTACCCACATCGCCAGCCCCACTCGTTGAGGGGAACCGACCGTATCCGTTGCTCTCAGGCCAAAGGCCTGATTCATACCAGCCCAGGGCAACGCCCTGGGTTTCCGTGCGGGTTCGTTCTTTTGCAGGCCATCGGCCTGACTCATAGTTTCTTTGGGTCCGATTAACGCACCTTCCGACGCGGCGTGGGGACCAGGCCTCAATCCCTCAGGGCAATGAATCGCGCTTTCAGCGCTCAGAATGCTCTTTGGCCGATAAACCCAGGGCGTTGCCCTGGGCTGGTATGAGTGACGCCCTTGGCGTCGAAAACAGGCCCGCAGTGCGTCCCGGTTGCCGCCTCTCGGGGAATTCTGTCGTGCGTCCAAAAGGGGAACTGCTATGACCGGCAAAAAGATGTGGGTAATGACAAGCGCTTCGGCGCCGGGTACGACGCCAAAAGAGCCCGCGTCCCGAAGAGACCCTTGAAGCTCAATCCCACAAATGGCGCTCGTCGTACTCAATCCGATGCCTCTTGTATGACATGCGACTGATTCCACCGTCCCTTCGGGACGGACGCAAAACTAAACCGCTTCTCCCGGCGCTGAAGCGCCGGGCTCCCTCCGGGACAACAACCGACCGCAAACCGCTTGAGAGTTCGAGGGGCGCCTACGATGCCGAGGCAAATGCATGGGTGCGCAGAACCGCTACCTCTTTTCACAACTGACCGGCCGGCGTGGATTGCCATCCACGCCGGCCTTGATTAGGAACGAATTTCCTGAACAACCTGGTCTCTTAGAGGTGAGAGGGATCCGAGGTGGGGCCGTTGCGGACAGCCTGCATCGAGCTCAAGCTGATCGTGAGCGCGCCGTCGGCATGGCCGGAAACGCCGGTGGCGGCCGCCAGCTTATTGTAAACCGTGAGGGCTTGGCTGCTGACCGTGTTCTTATGATAGACATATTCGTTGCCCCAGAAGTTGTACTGGCCTTGCTGGACCGCGGCAACGCTGTAGGCAACACCGTTGTAAGTCAAAGGCGTCGCGCCGAGGGCCTCGGCGGCGTTCGCGTCGGAAATGCCCAGGTAAGCGACGACGCTGTATGGCTGAACGCCGTTGCCGTTGGCGATGTCCACCGCGCTCGACTGGGTGAGGTCGTAACCCATTTGCGTGGCCACGGTGCCCCCGCTGGAATAACCGTAGTCCCCCAAAATGTTGCCGCCAGTCTGAACGATCATCGAGCCATTGGGATTGACTTCAAGCTGATAGGGCGCCGTGAAAATGCCGTAGCCGGTATCGCCGAACGAGTTGACGCGCGTGCCTGAGTTATGGTCGCGGCCGCTGATATAAACCCAGTTCGTGTCAGCCGGGTTGCCGGTGAACTGAGCCAGCTTCGCGCCGCCGGCCAGGACCTCGCGGAGGCTCTGATCCGTCACGCCGGTCAGACTGGCTGCCGAGCCTTTCTCCTTCTCCCATTTGAACGCAATGATGCACACTTTCGCCCCCGTGATCGCCGCGCCAGGGGTCCTGGAATAGACCACGTCGTTGTCCGCCGCGGCCAAGTCAACGGTCGAGCTAACGAACGGCCCGGGAGTGGAGGAGGAAAGCGAGTTCACGGCTGAGTCGTCCAGGAACTGCTCGGTCCCGCTGCCGGCCAGGTCGGCGATGCCGCCTTCGGAACCGGACCAATGGCATTTGATTATCGTTGCGACGCCGCCCAGCAGGCCCTGGAGGTTCATGTAACTCGCGCTGGCGGGAGAGGCGTTGCCTTGGGTTACAACGGTCGGCGCGGCATCGAAAACGGTGGTGCCGTCTGTAATCGCGGCGTAGAACGCCGCGCGCGCGGCAGTCGAGCCGGTCATATACACGTATTGGTAGGTCGTTTGCGGGACGGGGTTGCCGGCGCCGCGCCTGACGGCAGTGGGGCCGGTCACATACATACGTTCCGCGGCACCGGCCAGGCTGGCAACGCCCAGGCTCAGTGCGCCCGCAAGAAGAATGGATTTGTTGTTCATGCTATTGTTTATTCTGTGTTTCGGTTGAGGTTGTTGAATCGATCTGCGGCGTGTCTCCAAAAAATGCCCTTCCACCTACCGGGCCCCGCGAACCAGCCGGCGGCGGACCGCGAACCCCAGCAGACCCATCACGGCCAGCAGGGAAACGGTGCCGGGCTCCGGGACCGCCTGGTAGCTTAACTCGCCGGAGACGCTGTTATAGGTGAAAGAGTTTTCAGGCGCCATCGTGCCATTGTTGGCGTTGCCAAAGAAGTACGCCGTCGAGCCGACGCTCACGTTCGGGTTAAAAAAGTTATTCTCGAACGTATTGCCGGGACTTCCAGCCGGCTGGGCCGTCTGGTAGGTCCAACTGTACGTAAGGGATGGAGCCAGGGTCGCGGACAAACCGACGGTGAGGCTGCCTTGTGCCAAAGTGGCAACATTGGCCCGGGCGCTTGTGAACAGCCCCTGCGGGTTGAAACTGTTCTCCGCGCTGTCAGAGGAGGTCGCGAAAATCACCTGGCCAAAGTTCAGCGCGCCAACGACACCGAACTCGGTGCCGAGGTTCGCCCCGACGTTCCAGGTCTGACCCAGGGTAAGAGTCGAGTACTGCCCGAGGTCCAGGATGAAATCGCTCGACCCACCGGTGAACCCGGCCAGCAAATCGCCATTGACGTACTGTGCCTGGGCCGGGACGGCTACGCCCAAAGCCGCCGCCGCTGAAAGCATCATTTTTCTTAGGTTGTTCATGATCTTGATTGCTGTGGTTTGTTTTAGTTAGCGATACAGTTCCCAAGCACATCCGTCGCTTGGACGCGGTCAACTCTATGCGATGCCAGCTTGGCCGCACAGCTTGCCAAAGGACATGTCGCTTCTGTTTTCGGACGCGCGCTGTCCGTTCGTAAGAAGTTGCCATGGAGTGAATTACGAGAGACGGCCCCCGATTGTCCCGGCCATTGGCCCAGGCCGTTTCAGGAAGGTCACTTGTGGTCTTGGCCGTGAAACCGGACGGCCAGGGCCTATTCAAGATTGCGTAGGAGCCGACGTAAGGAGGCTCTGATCTCTGCTCCTTTTGAAAAGTGAGCCTCCTCACGTCGGCTCCTACATTCTGGGGGGAATCTTGAACCAGCCCTGCGGGGCGGCCCCTCAGTGCGTCATCAAATAGAAAATCGCATTCACCGCGAGGGGGTAGGCCCGATTTTCCGAGAATTGGTGGAAATAAACCTCGTCCTCGCCCTCCCGTTCCCAGCCATCCCCGGTGTCGGAGTTGTGAAGGGCAAGGACCGCGATGCGCTGCTTCGGGTCGAGCCAGGCGCGGACGTGCATCTGGCGCGAGCCCTGGCCGCGAAACGCCGAGGGAAAGGCCTGCGGATCGGCCGGGTCGTAACCGCGGCGCCAGAGTTGGAGGGTGGGCACCTGCAATTGGCCCATCGGCCCGCGCAAATCGAACACGCAGTGGAACAAGGGATGTTCCATCGGCAGCTCAGTCCAGGTCCAGTCCGGCAGCACGCGCTTCATTTCCTTCTCGAAGTGTTCCCAGCTCCGGTCGCCCCAAAAATCGTCCGCCAGGAGCGCGCCGCCGTTGAGCAAATATTTTCGCAAGGCGCTGGCTTCCCTGTCACGCAATTCCATCCGCTCGGGATGCGACATGAAAACAAACGGATGGTCGGCCAGGGCGGGGTCGGTCAGCTTCAGAACGCGGCAATCCGGATCGGTTTTCATGGACGTGAGCAATTGGAGGCGGGCCGAGAGATTCAGGTCGGCGTCGGGATAGTCATTGATCCAGCCCAGCCAACTCGGGCCGCCCGGCGTGGATTTGAAAATGATGCGCGTGAAGATGAACACGTCCTTCTCGAAGCCGGGCCTGTTTGTCCAGGCCGGCAGATCAATGCTGTGGGGCGCCGTTTCGCGCGCGGTGCGGACGGTCTCCTCGTTCACCCAGTCGCCGCCCTCGGTCTGGACCATCGTCCCGCTATCCCCAGCCCCGGAACCGCGACCGAACCGGTATTGCGCGGCGCACAGGCCGGCCAAGAGCGTCCCGGCCCAAACCAGAAGAGTAATCCTTCGCGCGGTCGGCATGATTTTATCATGGTGAATATCCCGCGCCCCGCGACACTTGCAAGCTGAACCTTCGGGACAGAGAACCTTGGGGGCGCCCGACTCGGCGCTGAAGCGCCGGGCTCTTCCGGGTAGGGCCGGTGGGCAACCACCGGCCCTACCCGGAAGGCCCCGGTCTTTCGACCGGGGCGACCTCTAGCAGCCGAAATACTCAACATCCCCCAAACGTTTCAATCCGCGCCCCGGTCTTTCGACCGGGGCGACGCACGATCAACGATGATGAGAGGCCGGCCGGGGAAGTTTCAATCCGCGCCCCGGTCTTTCGACCGGGGCGACATCGGCGCGGCGTTGCTCACGAACACCACGGCCTTGTTTCAATCCGCGCCCCGGTCTTTCGACCGGGGCGACATAATCTGCTCCGGCTCATGGGATCACCGCTCCTTGTTTCAATCCGCGCCCCGGTCTTTCGAC
>Ga0187849_1001615_pt1 | contig 23658 bp, 23 predicted proteins | sample June2016WEW_4_10_2_FD_132412 | JGI IMG/M metagenome (GOLD analysis project Ga0187849, IMG submission 132412) | Peatland microbial communities from SPRUCE experiment site at the Marcell Experimental Forest, Minnesota, USA - June2016WEW_4_100 | ecosystem: Environmental > Terrestrial > Soil >...
GGCAGTCTTTGAAGGCGCTCAGAACTTCGGACAATCCCTGTACCCTGGTCTTTTGCAGCAGATCGTACGTAAGCGCGTGCACCCGCTTTTCTTCGGCATCCTGTTCAACAGCGGTGGAGTCGAACCTTTGCAGGAATTTTGCAAACCGGACAACGTGAATCAGCTCATGAGTCACTATGTAAGCCGTCAGCGGAAAAAGTCTGATCCCTTTGTCGCGCTCAACGGCCTTGCGGATCACATGGTCCTGGATGCAGATTTTGAAAAAATCGCCAGGTTCGCTTCCCCGCGTCCTATCACCGGGGCGTCTAAGATATCGTCGGATTTGGGCGAAAGCGACATCAGTGACTTCCTCTTCGCCAAGGTCACTCAAGTTCTGTATATCATACCGGTATCTTTTCCATTCGGAGGTGGAAATCTTGTAAAAATCGCTTATGAGTTCTTCCGAGGCGTCGATGGCCTGCGCAAGGATAGCGATTTCTTCTGCCTCGAAGGGTAGGCGTCTCATCTCTCCGCGGCTCCGGTCAGATTTTTGGTCAATCGCCGAAACTTAGGCGCGTTTCCTTTATGTACAAAACTTCTCTGCTCAATTCAATAGGTTCTGAGTATTTTGGCCCCGTTGTGCCGCCGGTCCCGTCGCATTACAAAAGTCAAGGGCGGGGATAAACCCCGCCCTCTCTTATGGAAAACGGTCATTAGATTCAAGGGAGGGGACAACCCCTCCCTTGCTGTTTCATTTCAAGTACCTGGAGTCAGGACAAACACTTACTAGTGATGCTCATGGACATAGAACGGCCATTTGTGGAAGAACCATTCGTTCCAGAGCAGAGGAATGATCCACCAGAAATTCCAGATAAGCGACTCGCCGTTGAGGTATCTTTCGGCAAGCACTCCATGCATGTGATGGATTCCCAGTCCCCAGTACCCAAAATTGACTACATAGTAGAGAATGTAATTGATGACCATCAGGACCAGTACGCCGAACGTCCTGTACCAGAATGCGCCCCATGAATCCTTGTCGGCCATCGGCGCCATATCATCGAAATAATGGTGCCAGCCCAGGAATGGAATCAGCGTGAACCCGGCTATTTCCGCTGCGTGATACCAGAAAAAGCGGGTAGGATTACCGGCATCACCGGCGGGGAGATGATGGGTCAGATCCTCCATGTTTACCCAGGTGGGTATCAGCTTTATGCAGAGCATGGCAAGCAGGTAGGCGATTATAACATTGAATATGAAGGAAATTAATCCCTTCCATGGCTGGGGAAGCTTTATTATAGTCCATGGCTTCATTCGCCACACGTTCGCGGTCATGAACAAAACTATGATCATCCATTCCCACCAGCCGAACACCCAGTGTAGGTGACCTATGCCCACGATACTGGTCCACCATGGGCGGCCCAGGGCGATTGCTGTTCCGAAGCTTGATTCCCACACCCCTCCCCAGAAAGGCACAGCGAGGACCGTGTAGAAGAAAAGAGTCAACAGAGAGGCCCATCCGAGTTCCGCACATCCTGCCTGGGGCTGAGTGAGATCGCTCGGGCGTACGGGCCATTTACCAAAAAGAATGGTAACGAACGGGTATGAGTAAAACCCTATGAGAACAAATGAAACAATGGCCCGTTCGGCAAATCTGCGGCTCGGGTCTACAATCGCTGCAAGATCGAGCGAAGCCTTACCCTTAATCGGTCCAGCGGCTAAAACCGCCTCGAGGCCCGATTGACTCAGAAAATTGAAACCAATCCCCAAAATCCTGTAGAAAACAACATGAAGCATGAACCAGACTAAAATGAGGTTCACTATTGTCTGGACAACTCCTCTTACCGGCGGGGAAAGGTTTTGAAAAGGCCAGTCGCCAAAGAACATGTGTTGCCAGAGCCCTACGAGAATCATCATGGCGAGGTACATAACGAATGGATATGGAAACCATCCCACCGGGCCTCTGGGATCGCTGAAAATATACCATGTCAACCACGCGACCAGGAAGAATACAATGTTTGAAATGATACCGGTAGCCGGCTGGCCCCATCGTGGTTTCAGAACGTCTGCCATATTTCCCTCCTTTTTGAATGAATGCTGTGCTTTCTATTTTTGCAAGTGCCAGATTCGCGGCATTCTGAGACCACCTCACCTCCTTCCGGTTCAAACATTATTGGCCCATGGCGGACCGAATCGCTGGCAAACTGCGCAAAATATGTTCTGAAAAGGTTGGAGCGGGTACGGAAAGGAAAGATCAGACCACGGCGGGGGTATCCGATATCAGGTCTACTTTCAGGTATTGAGGATGTTCCCACCGAGCCGATCAGGCACAATATCCCTGGGTGAAGCAATTATCCGTTTCGTACCAAATAGAGCGAGAGGCTATCATACAGCTAGCGATGAACAGGGCGAATTAGCGCAATGCAGAACTCAGGGATTTGCCCAATCTCCTACTACTCTAAGTGAGGCCGGAGAGTCAAGCGGAATTTGTTTGACAATACCTTCGCACTTTGGTTAACTCCATAGATGAGTGTCGGTGCATGACCTGCTCAAGGAGGTTCGTCGTTCGATCAATTGTTCACCGGTGTTTTTTTGCCGTATTTCCCGGTTCGGCCTCTTGTTCGGCGAGATGTCCCCTGGTCAGGTTTTTATTTCCTCCCCGTTTTTTTGGATCGTCTAATTATAATTACATAATTGTCTCTCCTCATTAGTTTGATCGAATTTCGGCTTTTTGTTTCAATAGGGCGCAAGGTGATCCGATCTTTCAGGCTGAAGCTGTTTTTAACAGGACTCTCACTCATCGCTCTCAGGAGGTAAAAGAATGGGAAAAAAGATTCTTTCCGAATCAGCGCTCGAGTGCATTGAAAAAGAATACACCGAGTGGCTGGACGAATACCAGAAGGCTGTCAAAAAAGTGCCGGAGCGGCTCACTCGGTTCTCTACCGTTTCCGACCTTGAGACCAAGCCGATTTACACTCCACTCGACGTTGGAAACAAGGACTTTTTGGAAGACATTGGCTTTCCCGGCAAATACCCTTTCACCAGGGGCGTTCAGGGCACTATGTATCGGGCTCGCCTCTGGACCATGCGCATGTTCGCGGGACTGGGCACCTCTGAGGATACCAACAAGCGGTTCCACTATCTGATTAATCACGGTGAAACCGGCCTCAGCACAGCTTTCGACTTCCCAACCCTCATGGGATACGATACGGACTCTCCGCTTGCGCGGGGCGAGTGCGGCAAATGCGGCGTTGCAATCGACACCATGGAGGACATGCAGCGGTTGTTCGCAGACATCAACCTGGAGCAAGTCACCTCGTCTATGACGATCAACCCTCCCGCTTCGATAATATGGGCGATGTACATAGCCAACGCCGAAAACGAGGGCTACTCCCGCAAGAAGCTTGGGGGCACAATTCAGAACGACTGCCTGAAGGAGTTCATTGCGCAGAAGACGCTCATGCTTCCGCCTGAGCCGAGCCTGAGACTGGTAACCGATACGGTTGAGTTCGGAACCAGGGAGGTGCCCCGCTGGAACACCATCAGCATAAGCGGCTACCACATCAGGGAAGCGGGATCGACTGCCGTTCAGGAACTTGCTTTCACGATCTATGACGGCATTGCCTATGTCGAGGAAGGAATCAAGAGGGGGCTAAAAGTTGACGAATTCGCAGGCAGGCTCTCCTTTTTCTGGAATTCCCATATCGATTTTTTCGAGGAAATAGCGAAGATGCGCGCGAGCCGGCGCATATGGGCAAGGATCATGAAAGAACGTTTCGGGGCACAGGACCCCAGGTCCATGCTGATGCGCTTCCATACCCAGACGGCCGGGTGCTCGCTTACCTCAGCGGAACCCTACAACAATGTCATCCGGACCACTACCGAAGCTCTTGCGGCTATCCTGGGAGGCACCAATTCTCTGCATACCAATTCACTCGATGAGGTCTACATGATTCCCAGCGAGGAAGCTGTGCTCATCGCGCTGCGCACGCAGCAGGTACTGGCTGACGAATGTGGTGTCACGCACGTGATCGATCCGCTGGCCGGCTCTTATTTCGTCGAGGCGCTCACCGACAAGATGGAGGAAGAAGCCAACGTCTATATCCGCAAGCTTGATGAAATGGGCGGGATGGTTGCGGCAATAGAACGGGACTACCCGCAGATGGAAATTGCCGATGCGGCTTTTCATTTCCAGCGGCAGGTCGAGGACGGAGAGAAAATCATAATCGGGGTGAACAAATATACTTCCGACCGGCCGGAACTGGAATTCGTCCTCAAGATAGACGAGGAGATCGAACGGATGCAGGTCAACCGCACCAACCGTTACAAGGAAAAGCGCGACAAAGTCAGGTTCCAAAAAGCGATGGACGAGGTGAGGCGCAGATGCGAAGGCCCGCCGTGCTGGGAAAACAATGTCATGCCCGCCCTCATAGAGGCGGTCCGGGCAGGAGCGACCGAACAGGAATGTTGCGATCTCTACAGGGACGCATTTGGAGTCTATACGGATCCAGGGACTTTCTAGCTGAGGCGGAATTCAATCGAACTCTCTTGACTTCCATTAAGGAGGCAGGTTTCCATGGAAAAAGCGAGGAAACTTCGTATATTGGTTGCCAAACCGGGCCTGGACGGCCATGACCGGGGCGCCCGAATTGTAGCTCGCGCTTTTCGCGATGCGGGCTTCGAAGTCATCTACACCGGATGCCATCAGACCCCGGAACAGATCGTAAGCACCGCCATCCAGGAAGACGTGGACATGATCGGGTTAAGCATCCTGTCGGGCGCACACACATATTCCTTTCCCCGGATACTTGAGCTTTTAGAGGAGAACAACGCGAAAGATATATCGGTGGTAGGTGGAGGCATATTTCCTCTCGAGGATATCTCCAAGCTCAAGGAGATCGGCATAAAGGAATTATTCGAACCCGGCGCAAGACTCAAGGACATCATAGACTGGGTCAGCAGCAATATCAGTCCGCGCAGGGGGGTTGTTCTAAAAAAATAGACAAACTTGGAGGGCAAGCGGCGCATTCCGACCATCAAATCATTATGATTCGGCGGGAATTCAGCTCCACTGCCTACAGGGTTTAGCGCATGGATATAATTGAACAGATCGTCTCTGGCGATGTAAGAACCATAGCTCGTATCCTTCGAGATATCGACGATGAGATTCCCTCCGCCATGAACATTCTCCAGGAACTCTATCCACATACGGGTAAATCCTATGTTGTCGGTTTCACCGGCTCCCCTGGGGTTGGCAAGAGCGCTCTTGTTGACCAGATCGCGATTAACTATCGCAAGGCGGCAAAGACAATCGGGATTTTAGCGGTCGATCCGACGAGCCCGTTTACCGGGGGGGCCATACTGGGTGACCGCATCCGCATGCAGCGGCATTTTCTCGACCCGGGTGTTTTCATCCGCAGCCTTGCCACGCGCGGTCATTTCGGCGGCCTCTCCAAATCCACCAACGATATGGTAAACGTTCTGGACGCAGCGGGTAAGGACGTGATCATAGTCGAAACGGTGGGTGTGGGTCAGGACGAGGTGGAAATCGCAAACAGCGCCCACACGACCGTACTGGTGACAATACCGGGAATGGGGGACGAAATTCAGGCGATCAAGGCCGGCATAATGGAAATCGGCAATATTTTCGTGGTGAACAAAGCCGATCGCGAAGGCTCCCGCAAGACCGTCCGCGAACTGAGGAACTTGATCGAGCTGAGCGCCAGAAGGCATAACGGTGGGGATTGGGAACCGCTGATCGTGGAAACCGAGGCCACAAAGGGCCGGGGGATCGAAGATCTCTACGAGGCAATCGAAAAACACAGGGCCTATCTTCTCGCCACCCACTCCGACAAGTGGCGGCAAATTCTGGAAAAGCGCGCCAGAATCCAGCTCATGGTCGTCCTGAAAGATCAGGCGTTCAGAACTATCCTGGAAAGGGTCGAAGGGCGCGGAGATTCCCTGGATGAAATGGTGCGGAAGATCGTTGACAAGGAGTCCGACCCCTATACGATCGTCAATCGGATTATAGACATGGAGTTGAAGTAATCCTGCCGCCAATCGCGATTGACACAAAAAACCGGCGGCCTGCAGAGGCCGCCGGTTCGATTTTCGTGCGCCGGTAAAAGCGCTGAGTCTGCTTACTTCAAAAGAGGTACGATCAGCAGCGCGACAATGTTGATAACCTTGATCATCGGGTTGATTGCCGGGCCGGCCGTATCTTTGTACGGGTCGCCTACCGTGTCGCCGGTAACCGCCGCCTTGTGAGCGTCCGAACCCTTGCCGCCGTACATGCCGTCTTCGATGAACTTCTTCGCGTTGTCCCAGGCGCCGCCGCCGCTCGTCATTGCGATGGCCTGGAACAAACCCGTGACGATTGAGCCGATGAGCATGCCGCCGAGGGCCTCTTTGCCTATCAGGAAGCCAACCAGAATCGGTGCGACCACCGGCATCAGCGCCGGAAGCATCATCTGCTTGATGGCGCCCTTGGTGACGATGTCAACGCACTTGCCGTATTCGGGCTTCGTGGTGCCTTCCATGATGCCCGGAAGTTCACGGAACTGACGGCGGACTTCCTCGACAACGCTGCCTGCGGCCTTACCAACGGCCTCCATGAGGAGCGAGCCGAACAAGTAGGGCAGAAGACCACCGATGAAAAGGCCCACGATGACTTTGGGGTTCGAGAGGTCGAACGTGACCGTGCCGGGGAAAGAGCGCGAGTATTCGGCAAAAAGAACCAGGGCGGCGAGAGCGGCCGAGCCGATCGCGTAACCCTTTGTGACGGCCTTGGTGGTGTTGCCTACCGCGTCCAGGGGATCGGTTACTGCGCGGACGCTGTCGGGAAGTTCCGCCATTTCGGCGATGCCGCCCGCGTTGTCCGTGATCGGGCCGTAGGAGTCGATAGCGACGACGATGCCGGTCATCGAGAGCATTGCAACGGCGGAAAGAGCGATTGCGAAAAGACCGCCGCCGGGATTACCCGCAAAACCGCCGCCAAGCTGATAGGCCCAGATGATCGCGCCGCAGATGACCAGCGCGGGGGCGGCTGTAGACTTCATGCTTACCGCCAGGCCCGCTATAACGTTAGTCCCGTGGCCGGTGACGCTGGCTTGGGCAATATGCTTGACCGGGTTGAAGCTCTTGGAGGTGAAGTACTCGGTGATCATGACGATCAGGCCGGTTAGGACAAGACCAATGAGTGCGGTGGTGAAAACGCTCATTGCCGTGAAGCCGCCTGCCTTTATGTTGGGTTGCGCGAGAAACCACTGCGAGGCGAAATAAAAGGCCACCGCTGCCAGAATGCCTGCGACCGCGAGGCCTTTATAGAGCGCGCCCATGATGTATTCGTTCTTGCCAAGGCGCACGAAGAAGGTGCCGATGATCGAAGCAACGATCGATATGCCTCCGATTAGGAGCGGGAATTCCACCCAGGGACTGCCGGCGCCGAAAACCGTTTTTGCCAGCAGCATTGCCGCGACCAGCGTAACAGTGTAGGTCTCGTAGAGGTCTGCCGCCATGCCCGCGCAGTCGCCGACATTGTCGCCGACGTTGTCGGCAATGACAGCGGCGTTTCTCGGATCGTCCTCGGGGATTCCGGCTTCCACTTTCCCGACCAGGTCGGCGCCGACGTCAGCAGCCTTGGTGTATATACCGCCCGCGATACGAGCGAAAACGCTCATGAGCGAGCAGCCGAAGCCAAGGCCTACAAGGGCGTGGAAGACTTCTTCAACAGGGGCGACCGATTTGGCTACAACGTAGTAACCCGTAAGGCCGATCAGCCCGAGCCCTACGACCATGATCCCCGTAACGGACCCACCTTTGAAGGCAACCGAAAGGGCCGGCTGCAAACCGCGTTTTGCGGCTTCCGTTGTGCGCACGTTGGCTTTGACGGCTACCATCATGCCGATGTAACCTGCAATGGCGGAACCGCACGTACCTATGATGAACCCGATTGAGGTCCATTTTCCCAGGTACAGCAGCAGTGCGGCAAGGACCACGGCGACCACGGCGACGGTCTTGTATTCCCTGTTCAGAAATGCCGTGGCGCCTTCCCGGATCGCTTCGGAGATCTGCTGCATTTTTTCGGAACCGGCGCTCTGCTTGACAACCCACGCTGCGGTCGCCAGAGCATAGATCACGCCGAGACCACCACATGCGAGGGCAAAAATGGCGATCAAACTTGCGTTCATTTAATCCTCCTGGTTGAATTGTTTTGAATTAGTTCGTCATGTTTGAGAGGCAGGGGCGGCCCCTCGATCTTTTTCCTGATTGCCTTAAAATCCTCCTTCCAGCAACACAATCCTGGAGACCGGCCGTAACCGTCTCCGAATAAACTCCATCGTTTTAATTTGAGAAACGACAGTCTTTTTACGCGGGTTGTTCCGTCTCGTTCCGGCAGGGTTGGTTAGATGGACTGGATCCTGTCTGATTAGCCATGTGGGGGCGGAAATGAGGCGGATGCAGGCTCGCACTACGTAGACATATTTCGTCAAAACCTTCCGGAGTTTTGCCTGACTTCTGAAGAACCATAAAATACGATGGCTTCCCACGCGCGCGACAAACCTAATGGAAGCCCGCAGGGTTGTCAAGAGAAAGTAACCTTTTGTGAGAAAAAGTGATCCTTTTCGAAATAAACCAAGGCGGTTTGAGGCCTCCCGCTCCCGCCTCGTCTCGCGGGTGGGTGGGCGGGCTGTCGAGAATGAGCGGTCGGCCTCCGCGCTACGCGCGCGCACTTCGCTAAGGGAGGCCGGGCAAGCCCACTTCACAAAGTGAAGCAGGGCGAAGCCCCGCGAAGCGAGACCTTTACACCATTATAGCCTCACTTTATGATGCGCTAAACATTTGGCTTGCCTTCAAACGTACCACGTTTAATGTCTTTGCGTTCTGCATGGCTGCGCGCACGGTCGCTGCTCTTATCATGTCAGGCGCATTTTTTTTCGAGAAGGGTATTGTACAAGTCTATCATACGAGGATAGGCCGGCCGGGTCATGGCCCTTAAATCTCGACCTGGTCTCCAGGCTCAGGCATAAATACCTTGAAATCATTGACCTCTCCACTCACCCGCAAAATGTCATCCCGCCTCCGGCGCCGTTCGTTTCGCTCAATGTGCACCAGGGCGAGCGAGCGGGCTTTAGCCCTACGGGCGAAATCGATGCAGTTCATGACGTTTCCGTGTCCAGGGGTATCCGTATCCAGGCGATAAGCCTCGTGGATCACGAGGTCTGCGCCGCGCGCAAGCCGGAGTGTTTCATCGGTTGCGAGCCCGTCTCCACTGTAAAAAAGCGACTTGCCGCCCGTTTCTATGTGCACGGCCAGGTCTCTTTGAGGGTGCCCGTTTACGGCGCTTCGCCAGGTCATACCACCCGCTTGCACGACCTCTCCCGGTTCTACCGTCTGAAAACGGAGATCGTAAGCAAACCTGTCCTGGAGAGACGAATAGGCCAGCTCTAGAGTTTGGAGCGCTATTTTGTCTATTGCACGCTGGCCAAGGATAACCAGAGGCTTTCTGCGTTTCATTTCCCAGAATCGTGCAAGCAGGGCTGGCAGGCCGAAGAAATGGTCCCCGTGAAAATGCGATATCCAGATCGCGTCGAGATCGTCCGGGTCCTGGCAGCTTTTCCAGAATGAAGGGGGCGCGGTAAAGCCGCAGTCCAATAATATCGAACTTTTATTGAGCCCATCTGCCGCCTGGACCCAGATGGAAGTGTTAGAAAAGTCCTCGTCGAATGCTTCGCCGACACCGATGAATTTTATTTTCACTGTGTTACCCCTAGATATTTGTATCGGTAAACCGAATTTGTTTTAAAATACCGCGCGTCTTAAATTATTCGGGCAACGGTCGTAATACGACGGATCGAGGGGGAGGGTTCATGAAGTCTAAACATTTTTTTGCGGTTTTAATTCTCATGATGTTTATCTCCGGCTGTGAAAACGTATCGAGTCAATATCTTGTCGGACAGAAACCGTACGCTGTCAATACCGAAGAATGGACTGGAGAATGGTCCCCGGATTGTTCGGGTGAAGAAATTGTCAGAATAGAAGTGCTTGACAAAAACAAAGGCATTCTCAGGGTCACTCAGTTCGAAACCAGCCCCGGAAGCACCGTGGATACTTATGAGTGCTACCTGAGGGAAGCAGGCAACTGGATATTCGCAAACGCCGCACTCAAAGGGGAAGCTGACTTTTACCCGGTACGCGTAAAGAACGTTGAAGGCCGCCAAATAATTGTCTGGTATCCGGACCCCGAGAAATTCAAACCACTGGTTTTTGAAAAAAAAGTGCTGCCCGGCCAATGGCGTGGACGGAATATTTCTCTTGGCTTGCTAAAACCCGAGCAGCTCGACCTGATAGTGTCAGGTAAGGAAGGAGTTCTTTTCAAGTGGGATGAGCCGGCTATCCTTATCAGGCATGGGAAAACCACTGTGCCTAAGAATTAATATATTCGCAGTATTTTTAATCCTGGAGAAAGCTCATGGCGGCAAAAGACAAATTTGAATTGATTTTCGAGAGGGAAATTCAAGAACTCAAAGGCCTGGTCCGGTTTTACAGGCACATCCTAACCGGCGCAGAGGTCCTTTCGATAACTAACGAGGATGATAACAAGGTTTTCGGCATCTGCTTTCGCACTCCACCGTCCGACTCGACCGGAGTAGCTCATATTCTGGAACACTCGGTCCTCTGCGGTTCGAGAAAATACCCGGTGAAGGAACCTTTCGTCGAGCTCATAAAAGGCTCACTTAAGACTTTCCTCAATGCCTTCACCTACCCTGACAAGACCTGCTATCCGGTTGCCAGCCAGAACGCCCAGGATTTCTACAACCTGATCGACGTATATCTGGACGCGGTTTTCTACCCGCGCCTGACGCCGTTTGTTCTCCAGCAGGAAGGATGGCATTACGAGCTAAGTGACCCCGATGCCCCACTTGCAATCAAAGGAGTGGTGTACAACGAAATGAAAGGGGTTTATTCCTCGCCCGACAGCATGCTCTCGGAGGTTTCGCAACAGTCTCTTTTTCCGGACACCACTTACGGGCTGGATTCGGGCGGCGACCCCAGGGTAATCCCCAGCCTTACTTTCGAACAGTTCAAGTCGTTCCACGAGAAGTTTTACCATCCTTCCAACGCCAGGATTTATTTTTACGGCAATGACGATCCGGACCGAAGGCTGGAGATAATCCAGGGATACCTCAAGGATTTCAGCCGCGCCGAGCCCCAATCCGCTGTGCCGCTTCAGCCGTTGAAAGCCATGCCTGTCCGGATTGTCCGCTCGTTTGCCGCAGGTCCCGAGGAGTCTGTCACGGACGGACTAAAATGCATGGTAACCGTGAATTGGCTTCTTCCGGAGGTGACCGACGCCAGGTTGAATCTTGCCTTTCAAATTCTGGAATACGTTCTCGCCGGCATGCCGGGTTCCCCGTTGAGGAAGGCGCTGATAGAATCCGGGCTGGGCGAAGATATTGCCGGAGGGGGCCTTGAGACCGAACTGCGCCAGCTATACTTCTCTATCGGTCTAAAGGGAATCCGCGCCGAGGATGCCGGTAAAGTTGAAAATCTCATCTTCGAGACCCTGTCAGCTCTCACCGTAGACGGCATCGACCCTGCAACCATCGAGGCGGGGGTGAATACGATTGAATTCCGGCTTCGCGAAAACAACTACGGCAACTTCCCGCAGGGGCTGGCGGTCATGCTGCGCGCGCTTTCCACCTGGCTATATGAAACCGACCCGACCTGCCTGCCGGCTTTCGAATCGCCTCTTGACCAGGTTAAGGAAGGTCTGAAATCAGCAGGTTTCCTGGAAGGCCTCATCCACCGCTACCTTCTCGAGAACCAGCACCGGACGGTTGTTTTGCTCCGGCCGGATCCCGGACTTGCTGAAAAGGAAATTGAAGAGGAATCCAAAAAGTTCGAGGGAATCAAACGTTCGTTTTCGGTTGATGAAATTCAGCGTGTAATCGAAAACGCCAAAACGCTGCAAAGGCTTCAATCGAGTCCGGACCCACCTGAAGCCCTGGCCACCATTCCGGTCCTCAGGGTTTCGGACCTCGACAGGCGAAACAGAATAATTCCAACGGAACCGGTGCCTGTCGACGGCGTGGCCGGGTTTTACCATGATCTTTTTACAAGCGGCATAACCTACCTGGACATTGGGTTCAATCTTCAGGTCCTCCCGCAGAAGCTTTTGCCGTACGCGCCTCTTTTCGGCAGGGCCCTGTTTGAGATGGGGACCGACTTTCAGGATTTCGTTTCTCTATCGCAAAAAATCAGCCGGAAGACCGGAGGCATCCGCCCGGAGGTGTTCACTTCCGCCGTGATAGGAGATAGCGCCCCTGCCACGTGGCTTTTCCTGCGGGGCAAAAGCATGAGCCCGCAGATCGGCGAGCTTACGGATATCCTTTCAGAAGTGCTGGGCGCCGTGAAACTGGATGACAGGGAGCGGTTCCGGCAAATCGTGCTGGCGGAAAAGGCCAGGCAGGAAAGAAAAATTGTCCCGAACGGCCACCAGGTGATAAACGAGCGTATCCGCGCTCATTTCAACCAGGCGGATTGGGTAAGGGAACTGACCGGCGGAATAAGTTATTTTGTTTTCCTGGGACAACTCGCCGGGGAGATTGACGAAAACTGGGGCAAAGTGGTTTCTGATCTCGAAGAGATCCGCAGGCTGCTTGCCAACCGTTCGGCAATGGCTTTCAATTTGACCGCCGAAAGGAAAGACTTTCACTCGATCGAGCCTCGCGTGCGCCACTTTCTCGGTTCCATTCCGGATCGGGCGACAGCGATAGAGACATGGCAACCCCGGCTTTTCCCGCAATTCGAAGGAATAATGATTCCCTCGCAGGTAAACTACGTGGGGAAAGGCGCAGACCTTTACCGGGAGGGATACCAATTGCATGGATCGAGCAAGGTCATATGCGGCTATCTCCGTACTTCCTGGATTTGGGAAAGGGTGCGGGTACAGGGAGGCGCCTACGGCGGGTTCTGCCTCTTCGACCGTATCTCAGGGGTCTTCACCTTTATTTCCTACCGCGACCCGAACCTGCTCAAAACAATTGAAAACTTCGACGGTACGGCTCAGTTCCTTCGCAGTGCGCATCTTCCCGGCGATGAGGTCCGCAAGGCAATAATCGGGGCCATTGGAGACCTCGATTCCTACATGCTGCCGGATATGAAAGGCTATATCTCGATGCTGCGCCAATTGACCGGGGATTCCGAAGAAGTCCGCCAAAAGATGCGCGACCAGATCCTGAGTACTACGGCAAGAGATTTCAGGGCCTTTGCCGAGATACTCGATACGGTGAACAGGGACGGAATCGTCAAAGTGCTGGGGTCGCAGGCAGCCATCGAGTCGGCCCTCGCCGCGCGCCCTGAGTGGCTGAAGACTTTCAGGCTGCTCTAAGCTTGAGGGAGGAATTGAGGGATTGAGCAATTGGCGCATTAGCACTAATCCCCAAATCCCTTAATTCCTGAATCCCTGAATTAGGTTTTTAAATGCGAGCCTATAACTTTTCCGGCTTACAGAGGTTCTTATCATTGGCGGCGGCCCGTCCGCAATTGCCGCAAACGTATTTGGGGTTGCGTACCAATTTTTTGTATTCGTCAAAATTCGATTCGACAAACCCGATATTCTGAAGATAGCACAGGTGTTCCTCGTGATGGGGGTGGGGCATTTTTTTCTCAGCCATTTCATTTTTCCTTTGTCTAAAGATTGCCGAAAATTGTCACAAACCTGTCGCCAATGACTCATATGTCTTCTGTATCACAACACTGTATTTTGAAATTAAACATCCCGTTGCGTACGGGCAATGCCTTTATAGAGCGGATAAGGCCGTTTTTATGTTGGGTCCTCGTATGAGAGACTTATAAACAACCCTGTGCGATTTACGCCGCGTAGCGCGAAGGCCGACCGCTCATTCTCGACGCTTTCCCTGACCTGTCTATGACCAGAGACGGGGGGCGCGCGGGAGGCCTTGAATGCACGGAGGTTTTACCCGGTTTGGCGTGAAACTCGGCCTGCGGGTTCCTGGTGAATGAATTCTTGTTCCCCAAAGGCGTCGCGAAGCTCACGGGCGCTCCCCAATATCCTCTCCCCCTATGATGCTGTTCAGTTTGTCTATCAGGCTTTCCTTGGACTTCGAGCATTTTTCGCATGAACTCAGGTGGTCCAGGAACGCCGTGATGTTCCATCCTTCGTAAGTTCTCAATCCCAATTCAAGCGGGTCTTTCCCACAAAGGAGATCCAGCATCTTCGACTCCTGTCAGAGTGTTTCGGATAGTCTAACAGCAAATATGCCAAATGCGGAAAAAAAAAGGCGCCCCTAAACAGCCCATTGCAAATGATAGACCACATTAAGTCAATCTCAGTAAGGTTTCCATAAAAGTCACCAGGTTGTAACAAATTCTTGGGCGAAGTTTCGAAAGATTTTGCCTGCTAACCATTCTATTTTACTTTTAACTTGACACGTGCATCGAAGCGGCATAGAAATCTGGTTTGTAGTAGGGGTAGAATAAGTGAACCCACCAATAATTTGAAACAGGCGACCAAAAAAGTGCTACATGATAGACTGAAAAAGATCATCCATGGTTCTGGTTTGCCGCTCGGGCGATTTGCCGAAAAAACCGGCGTTTCCAAGAACACGCTGATAAACTACCGTGACGGGGCGACATCTCCCTCAGCCGTATTTCTGGAGTCGGTGTGCCGGGAGTTCTCGGCCGATCCGGGCTGGCTGCTCCTGGGTGAGGGAAGCGCCGGGGCTTGCGCTGCTGCGCTCGAATCGGCCGGAGACGGACGCGAAGACTATGCCCTCATTCCACTTTTGGATTCGCGTGTGACCGCGGGTCCGCAAGGCGAAATCCTGTACGGCGAAATCGCGGACCATTATCCTTTCAAGAAATGGTGGATCGAAAAGCTGGTGGGGACAAGCTCCGAGCGGCAGAGGAGTCTTTTTCTGATACGAGTCAGGGGAGATTCGATGTCGCCCACTATAAACCAGGGAGAGACGGCCCTGGTGGACGCCAGCGAAGTTGAGCGCCTGGGGGTGCTCGCGGGGCGCATATACCTCGTGATCCTGCCCGACGGGACGGCAGCCCTCAAAAGGTTGGTCCTGAGCGGGGACGAGGGCTGCCTGAAGCTGGCCTGTCTGTCCGACAATACCGCAGATTACCGCCCGTTCGAATTTGCCCTGGATCCGGAGAAAAGCCTTAAGTCGTACCTGCTCGGGCGCGTGCGATGGGCAGGGCAGGAGTTTGATTAACCGGGGGGGGAGACAAATGAGCACTGCAAATTATACCGGCAAAGAAGCGGCATACATTAAAAGTGAGCTGCTCAGGGCTTATCTGGAGCCGCTCTTCATGATCGTCGGCCAGCGTGAGCTAAGGATCGGTTACATAGACTGCTCTCCCGGACCCTGGCAGAAAGGCGGCCAGGACTCCGGCGACGCTTCAGTCGCCGTTTCTCTGGGCGTCATGGCAAAGTGCCATAACGATTTGTTGGAAAAATTCAGGAGAGACGTCCAATTTCGCGGATTATTCATTGAAAGGAACAAGGAATCTTTTGACAGGCTTGAGAGTTTCCTGCAATCCGAATCCTATGATGGTGTCAAAGCCCAATGCCTCAAGGGTGATTTCTGCGATCTGGGAAACGACATACTGTCGTGGTGCGGCGACCGGGATTTTTGTTTTTTCTTCATCGACGCAAAGGAATGGAGGCATATCGCGATTCCAACCCTGGAGCCCCTTCTGGCCAGGCCCTCTTCCGAGTTTCTCATCAATTTCATGTTTGATTCCATTGTCCCCGCCCATGCTCAAACGGGCTTCGAAGAGCAGATGGAGGCAATTTTCGGCGAGGCGCCGGATACCTCACATATCGGTCCGGAAGAAAGAGAAAGATTTTTGTTCAACCTGTACTGCCGGCAACTGAAGGCTTTCGCGCCAATAATCGGAGAAGCAATTCCGCGCTGCGCGCATATGAGGGTCATGCATCCCACAAAAGGCCGCACAGTTTACGACCTTGTCTATTTGACATGGGACCCGCTGGGTTTGGTGACTTTTATGGAGGCCTCCGAACAACTGGAATTGGAACAGAAGAAAGTGAGGGCCCTGGCCAGGCAATCGAAAAAGGTCAAGCGCAGCCGTCAGCTCGAGATTTTTTCGGCTGACAAGTTCGTTGGCGATGAGCCGGCAGTTGATTCGACAAAAGTAAAAGAGTACTGGCTGGCAAAACTGTCACGTGCTCCAAAAAGGTTCGGGGTTACCGAATTCGCCGATATGCTCGAAGAGACCGGATGGTTCATGGAGGATTTTCAAAGGGCGTTTCAAGAACTGGAACGCGAAGGAAAGGTGAAAAACCTTGCCTCTACCGGAATGCGGACCGAAAATCCCGTTCGCTATTGGGCGAACGGCAATCGGGGCGAGGTCCTTGAGAAGGTGTAAGAGCGCGGGACGCTTGGCGGCGGTTTACGGATTATAACTCTCCCCACTTTTCTAAAGGGGGGCAGGGGGATTTTGTGTGGAGTTGCACTTGGACCGGGTACCGGCCATCAAGCGGCTTCCACCACGAGGCACTTCAAATATCTTGTCTCAGGCATGGCTGAAAGGGCTGGATGATCGAGCGCCTGCCCGCAAACCTGGAGTAAGCGGAGTCCGGTAGGGTGGGGGAGCGAAGCGGGGTAGCCTCATCGTGCCCACCAATGTGCAAAATCACGACGCTCCGCGAGATGGCGGGCACCATAAAAACCGTGCCACCCACCTCCTGGGCCATAGCGACGTCAAGACGACAATGATTTATACACATGTCCTCAATCGTGGACCGGCCGGAGTTCGCGGCCCGGTTGACGGTTTGCGAAGCAAACTCAGCGGTTTATATGCTGATCGGCATAATACGCCATGATAAAGCGTTAAATGGAACATAACCGGCTGAGGATTTAAGGATAAGCGCTCCGCTGTCACCCGACACAACGGCATTTTATACGACAGCAACATGAAGTTTCGCATTTTATGCCGATCAACCTAATGAGTTAGGCGGTTCAATTCTGCGGTCACTCACTGTGCCGTCTGCAATTGGCAAAAAGGTGTTGAATGAAAAAGGCTCAGATATTACAGCAACGACTCAAAGACAGTAGAAGCAAGAAAGTGATATTCGTGTCTCATTGCATTCTGAATCAGAATGTCCGTTATTTCGGGGGAGCGTGTCGAGGCTGTTGCGTAAGAGAGATTGTCGAGCAGTGTTTGGATAGCGATTTAGGTATCGTGCAAATGCCTTGCCCAGAGCAACATGCCTGGGGTGGCGTCACCAAGCGATGGTTACTCATGGCATATGGAGCCAAGGGCACGTTCCTCTATTACATGCGCCGTCTTTTCCTTCCGCTAATACTACTGTACACCAAACTAATCTATCTACGATTAGCCAAAACGACGGCGGACCAAGTCAACGATTATCTTGCCTCTGGCTACTCCGTCATCGGGGTGATAGGAATTGATGGTTCACCATCCTGCGGTGTCAATAATACATTGGATTTTAATAGGTCATTTGAATTGACCGCAAGCATAGATGTCAAGTCCGTTACCGTTGAGCAAATGAACACCATTATTCGACAAAGCTTAACGGAGGGCAGAGGGCTTTTTGCTACTGCGCTGCAAAAGGAGCTGAAAAAACGACACATAGATCTTCCTTACCACGCACACGACCTGATTGCCGAGATAAATGGCAAGACTTCCAGCGCGGGAACTCTGTTGTCTTTGTAAAGTAGCCACCGCCTAACCCCACGTGCAGCCGACGCACTCCGCCCGCGGCTGACGTTGGCTGTTGGGCTGATATGCGGGGAGTCGCAGACTGATGAAGGATCGTGATGTCATAAGTGCTTTCGTGGCCTATTTGCAGACGAACGGTCATCCAAACCTCAAAGTCGAGCGATGGCCTGAGGACGAGAACAGAGACTCGCAAGAAATAGATGCAATCGCAGGAGCCTTCGCAATTGAGCATACAAGCATCGATACCCTTCCAAATCAGCGCCGAGACTCTGAATGATTTATGCAAGTTGTTGGTGGACTCGAGAAGGCCCTTTCCGATGCAGTTCCTTTTTATCTCAGCATTACTCTGGAATATCAGGCAGTGAAAAAAGGGCAGAATTGGTCTGCCATTCAAAATGCGCTCAAAACTTGGCTCATTACGGATGTATCGCGGTTGGGGGACGAAAACCATACTCTCGATCATATTCCTGGCGTCCCCTTCCGTCTTCATATAACAAAGGCAAGCAGTCGTCGGCCTGGCCTTTTCTTTGCTCGTTATGATCCAGGCGACAACACTCTTCCGGATCGAACCCGGCAACTGCTGGTAAGAAAGGCGGAAAAGCTCCTGAGATATCAAAGTGCAGGCAAGACAACGGTGTTGCTGGTCGAAAGCGAGGATATCGCACTCATGAACGAAGCCAAAATGCTCGCAGCGGTCCGGACGGCTTTCGCTGATGGGCCTCCATCTGGGGTGCATCAGCTGTGGTACGTTGATACATCGATTCCCATCGAGATTCTGTTCAAAGACTTTACTCTTGCTCTCAAGTAACAAATGTGCCCAACTTGCATTGCAGCGGAACCGGAGGGTGGATTTTCGTGTCTTTATCGAAACCTTGGCCCGCCGCTGCTGAATTGATAGTTGTGCTTGGCTTTGGGAACACAAGGTTAACAGTCCATGAATCTTTACGATGAATTTTTCTCAATGATATCGTTATTCAACAAGCTTGAAATCAGGTATGCTGTGGTAGATGGTATCGCTCTGGCCTTTCATGCCAGACCAAGGTTCACCAGGGACATTGATGTCCTGGTACATCAGGATGATATGAGTCTTTTGAAGATGGCTATGGGTAGATTGGGCTATGAAGAGACGGCCGAACCTTGGATACTCACCAATACGACCCTCACACTTCATCGATTTCTGAAGATTGAAGGGCAGGATGAAGTCATGATTGATACTCTTGTGGCCAATACAGATGAGCACTTCAGGATAATCCGGGATGCCGAGCTTGCTGAATCGGCGATAGGGACGGCGCCTGTTGCTGCTAAACGGGATATCATATTGCTAAAAAAGTCTCGAAGCTCGGATCAGGACCCCGTGGACATATCGGAGCTTGAAGAAAATGACGAGGATAGAGAAAGCAGTTAAAATCGTTAGCGACCTTTACGATTTCTACCGGCAAATTCCCAAGATTGCCAAGCAGAACCCGGCGAGAGAAGAAAAGCACGACCAGGCGCACCAGAGGACGGCGCTGGAACGTGCGCCACACTCTCCCGAAAACCCTTTGGCGCGCCGCTGCTGAGCCTCTCGTTAGCCTGCACATCCAGGAAGGAAAAGAAATGGTAGAGAAGGTCGTAGAGAGGTATGGACAAAGAGTAGGATACACGAAAGCAGAAGTCGAACGCTTCCATGAAGGCGGCCACAGGATCAGGCATGTGTCACATCTGTCGCAGGTGGCCGCAAAGTATTCTGTCCAGGCGGAGGTGATTAACTCAAAGAACTGCAACTCCGGCCACACCGTCGGGCAGACGTTCATTCTCGATGTGGACGGCAATTTCATAACCAAGCTATGTCCGAGCAGAATGTGTGTGTACCTGATATCCCAGCTTACGATTCCGGTGGCGCTGATAAATGAGAGACTCGGCGAAGGTCTTGAGCCGAACGACTTTCATTTCATGCGCTATCTACGCTGCCTGGACAGCGGCGTTGACTGCTACGGATACGGTGAGGTTATGCTCAAAGTCCAGGTTGTTCCGCGAGTCAAGGCGCCCCGCGAACGCCCAACGCGATGAATAGCCCCTGTGTAGCGGGCGTCTTCCGCGCTTCGCGAAGTACATCATTGAGAGGTGCCCGCAGTCGATATGGCATTTTCTTGCCCAGTGTTGTTCATAAGTCTGTCTTACGAGGAAAAAGGGTGATTGACACGACGCGGCTGACCACACAATCGACCGGACGCGCGAAGAGGGCAACCTCTTTGGGCTTTCAGATGACAAGTCGAAGGATTGACAGAGCAGCAGGATGGGGGTATATTGGTAGTATGAAAGTCAAGACATCTATCACCCTTTCGGATAAGCTGCTGGAAGCCGTTGATAAACGCGCCAGGCAGCACAAGAAGACACGCTCCGACTTCATCGAAGTCGCGGTGCGGGCTTTCATTGAGCAACTGATTCGGAATGAACAGAACGCTCGCGACCTCGAAATCATCAACCGGCGCGCAGATTTCCTTAATCAGGAAGCCAACGATGTGCTCGAGTATAAGGCGCCCTTATGAAACGGGGTGAACTTTACCGCGTATCCCACCCCTCCGTGTGTGATCCGAAGAAATACCGCGTATTCGTGATCGTGAGCCGTCAGGTGTTGATCGACTCGCGATTTTCAACCGTGATCTGTGCCCCGATTTACACCGCTTACGATGGTCTGGCGACCCAGGTACCAATGGGTCCGAATGAGGGCTTTAAACATGAGAGCAGTGTTCACTGCGATGAGTTGGTGAGTTTGCCAAAGACCATGCTGACCGACTTCATTGGTACTCTGCCGCCCATGAAGCTGGAAGCCCTGAACCAGGCTTTACTGATCGCGCTGGATATCCCGCATTAGCTTGGCGCACAGGCGCTGCTTCAATCCGGTGGGTTTAATGTGCCGTGGGTGTGTTTTGGGCTGTCGTCCAACACAGCAATGAACCCGACGCGCGGTAAGCGGGCGCTTCACTTCGGGAGTGGCGGCGCGGGCGCTAATTCAAACCCGGATCGACCGTTTACAGCTTGGCTTGGCCGGTGATGTGAAGGCGGCAGGCAAGGGGAATTGCGGATCGACTGCGGGCCGGCTTATCGAGTGTATCTCGCGCGCCGCCGCTGAGCTGTATGTACGGCTGCAAATCATGGTGATCTTGAACATGGCGCCATTGCACCAGGTCATGTCAAACGGGGTCGGACTTAATGCTGCAGCCGGCAGCTGATTCGACAAAAGTAAAAGACTACCGGCCGGCAAAACTGTCACATGTGAGACAACCAAAGTTGACAAAGATATTGCGAAAGCGTAGTTTGCTCATGTTTTGATCGTCCAATTAGGTTTCCAAAGTGAAACATTCCGCAGCTCTGAGGTGTCCTATGGATGCAACCCTGGTATCAGTGGCGCGTCTGGAGGTCTCGTTCATCCTTATAGGTATGGCAATAGTAGTAGCCTACCAGATGTTGACAGGAAGAATCAATGTTCGCGGTCTGCTCAGCGACACAGAGGACGGGAGTTTCAGTGTCAGCCGTGCTCAACTGCTGGTATTGAGCCTGGTCGGATTAATTCTATTCATTGCCAGAGTGGCCGGCTCACAAACCGGTACTTTGCCTGATGTTCCGCAGGAATTGTTGCTGGCTGTGGGAGGAAGCAACGGCGTGTATCTTTTGGTGAAGGGGAGGCGCTTATTAGCATCTCTTTTCAAAGGTTAATTCTCTTACATTGGGATACAGGGAGTGTTCTCATGGATGTACTTAGGGTTGTGGTTGGCTGGATGCTGACACTAATTATTGGCGGCCTGGGAGTAGTCCTGATTTGGAAGATGGGGAATGGCAAAATCAATCTCACCAACTTGATAAGCGAACCGAATGGCGATGCGAGCTTGTCTCGATTTCAGTTTCTGATCTTCACTTTCGTTATTGCGATGAGTCTTTTTTTCGTCACAGTCTCTAATTCTCCGTGGGCATTCCCGGAAATACCGCCTGGTATATTGGCCTTACTTGGAATAAGCAGCGGCTCTTACATTGTCTCTAAAGGGATACAGACCAGCCGTGATACTACTTTGGCGAAACTGAACAAGAAAGATGAGTAATCCGCCGTCAGATCTCGCTGCCAGGTTGCTGCCGGTATCCGATGAGATCACGGGTCTTTAAGTAAGATGAATTCCGGTTTGCGGTCCGCATGTGCTAAAGTCGTATGGCGCTAAGCTGGATAGGACTCTCGTTCGGGTATGACCAAAGACGGAGTGGCCAAATCCCTCTTGAGGGGCTTCCAGTTGAAGAACTTGATGGAGGGAAGGGCAATGGTGCTGCGTGACCGTTTTTTGACGTTTTTGCCATAAAGGAAATAAGCCCGAAGTTGGTCTTCGATGGTCTTGCCGGCTGACTTAGTGCCCGGCAAGTTGCAGGACGGCAAAGGCCTGCGTCCTCTGCGTCCGTTCACTCGTTTACCCCCTTTATGTAATCTTTCAGGCCAAAAAATACTTCTTTGAACGCAAATTGGTTTCAGGCTTCGCGTCCTCCGTCCTCCGTCTTCTGTCCTCCGTCTTCTGTCCTCCGTCCTCCGTCCTCCGTTCGCCCGTCAAGCCGCTTGCACTACGAAACATTTCAAATATCTGGTCTCGGGCATGGCCAAGAGGGCCGGATGGTCGAGGGACTGGCCGCTGACCTGGAGCAAGCGAAGCTTTTTTCCGCTCGCCTGTCCGGCGGAGATCAGGACTTCCCGGAAAAGCTCTTCGCTCATGTGGTAGGAGCAGGAACAGGTGATCAGGATTCCGCCGGGTTTGAGGGCAAGAAGCGCCCGGCGGTTTATATCGGTGTAACCCTTCGCGGCTTCCGTGACGGCCGACCTGGTCTTGGCGAATGCCGGCGGGTCCAGGACGATTACGTCGAAAGACGCCCGCGCAATCCGTTTGAGGTAATCGAAAACATCTGCGGCAATAAAAGATGAGCGGTCGCCGAATCCATTCAGCTCCGCGTTGCGGCGGGCCTGATCGACAGCGTCTACAGACTGATCGACCCCTATCACTTCGGCTGCCCCTCCAGCCGCCGCCGAAAGGCCCCATGCTCCGTTGTAGCAGAAAAGATCGAGGACCCTTTTGCCTTTCATCCAATGTTTGGCGGCGTTTCTATTATCGCGCTGGTCGAGATACATGCCGGTTTTCTGCCCTCCGAGCACGTCAACCAGGTAGCGGGTCCCGTCAATGCTAATGGGGATATTGCCGGTCACTCTTCCGCAGGCTACTCCTTTTTCAGGCGCAAGGCCTTCGAGGGCGCGAGAGGGCGAGTCATTTCGGAATACCAGCGCCGCCGGCCTGAAAAGATCGAGCAGCAGTTGCCTCATTAACTCCTCCATCCCGGCCATCCCAACAGTCCCGGCCTGGTAGACGAGAACGTCGCCGTACCGGTCGACAACAAGGCCGGGAAGGCGGTCCGATTCGCCAAAGACAACCCTATAGCTTTCGGCTCCGGGGTAAAGGGATTGGCGAAGATTTGCCGCCTCAAGCAGCGTCTGGCGAAAGAATTTCTCATCGGGCTTTTTGCCGGGGGGGCAAACGAGGCGCACTGCGATAAGCGATGCGGGGTTGACATAGCCGGCCCCGAGCGAAAGGCCCTTTGCAGTGAGCACCTCGACCCAGCTTCCGGGCTCAAAATCATGGATCGGATCGGCTATCTCGTTGCTGAATACCCAGCGATGCCCACGGAGAATGCGCCGCTCGCGCCCGGGATGCAGGGTTAAGGTTTTCATGCCTGGTTTTTCCATAAACGTTCACTGCCGAAAATGAGAATGGGTGACTCGGTATTACCCGCTCGCCTGTTTACCTCGTATGATAGACTTATATAATACCTGAAAAAAATGCGCCTGACATGATAAGAGCGGCGACCGTGCGCGCAGCCATGCAGAACGCACAGACATTAAACGTGGTGCGTTTGAAGGCAAGCCAGATGTTAAGCGCA
>Ga0187849_1001618_pt1 | contig 23639 bp, 24 predicted proteins | sample June2016WEW_4_10_2_FD_132412 | JGI IMG/M metagenome (GOLD analysis project Ga0187849, IMG submission 132412) | Peatland microbial communities from SPRUCE experiment site at the Marcell Experimental Forest, Minnesota, USA - June2016WEW_4_100 | ecosystem: Environmental > Terrestrial > Soil >...
CCGGTTTCTTCGCCGGGGACGCCGATCTCGTCGGGTACCTGTCTCGGTTGCGCCGGCATGCAGGGTTCATGGTTCCCGGACCTGTCCAGCACGCCGGTGCTGTGGCCCTCGGCGATGACGCACATGTCGAGGAGCAGAGAGCGACGTACCTCGGTCGGCTGACCCGCTTTGCCGAGGTGCTGTGCGAGAGCGGCATAAAGGCCGGGATTCCCGCGGGGTCGTTCTACCTCTGGGTGGCCGTTCCCGAAGCTCTCGCGCCACCGGGCGCTCCAGGCGAGCCGAACCCGGCATGGGCGCTGACGAGGTGGCTTGCGGTGCACGGTGGCGTCCTGGTGGCACCGGGCGACACCTATGGGCCGGCTGGAGCCGGCCATGTCCGTGTCGCGCTCGTGCAACCGGACGAGCGCCTCGAGCTCGTCGCCCGGAGGCTCCAAGCCTCGAGGATCAGCTGAGCAGCTTCGAACCGAACAGATCGAGGACCTTCGCTCTCCGGTACCCGGCCATGGCGCGACCGACCCGGTAACCTCGGAGCGATGGACGACTTGAGCTCCGCAGTCGGGGAGCTGTGGGACCGCCGCGCGCAGCTCTCGCCCGCTGATGCCGGCGCGCTCGAGGTGGTCGACAAAGCCATCGGCCTCCTCGACCGGGGCGAGGTCCGCGTCGCCGAGATCGACGCCGAGACCGACGAGGTGGTCGTCCACGAATGGCTGAGGCACGCCATTTTGCTGCTGTTTCTCCTCTCGGGGCTGGAGACCGTCGAGTACGGGCCGTTCGAGTACACCGACAAGCTGGCCTTGAAGCACGGTCTACAGGCTGCAGGGGTCCGGGCGGTCCCGGGAGCTTCCGCCCGGCGCGGCGCGTTCTTGGGGCGTGGCGTGGTGTTGATGCCGAGCTATGTGAACATCGGTGCGCACGTGGGGGCCGCGACGATGGTCGACACGTGGGCCACCGTCGGGTCGTGCGCGCAGGTCGGCGAGCGCGTTCACCTCTCGGGTGGCGTCGGGATCGGCGGAGTCCTCGAGCCCCCCAACGCCCGGCCGGTCGTGATCGAGGACGACGTGCTCATCGGCAGCCGGTCGATGGTCACCCAAGGCGCGCGTGTCGGGCAGGGGGCGGTGCTGGGGGAGGCGACGATTCTCAACCCGTCGATCCCGGTGTTCGACGCATGGTCGGGCGACGAGCTCGGACGCGGGTATGTGCCGCCCTGGAGCGTCGCCGTCGGCGCGATGCGGCGCAGACAGTACCCTTCCGGCGAGTTCTTCCTGCCGTGCGTGCTCGTCGTCCGTAACCTCACGCCCGGTGAGCGCCACGACAAGGCCATGCTGAACGAGATCCTCCGCGAGCACGGGGCTTCGACGTGAGCTCCCCGGGGGCCACCATGCTCCAGCTGACCGCAGAGCTCGTGGACATCCCGTCGGTCAGCCACGACGAGGACAAGGCCGCCGCCTTCGTGGCCCGAGCGCTCGGCGACGCTGATCACCTCGCGACCACCCGAATCGGCAACAACGTCGTTTCTCGAACCTCGCTCGGTCGCTCCCGTCGTCTCCTCATAGCCGGTCACCTCGACACGGTGCCGCCGAACGGCAACGACCACGCGGTCATTGACGGCGAGCGCTGTTCGGGACTGGGATCCGCGGACATGAAGGGCGGGGTCGCTGTGATGATCGAGCTCGCCAAGCGCGCGGTCGAGCCCATGGTCGACTTGTCTTTCGTCTGGTACGCCTGTGAAGAGGTCGAGCAGCGTTACTCGGGCCTGATCGAGATCGAGACCGTCGACCGGGGTCTCCTCGCCGCCGACGCGGCGGTGCTCGCCGAGCCCACCTCTGCCGTCGTCGAGGCCGGCTGCCAAGGCGTGCTGCGTATCGCCGTGTGCCTAGGGGGCGAGAGGGCGCACACGGCGAGGTCCTGGATGGGAGTGAACGCGATCCACCGCCTCGGCATGCTCCTCGACCTGGTCGACGGGTTCGACGAGCGCATGCCCGCGCTCGACGGCTGTGAGTACCGCGAGTCCCTGCAGGCCGTTCGGGTCGATGGCGGTGTTGCGAACAACGTCGTGCCGGATGAAGTGAGGCTGGTGCTCAACCATCGTTTTGCCCCTGATCGCACCAAGGACCAGGCCTTCGCGGCGATTTGCGAGCTCTTGTCGCCGGTGATCGACCCGAAGCTGGGAGACCAGGTCGAGCTCGAGGACTTCTCGTTGGCGGCTGCGCCCAACCTCGACCATCCGCTGCTTGCCGCGCTGGTCGCCGCCAGCGCGAGCGCACCGCGGGCAAAGCTCAGCTGGACCGACGTGAGCTTCTTCAGCGCGCGCGGCGTGCCCGCGGCCAACTTCGGCCCCGGCGATCCGCAGCTTGCCCACACCGCCGGTGAGTGGGTCGGCCGGCACGACCTCGAGCTCGTCCTGGCGAGCCTCGAGAAGGTGGTCTCGAGCCAGGCCTGAGCTGTGTCAGGCGGCTGGCATGCTCAAAGGCGCCGTAGCACGGTGACGACCTTGCCGTAGATCACGACCTGATCAGCGGCGAGCTCGATCTCGGAGTAGGCGGGGTTGGCCGGCACGAGCACGACCTTCGCGCGCCGCTTGCGGAGCGTCTTCACAGTCGCCTCGTCCTCTCCGATGCCGGCGACGACGATGTCGCCCGATTCCGCGTCAGGCTGGCGGCGCACCACGACGAAGTCGCCGTCGAGGATGCCGGCCTCGATCATCGAGTCGCCGCGAACCTTCAACATGAAGAGCTCGCCGGAGCCGGTGAAGTCCTGCGGTATGGGGAGAAGCTCCTCGACAGACTCCTCGGCCAGCACTCCGGTGCCTGCTGCGACATGTCCGATCAACGGGACGTGGGACACTGGGCGCACCCGGATCGCGGCACCGGAAGACGGCTCCCAGCTCACGATGATCGCTCTCGGCTTGGTAGGGTCCCGCTGGAGGTAGCCCTCGCGCTGGAGCACCTGAAGGTGGGTGTGGACCGTGGACGGCGAGGTGAGGCCCACCGCCTCACCGATCTCGCGCACCGAGGGCGGATAGCCCCGCTCGCGGATCTGCTCCGCGATGAATTCGAGGATCCTGCGCCGCTTTCCCGCCAGGGTCGCCTCGGACATTCGTGCTCCTCCCGTTCAGACCGCCGTTGCGGTCTCCGCGGGGCAAGGTTAAGCCGCGCCGAGGCTGAATGCAAACACCCGTTCGTGAAACAAGCGTTCGCCTGGAGGCTTGACAACGAACATGCGTTCGTGGTCTGATGAAGGTGTCGAACATACGTGCGCCGGCATGAACCGCCGGAAGTGACAGGGCCGGCCGGATCCGGTCGGTTCCTCGGGAGGCTCGAGGAGGGGTAATGGGAGCACTGGCACACACCGACCGGGGAGCTCCGGGATGGCTCCGCGAGATGGAGCCGAGTCGGCCCAAGCGCACACCGGCGCGCCGGGGACGGCCCTCTGAGCGACGCCAGGCGAGCTGGAACGTGCTCGCGCAGGAGCTAGTCGCCTTCGCTCCCCCAGCCGGGCCGACCGTGAGCCGTCCGGCACAGCGCGCCGCACACCGGCCCGAGCTTGTCAGAGCTGTGCGCGCTGTTCCCGAAGGCTCAGCGCCGGCTCGCGTCGCCGGCTGCGAGGCCGCACGCGTGCACGACGAGGTGACTTCGAGGCGAGCTGTCGCCCGCGCCGCCGAGGCGACACCGTCGGCGGCCGGGACGCTGGACCGTGCGAGCTCCGCGAGATCACGGCAAGTCGCCTCCCGATCGCGAGGGTTGCGGCGCCTCCTCCCCGGCGCTGCCACCCTCGCAGTCTTGGCGAGCGTCTGGTTGGGGACCGGAGCGCTCTCGAGCCTGCACCGCCCCGCGTTGACGGTGCCGGCTGCAGCCGTGAAGGTCCACGGGGGCTACCTGTACATAGCGCGCCCCGGCGACACGCTGTGGTCGATCGCCTCCGAGCTCCAGCCCGGCGGAGATCCGAGGCCGCTCGTCGCCGAGCTCGAGCAGCAGCTGCACGGTGCCCAGCTGGTCGCGGGTGACCGGCTCACCCTGCCCTGAGCCCGCAGTCGAGAAGGGGACCCGCGGCTGCGCGCCGATGCGCCCCGTCGTGCGCCCGATCGGCGCTACGGTCAGTTCGTGCGGTGCCCGTGGTGTGGAGCGACCGAGGACCGGGTCGTGGACTCACGCGAGGTGGAACAGGGTGACGCGATCCGCCGCCGTCGCGAGTGCATCTCATGCACGCGTCGGTTCACAACTGTCGAGCGGGTGAGCCAGGCAGTGCTGTGGGTCGTCAAGCGGTCCGCACGGCGTGAGCCCTTTGACCGGCGCAAGGTGATAGCCGGCGCCCGAGCAGCATGCAAGAACCGGCCGGTCGAGCCCGAGCAGCTCGAAGCGCTGGCTGCAGCTGTAGAACAAGGGGCCTGGTTGCTGGGGCCCGAAGTGCAGAGCGAGCAGGTAGGCCTTGCCGTGCTCGAAGCCCTGAGGGAGCTCGACGATGTGGCGGCGGTACGTTTTGCCAGTGTTTACAAGGGTTTTGAGCAGGTTGACGACTTCGCGCGCGAGCTGGGGCTCTTGAACAAGGACGCGACACCGCAGTCCGAGCCGGGCACGGGGGATCCTGACGACAAAGAGGGCGGAACATCGGGCAGCGCGAGGCCATGAGCGAGGCCTTGCTCGAGGAGACGCCGGCCGTAGCACTCGCGATCTACGCCCATCCCGACGACCCGGTCATCTCCTGCGGAGGCACGCTCGCGCGTTGGGCCGGCGCCGGGAGCACGGTCCATGTCGTCATCTGCACCGCAGGTGACAAGGGCGCGACCGATGCGAACGTGGACCCTGACGCTCTTGTGGCCTCGCGGACTGTCGAGGCAGAGCGTTCCGTCGAGGTTCTCGCGGCTAAAGGCCTTCATCTCCTGGGCCATCTGGACGGTGAGATCGAGAACGACGTCGCCTTGCGGCGCGAGCTGGTGCAGATCATCCGGGATGTGCGACCGGAAGTGATAATCACGCCGGACCCGCTCGCGGTGTTCTTCGGCGAGCACCACTACAACCATCGCGACCATAGAGTCGTCGGGTGGGCAGCGCTCGACGCTGCTGCGCCGGCCGCGGCGTCGCCCTTGTACTTCAGGGGAACGGGCGTGGCGCACCAGGTCGTGGCGGCCTACTTGTCGGGGTCTTTGCAGCCCAATGTCTGGGTGGACGTGAGCTCTACCATCGACCGGAAGATCGAGGCGGTGTCCTGTCACGTCTCACAGCTTGCCGATGCCGGCGACTGGCTCGCGAGCGCGCTTCGCGACGGCGCCGAGCTCGCCGGGCAGGAGGCCGGCGTCGCCTATGCGGAGCCGTTCCGGCGGATCTGGTTGGCGTCGTGACCGCAGAGCTGGACATTCTGCACGTCGACATGGACGCGTTCTTCGCGTCCGTCGAGGTCCTCGATGACCCGACGCTGCTAGGGCTCCCGGTGATCGTCGGCGGGACCGGGCCGCGGGGGGTGGTGGCTTCGTGCTCCTACGAGGCAAGGGCCACGGGAGTCCGGTCCGCGATGCCGATGGTCGAGGCGCGGCGGCGGTGCCCTCAGGCCGTGGTGCTGGCGGGCAGGCACGGTCGCTACGGCGAGGTGAGCCGCCGGCTTCACCAGGTCTTCGAAGTGTTCACACCGCTGATCGAGCCGATCTCGTTGGACGAGGCCTTCCTCGACGTGTCGGGGGGGCACCGGTTGTTCGGCTCGAGCATGGAGATCGCCAAGGCAATTCGCAAACGTGTCACCGAGGACCTGAAGCTGTCGTGCTCGGTCGGGATCGCCCGCAACAAGTTGCTGGCCAAGATGGCCTCGAGGGCCGCCAAGCCGATCGCGTCTTCGAGCGGGCCGGTTGCCGGGCCCGGCATCTTCGTAGTGCCTGGAGGCCAGGAGCTGGCGTTCCTTCATCCCCGGCCCGTCTCGGACCTTTGGGGCGTGGGTCCCCGGACGGCCGAGCAGCTCGCCCGTTACGGCATCGCCACGATCGGCGATCTCGCCAAGGTCGACCCGGCGCACCTCGCCCGGCTCGTCGGCCGCGCGGCCGGGGCGCAGCTCCACGAGCTTGCGTGGGCCCGTGACGATCGGCCAGTCGTCATGGGCCGGCCGGTGAAGTCCGTCGGTCACGAGGAGACCTTCGCTGTCGACGTGCACGATCCCGAGCGGCTCCGTCTCGAAGTCGCGCGCATGGCTGACGCCGTGAGCAGCAGGCTTCGCGCGTCCGGCCTGGCGGGCCGAACTGTGACCGTGAAGCTGCGATATGGCGACTTCACCACCATCACGCGGTCGCACTCGCTGCACCGCCCGGTCGCCTCCTCGGCCGAGCTCGTGAAGATCGCCGCGGCGCTGTTGTCAGGGGCCGAGGTCCATCAAGGTGTGCGCCTGCTCGGCGTGAGCGTCTCTTCGCTCGAGGCGCGAGCGGACGGGACCGGGGAGCAGCTCGCGCTCTGGGATCTCGCAAGGCCCGCCGACGGCCCGGCGAACGGGGCCTCGTCTGCCCGTTCGGACCTGGACGCAGTCGTCGACGCGATCCGGGAGCGCTACGGCGTCGCGTCGGTGGGCCCTGCCGCCCTGGTCGGCGCTTCTGGGCTGCGCGTCAAGCAGCTCGGTGACTCCCAGTGGGGGCCACAGAAGTGACAGGTTGGCGGGCGGGATGGAATCAGTCCGCAGCGGGAGCGTTGTGTTGGAAGGAGGCTGGGACTGGCCCGGCCCCCGTGCGCGCGCCGTTGTCCGGTCCTTACCCGTGTGGGATGATTGAACTGGTGCAGCAAGGTCGCTGACCGAGAGGGGGTGACGATGCCGCTTTCCGAAGAGGAGCAGAGAATCCTCCACGAAATGGAGGAAAAGCTGTATGAGCACGATCGGGCCTTTGCCGATCGTGTCAGCACGAAGACGCAGCATCGCCCGCACGGCCGCTCTGGTCGGGGATGGGTCGTCGCCTTCATCGCCGGCTTCGTGCTCCTGCTCGTCGCCTTCGGCTCATCGGTGCTCCTCGGCAGCCTCGGCTTCCTGATCATGCTCGTCGCCACAGTGGCCTTTGTTCACCAGGCCAGACATGCAGACTCGCCAGGTTTCGGTGGTCTCACGGGGTCTCGCCGGTCGGGCGACGAGTGGTCGGAGATGCGGCGCCGCCTGAAGTCCCGTTTCGGGAACCGCAGCTGAGCTTCTTCGCCGGCCCGTGAGCGGTAAGTCCCGGCGCCGCCGCGGCCCAGGTGATCACAGCGGCGGCGGAGGATCGTCCGGCGGGCACGCCTGGTGGATCGAGGCCGCGTCGGCGGTGGGTCGTAGGCCCTCGTTGTGGCCGATTGCGGCGGTCGAGTCAATCGCCATGGCGCCTCGGGGGTGGTGGCACCGCTGGCCGCCCGCCCCGCTCCCTTCGCCGGGGTGGCTGGCTTTCCGGATGGAGACCGCCTACGGGGACCCGACCGCACGCCCTGTGCCCGAGGACGTCGTTGCCTGGCTCGACTGGTGCCGAAACTCACGCCGCCGCACATTGTTGCGGTAGCCTCCGGCCTGATGCCTTGCCTGGGACCACAAGAAGGCTGAGATGATCGGCCGCGCGCTCGTGCTGAACGCGTCCTTCGAGCCGCTCTCGGTCGTCGCCTCGCGGCGAGCCCTGGTCCTCGTGCTGGCTGACAAGGCCGTTCTCGTCCATGACACCGGCCACGACCTCCATTCCGCGAGGGCGAGGTTCCCCGAGCCGTCCATCGTCCGGCTGGTCAACTACGTCCGGGTGCCACACCAAGCCCGCGTCGCGGTCACCCGCCGTTCGGTGTTCGTTCGTGATGGTCACCGTTGTCAGTACTGCGGGGCGCAGGCGGAGAACATCGATCACGTGGTTCCCCGGAGCCGGGGTGGGACGCACAGCTGGGACAACGTCGTGGCTTGTTGCAGGCGCTGCAACAGCCGCAAAGAGGACAGGCTGCTCGACGAGGCGGGCTTCCGGCTCACGAAGATGCCGCGAGCTCCCCGCTCTCGCCTGTGGCTGCTCGCCGCGAGTGGTGAGGTCCTTGACGAATGGGCTCCTTACGTCGAGCCCGTGCTCGGCCGCGCCGTCGGCCTCTGACCACGCGAGCCGCCTCCGGTCGTCATCGGGCCTGGCGCGTCCTCGAACGCCGCGCCACACCTGCGGTCCTCCACGGCGAGGTGCCGGATCCACTCGGCGCACGTCTCGCCTGCGTCTGCATCTCCCTCGCTCAGGCCGTCGTGATAGGCAGCGCGCAGCCGGCGTCTGACTTCGACGGGGAAAGGCTTGCCGCCGCGGGAGCCGACCTTGTGCGCCGCCGAAGCGGAGGGGGCGCCGTCCTCGTCGCGCCCGGCCTGCAGGTGTGGCTGGACGTCTTCGTGCCCAATGACGACCCCTTGGCACAATCAGATGTCGGAAAGTCGTTCCACTGGCTGGGCGATGCGTTTGCCGCGGCGATCGCGAGCGTGCTCGGCACCTCCGTCGCGCAGGCAGGCGTCGAGGTGAACCGTGGGCCGAGACAGAGCACACCCTGGTCCAGGACATTGTGTTACGCGGGACTTGGAGCCGGCGAGGTGACCGTCGCGGGACGCAAGGTTGTCGGGATGTCGCAGCGGAGGGAGCGCTCGGGTGCCTGGATCCACTCGATGGCGCTCCTCACCGATCGAGCCGGCGATCTGGCCGATCTGCTGGCCGGTCCTGTGGAACGCCGTTCGGCAGCACGGGCTGGGCTCGAACGTGCGGGGCTCCCCGACGCGGAGCACCTGGTAGATCCTCTTGCCGAGGAGATTCTGGGCCGCCTGCCCTGACGCCGGGCCTGCCGCCTGCCCTGACGCCGGGCCTTAGGCCGTCCGGGCGCCGATCCGAGCGCCGATCCGGGCGCCGATCCGAAGCAGACTTCCGGCACGCTCCACCGGTCGCGCCCTGTCGTGCGGCGCCGTGGCGCTGTCGCGCTCGTTCCCATTGCACCACGCCGAAGCGGCGCGACCCGGGTGGGGCGAGAGCAAAATGCATTGTTGACTAGTGGGGGCAAATACCCATAGAGTGGCGTGAAGTGGGGGCCCGGGGAGGGCGTGCTCCATGACAGTGGGAACGAAGGCTGCTTTGACGCCAAGCTTCAAGTTCGTCGGGAACTTCCCCCGCTCACTCGACGCCAAGGGTCGAGTGATCCTGCCGTCGCGCATGCGGGCCCACTTTCAAGAGCACGGCTACCTGACGCCGGGCGCGGACGGTTGCCTGGCGCTGTGGCCCGAGGAGGAGTTCGAGCTCGAGGCCGAACGACAGCACGCAAAGGATGCTCGAGGCGTAGAGGCACGCAACGACTTGCGCGACTGGGCATCGCTGGTGACCCGTGTCGAGTTCGATCGGCAGAACCGGATGCCGGTACCGTCGGAGCTGCGTGCGTTGGCCAAGCTCGACCAGGAAGTCTTCTTCGTCGGGGTGCTGGACCGGGTCGAGCTCTGGTCGCCCGCAAGCTGGTCAGCACGCCGTTCGGAGCCGGAGGGCGCGTCTGTGGCCGGGAAGGTCGGGCCGTGAGCCATGGCCGGCCTGTCGCGGTGGCACGGTCCCGGCGCGCTCAATCGTCAACTTGTCACTCCTGGGTTGCCCGCAGCCCCTCGGCCGAAGTGCCGGATGGCATCACAACCCTCTCCGCCATGTCTCATCCTCGCTTCGGGGGAAGCCCTTCTCTCGACCAGGTCGAGGGGTTGCGGATGACCCAGGAGTTCAAACACACGCCGGTCATGGTCGCCGAGGTCGTGTCGATGTTCGAGCCCGTCCCGGCGGGCGTGCTGGTTGACGCCACGATCGGTGGGGGCGGTCATGCGGCGGCACTGCTGGCCGAACTGCCCGGGCACGAGCTGGTCGGGCTGGATACCGACGCCGCCGCCGTGGCCGAGTCCACGGAGCGCCTGAGCAGGTTCGGGGATCGGGCTCGTGTGGTGAAAGCCCGCTTTGACGAACTGGCCTTCGTCGTACGCGCCTGGGCACCGGGCCAACCAGTCGCGGGCGTGCTGTTCGACCTCGGCGTGAGCTCGCCGCAATTGGACCGGCCCGAGCGGGGCTTCTCCTACCGCTTCGACGGTCCCTTGGACATGCGGATGGACCGTTCCCGCGGAGCCACCGCTGCAGACCTGGTGAACAGCCTCAGCGTCGCTGAGCTCACCCGGCTGTTCGCCGACAACGGCGAAGGCCGCTTCGCCCGCCGTCTCGCCGAGGGCATCGTCGCGAGCCGGCCGGTCGAGACGACCTCCCGGCTCGTCCAGGTCATCGACCGCTCGCTTCCCGGTGTCGCCCGAAAGCGCGCCGGCCACCCGGCTAAGAGGGTCTTCCAGGCGTTGCGCATCGAAGTCAACGAGGAGCTCGAGGTGCTGGCCGCGGGACTCGAGAGCGCGCTCGACATTCTGAGTCCCGGGGGCCGGTGCGTCGTCTTGTCGTACCACTCGGGAGAGGACCGGCTCGTCAAGCAGTGCTTCATGCGTGCCGCGAGCGGCGGTTGCGTATGCCCGGCGGACCTCCCCTGCGTCTGCGGCGCGGTGGGGACAGTCCGTGTCCTCACGCGTGGCGCTCGTCTCCCCGGCGCGGCTGAGACCGCTCGGAACCCACGTGCGGCAAGTGCAAGGCTGCGCGCCGCGGAGCGCCTCTTGAACAGGGCGGGCTGATGGCCAGCACGGCGCGTGCGGTCGCGACGGCTGCCCGGGCGCTGCCGGCCCGGGAGCCGGCGTCGTCGCGGCCTGCTGACGCGGGTGCGGCCCGTCCCAGGCTCGACGTCGTCGATCGCCGCCGCGCGGCGGCGCGCTCGGACCACCGCCGGGCGAACACGCTGCGAGGCCTCGGTGTCATGTTCGTCGTCGGCGCCCTGGCCGTGACCGCTGCCGCACATACTTTCGTAGCGTCCGATCAGCAACGAATCGACACCTTGCAGGGCCAGCTCACACAGGCGCTCGCCCAGCAACAAGACCTGCAGCTCTCGCGCGCCGAGCTCGAGTCCCCGGTGCGGGTGCTGGCGATCGCCGAGCGGCAGCTCGGCATGATCTCACCAGAGTCGGTCTCCTACCTGGCGCCGGTGGACCCTGGGCCGTCTGTGTCGCAGGCAGGAGCGGACGCGGCCAGGGCAGCCTTGGCCGCAGCCGCGGCGGCTCCGAAGGCCGGACCGGCCAAGTCAGCCAGGTCAGCCAGGTCGACCACCAGCAATTCGCTTGCCGTCAAGACACGAACGAGGACGTCACTCGCCGGGGCCCGATCGTCCGTGGTCACCCCGCCGACCGGGTGAGCGGGGTGGACCCGTCCGAGCGGAATGCCCGGGCCCGATCGGGCTCGCGTCCGGGAGCGCCCGCCCGCTCGAGGACGGTCGCACGAGGCCGGGGCTCGCCGAGGCAGACCCGGTTGCGCCGGCGCCTTCTCGCCATGCTGGTGATCGCCGCGCTGGCGTTGTCCGGTCTGGCCGCCCGATTGGTCCAGATCCAAGGCGTCGACGCCGTTCACTACGCCTCTTACGGGGCGCAGGAGGTCTACCAGCGTGTCGCTCTTCCTGCGCTGCGCGGAGCGGTCTACGACCGCAACGGGAACCTGATCGCAGCCTCGTCGCCGCGCGTCGACGTCGTCGCGGACGACTATCTCGTGACGGGCGCTGATACCGGCCTGAGCCGCCTCGCCTCGATACTCGATCTGCCGGTGCCGGTGCTGCGAGGAAAGCTCAGCGAGCGCAACGGATATGTGCCTCTCGCATACCAGGTGAACGGGACCGTCGAGCAGAAGATCGCCAGCCTCGACCTGCCCTATCTCACCTTCGCTCCTGACATCGCACGGACCGATCCGGACGGCGACTTGTTCTCTCCCCTCCTGGGCGTCGTCGGCTTCAGCGGCCAGGGCCTCTCAGGGCTCGAGTACCTCGAGAACAGGCTGCTCGCCGGGTCTGCGGGCTCCGAAGTGGTGCCGACCGGTCCGAATGGCGAGGGGCTCCCGGGCTCGGCCACTGACGTCGTCGCGGCGCGCCAGGGCACGAGCCTTCAGCTCAGTCTGGACGAGCCGCTTCAGTTCGAGGTCACCAAGGACCTCTCCAAACAGATCACAGCCACACATGCCACCGGTGGTGTGGCGATCGTCGAGGACAGCCGGAGCGGCGGCATCCTGGCGATGGTCGATCTCGTCGTCGGGGCGCACGGCGTGGTGGTGCCCTCGGATCAGAACCTGGCGGTCACCTCGGTCTATCAACCGGGCTCGGTCATGAAGCTCGTGACGATCTCGGGTGCTCTCCAATCAGGTTTGATCACCCCGAGCTCGGTCTTCACCGTGCCCTACCAGATCTCGCTCGGGGGCTGGCCGTTCGCCGACGCCGACTACCACCCGACCGAGCAGCTCAGCGCCACACAGATCCTTGCCCAGTCGTCGAACATCGGGACGATCGAGATCGCCCACCTCCTCGGCCCGGACCGTCTCTCGTACTTCCTGCGCGACCTGGGCTTCGGCCAGCCGACCGGTCTCGAGTGGCCGGGCGAGACCGACGGTCTCGTGCCGAGCCCGAGCGAACCGGCCACGTGGTCCTCCTCCTCGATGGGAACGGTCCCGATCGGCACCGGAGAGGCGGTCACGCCGCTTCAGATACTGGACGCGTACAACATGGTCGCGAACGACGGTGAGCTCGTCGCGCCTCGCCTCGTCGAGGCGACCATCTCGGCCAAGGGCGTCGAGCACGTCCTCCCGGTGCAGCACGAAAGGCGCGCGCTCTCCCCTCAGACGGTCAGCGAGCTGCTGCCGATGCTCGAGAAGGTGACCGAGGACGGGACCGCGCTCGCGGCCCGCATCCCGGGGTATACCGTCGCCGGCAAGACCGGGACGGCGCAGATCCCGAGCACTACCGGCCCCGGCTACCAGCCCGGCGCCTGGAGCGCGACCTTCGTGGGCTTCGCTCCGGCGCAGAACCCCGCTCTCACGACGTTCGTCATGCTCAGCCATCCTGACCTCATCTACGGAGGCCTGGCCTCCGCTCCGGTCTTCTCCGCGATCATGCGTTACGCACTGCGCCACTTCGACATCGCGCCCACGGGCGGCCAAGGCCTTTCCTCGGGCTCGTCGGCTGTCGGTGGCCTGTGAGCTGCGCCGCGGCCGTGCATCCCGGCCCGGAGGTCGCGCTGGCAGCGGTTGTCGCGCGGCTGGGGCCGGCAATGATCATCGGCGAGGTGTCAGGCCTCGTCGTCACCTCGGTGACATACGACCATCGCAGCGCAGGTCCCGGCGCTTTGCACTGCTGCCTGCCCGGAGATCGCGTCGACGGCCATGAGTTCGCTCCGGCGGCGCGCCGGGCGGGCGCGGTGGCGTTCGTGTGCGAGCACCCGCTCCAAGACGAGGCCGCGGAGGCAGTCCAGCTGATCGTCGGGCCGGCCGGCGCGCGTCCCGCGATGGCGCTTGCCGCGTGTGTGCTCTGGGACGACCCGGCGGCGTCGCTTCGAACCGTCGGGGTGACCGGCACCAACGGCAAGACGACGACGACCTACTTCCTCCGCTCGGTGTTCGAGACGCACGGCTGGCCGACATCGGTGATCGGAACCCTGGGGGGGCCGCGCACCACACCCGAAGCACCCGACCTGCAGCGTGCGCTGGCGCACGCGAGGGACTCGGGGCGAGCAGCGGCGGCGCTCGAAGTCAGCTCCCACGCGCTCGCCCAGCACCGGCTCGACGGTTACTGCCATGACGTGGCAGTCTTCACGAACCTGAGCCAGGACCACCTCGACTATCACGGGACCATGGAGGCCTACTTCGCGGCCAAAGCGCAGCTCTTCACGCCGGAGCACGCGAGCCGGGCCGTCGTGAACGCGGACGACCTGTACGGCCAGCGGCTCCTCGAGACCTCCGAGATACCGATGAGCGTCTTCTCGCTCGCACAAGCCGAGGAGCTCCAAGTCGGCCTGGAGGAGAGTCGTTTCCGTCTCGACGGCGTGCCGGTCCGGGTCCGGCCGGGTGGCGAGATCAACGTCCGCAACGCCCTCGCCGCGGCCGGCGCCGCCCGGGCACTGGGCGTGCCCCCCTCGGCCATCGCCGCCGGCCTCTCGGTCGCCACCGGTCCTTCCGGCCGGCTGGAGGCGGTGCCCAACGACGTCGGTGCCACGGTCGTCGTGGACTTCGCCCACACCCCTCAAGGGCTGGCGGAGATCCTCCACGCCGCGCGTGCCGAGGCCGAGCCCCGTGGTGGAAGGGTGATCGTGGTCTTCGGGTGCGGTGGGGACCGGGACAGGGCCAAACGCCCCTTGATGGGGTCTATCGCCACCCGTTTGGCAGATGTCGCGGTGCTCACCTCCGACAATCCCCGCAGCGAGGACCCGTCAGCGATCATCGACGAGGTGCGGGCGGGGTGCGACGGGACCGCCCGGCTCGTCGTCGAGACGGACCGGCGGCTCGCGATCGCTGCCGCGCTCGGGTCCGCTGGCGCAGGTGACGTCGTCGTCGTCGCCGGGAAGGGCCACGAGTCGGTCCAGCAGATCGGGGACAAGTCGATCGAGTTCAACGATCGTGTCGTCATCTCCGAGGAGCTGGCACGTCTCGGCGCCGGGGGAGCGGGCTCATGATCCCTCTCCTGTCCGCGGGCGCGGTGTCGATCTTGGTGGCCGGTTTCGGGACGCCGATGCTGCTGCGCTGGCTGATCCGCTGGCGGATCGGCCAGCAGATACGCGTCGACGGGCCCGCCCACCACACGGTGAAGGCAGGCACGCCGACGATGGGTGGCATCGCCCTCCTTGTCGCGGTGGTGGCCGGCTACTTCCTCGGGCATGTCGGCACTTCGGCTCCGTTCACCCGGCCGGCATGGTTCGTGCTCGGTGCGATCGTCGTCGCGGGTGCCGTCGGGGCTACCGACGACTGGATCAAGGTGAGCAGGCGGCGCTCGCTCGGGCTCAACAAACGGTGGAAGACGCTCGGGCTCGTCCTGGTCGCCGTCCTGTTCTGCGTCGGCGAGGTTCACTGGGGCGGGGTCCACACCACGCTCTCGTTCACCCGCTACGACCTTCCGGGAGTCGAGCTCGGCGCCGTCGGCTGGGTGATCTGGGGCACCTTGATCATCTTCGGAACGGCCAACTCGGTGAACCTCACCGACGGCCTCGACGGGCTCGCGGCAGGCTCGACGGCCTTCGTGTGCGGGTTCCTCGCCCTGGTCGGCTTCGTTCAGTACCGGCACCCGGGCATCTACGAGGTGCACAGCGCGCTCGACCTCGCCCTGGTTGCGATGTCAATGGGCGGCGCGTGTGTCGGCTTTTTGTGGTGGAACGCCGCGCCGGCGCGGATCATCATGGGCGACACGGGCTCGTTGGCCATAGGGACAGGTCTCGCCTGCCTCGCGCTCGCGATGAACGTGCAGCTGCTCCTGCCGATCATCGGCGGCTTGTTCGTCATCGTGACGATGTCGGTGGTGTTGCAGGTGATCAGCTTCAGGGTCTTCCACCGGCGTGTGTTCCTGATGGCACCGTTGCACCACCACTTCGAGCTGAAGGGATGGCCCGAGACGACCGTCACCGTCCGTTTCTGGATCTTCTCGGGTCTCTGCGTGGCGCTCGGCGTGGGCCTGTTCTACGCGGACTTCCTCTCGGCGGGGTCGCTCAAGTGATGCGGCAGGCCGAGGCTCGCGCCTCGGCGGTGCCCGAGTGCACCGGCGAGGCGGGGCGGCGCCCTCCGGTGGGCGAGAGCCGTCGGCCCGTGAAGCTGGTCAAGGGAGGCGCCCGCGCGGCGCGTCAGCGAAGGACCGTCCAGCTCAGCCTCGAGGCCAAGGTGCTGCTCGTCTCGGTGGTCGGTCTCTGCCTCCTCGGTCTTCCGATCGTGCTGTCCGCCTCGGCCCCGGGAGCGATCCTGGCAGGGGGCTCACCTTGGTCGTATGTGATCCGCCAGTCCATCTACATGGGCGCCGGCGCGCTCGCCGCGTTGGTCGTGAGCCGCACGCCCATCGCAATGGTCAGGAAACTTCGTTTTGCGCTTCCTCTCGTCGCTTTCGCCCTCCTGGTCGTGGTGTTCGTGCCGGGGCTCGGTCACTTCGCCGGTGGATCGAGCCGGTGGATCGGCATCGGCCCGATCCAGATCCAGCCCTCCGAGCTGATGAAGCTGGCCATGGTGGTCTTCGCCGCCGACATGCTCGCTCGTCGCGCCAAGCGAGCGGACCAGTGGCACGCCTTCGTCCGGCCGCTGCTCGTGTTCATGACCGTGGCCGCGGTGCTCATCGTCCGCCAGCCCGACCTCGGAACGGCCATCGTCCTCGGCTGCATCACCTTCTCCATGCTCTTCGCAGCAGGCACCCGGCTCCGGACCCTGGCGGGGTCGGGGGCCGTGGTCTGCGTGATAGGTGCCGCGGTGGCGTTGTCGGCCACGTACCGCCGTGATCGCCTGCTGTCGTTCGTCAACCCGTTCGCACACGCTTCGACGAGCGGCTACCAAGTAGTCCAGTCTCTGGCCACCCTGGGGCTCGGCGGTGTCACCGGGAGCGGCGTCGGGGGGTCGGTCACGCCCTGGGGCTTCCTCCCCAATGCGCACACCGACTTCGTCTTCGCAGTCATCGCCGGCAACCTCGGTCTCGTCGGGGCCCTGATCGTGCTCGCGGGCTTCGGCGCCTTCGGCTGGGCAGGCTTTCGGATCGCAGCGCGAGAGCGGGACCCGTTCGCACGTTTCGTAGCGATCGGGATCACCTGTTGGATACTGGCGCAGGCCGTGATCAACATCGGCGGTGTCGTCGACGCGCTGCCGGTGACGGGCATCCCCCTCCCGTTCATCTCCTACGGAGGCTCCTCTCTGGGCGTCGCCCTGATCGCGGTCGGCCTGCTGTTCGGGATCGCGCGCCGCCAGCAGGCGGCCTTGGCGCGGTGACCCAGCGTCCCCGGCGTGGCTCGCCACGCGCCTTCGCGCTCGTCACCGGTGGCGGGACCGCCGGGCACGTGCAGCCTGCGCTGGCGGTCGGCGAGGCGCTGGTGGACCTCGGCCACGAACCGTCGACGATCCTGTACGTCGGCTCGCGGCGCGGCATGGAGGGCCGGCTCGTGCCCGATGCGGGATTCGAAGCGACCCTCCTGCCCGGCAGGGGCATCCAACGGCGGCTCACTCGCGAGAACCTCGGCGCCGTCGGCGGGCTGATCGTCGCGTGCGCGCTCGCCTTGGCGATCGTCGTGCGACGTCGTCCGCGTGTCGTGGTCACCGTCGGGGGCTACGCCGGCCTTCCCTGCTCGGTCGCGGCGATACTGCTGCGGGTCCCGCTCGTCGTCGTGAGCTGCGACGCCATTGCGGGAGCTTCGAACCGGCTCGTGGCGCGCTTCGCCCGCAAGTGCGCGGTCGCGTTCGAGGGGACCTCACTGCCGAATCAGGTCGTTACGGGGGCGCCACTGCGCAAGGCGGTCCTCGGCACGGATCGCTCCCCGCAAGGGCGCAGCGCGGCCCGAGCCGCTCTCGGGGTGCCCGCGGGACGATTCCTGCTTGCCGTCGAGGGAGGTTCGCTGGGCGCTCACCGCCTCAACGATGCGGCACTCGGGCTCGCGAAGTCCTGGGCGTCGCGCAACGATGTAACGATCTACCACGTGGCCGGCGAGAGGAACCTCGCGGGCGTGAAGCGCGAGGCCGCCGGCCTCGGCCTCGGCCCGCAGCCCTCGCCGGAGGGCGGTCTCGACTATCGCCTCGTCGGCTATGAGCGGCAGATGCCGGCCCTGCTCGGCGCCTGTGACTTCGCGGTTTGCAGAGCAGGGGCGTCGACGGTGGCCGAGCTGGCGGCGATCGGGACCCCGAGCGCCCTCGTCCCGCTGCCCGGCGCGCCGAACGACCACCAGACACGCAACGCCGAGGCGCTGACATGGGCCGGCGCAGCCACGTTGATCTCCGATGACGACTGCTCGGCCGAGCGGCTGGAGGAGATCGTCGCGGCCCTGCTTGATGACCCGGAGCGTCTCGGGTCCATGAGCGCAGCCGCCGCAGCAGCAGGTCATCGGGACGCGGCCGAGCGGGTGGCCGCGCTTGTCGAGTCGGTGTCGAAGGCGCGGGCGTGAGCACCTCGACGACACCGCAGATCGATCTCAGCGCGCCCCTTTGCGTCCATGTGGTCGGGGTGGGCGGAGCAGGCATGAGCGCGATCGCAGCCGTGCTCGCTGGCATGGGCCATCACACCACAGGCAGCGACATCAAGTCCTCGCGGTCGCTGGAGCGCCTGGGCGCTCGCGGCGTCGAGGTCGAGATCGGCCATCGGCCGGAGAACGTCGCCGGAGCCGACGTGGTGACCTACTCGACGGCGGTGTCCGAGAACAACGTCGAGCTCCGACGAGCCCGTCGCCTCGGGATCCCGGTGCTCTCCCGCGCGGCGATGCTGGAGGCGATCGTGGCGCTGCGCAGGACGATCGCGATAGCGGGAACCCACGGCAAGACGACGACATCGTCGATGCTCGCCCTGGTGCTCGTCGAAGCCGGTTTGCGCCCGAGCTTCATCATCGGCGGCGAGGTGAACGAGATCGGGACGAACGCAGCCTGGGACTCCGGTGAGCTGCTCGTCGTCGAGGCCGACGAGAGCGACGGGACCTTCCTGCACATGGCGCCGGAGCTCGGGATCGTGACCAGCGTGGAGCCCGACCACATCGAGCATTACGGGTCCTTCGAGGAGCTGAAGGCGGCATTCGAGGTCTTCCTCGCTCAGGCCGGCTCGGCGATCGTCTGTGCCGACGACCCGGTTGCGGCGTCCCTGGCGCCGGCGTCCGCGGTGACCTACGGCTGCTCGGAGGCCGCGAAGGTGCGGATCGTGGGAGTCGAGTCCGGGCGCAACCATCTGCGTTTCGAGCTTGTGCGCTCCGCTGAGAGCCTTGGCGTGTTCGAGCTTCCCGTGCCCGGTCTGCACAACGCGCGCAACGCCACTGCCGCCGTCTCGGCCGCGCTCGAGCTCGGGGTCGACCCGGGACATGCCCGGCGGGCGCTCGCCCGCTTCGCCGGGGTCGCGCGGCGTTTCGAATTCCGCGGGGACTTCGGCGGTGTCACCTTCGTCGACGACTACGCCCATCTGCCCGGCGAGGTGCGCGCCGCGCTGGACGCCGCCCTGGGCGGCAACTTCGAGCGGGTGGTCTGCGTCTTCCAGCCTCATCGTTACTCGCGCGTCGCCATGCTCGCGCCCGGGTTCGCGGACTCGTTCGACGGTGCCGCCCTCGTTGTCGTGACGGACGTCTACTCAGCGGGCGAGATGCCGCGCCCGGGTGTGTCGGGCAAGCTGGTGCTCGACGCGATCCTCCGGGCTCACCCTGAAGCTGCGGCGGTGTACGTGCCCAACCGTGAAGGCGTCGTCGCCTACCTTCGCACGAACCTGCGCCCGGGCGACTTGTGCCTCACGCTCGCGGCGGGCGATCTGACGAACCTCGCCTCCGAGCTCGGCGCCGAGCTCGGCGAGAGCGATCGCCCATGAGCGTGGTCTCGCGCGGACCGGGCGCGGCCGCGATCGAGCAGGCCGCCGTGCTCCTCGGCCCACTGGCCGAACGCGGCCGGCCGATGGGCGAGCTGACCACTTACCGTGTCGGCGGCAGGGCGGCGCTGTTCAGCCAACCGGACAGCGTCGCGGACCTCGAACGCCTGGCCGTTGCCGTCGGAGCGACCGCGATCCCGGTCGTGGTGCTCGGGAAGGGATCGAACCTGCTCGTAGCGGACTCCGGCTTCGCCGGATTGTGCGTGCGGCTCGCCGACGGCTTCGCCAGGGTCGAGATCGACGCCGATCTCGTGCGTGCGGGCGGCGCGGCCGCCTACCCGGTTCTGGCGCGACGAACCGCCGCGGCCGGTCTCAGCGGGTTGGAGTGGGCGGTCGGGATACCTGGCTCGGTCGGCGGCGCGGTCAGGATGAACGCAGGCGGGCACGGTGCACAGACATCGGACTTCCTGGTTGACTGCCGGATCGTCAGCCTTCACGGAGGAGCCGAGCACCTCGTCGCGGCGAGTGCGCTGGATCTTTCGTACCGGCACTCGTCGATCGGTCCCTACGACGTCGTCACCGAGGCGTCGTACCGCCTCGAGTACGGCGACGCCGCCTTGTCGACCGCCAGGATCGACGAGGTCGTTCGTTGGCGCCGGGAGCACCAGCCAGGAGGCCAGAACGCAGGCTCGGTGTTCACGAACCCGCCGGGCGACGCGGCCGGACGCCTGATCGAGGAGGCGGGCCTGAAGGGCTTTCGCATCGGTTCGGCCGTGGTGTCGGACAGGCACGCGAACTTCATCCAAGCCGATCCCGGCGGATCGGCAAACGACGTGAAGCGGCTCATCGACGAGGTGCGTGCGCTCGTCGCCGAGCGGCTGGGGGTCGAGCTTCGCACCGAGCTGCGTCTCGTCGGATTCGAGGAGGGGTCATGACCGATCCGAGGATTCAGGCCAGGCGTGTGCGGGTGGAGCGCCAGCGCGGCCACCGCCGCCTGAGCATCGTCCTCGGGGCGATCGTCGCGGCGGGCGCGGCGGCCGGCGCGGTGGCCATCGCCCACTCGTCGCTGTTCAGCGCACGGACGGTCGTCATCGCGGGGGCGGTCCAGACTCCGCGAAGCGAGATCCTGGGGGTCACCGGTCTCAACCGTGAGCCCCCGCTCATCGACGTCAACACCGGCGCCATGCAGCGCCGGCTGGAACGCCTCCCTTGGGTGGCAAGCGCGTCGGTGCACGTCGATTGGCCCTCGACGGTCGCAATCGCCGTCGTCGAGCGGATGCCGGTCGCGGCGACGGCTCTCCCGGCGGGGGAGTACGCACTCCTCGACTCGACCGGCCGGGTCCTCGCGGATCAGCCATCGCGGCCTTCGGCACTTCCCCTCGTTGCCGTGCCGGGAGTCCCTGGCTCGCCGGGCAGCTCGCTCGGAGCCTCGGCTCGACCGTTGCTCGCCACCGCCGCCCAGCTCCCCGTGTCGCTCCTGCCCCGTTTGCGGGAGATCGTCTTCTCCGCCGGCGACGGTGTCGTCTTGCGCCTAAAGGGCGGGTTGAGGGCCGTCGTAGGTGACGACGAGGCACTCACCCAGAAGTTCGTCTCGCTGGTGACCGTGCTCCGCGGGGTCGATCTGACGGGCATCGGCGGGATCGACCTGCGGGTCGCGGCTGCCCCGGTCTTGACCCCCCTGGTCAGCCCCTCTAACGTTCATGGAAAGGGTGATGGCTGAGATTGCCCGCGACGAGACCGGTGCTGAAGGGGTGGTCGAGGTCGCCGGGGTAGTTTGCATCGCCGACCAGCGGTAAACGCGGGTCGGCGGAGCTGCTGTCCGGCTGGAAAGGCGAGGGCAAAGTCATGGACGCTCGAAGCCACTCGGAAGCCAACGAGGATCGCTCCACTGCGCTCGGGGATCGCCCAACAGGAACTCAGGAGAGGATGGAGCGCGGATGAGCACACCAGGCCAGAGCTTCATCGCTGTGATCAAGGTCGTCGGCGTCGGGGGTGCCGGGGTCAACGCCGTCAACCGCATGATCGACGCTGGCCTGCAAGGGGTCGAGTTCGTGGCGGTCAACACCGACGCGCAGGCCCTTTTGATGAGCGAAGCCGACATAAAGCTCGACATCGGGCGCACGTTGACACGCGGGCTCGGTGCCGGCAGCGACCCGGAAGTCGGGCGACTGGCGGCCGAGGAGCACATCGAGGAGATCGAGGAGGTCCTGAAGGGCGCCGACATGGTCTTCATCACTGCCGGCAAGGGCGGGGGCACCGGGACGGGCGCGGCCCCGGTGATCGCGGAGACCGCCAAGGCGCTCGGCGCGCTCACCATCGGAGTGGTGACCCGGCCGTTCGCCTTCGAGGGCCGGCGCCGCTCGACCCAGGCCGACGAAGGCATCCAGCGGCTGCGCGAGAAGGTTGACACCCTCATCGTCATCCCGAACGAGCGCCTGCTGTCGATCTCCGACGAGCGCACCTCCATGGTCGAGGCGTTCTCGATGGCCGACGAGGTTCTCCTGCACGGTGTCCAGGGCATCACCGACCTCATCAACGTGCCCGGCATCATCAACACCGACTTCGCCGACGTGAAGATGGTGATGAGCAACGCGGGCTCCGCGATCATGGGCATCGGCACCGGCTCAGGTGAGGGGCGCGCCGTCAACGCAGCCCGTCACGCGATCACGAGCCCGCTGCTGGAAGCGTCGATCGAGGGCGCCCGGGGGATCCTGCTCAATATCGCCGGCGGCAGTGATCTCACCTTGTTCGAGGTCAACGAGGCCGCCGCGATCATCCATGACGTGGCTCATCCCGACGCCAACATCATCTTCGGCAACGTCATCGACGACGCCCTGGGCGACACCGTGAGGGTGACGGTCATCGCGGCCGGTTTCGACCGCTACGACGCCGTGGACGAGCCGCGGAAGCCCGCCGTGGGCGCTTCGCGGACGACGGTGGACCAGCCGTCTGCACGGCCCACGTCGCGCTCCCAAGGCGGAGACCGTGGCGAGAGCGATCTCGTCGGCCCGGTCGCGGGCCGGGGTGCGCAGCGCGGACGCGATGTCTTCGACGTCGGCGGCGACGACGACCTCGACCTCGACGACGACTTCGACGTCCCGTCCTTCCTCCGCTAGGCGGATAGCGGTCGCGGGCACTCGCGCGACCGTCGTGCTGAGCGGCGTCTCGGACGGCGACGTCGGCCCGCGCTCGCCCTTGCCGGTCGATGTGCTCGAGGCCCGGCGCCAGTCCATTGCACCTGGTCGCTGGCGCTGGCTCAGCCAGTCCCACGGTGGCGGTGTGGTGCTATTGGGCCCGGAGGAGCCCTGCTCGGGGCGGGAGGGCGATGCGCTGGTGACCACGATGCCCGGTGCCCCCGTGGCCGTCTTCGCCGCCGATTGCGCGCTAGTCGGCCTCGCAAGCCCGCAGGGCGTCGTCGGGGCGGCCCACGTCGGCTGGCGTGGCTTGCTGGCGGGCGTGCTCGAGGCAACTGTCACGACCATGCGTTCGAAACGAGCGACAGAGATCGCGGCGGTTCTCGGGGCCTGCATCGGGCCCGAGTGTTACGAGTTCAGCGAGAGCGACCTCGAGTTGCTCGAGGCGCGCTATGGGCCCTCTGTCCGCTCGAAGACCACCGAAGGCCGCCCGGCGCTCGACTTGCGTGCCGGAGTGCTCCGGGCGCTCGAGGCGCTTTCCGTCTCGATCTCCAGCGACGAGGCGCGCTGCACAGCGTGCGATCCGAGCTGGTTCTCCTGGCGCGCACGTAAGGACACAGGACGCCATTGCCTTGTCGTAACGGGGGAGCGGTGAGTCCCGGGCCTCAGCTTGCGGGCGTCGATGCCGCGCTCGTCGAGGCCATCGCCGCACGCGCCGGCGAGGCGCGCGTCCGGATCGTGCACGCTGGAGGCGACCCTGAGCTGGTCAGGATCGTGGCGGTGACGAAGGGCTTCGGGCCCGACGAGGTCGCTGCCGCGTTCGCCGCGGGCTTGACCGACTTCGGCGAGAACTACGCGGACGAGCTGATCTCCAAGTGGGAGACGGTCGGCCGAGCGGCGAGGTGGCACTTCCTCGGCGCTGTGCAGCGCAACAAGGTTGGCCGTCTCGCCCCGTTCGTGGACTGCTGGCAGGCCGTGGCGAGAGTTGTCGAAGGAGAGGCCATAAAGCGGCACCGGGCCGAGATCTCGCCAGGCACGGCCGGCCCCGCACCGCAACCGGCCGGCCCCGCAGCGCAGCCGGCCGGCCCCGCAGCGCAGCCGGCCGGGGTCCGGCTCGAGCCCCCGTCACTGCTGGTGGAGGTCGATACGACCGGTCTTGAGGGCCGGGGCGGCTGCG
>Ga0187849_1001624_pt1 | contig 23591 bp, 23 predicted proteins | sample June2016WEW_4_10_2_FD_132412 | JGI IMG/M metagenome (GOLD analysis project Ga0187849, IMG submission 132412) | Peatland microbial communities from SPRUCE experiment site at the Marcell Experimental Forest, Minnesota, USA - June2016WEW_4_100 | ecosystem: Environmental > Terrestrial > Soil >...
ATCGCCCTGGTAACGGGGATGGTCCGAAGCTGCGGGCTTTTTAGCTGGCTGCTCTGGTTGGAGAAATAGGGCATGAATTCGCGCACATCTTCGATGAGACCCACGTCGAGGTCGTTTACGTGGAACTCCCAGATGCCAACGATGAAGGCTGCGGCCATGTATCGGACTTCGGGTCCTTTGCGGATACGGAAGATCAAACCCTTATGTGACATCTCTTCGAGCTTGAGGGCGGTTTCGGCGGGCTCAAGTCCGCCCCGGGATGCGATGGCGCCCGGAGGTTCGGGCGCCAGGGTGACCAACTGAGCCAACGCAGCCTGCTCCGGAGTGAAGAGCCTGCGAAGGATGCGAATCTCTACTCCTGAGGGAGTCCGCGGATATCCTTCGGGAAGCCGGTTGAGGTGGTCTGCCAGTTTCTCATAGACTTCAGCGTATTGATCCATAAGGTTTTCCTTCCCACACGCATCCCGCCGCCAGTGCAAGCGGCCCGGATACATGACATTTCTTATTGTCTGGTCATTGTCGGTTCACCTGTTCACCGCCTCTTCGTTCAATGCCTTATTCAGCACGGCGACATCCCCGACCATGTTCTCAGAATAGCGAAAACCAATCTGAAAGTAGATTTACTGGGAGCGGCCCTAAAGCTCACCCACTCGGGTCCTTTTCTTCAGCCAGGCGCAAAAATCCACGACGGTTATTGCACGGCCCTCACCGTGGAGCAGGCCGAGACACAGCTCGAAAAGCTCTCTGTTGACCGCAACCGACTCCTCTTTGCCTCCAGCCGACTCGTAGTATTCCCTGACAAGGGCGCCTGCCGTGACGCTGTCGGAGCTGAATATCCTCTCCCTGGGGTCTTTGGGCTTTTCGAAGGGGTCCCAGTTTTCGTATCCGATCTTGAGGACCCACTTCTGACCGCGCCTGGACATCCCATCGAAAATAGCTTTCTTTTTGAATTCGTACTCTTCTATGTCATTCATTTGACACCTCGAGTGACGTATGTCGGGTGGGGCGGTTTTTCCGATTCACCCATTGACCCGCTCACCGATTCACCTGCCAGAAGAGTTTGAGCCTTTTTTTCTTGAATTCCTTCGTGCTGAAAAGAATCCGGAAGTTGTCAAGCCCGGTCGCAGCCGCGAGCCTGCCTGCAATTGACTCGCATTCCCGCCGGCTGCGTCCATGGATCATTGCATACAGGTTATACGGCCACTCAGGGTAGGCAGACCTGCTGTAGCAGTGGCTGACCTCGGGGTATGAGGCCAGGATGGCGCCGACCCGGTCGATCAGGTCCTGGGGACATTTCCAGACGACCATTCCGTTGGCGCGAAATCCAACCTGACGATGATTGAGTACTGCGGCGAATCGCCGAATCGTACCGTGGCGCATCCAGTCGGAAACGGTCCTGAGAAGTTGGGGCTCCTCCATTCCGAGAGATTCGGCCCACACGCCGAAAGGCTTCGGGACAAGGGGCAGGTCCTCCTGGATACATTTGACGATTCGTATATTTGCTGGGGAGGGCCTGAAGTTCGCATTCGATTCAGTGGGCGGCAGCTCCGTTTTTTCTCCCGCTTGCTCCCAGTCCCCCTCTTCCAAAACGTCCAGCACCACGGCCAGCTTATATTTCTTTACGGCAGGCAAAACCAGTGCGGGCAAGGCGGCGGGGCCACCCCCGGCGAATGCGGCTTTGGCGGAAAGCTCGGAAACTACCGCCTCAAGACTCTGTCCGGGAGGCACCGCGATAGTAAACCACATGTTAAAGGCGCCCGGGCGCAGGTAGTTGTGGCTTACCCCCGGATAGGCGTTAACCGTCTCGGCAGCACAATCGAGCGCTTTTTGCGGTACGGCCATCGCCACAAGGCTGCTCCGGTATCCAAGCGCCCCGGTATTGAAGATAGCGCTGATCTGTCGTATAGCCCCCCCGTGTTTCAACAACCCGATTCGTTGCCGCACCTCCTGCTCGGAGATTTCCAGCCCTTCGGACAGGGCCTGAAATGGTTCGGAGACTATTGGAAATGAACGCTGGACGCGGTCCAGAAGGACCCGGCTGGTGGAATCCAAGATAATACTCCATAAAAAAAGTAGTTGAGCCGGCCAGATCTGTTCACCGGTTCACACATGTTTTTATATACGCCGGTATCTTCCAAGACAAGCAAAGCTTTGCTAATATTTAAGTTTCCAGAGGATTCGCTTGCTTCAGCGAAGCATATACCGGCTCTAGAAACAAATGAGTACCCCAGACCCTTTTCCCGCAAAGAGATCATCCTTTGACTTTTGGGATCTTGTTGCTACAATGGCTACATGAGGTGACGCCATGCAACTGGTGGGCATACGGGATTTAAAAAACAAGTTGGCCCATTATCTTGAGACGGCCAAGAAGGGTGATGCCATCATCATTACGGACAGGGGAGCGCCGGTGGCTATCATGCACAGCCTCGATCAAATAGAAGAGAAAGCCGGACGCGAGGAACGACTGGCTTATCTTGCCAAACAAGGCTTTCTGACTTTACCGGTGAAGGAACGGGGACCTGCATTTTCGCCGGTCGAAAGAGCGGAAGCAAAGGGCGATCCCGTCTCTAAAACAATCACCAGGGAACGCAGATGATCTATTTTGACAGCAGTGCACTGGTGAAAAGATACATCGAAGAAAAAGGCAGTGACAAAGTCAATGCACTGCTCGAAGAGAAATCGGTAGCAGCCACCTCGAGACTCACCTACGCGGAGATATTGGCTGCAATCACCCGCAGACACAAAACTGGAGATATCGAAACTCCTGCCTTTGAAAAAATCAAAAAAGCATTTAAAGCTGACTGGAAATCTTTTACTGTCGTCGAAATGCGGACGGAAGTTTTCGAATTCGTTGATACAGTCATTGACAGGCATGCATTGAAGGGGGCTGACAGCGTACATCTCTCGACCGCGTTGTGGCTCAAACAGACAATGAAAGAAGATGTTATTTTTGTTGCTTCCGATCTTGAACTGCTCAAAGCAGCAAAAGCGGAAAAGCTCAGTATACTCAATCCCCGGATATAACCCCCGCCTCGAAGGCTTTGCTCTTACCCAAAGGATGCACTCATGCCGATCGGCCGTATGAAGCTGAAGAATCTGAACCTGAAAGGTTTCAAGTCAATTGACAGTGAGGGGCAGTCGATAACCTTCGGAGATGTCACCGTCTTTTTGGGCGCCAATGGCGCCGGGAAAAGTAACCTCGTGTCTTTCTTCAAGCTATTGAACTACATGACCACAGGGGGACTTCAAACTTTCATAGGGGAGCAAGGATTTGCCGACTCACTGCTTCATTACGGGTCCTCTACGACATCCCGGATTCAGGCTGAATTGAGTTTCCAGCAAGATGGCGGAGGCAAAGACACTTACAGCTTCACCCTTTCCCATGCGAGCGGTGATACGCTCATTTTTACGGAAGAATATGTGACGTGGGAGAGAGCCGGATCGCAACGCACGATGAAGATCGATCTGGCTGCCGGTCACAAGGAAGCGCAACTCCTCGAGGATGCGAGACAAGGCGGGACGACAAGCCAGTTCATCCTGAACCTTCTCAGATCATGCCAAGTTTATCACTTTCACGATACATCCAGCACATCGAAAATTCTCAATCAAGGTTACATAGGTGACAACGTTTACCTGCGGAGCAATGCCGGCAATCTGGCTGCCTACCTTTTTGCGATGGCTAACAACGAGGAATGGAAAAAACATTACGAGCGTATTGTTCGCCATATTCAGTTGGTTTTGCCCCAGTTCGGTGATTTCGTATTGAGGCCTTCGCCATTGAACAAAGATTATATCCGTCTGGATTGGCGGGAAAAACGAAAGGACTATCTTTTCGGCCCTTATTTGCTGTCGGACGGGTCGCTCCGCTTCATGGCGTTGGCAACGCTTTTATTGCAGCCTGCTGTGTCTCTTCCCAAAGTCATAATTCTCGACGAACCGGAGCTCGGGCTGCACCCCGCCGCAATATCCTCTCTGTCAGGCATGATTCGGACGGCCTCGGTAAACTCTCAGGTTATTTTGGCAACTCAGTCACCGAGGCTCGTGGACGAATTCAATATCGATGAGATCGTTATTGTCGAAAGGGACGAAACAAAAGATCGCAGCCTGGTCAAACGCCTCGATGAAAAAGACCTTTCCGAATGGTTGGAACGATACAGTCTATCCGATCTCTGGGAAAAGAACGTTCTCGGAGGTCGGCCATGACTTTCATCCGGCTTCACGTCACTTCGGAAGGCCAGACGGAAGAAGCGTTCGTCAAAAGGATTCTTGCGCGCCATCTCGGGGCTTTCAATGTATTCGCCGACGCTCGATCGGTCCTGACGAGCAGGGACAAAAAGGCCCACAAGCATTATCGGGGAGGGCTTGTCAGCTATACAAAAGCGAAAGCCGATATCGAAACATGGATGAAACAGGGCGGGCACACCGAGTGCCGGTTCACTACCATGTTCGATCTATACGCACTTCCCGACGATTTTCCAGGGTGCACCGATGCAAGGAAAGAAAACGACCCATATCGAAAAGTGCAAGTTCTGGAAAATGCATTGAAAAAAGATATCGGTGATCGCCGTTTCATCCCATACATTCAACTCCACGAATTCGAGGCGCTGATTCTTGCCGATGCCGCAAAACTGGATTGGGAATACCTCGATCGCGATGCACCAATTCGGCGGCTCGTCGATATGGTTGGAAACCAAAACCCGGAACTGATCGACGACACGCCTGAGGGCACCCCATCCAAGAGGATTCTTGACGAACTGCCGGAATACGACAAGGTCAATTCAGGTGTGTTGGTCGCAGAAAAGATAGGAATGCAGACCATGAAAACGAAATGCTCTCATTTCCGCACGTGGGTGGAGTTGCTGGAAGGATTGGCGAAAGCGCAATGAAGTCACCTTCCGATACACTAAGAATATGAACGAGAAGAAACCGAGCCGCACTATTCCATCGATAGAATGTTTTATCCGTACAGGCTCGAAACTGCTCCCGCTTGACGCCGCATCCGAACGGCTTGCTTTACCAGGTGAAAGGTTACCCGGCGCCCCGCCACCCCTTACTGCGCGCCTGACATACGGTCAATACATGAGTTCGGTTGCACGCTTGCTTTCCCAAGACTCTTTCATGGCCTTGCGAAAACTTCTCAAAAAACAACTCAAACCCACCCCGGAACTTAAGGCGGCATCTAACATCGAACTTATCGCCGAAAAACACGGAGCGCTCTACAGCGTTTCGCGCCTCCGGATACGTTTTGCCGATGATGAACGCTCATTTGCCGTAAATTGCGCCTTCTCGCCCGATCAGCAGGCTTTCCTCGAGGTCGAAGTAAGGCTGCTTGCGAACCTTCACGCCAGATACGGCCTCCCATACCTCCCGCTGCCCTTTATTTCAGCAAAAGCCCCGGGACTCATGCTGTCCATTGCCGAGTGGTTCGAAAACCATCACGAGTTCCACCTTTCCCCTGACGCATCGGGAGCGCCTGCCATAAATGTGTGGAGGCAGGGCGGAAGGCGGCAATTGCTTGACGCCGAAAAAACCCTGGAACTCTATGCACAGGCTTCTAAAATCCTTACATTACACCTCGATGGCCGGTCCTTTTCGCAGATCTACCCCTGGCACCATGGGGCGGGTGATTTTGTAGTGGACGAGAGCCAAAATCCCCTGAGCCTCCGGTTGATAACCGTTCGAGGCTACCGGCCGTTGCTTGCGCGAAAATCCGATTGCAGAGACAAGATGTTGGGGTCGTTGCATTTTTTTGTGAATCTTGGCATAAGGATGAGGATCGACAGACTGGACGGGACCGGTGAGTTGGCCTGGGCGGGACCCCAGTGCCTGCCCGGGGTCATTCGAGGGTTTGTAGAGGCATGGGAAACCTGGTGGGAAAATACTCATTTGCCAAAAGCCCGCGAGATTTTCTCCCTGTTTTTGGACTTCTCCTTTGAGGAGAGGTTGGCGTTTGCCAAAATCGCAGCCGCAGACGGGCGGGTTGAAGCCGATGAGGGCAATTTTTTGCTTGCGCGCCTGCCCGGGCACGTAGTCGAGCTTTCTGACACCCTGGGAAATTATGAATTCTAACAAAACTTCTAAAGGTTAAAAAAGAAAATGACCGATTTGCCCCCTATCGATTACTCTGCGCTTGATTGGCCGGAAATCTCACTCCGTATTTTCCATCCAAGACCTGAAATGCGTTCGTTCGCGAATACCAGCGCAAATGACATCTCCATTCCGGTGGGAGACCAAATCACTATAGGCGCCCGTTTTCACATTGCGAACAAACAGGCGCCAAATATCCTTTTTTTCCACGGAAATGGCGAAATCACAGCCGATTACGACGACATTGGACCCATCTTCAACCGGATGGGTATAAATTTTCTGCCGGTGGACTACCGTGGGTACGGCCGCTCGGGGGGAGAGCCGACGGTGAGTTCGATGATGCGCGACTGCCACACGATCTACGATTTCACCCAAAAATGGCTGAGCGATAACGGCTACACCGGACCGTTCATAGTAATGGGCAGGTCTCTTGGCAGCGCCTCGGCTCTGGAGTTGGCCTCCGCGCATGAGGACAAAATCGACGGCCTTATAATCGAGAGCGGGTTCGCTTTGGCCGAACCTCTGCTGAGGCTTCTCGGGGTCGATTTGCGCAGTTTGAACTTCACTGAAAGCAAAGGTTTTAGAAACATCGACAAGATGAAACAATTCCGCAAGCCTGTGTTGATCATTCACGCCGAGTTCGACCACATAATTCCCTATTCCGACGCTTTGCAATTCTACAGGGCGTCTCCGTCGCCGGACAAAACGCTCTTAAAGATCCCCGGCGCAAACCACAACGACATTTTTTCCAGGGGCCTGAAGGAATACATGTCGGCGGTCAAATCGTTCCTGGGACGTCTATAGAGGTCTACGATACAGATTTTTGTAGTGGTGGGTGACAAGGGAGAGGCGAACAATGTGGAGTTTGGCGTAGGCCATAGCTTTACCGGCGGCGGCTAGGGCCTGGTATCAAAGCTCATACTGAAGGAGGGCATCATGGCTTATAGAATTGCGTCATCGGGCTATCCGACACGGATTTTGTCCGGCTTTATTGCGGGCTTTCTCGCCACTTTGTCTTTTCATCAACTGAGTGTATGGGTGCTTTGGACTGTTGGTTTGGCGCCTTTCGCGCCTTTTTCGATGGCGGTCACCAAACCGTTTGGAATACCGGCTGTGATTTCCCTGGCCGCCTGGGGCGGAATCTGGGGGATTCTATTTGCGCTGATTGATCGCAGATTTCCGGCCGGCGGGGGCTATTGGGTGGCGGCTTTTCTGTTCGGGGCCGCCTTCCCTTCCCTGGTCGCTCTTCTTGTGGTGCTGCCGCTCAAGGGCCGCCCCCTGGGAGGCGGCTGGCATCCGTCTTTTCTGCTGACGGCATTTCTCATAAACGGCGCCTGGGGTATCGGCGCCGGGCTGATCCTCAGGGTCCTGTCAGGCTGGTTCAGCAGGTGGCGCCATACACCGGCTTGAACCGGGCGGGACCAATCGCTTTGTTCAGGTCCGAGAGGAAGGTCCCGGCCATAAAATCAGGATCGGCGGATAATGCAAAAAAGGAACGTAACGGATCGAACTGTGCGGGGCCAACAACTGGAGCAGTCGCGCGAAAGTGACGAACCGGCTGTCGATGCCCACTTGAGACTCGGCCGCGGATTACGAACCGGGATCTTCTACCACCCGAGTTTCAGCCGGAGAAGCTATCTAACTCAGGGAGCCCGTCTTGAGGACTTTCCGGGAGCTTTGAATCACCTTCTTCAAAACGAACGCTTCATTCTCTGCCAGCCCGAACCCATTTCGGAGCAATCTATTCTGGCAGTACATTCCCGGGAGCTTCTGGAGGGGGTCAGGCAAGACCCGCTCTGCTCGACCGCCTGGCACTCGGTTGGCGCGGTCGTAATGGCCGCAGAAAAGATTGCGTCAGGCGAAATCAGGAACGCTTTTTCCTTTATAGGCGCCGGCGGGCATCATTCGGGCAAAGACTTCTTCGGCGGGTACTGCTGTTTTAATGACGTTGCGATCGCCATCCGGGTGCTTCGAGTTGTCTACGGCATCAGGAAAATCGCCATTCTCGACACTGACGCCCATCACGGGGATGGTACTCGCGCCCTGGTAGGCGGCGATCCGGACGTTCTTCATGTTTGCGTTTGCTATAATAACTACGAGTCCGAAGACGGTACAAATGTGGACATAGCTGCTGCCGCTCGTCCCTGGGATAAGGACCGCGACGCCTGGTACGCCGAGGCGGCGATAAGGGGTTTTGCTGAGCGCGCCCGCAGGTTTGGGCCGGAATTCATATTCTGGTACTTCGGGTTTGACACCCACCAGGGCGACTACGCGGACCTGGGCCTCACCATTAACGCATACCTGCCCATTGTCCACATGATGAAACAGCTTTCCGAAGAGCTTTGCGATGGACGTCTGGAAGTGGTCCTCGGTGGGGGTTCTCTAAGCGATATCGCTAGATCGGTCATCCCGCCCATTATCGCCGTTCTGGGCTCAGATTGATTCTCTATACCGATTATCAGTTGAGAATTTTAATGGATGAGAAGACAAAAGATACGCTCCAGGAGATTTTTATGGCCGGGATTCGGGCCGTTGACCCCGAAGAGGCCGTCAAGCGCCACATTGAGCTGAGCGGGAACGAATTGAGGGTCGGCGGCTGTTCATACCGGCTCGAGGGTTTCAAAAGAATCTTCGTAACAGGGTGCGGAAAGGGAACTGCGCCGATGGCGAAGGCGCTGGAGCAGATCCTGGGCGACCGTCTCACCGGGGGCTGGATTACAGTAAAATATGGTCACGGCCTGCCTTTGAAAAAAATCCGTGTGATGGAAGCCGGGCACCCGGTCCCGGACCAAGCTGGATTAAAAGCTGCACGGTATATACTGGAGCGTCTGAAAGTTTGCACGGAACAAGACTTGGTTTTGTGCGCATTTTCGGGCGGAGGAAGCGCGCTTTTTCCAGCGCCGCGTCCTCCTCTTCTGCTCAGGGAAAAGCAGGTGACCACTCGGCTTCTGCTGGAGTGCGGGGCGACCATATTCGAACTTAACTCATTGCGCAAGCACATGTCCCTCGCCAAGGGAGGGCAACTGGCAAGGATTGTCTATCCCGCCAGGGTTGTTTCTCTATTTCTGTCGGACGTTGTTGGGGATTCCCAGGATGTGGTTGCCTCCGGCCCAACCGTTGCCGATCCGAGCACCTTCGCCGATTGTATTCGGATCGTCGAACGATACGGGCTTTCCGAAAAACTTCCGGATTCCGTGCTTAAGCTGCTGCGGAGCGGCGCAAGCGGGCTGATCGAAGAGACCCCCAAGCCGGGTGATGCCGTGTTCGAACGGGTTCAGAACCTGGTTGTCGGAAGCAACCGTGCCGCTTTACTTGCTTCAGCCCGGAAGGCATCCGAACTTGGATATGCTCCGCTGGTCCTCTCCTCTTTTTTCCAGGGCGAAGCCCGTGAGATTGCGCTGGTCTTTACGGCGATAGGAAAGGAAATCGTTTTCTCCGGGCATCCCATTTCGGCGCCTGCTTGTGTTCTGGCCGGGGGGGAAACGACGGTTACGATCAGAGGCGAGGGTAAAGGTGGCCGGAACCAGGAATTTGCTCTGGCCGCCGCGCTCAGCCTGGAGGGGTGGCCGAAGATTTCGGTGTTAAGCGCCGGGACCGACGGCTCAGACGGGCCAACAGAGGCCGCCGGTGCTTTTGCCGACTCCGATACCTGCCGCAACAGCGCACACAAGGGTCTAAATCCCTTCGATCACCTTTCAAGAAATGATTCCTATAATTTTTTCAAAGCGATAGGAGACCTTTTCATAACCGGCCCCACCCGCACTAATGTAATGGACGTGATTTGCATGATCGTAGAGCCTTAACAGGCCACCCGCCAATAGATTCGAAAAGCCGACCGGCGACCTTGAAGGCCAGTGGAGTACCAGGATAAATGATCAGTGGAGAATCTGTTTTGAATGGCAGGACGGCGATACCGAAAACATCGAAATTACAGATTAGCACTGATGAAGGCGCCCCGCTGACAGCCCCGTCTCGCGGGTGGGTGGGCGGGCTGTCGAGAATGAGCGGGCGCCTCCCGCAGCCCTCCCGCCCACCCGCGCGGGATACCTTCCGCCTAAAGGCGGTAAAAGGATCTTCCGCCTAAAGGCGGTAAGAGGAATGACCAGATTAAGACCAGATTATGACCGGATTATCGCTAAGGGGTGCGCAATAGAAATGATATTCTTCTGCTTAGTGTTTTACTTAGTCTCTCATACGAGGATCAAATATGAAAAGAGATATGCCGCCGGTTCATCCGGGAGAGATTTTGCTCGAGGATTTCCTGAAGCCGCTCGGTATCACTCAATACCGGCTTGCTAAATCCGTTGGGGTCCCCCAGAGGCGGATCGGCGAGATTGTTGCAGGAAAAAGGGCCGTTACGGCCGACACAGCTCTCAGGCTTGCCCGGTTTTTTGGCACTGACGCCCAGAGCTGGGTTAACCTCCAAGCCCATTATGATTTGGAGATCGCCAAAGAGAAATTGGAAGGCAGGTTGGACAAAGAAGTCACCCCTATGACGCAAGTTGCGTGACTCAAACACCAACCATTTCAGCGAAGAAATCAATTTTATCGAAAAGCAAAAAAGGCCAGGAAAATCCTGGTCTTATAAGCTCAACGGCACGGATCAAAATGGGCACTGGGAGGAACGAGCCAGCCTTACATAGCTGCTTAAGTTTATTGCTACTTCCAAATCCTGATACGATTTTCTTCGACGATCTACAAATTACCGGTAACCGGCTCGCCTGAGAGTGTCGAAATGAAGCGGCTGAATACTTCCAGGACATGAGGTTTGTCTAGGCTCTTCAAACGCAACACAATCAAGCCGGGAAGATTTTCCAGAGGGTAGATATGGATATTAGCAAAGCCAAGATCCACAGAAATCAGCGCACGCTCTTCCGAGTTGCATATGGATATGATTTCAGGATCGGCAATGCCGCTGAGATTTTGATCGGATACGGTCAGAGCATCATAACCTGCCCGCTTGAGCAGATCCGCAATCTCGACGGGCAGGTTCTCGTCGATTTTGAACTTCATGTCGAAATCCTAAGCGGCAGGCATGTCCAGGAACCTCTCACGAGTGAGGTCAGCCGCGTACCCTATAGCCGCCTGCACGGCCTCACGGCTGAGACTTGGATAGCTCTCCAGGACCTCCTCTAAGCTCACGCCTGCCGCCAAGTTATCGAGCACCACCGAGACAAGGATCCGGGTACCTCTTATACATGCTCTGCCATGGCAGACAGCCGGGTCTGTGGTGATGTGATCTTGCCAGCGCATCAATGCCTCCGAAAGTATTCGGCAAATTAATGTACTCTGGAGATGTTGTACTCAACGCACCGACCTGTTGGCCGTAGTGCAAGAAACAATCTGCACAAAACAGTCACTGGGACTGCTAAAGCAATGTAACTGTATCGCACAAAACGGAAAAGGCCAAGCATTTCTGCCTGGCCCTTGATCTGAAAAGCCCCCGGGACGGACTCGAACCGGGTACAGGGAAGAACGAGTCAGCCTTTAATAGGACAGATCCTTGAGCCGGAGTGAAAAAAGTCGCGTTCCTCTCGCCGTCGCTGATTCCCCGAACAGCACGGAACGCTGGAGCTGTCAAGCTTGCGACCAAAGGGAGCACCCGGTGGGGATCGGCCTTGACCGCTCCGAGTACTTAGCTACCAACCGAAGCGAAGGCAAAGGAGTATGAGGAGTTTGGCCTGAAAAGCGGAGATTACCTGAACCTCTGTGTTGCGGAAGGAGGGGCGCTGGTTCTGCGGCCCGTAGCGATCTATCCCTCAAGATGGCTGAGTGAGGCGGGACTTGCGAATATAAATATCCGCGATAAAAGCCACAGGACTGCCGGGCCGCTACCGCCCACCTGCCGCTCAGAACTCTATTCCCTTCCCGGCCTTTAGCCCCCGGTCTCGAAAAGGATGCTTTATGTCCTTCATCTCGGTCACCAGGTCTGCAATTGCAATAAGTTCGTCGGGGGCATTTCTCCCGGTAACTACTATGTGGGAGCCGGTCGTTCTGTTTTCAAGTGCCTCGATCACCGCCTCCCTGGGCAGAAGCCCATGGGACAGGACTACATTCAGCTCATCGAGAACGATCATATCGTAATATCCACGCTTCATTTCAGAGACGGTCTCCTCCCAGCCTGCTTCGGCCAGTCGGCGGTCTTCTTCGAGACTTTCCTTTTTCCAGGTAAAGCCGCTCCCCAGGGGCTTGATTTCAACCTCTTCGATTTTCCCGAATGACTGAAGCTCGCCGTAAGCCCATGCGCCCTTTATAAACTGCAAAATGAGCACTCTCAGGCCATGTCCTGCCGCCCGCATAGCCATACCGAGGGCTGCCGTGGTCTTTCCTTTTCCGTGCCCGGTAAAGACGATTAAGAGGCCTTTTTCGGAATTCACTGTTTTCTCCGGCTTTCGTCAAGTCAGCTTATCGTCAACTTAATGAACCTCTCACTACGAAACACTTGAATCCAAAACCTGGTCCATACTCCCCACAAAAAAAAGCGGGCCGCCGCCCGCTCTAACCATTTCAAAACTGCTGAACTCAGCAATCTTTACCCGCGTCTGATGAGTGCTTTGTTGAAGATGCGCCCTCTGTTTTGTTCTCAGGCTTCTCCAGTTTGCCATCAGCCGGTTTAGCCGTGCTCTGGTTCTTACCGGAATAGTCGGTTGTATACCAACCCGAACCCTTAAGGTGGAAAGTACTCATGGAAATGAGCTTTCGGAGCCGACCCTCACATTGTCCGCATTTGGTCAGCGGCGGATCGGAAAATCTTTGCATCGCTTCAGTCGTCTTCCCACATTTCAAACATTCATACTCATAGATTGGCATCTCTACTTCTCCTCGCGCGCTTCACATTTCCAACTCTAAGCTTAACCCTATATATTATATATCCGGTTGATTTCCTGTCAAGCCTTCATTATATGCTTCTACGGATAAACTTGATTCAGAGACCCGTTCACGACCTGGAGAATGGTATATTGCCGATCGAGGTCTCCCCTCGAATTCACGGTGTAGTTGCCTGCGACTCCCTGGAAACCCTGCGACTGAAGCAAATTTTGGAATACGGAATTGCGGTTGGCTTTCTCCGGTGATTTGCTCCTGGCCTGAAGCAGCATCATGAGCGCATCATAGGCCTGCGCTTCAAGATAAGAAGGCTGGGAGTTGTAGAGGGAGGCGAATTTTTCACTGAACGTCCTTACTTTGGGATTTCGGCTTTCCGGGAAAAAGGAAGTGGCAAACAGGGCCTGGTCGACATATACACCCCCCGCCTGCACCAGGGGCGCCTCGCTCCAGAGATTGGTCCCCAGCAGTGTGACCCCGACTACGTTATTATACGGAAGCTGCGGGGCTATCAGCGAAACCACGCCCACCTGGTCGGGTATGAAGAGGGCATCGAAGGGAGTCCCTTCGGTCGCCGACATCGGTGAGTTTTTTTTGGCTATATTCATAAGTTTCTGGAGAGGCTCGGTGAAATCGGTGCTCTTTTCCTTGTAAGAAGCGCTGGCCATCATTGTTCCGCCTTGCTCCTGCACTGTTTCAGCGAAGATTTTGGAGAGCTTTTGCCCATAGCGGTCGTCAGGAAAAAGACACGCAAACCGTTCGTATTTGAGTTTCTCCCGGCAGTAGCGGACAAGGGTCTTAACAAGGTCCCGGCTGTCGATGAATACGTGCAGTACGAAAGAGTTGTCCGTGTCGTCTTCTTCTTTTTGAGTCAGGGTCAGCAGGGGGACGCCGTCACGGTTTGCCAGCGGGACCACCGTCTTGTTTGCCTGAGTGCCAAGCGGCCCCACTACGGCCAGAACTCCTTCCTTTCTGACCAGCTCTTTAAACGACCGGGCGGCTGTGTCCGGCTCCGAGCCGGCGTCCTTCATAACCAGGGTGACTTCCTGACCTGGATGGCCCTGGTTCCAGTCGGAAATAGCCAGACCGATCCCACGGATCACCATGTCCCCGTATTTTGCGTTGGGCCCGTTCAGGGGAACCAGGACACCGATCTTATCAGGATTGAGAGGTATGCCGGTTTCGACGACTTTGGAACCCCTGATGGCTGCCTGAATCTCTAAGGCAAGCGGATGGCCGGGATTTCGGGCAAGGATTGCTCTCAATTGCTCCCGGCTCGTTTCGCCCTGTCCCTTTTGAACTTCGATCTCAGCGTAGCGGAAATCCAGGAAAACCTTCATGAAATCGGAAGGGTTTCTTTTATAGAGTTTTTTAACAAGAGCTTCATCAGCTCTGCCCAGGGTCTCCTTTGTCAGTGCGGTCAGGCTTTTTTTCTGTTCCGGGGTATTTGCGACCGAAAAGCCGGAGGTACTCCAGTCAAAAGCAGTCTCAATGTCGTTTTCCGAGCTGTAGATTCCAAGCATCAGCTCAGCCAGGGCAAAGCGCACTTCGGGATTATTCGCAGCCAGTTCCCAAAGCGAAACCGCCTCCTTCATCGCTTGTTTTTTCTTGCCCGTCTGCTCCAGGAGCTTAAGTTGGTTGAGTTTGGCAGAGGGAATCCCGTCCCAGCTGGGGTAAGCGTAAACGAGGTAATCAAAATACCGTGCAGCGAGTTCGGGTTGACCTTGTTCAAGGTGAATCTCACCGATTCTGTTCAGGGATTTCGCAGCAACGGCTGTGCTTGGGTACTTCTGGGAGATCCGTTCCCACAGGCTGATTGCGTTGGGGACCTTTCCGGCGCGGTAGGCTTCCTCAGCCTGGCGATACATGTCTTCGGCTTCCCGCGGGTAGGTGGTGGAGAAGGTGGGCGACAGGTTGGCAGGCTGGCCCTTTTCGCCAACCCCCGCACAACCGGTGAGAACCAGGAGAAAAATAAGGAAAAAAGCCGGTATGCCTTTGTTGTCCATTTTCATAAAAGCCTCACGAAAGATTTAGGAATTCAGGGTTCCGCCTGAGGCGGGATGATGCCTTATTCCTCAATTCCCAATTGCATTATTCCTCAATGAAAAATGAAGAGGGCACGGCTATTAGCGTGCCCTTTAATACAACGGAAAACCCTTCAAGAAAAGACTAAATGGGCAATCTAGCCCCGGTGCTTATTTCTTCACTTCCTCAAAGTCGGCGTCAACCACGTCCTCATCGGGTTTTTTCTGCTGCTGAGATTCTCCGGTTGCGTCCTGTTGCGCCTGTGCTCCGGCCTGCTGGCCGGCGGTCCGTTTGTAGGCCTCTTCGGCAACCTTATGGGAGAGTTGCATCAAGGCGTCCAGATCCCGCTGAATGGCGTCTTTGTCATCGCCATCCATGGTAGTCCTGAGCTTTGCGATTTGTGATTCGATGTCCGACTTTGTCTTCTCATCGAGCTTATCACCCATGTCGCGCATCGTTTTTTCAGTGCTGTAGATGAGAGTATCCGCATGGTTTCTCGCCTCTACGAGTTCGCGCTTTTTCTTGTCTTCCTCGGCATGCTGCTCGGCCTCACGCACCAGGTTCTTTATTTCCTGTTCGCCAAGCCCGCTGGAGGCCGTGATCTGGATCGACTGTTCCTTCTGGGTGGCCAGATCTTTTGCGGAAACGTGCACTATGCCGTTAGCGTCTATGTCGAAGGTGACCTCAATCTGCGGGATGCCTCGGGGCGCGGCGGGGATACCTACCAGTTCAAACCTGCCCAGGGTCTTGTTATCAGCGGCCATCTCACGCTCGCCCTGAAGTACATGAATCGAGACAGCGGTCTGGTTGTCGGTTGCGGTCGAGAATATCTGGCTCTTGCGGGTCGGAATAGTGGTGTTTCGTTCGATGAGCTTCGTCATGACGCCCCCGAGCGTTTCGATACCGAGCGACAGCGGAGTTACGTCGAGCAGCAGAATGTCTTTTACGTCGCCTCTCAACACACCACCTTGAATTGCCGCCCCGATCCCGACAACTTCATCCGGGTTCACGCCCTTGTGAGGTTCCTTGCCAAAGAATTCCTGCACTTTTTGCTGAACTCGAGGCATTCGGGTCATTCCGCCCACCAGTATCACCTCATCGATCTCTTTGAGGGAAAGGCCGGCATCCTTGAGGGCCATCTGCATGGGAGGGAGCAAGCTGTCGATGAGTTGTTCAACCATTGATTCGAGTTTGGCCCTGGTAAGCTTTATGTTCATATGCTTTGGGCCCGAAGCATCCGCCGTAATGAAGGGCAGATTGATTTCGGTCTCCATCGTAGTGGAAAGCTCGATTTTTGCCCGCTCAGCGGCTTCCTTCAATCTCTGGAGGGCCATCTTATCGGTCCTGAGATCTATGCCATAGTCTTTCTTGAACTCGGTGGCCAGCCAGTCGATTATTCGCTGGTCAAAGTCTTCCCCACCCAGGTGCGTGTTACCGTTGGTGGATTTGACCTCGAATACCCCTTCGCCGATTTCCAGAATGGAGATATCGTAGGTCCCGCCCCCGAGGTCAAACACGGCGATCTTCTCGTCCTTTTTCTTATCCAGACCGTAGGCGAGCGAGGCGGCAGTCGGTTCGTTGATAATGCGCAAAACGTTCAACCCGGCGATTTTGCCCGCGTCCTTGGTGGCCTGCCTCTGGCTGTCATTGAAATAGGCGGGTACCGTAATGACGGCGTCGGTGACTTTTTCCCCCAGGTAATCTTCCGCCGTTTGCTTCATTTTCATCAGGACGAAAGCCGAAATCTCCGTCGGGCTGTAATCACGGCCCCGAATCTGAATATGCGCGTCTCCATTAGGGGCGCGGACGATTTTGTAGGGAAGAACTTTTATGTCGGCCTGGATTTCCGGTGTATCGAACTTGCGGCCGATAAGCCTCTTTACCGCGGAGACGGTATTCTCGGGATTAGTTATGGCCTGTCGCTTGGCAACCTGCCCCACCAGCCGCTCGCCGCTTTCGGTCATGGCCACCATGGAAGGGGTGATCCGGCTGCCTTCCGCATTGGTCAAAACCTTCGGCTCCTTTCCCTCCATGATTGCTACCACTGAATTGGTAGTCCCGAGGTCGATTCCTATAACTTTACTCATTTAATTGCCTCCTTGGGGTTACATGTAATCTTATCCCCGGTCCGTGGAGTATAAAAACTCCAGGCTCAGCCACGTGTGAATGTTCAGCAAGTCTCGTCTTTTGTATTTCTTGACACCCCGACCCTTGCAGGCCTGAGTAGCCTGTCCCGTAAAGTGTAGCCTTTTTGAAATTCCCTTGTAACGGTCATATCCGGATAGTCGGGGTTCCGCTCCTGGATGACTGCCTCATGCCGGTTAGGGTCAAAACTGCAGCCCACCGATTCGAAAGGCGCCGCGCCGAACCTGGCAAGCACATCGATGAAGCTTTTCATAGTCATCCGCACGCCATCCAGAAGGCCTTCACAGTTCTCATCCCTTTCGCCATGCTCGATTGCCCGCTCAAGGTTGTCTGCCACATCGATGAGCTGGCGCATTATGCTTTCATTAGCGTAGGCTATGCCCTCGGATTTCTCCCTCTCAAGGCGTTTTCTGGTGTTGTCCAACTCTGCAGCAAGCCGCAGGATGCGGTCCTGTGCCTCCTTGAGTTCCTCTTCGCGTCTTGAGAGAACTTGCAGGCAATCTTCTTCTTCAATATTGTGCGAAGCCTCGACCTTGGTTTCAACCTGATCCCCCGGATGGGGATTGTTGCTGGTCGGCTTTCTTTCAACGGGTATCAAACTGTTTCCCTCCATTTCATGCCACTCAATGACCCAAACAATATAAGTTCACCTTTCGGCAAATGTGGCATTGCCACACTTAAAAGTCGATTTTTTTAATTCTCATCAGGGATTTCAAGGATCTGGCTCAGCAACTGAGCGGTAAACTCGACGATCGGTATGATTCTGGAATAATCCATGCGCAGGGGACCAAGCACGCCGAGCAAGCCCAACGGGGTACTCCCCCGCCAGTAGGGCGCTGAAATCAGGCTCATTTGCTGCCATTCCCGTAGTTCGCCCTCGGTCCCCAGCATTATCTGAATTCCCGTCGAAGCCTTCAAGGTTTCGTCGAGCAGGCGTATCATCTTGGATTTATCCTCGAAGGCCTTCAGTATCCGCCTCATTTGTGCAACATCGGCGAACTCCGGATTATCCAGAAGATTGGTCCTGCCTTCTATGTAAATCTCGCTCTCCTCGATCGTGTCCTGAATTGCCTGGTGGGCCATTTTCAGGGCGCGCGAAAAAAGCTGGTCAAAAAGCGCCTTCTCGCTCTCCATTTCCTCCATGATGCGCTCCTTCACCTTGGACAGGGGCACATTCCGAAGAAGCTCGTTTATATACCGGCTGTACTTGTCAAGCTCGACCTGCGTAACCTCTTCCGTTGATTCGATGTGTGTCTGATGAATAAGGCCCGCCTTTGAAATAAGAATCACCATTATGTCAAAAGGCCCAAGTCGAATGAATTCGATATGCTTGAACGATGTAATCGAAAGCTTAGGCCACAGTACAACTCCAGCCTGGCGGCAGTATTGGGAAAGCAGTTTCGAGGTCCCGCGCAGCAGTTCCCTTATGTCTTGGGGCTTGGTTTTCAATGCAACCCGAATGCGTTCCTTTTCCGATCCTTCAAGCTGCCTGGACGGCATGATCGAATCGAGATAAAGCCGCAGCCCCTTCACCGTCGGAACTCGACCGGCCGATGTGTGCGGCTGGAGGAGCAGTCCCATTTCCTCAAGATCGGCCATCACGTTGCGGATAGTAGCAGGGCTGGCGTTCATGACGCTTCTTTTGGAAATGGTCCTGGATCCCACTGGTTCGCCGGACTCGATATAATCGGTAATAACGGCTTCCAGGACAATCTGATCGCGTTGCGTAAGCTCTATCACGCCCAAACTCCCTCGTTGGTAGCACTCACCATAAAAGAGTGCTAAACAAACCTAGTCCTATTTAACCCGTTTGTCAAGACGCCAACATCATATCGAAACTTTATAGGTAAGTAACCTTGGTCCCAGGGGAGATGATGCGCTCTATTACGCAGAAAGATCACATGTCACTGGCCTTGCCGCATTATCCGGGAAATTCTCTTTAGCAGATCGAGCACCCGTGCAGCGTAGTCTTCCGGCAGGCTGCCGCAGCCGCAACTGGGGGTGAAAAGCGAGTGAGCAATTACTTCGTCTATCTCCATCTCACCTGCGGCAAGCTCCCGGATCTGGCCTGTCCACCTGCGGGTAAGGCCTTCCGGGGTTTCGGCCTGAATCGCATCAAGGTCCGATGTGGGGACTATGCCCCAGGCTATGTTGCCGCCCTGGGCCATGAATTGAAGGCATTGTTTCCTGTAGAGGGCGAACTTATCGAAATAGCCATATGAGTCGAAATTGATGATGTCGAAACTTGATTGAAACAGCAGCAGCCAATCAGTGTTGGCGCAGACGTGAACCCCTGCGAGCCCACCGGCTGCATGCACGGCGTCGACCACTTCAGCCAGCAGTCTCAGGACCAGTTCGGCGGAAACGGCAATGAAGGCCGAAGAGCCGAACCCCGCAAGTCCGGGTTCGTCCAGAAAAATTATTACCGGGACCCCGAAAGTCTGCATGAGCTCAATCTGGTACCTGGCTTTGAGGCCGAGAAGCTTCGGTATGATGTCCAGGAAGCGTTCGTCGTAGATGAGAGCGCGGCCGTCTTGGTCCTTCAGGCCGCTCAGAAGGGTAAGTGGACCCACTATCTGCCCCTTCAGGGCGCGAAGAGGCAGATCGGCGCCCTTGACGGTCTCAAGAAAACAGCGGAGGGTTGCGCTGGTTTCTTCACCCATCCTGAAGCCCGAGGCTTCGATCTGGAGCGGTCTCTCGTCGAGAGCAAGGTATCGTTCATAAAAAAGAAGGGCCTGCTGGTCGAATTCCGGCGTATCGGACCTCACGAATTGCCTGCCCTCTTCGGTTACAAGGCCCGGCAGACCCTCGATATATTGTGCCATCATCCGCTCGGCGGGATATGCAGTCAACTGGGGCCATGCGGGTATCTCCGGCGCAGCCTGAAGCACAAGTCCGATTGCTCTTTGCCGATCTCTTTGAGGCATACTGCCGATGAGAGTGGCGGACCCAAGTCCCTGGAAGTTCTTCAAAGTGCGGCTCCTTTCTATCGTGGTTATCGTATCTGCTGAATGAACAGATCGCTCGAGCAAGCTTTCAAATCGGGGCTAAAGCCCGAAACCTCAAGTCGGAAATAATCCCATCTTTTGCGGGTATCAAGTTTTATTTGCTTTTCGGTCTTTTGATGTTTTACAAATGCTGCAACTTAATCACCCAGGGAGGAATCAATGGCCGAAGATCTCAAGAAAATGTACCGCACGGTAATGGAGGACCATTTTCCGGACTCGCTGCGTGTGAGCTTCGGGGACCAGGCGCTCGTCTACAGGAAGCGTTCCTGGAAGTTTCCGGACGATAAAACGGGTGAGTTGATCGAAAAAGGGCTGCGTTACGGGGAAAATCCGGGCCAGGAAGCGGCCCTCTACGAACTGGTCGAGGGCAATCTTACGTTGGGCGCCTGTCGGTTCATCGATCCCCGAAATGGTCTGGTCAGCGCCGTTAGCGAGGAGGCCATGCTCCAGGAAGGCAAGCATCCAGGAAAGATCAATCTGACTGACTTGGACAACGGACTCAATATAGTGAAGTTTCTAATGGACAAGCCTGCCGCGGTAATCCTCAAGCACAACAATCCCAGCGGTGCGGCCCTGGGCGCAAACCTCTCCGAGGCATATCATCGCGCAAACCGCGCAGACCGGATTGCTGCTTTCGGAGGATGCCTCGTGGTCAACCGCCCGGTCGATAAGGCTACGGCCCAACTTATTTCGGAAAACTACCTCGAGGTGGTCGCGGCTCCCGACTATGAGGAGGGCGCTCTTGGAGTCCTGAAAAAGCGAGCCAACCTGCGCATTATCCGGATATCCAGGATAGACCGGCTCCGGGATTACATCGATATGCGGTTCGTCGATTTCAAGTCTCTGATCGACGGCGGCCTGATCGTTCAACAGTCGCCAGTCAATAAGATCAGGAGCGCCAGGGATTTCGAACTTGCCGAAACCGCCTACCAGGGCAAAACCTACAAAATCAGCAGAGAGCCGAGCGAACAGGAGATGGCGGACCTGCTTTTCGGATGGTTTGTCGAGCAGGGCGTAACCTCCAACTCTGTAATATACGTAAAAGATGAATGCACGGTTGGAATCGGCACGGGCGAACAGGATCGCGTCGGGGTCGCCGAAATCGCCGTATATAAGGCCTACCAGAAGTACGCAGACGTGCTCTGTTTCGACAGGCACAAAATCTCATACAAGGACCTCGATCTTGCCATAGAGAAGGGAGAGCGCCCCAGAGAGCAAAAAGAGCAAATCGATGCTCTCACCTGCGAGACCAGGGCAGGTCTTATAGGCGCCGCCATGGTTTCGGATGCCTTTTTCCCGTTCAGAGACGGTGTGGACGTCGGGATCCGCCAGGGGATAAAAGCTGTTGTGCAGCCAGGCGGCTCTATGAGGGACTGGGAAGTGATCGAGGCCTGCAATGAAGCGGGAGTGACAATGGTGCTCACGGGACAGCGGGCGTTCAAGCACTGAAACTGAATGCCCGTAACGGCTGGCGTGATGACGAGTGAGGGGTGACGAACCGTTGCTCGCCTCTAGCTGGTTTCCGACCGGAAAGGGTGGTTTTCCGCCCCCTGACCGGATCCGGGGCGGGCCCTGGCGGGGCGGCGCCCCTTCCGGCTAAAGCCGGTGAAAGAAATGGCCAAATTTTTCCGCCTAAAGGCGGTAAGAGGAATGACCAGATTTTGTACGCCTCCGCGCAAGCCCTCCTCAAAATCGATCCGATTTTCATCACTATCAAAGCCCGGCAATATATGCTTAGTCATAAAGACCCTTTAAGTTTCTCCACATGATGTGGAGAAGCTCCCGGAACATGGCCAGCGACATAGAGGGCAGACGCCACCCCCCCTTATATTCATGCTCGCTGTTTGCGCGCACATCGAACTCCTCAACCCAGAAGCCGCGTTTGCGAGCAAGAAAAAGAATCTCCGCATCAAAGCTGAAGCCGCTAACGTTGCTTTTCTTAAACAAGTATTTCGCGGCCTCCCGGCGAAAACCCTTCAGACCTGCCTGTGTATCCCGGAAAGGCAGGCCTAGAGCCGACCTTAAAATCCAGTTCAATGACCTTCCCAAAAGCGCCCTTATTATTTCCAACTCCCCCGACAGGCGAGCATACAAGCTGCGAGACCCGATTACTATATCCGCCGCTTCCAGTTTCTCCTTTATGATTTTCAAATAATCCGTGGAATAAGCCATGTCCGCATCCATAAAACAATATGCATCTGCCTCCATCAACTCGAAGCCGGTCCTGATAGCATGTCCTTTTCCCTTATTGGTTTCATAACCGGCAAAGGAGACATTCCCTGTCCGGTGTTCATCGAGCGATTGCTTCAGCACTTCAACAGTCCCATCAGTTGAACCGTCGTCTACGAATAGGAAATGGTAGTTTGGGTTGTGGGCTGAAAACTCGATTGCTGATTCCACGGCGCGTCCAATGACCCCTCTCTCATTATAAGCCGGCAGAATAACTGCCACCTTTTCGATGTTGATTTGAGACGGCCTGGGCAAGGGCGTTTCCGATATAAAAGGCACAAGAGCGGTCTGCCTGATCGCTATGAGGGTCGCCACCCAAAGTGTCACAGTACTGAGCAAAACGAGCCCGAATTCCCGAAGATACAGAAACGGCCCCATGTCAATAGATGTCAAAAGATGGCTCACTGCAACAAACCAGAACACAGCCTTCCACCGGGGGGGGATATGCCCATATGAGTACCTCTCCCAGAGTATGACAAGAAGGACCATCACCAGCGGTACGGCCATCGAAACGTAGTGAGGATGAAATACAGGGCTTGCCACAAACATTAACGGAATGAAGGCGCTGAGGAAAGAAACCTCTGCCATGGTTGCATCCACTTTCCCCGAATACCATCTGCCTTTCCACCCCGAAGCAAGCAGGGTAATAGGCAGCGCGATAAAAGCTATCGTCCAATGCGCAGCGCGTACGCCTGGATGCGCCACCTTCGGGCGGCTTTTTTTATCGGGATTCATGATATTATTCAACACGACCATCGGAGAGTTGCCGTCTCCGCTCGTAATTGCGGTGAGCTCCCCCGCGCGGTTGGCTCCAGGATTACCCCTCAGCTCCGCTGTAACAATTTCCTGATAGAACGCTTTATACGACGATGCCGTCCTAGCCGGCCCGAGCACAACGAGGGGCACGAGGATGAGCCCCGCCAGGAGTCCAATGGCGGTTCCGTAGAGCATGCGCCAATCACGGCGCCATAAGGGGAAGGCCAGCAGAATGGCTGGAATCAGTTTCACGCAAATTGCAGCGGAAAGCCACAGACCCGCACGCAGCCTCCTGCCTTTGAGAATCGAGGCGGCAACGCAGCACAAGAAAAATACGATAAGCAGACCCGTCTGTCCGCGCATCTGGCATCGCGCGATCGCCGGAAAAAGAATCAACAGGGGAACGGTCCGCAATGCCCACCAACGTTGTGAAAAGCGGCGTCCCCTGCCTGCCGCCAGATTCCTGAACGGATCTTCCACGGTCCTGGCGAGGATTCCGATACCGGCAACCCCAAGAGC
>Ga0187849_1001626_pt1 | contig 23581 bp, 20 predicted proteins | sample June2016WEW_4_10_2_FD_132412 | JGI IMG/M metagenome (GOLD analysis project Ga0187849, IMG submission 132412) | Peatland microbial communities from SPRUCE experiment site at the Marcell Experimental Forest, Minnesota, USA - June2016WEW_4_100 | ecosystem: Environmental > Terrestrial > Soil >...
AGAAACGCGTTCTGGTGGTGGACGACAACCTCATCGGCACACGCCCGGAACACATCGCCCACGCCAAGGACCTGTTCCGCGCCATGGCCCAGGCGAACCTGCGAAAAGAGTGGGTTGCCCAGGCTACCATCAACTTCGGCGATGACGAAGAACTCCTGGCACTGGCCGCGAAGGCCGGTTGCCGAGGGGTTTTCATCGGCTTTGAATCCCCCACGCCGGAAGGGCTTCTGGAGGTCGGCAAGAAATTCAACCTTCTGAAAGGCCGCGACTTCCGTGCCTCCTTACGGCGAATACAGCGGCACCACATTCTGGTGGTGGGTTCGTTTATCATCGGTCTGGACAACGACCAGCCGGGCATCGGCAAGCGCACCGCCGCCGCCGCCAGCCAGTACGGCGTGGATAATCTCAACGCGATGTTTCTGACTCCCTTGCCCGGCACGCGCCTGTGGGACCAGATGAAATCCGCGGGCCGCATCACCCTCGATGCCTTCCCGGAGGACTGGAAATACTACACGCTGACCTTCCCGGTGGCGCAGTGTAAGCATTTCTCTCTGGACAGCATTATCGAAGAAATGCTCTCCTGCGACCGGGAGTTCTATTCCCTGCCGCGCATTCTGTGCCGGGTGTGGAGCAACTTGTGGCGACGCCGCGCGCCGCTGTTCGCCATGCTCGGCGCTCTTTCCTACCGGAGCAATCTCCGGCTGAATTGCCAGGCCTACACGGAGTTTAAGCGTCAACAGGGTCATAGGTTTAGAGTGCCCGACATAGAAGTTGGAGGCGGAGGTTTTTCTTAATCCATCACGTCCGTCCTTGCGTAGCGGTGTGTTAGGGGTCAGGCGAGAAAGGCGCGGGCGGGGAGGTAGGGCGGGCGTCTCGCCCGTGCGTCGTCATGCCCAAGATGGCCCTGCCCCGAGCGGTGGGACGGGCATCCTGCCCGCGTGCTTGGGCGCCTCGTCTTGGCCCTGGATCGGCGTCTCTTGGCAGGCGCAGAGGGGGACTTCCCGGTGGCGGGAGCGCGACGCTCCCGCCACAGCGGGCGGGACGCCCGCGCTACAAGCTTTTCGCCCTGGTCTGAAGGAGAGGCCCATCCTTCAACTTTTATGTCGCGCACCCGGTCGAGACCTGAAAACGGAAATGTTGGGTTGGACCTGCTATAATCACGCCTATCCTTCCTTTCGGCGTGGAGACAATGCCATGTCGACCCCACGCGCGCCCTGGTGGATGTACATCGTCGCCGCGTCCTACGTCGGCTTTGTGACCCTCCTCTTCTACCAAGTTTTTTGGGGTCCTCCCATCCTGCGCGGGTTTGAGGGCCGCTTCACGCGGGGAGGTATGGTCGTCCTATCAATCCATCCCAACTCCGTGGAGGCGTGCGCAGGGCTAAGGCAAGGCGACCACCTGCTGGCCGTTAATAGCCAATTCATCCACAATGTCCATGACTGGGAGGCCGTTCGCGCGAATACCGAAATCGGACGCCCGGAGCGGTGGCAAATTGGCCGCGGGAACGAGCGACTGGAACTGACGCTGACCTTTGCTCGCCCTACCTGGAGCGAGCAGTTGTTGGGGCCTACTCTCCTTGGCCTGCCCTACTACGCATTCATTCTGACCTCGCTGGCCCTCGGCCTGGTCATCGCCTTCCGCCGGCCCTACGACCCGGTGGCCAGAATGGGCGCCTGGGTGCTCGCAACCGCCGCGGTCGCTCTTGGATCCCCCGACGGCTGGGCGGCAACCTGGCGACACCTGCCCGGATTGCTGGGCCTGCTCTTATGGATCCCCGAAATCAGCAGATTCGTCTCGGACGCGATCCTTTTCACTTTCTTTGCCATTTTCCCGCGAAGAATATTCAGCGGGCGCTGGCCTTGGCTCTTATTGTGGACGCCCCCCTTGACGTTGCTGCCGTGGCGGGTTCTCGGCGCGTACCGGGTCATCTACCAACCCGGCCACGCCACAGATGTGCCCTCATGGGTCTTCTGTGCGATCTCTTTGAGAAGTGCTGTCTACGTCATGGGCAGCTTGGTGGTCTTGATTCTGAGTTATCGGCGGCTGGAGGACGCGAACCACCAGCGTCGCGTCCGCGTGGTGCTCGCCGGGGTGGTGACCAGTGCGCTGGCCGTCGTCGCCTGGGTCGTCATCGGATCCGGACGCGCCGTGAACCTCTGGCTTCTGGCCCTGCAAGCTGTGCTCTACCTGCTGTTCCTGGCGTTCCCCTTGTCTTTCGCCTACGCCATTCTCCGCCACCGGTTGTTCGATGTTGGCGTGTTGATCCGCCAGGGGTTGCAGTACGCCGTGGCGCGAGGGGTGTTGTTGTCGCTCGTGCCCATGCTGGGGGCTATTCTCCTGGCGGACGCGTTCCTGCACGGAGATCTTCCGCTGATCACCGTCCTTGCCCTGCGCGGCTGGGTTTACGTCGCGGTAGGAAGCCTAGCGCTCTTAGCCCACACCCGGCGCAAGCATTGGCTGGAAGCGCTCGACCGTCGATTTTTCCGTGAGCGATATGACGCGCAACGGCTGCTCCGGGAAGTTGTGGAAGACATTCGTCAGGCAGGCCGCCTCGAGTGGGTTGCACCGCGGGTAACGGCACGCGTCGAGGCGGCTTTACATCCGGAATTCGTCGCCCTGCTCGTGCATGAGCGAAGCAAAGCGAGCTATCGAAGTCTGGCGGCCGCGCCCGCTGGGCGCGCTCCGCCACCGCTCTCGGCGGAAAGCAAGCTGGCAGCCCTGGCACGGGTCCTGGACACGCCTCTGGAGACGCCGCATAGCGAATCCGGCTGGCTTCAGCTACAGCTTCCACCGAAAGACGTCGATTTCCTGCGGCAAGCGCGGATCGATTTGTTGGTTCCCATCTCAACCGCTTCCGGCCGCCCGGAGGCGCTGCTGGCGCTGGGAGTCAAGAAGTCGGAGGAGCCCTACGCACAAGAAGACCGGAACTTGCTCATCGCTATCGCCTCAAGCTTGGCGATCCTCCTCGAACGTCCCCCGGCGGCACCGGCGTGGCTACCGGTGAGCGAAGCGTTTGAGGAGTGCCCGCAGTGTGGCGCTTGCTACGATTCGGGCGCGGGGCCTTGCCCGCAGGAAGGCGCGAACCCTGTCCCCATGCGATTGCCGCGCCTCTTGGCGGGACGTTATCGCGTGGACCGGCGCCGTGGACGTGGCGGCATGGGCACGGTCTATGAGGCGACCGACACGGCGCTCGAGCGGCGGGTCGCCGTGAAGGTGATCCATGACAGGCTGGTCGGAAGCGCCGAGGCGGCAGAGCGGTTCCGGCGGGAGGCTCGGGCGGCGGCAAGCTTTGCTCACCCCAACGTGGTCACGGTCTACGACTTCGGATCGGTGGCAGAGACACGGGCTTTCTTGGTGATGGAGCTCCTGGAAGGTACGACGTTGCGCGAAGAGCTTTGTGCGCAGAAGCGGTCAGCCCCGCCGCATGTGGTCGAGATCCTGAGGGGCGTGTGTTCGGCGGTGGACGCTGCGCACCGACGGCACTTGGTCCACCGCGACCTCAAACCGGAGAACATCTTCCTGTCGCGCGGCGAAGCCGGGGAAGTACCCAAGGTGCTGGACTTCGGCGTCGCCAAGTTTCTCCCTGCTGCCGCGCCGGCGACCGCTGACACCCAAAGTGCCGTACTGGTGGGAACCCCGGCCTACATGGCGCCCGAGCAGTTCCGCGGCCAGCCCGTTGACCCGGCGTGGGATCTGTGGTCACTGGCGGTGATAACGTATGAAATGTTGACCGGCGCCCACCCCTTTGCCGGACCCACAGGAGCGGACCTCAGTGCTGTGCTCATGGGACGTTTCACGCCTCTGACCGCGCATCTACAAGAATCGCCGACTCGCTGGCAGGAATTCTTCCAGTGTGCCTTCGCCATGGACCCGGCACACCGTCCGAGATCGGCCCGGGCCTTCTTCAGCGAGTTACAACAGGTGTTGGTCTGAGGGGTCGTGAAGGTGTTAGGTTGAAAGGGACGCGAGCAAGCCCTGGACCACGTTGTAAGAAAACCACATCCAAAACTACGCGATTATCGAGAGCGGGTAGCACAGCGCAGCCTCTGGCCGCGCTGTGCTACCCGCTATCCAGATTGACGACGTGGGGTTGCCGCTGGGGTATCGGGCATGAGAAAAGCCCACGGTCAGCACTGCAGTGATCGTAGCTACCCGCTCTATCCGAAGAGTTTCTCCTGCCACTCCATGCGAATGCGAGTGTCGAGGCTTTCAAGCACAAAGCGGGCGGGTATTTGAGCAAGCTCCTTTGGTTCCAGCTTGTGTAAACCACCACCGTAAACCCTCCCCTCGGCGAGGAATTGGGATGGGGTTATGCGCTTTAGCCCAACCTCCGCGGTTCAAAGCGATTTTGAGGCGGTTTGGGAAGGCACGGCTTTTGTTTTGAACTAATCTCCCGCCTGTGCGGTGAAACAACGGATGTCCGAATCCGTTCCCGCCGGCGGGCGCCTCCCTCCCGCAAGCTATACCTTCGCCATCAAAGGAAGAACCTACAGTCAGAACTACACTGACTGTGGCTTGTATCTTGTTTTTGTATCTTGTTTTTCCCATTCTTTCCGAGGGGACTGAATCATGTGTACGGGAAGAGGCGTGCCGCTGCCTTGTATCTACCCGCTCCCAGTTGAGACGCATTGTGGAGGGGGGAGCAAGGAACCACCAGATTTACGGGGGTCGGGCCGCGACGGAGGTGGTTAGGAGGCTAATTGCAAAGAACAAGTCGAAAGTTAACAATAGCTTGGTCAGAGAGTTTGAGGAGCGCGTCGCATCTTGGGGCTGATCGATCAGCACCATGAGCATATCCGACCCAGCCGACAAGGCCCGGCACGACAAGCTGGTGGCACTCGTCGACCGGGTGCTGGAATTGAACAAGTAGAAGCATTCCGGCAAGCTCGCCCCCTCGCAAGTTGAACGCGTCGACCGCGAAATCGCCATGACGGGCTAGGAAATTGACGACCCGGGTGATCCAAACGGTTATGCCGCGATCATGGGTTGATTAAGTCAGATGCCCTGTTCGCCGAGGCGCCCCAGCAAATCGTTGGCAGCTTGCAGAGGAAAGCGGATGCCTAACTCCCTGAGCTTTACGAGATGCCGGCGCACCGTGGCCGGAGCAAGCAGTCTGAGTTCACAAAGGCGTTCAAGAATCCAAATGGTCCCGTGGTAATCGAGCCGGTGGCGCTCGGCGAGCTTGCGGCCCCAATCTTCGTCAACCACAACCATAGCTCCGCGTTCCGTGGCCTGAACCACAGCTTCGGCCTCACCTCGGTCTTTTTTGTTCTGAAGAACCGCTTCGGCTTTACCCGGCCATTCCCTGCCCTTCAGACGGCGCTCAATCAGCAAGAGGTCGACAGCCGTCTGATCATAGCCGGTGCACATATCAATGAAGGCATATTCTCTCAGTAGGGCTTTGATGCGGTCCTTGGTCCGCCGCCTGCGATATAGGTCTTCCCGCACGGCCTTCGGAAGGAGGAGACGATCAAATAGGTAGGTGAGCTGCGGCAGCAGATTCAGGGCATCTAACGCGATAACACAGGATGAATCAATTACTCCGGCGGGCTTTGCCAAGGGCGTCTTTCCATCATTCCTGAGGAGCAAACAACATAAGTCCCAACGCTAAGGTGCCGAGTGCGATCAGCGTCGTCATGGCCGCTTGCTCAATTTCGGTCTGCTTAAGAAATTGCACAATCTGCTGCTCTGCCGCTGCCGGGTTCGCAGGATCAATGACGACGACCTTGCCGGGAAAGTAGTCTTGCAGCCATGAAGCGGAGGCGGGATCGGCTATTACGATCGCCTTCTTCTTTAAACCTTGGGCGGCATTAAGCTCCTCCCGGCAGACCTCAGATATGCCCGTGGTGACAACACCTAAAATGATATCCGAATCAATGAGCTTGGCTTCGGATTGTGGCTCAAGCGCGGTCGCTGCCGGGTGGCGAGTGTAGGCGGGCGGGACGTACACGCTAAGCCCGTTGACAGCCGCCAAAGCCTGCAAGCGAAGGGCGATCACTTGGTCGGCGGCGGTTCCGTATGCGATATATAACTTCAGCGCCAAGAATCCTCACTTCGAGAAAAGCTCTTTTAACATCCTCAGTCCTACCCTTTCGCAACCTTGCCTGCAGGCTATATCTTACCAGATTACCGATGAAGAGCAACCACCGAAAGACCAGCGAAAAACCCCGCTAGAACCCTGTTAAATAGAAGCGTAGAATAGCGGGTAGGGCTTTTTCCTTCCCACCTTCGAAAAGCCCACGGTCACAAAGGCAGTGACCGTGGCTACCACTGGACCTTGACTGCCGCCAACACCAGGAGTACGGTCATAGTGTCGAAGGAGAAATGCCCATGCCCATCACCTTACGGCCAGAACACGAGCGGCTGATTGCGGAGGCGCTCCGGTCTGGCGCCTACCAGAATCCCGATGAAGTTATCCAACGGGCGCTGGAGCTGCTCCGCGACCGGGACGCCTGGCTCGCCGAGAACCGCGCCAGAACCGATGAGGGGTATGCTGCCGCCCAGCGTGGAGAATTGATCGATGCCGACCAGGTCCGCGTCCAAATGGAAGAGAAAAAACGTGCTTGGCGGGCCGAACAGCGCAAGGCATGAGCCGATATCAGTTCACCCCTCAAGCCGTTGACGATCTATTCGAGATTTGGAGTTATATCGCCCGGGACAGCGTTGGAGCAGCTAATCGTGTGGAAGTTGCAGTTCACAACGCTTGCGCCTTCTTAGCCGATGGTCCACTACGCGGTAGGACCCGCGAGGAGATAACCCCGCTTCCACTTCGGTTTTGGACGGTCCAAGCCTTTCCGAATTACATCATCGTGTACGACCCCCGGAGCGACCCTTTGCAAATTATCCGTATCCTTTACGGTAGTCGGGACGTATTGGCGATTCTTGGTGAGGCTAAGCCATGAGCCTGATGGCAGCCAACGATAAGAAATTGGGGCGGCATTAATTGAGAACTCAAGCCCGCGTAGCGATGGAAGGCTTGGAACGGACCGAGTTTTTCGAGCTTGATGAGGCCCACGGACAGAGCCGTTTTCGAATGCACGGCCCGTCACCCACGTCCTGAGTTGTTTTCGGTTATCCCTAGAGGAGAGTTGATCAAACCCCAAAAGAAAAAGGGCCACTCCTCGCGGAATAGCCCTCAGCAAGGGCTAAGCGACTCACCGGGTAACTGGTTCGTCCGGCTGCCAGCCGCTCTAAATATCGTATAAACTGCCCCGAACTTTTGTCAAGCAAGATTCTCTCTTAGGGTGCGCGACATAGAAGTTAGGAGCGGTGAATTTTCTTTTTTTGTGCTATTGTTCTGAGCGTATATAGATGCTCAGATAGGAGGCTCCGATGCCTGACTCTCTTGCTGCTTTAGAGGCTGACCGTTCCCAGCTCCTGGAGGAGTTTTTGGGCCTGGGCGATCTTCGCCCGGGCTCGATTACCGCCGTGGTGCGCCGCTGTGGTAAGCCCACCTGCCATTGCGCCAAGCCCAACGACCCCGGCCACGATGCGCAATTCCGCTTGACCCGCCGCGTCGCGGGCAAAACCGTCACGGAGAGTTTCCCCAACCCCGCCGCCTTACGCAAAGCGCAAAAGGAGGTTGCCGAGTTTCGGCGTTTCCAGAAGCTCAGTACGGAACTGGTGACCCTCAGTGAAAGAATCTGTGCGCGTCGCCCGGTGCAACCAGAACGGGGCGGCTGGACCGAGGCGGAAAAAAAACGGCTGCTGCTATCCATCAGGAGGTGGGGCGGGAAATAAACCAACTCCTCGGCCGTATCTTTGCTCAGCGCCATAAAGACGGCCGCACGGATCTGGAGGCGATTGAGACCGCCGTGCGCTCGACCATGCCTCAGGCCGGCGCCGCGGCCCTGACCGCGTTGCTGCAGTTTCCGGCTCCCGCGGCCGCCCCCCGGACCCGGCCGTGTTCCTGTGGCCAGACGGCCCACTACGGCGGGTTACGCTCCAAGCCCGTGCTCACCGTAGTGGGCAGGGTGGAGGTGTCGCGGCCCTACTATTTATGCCCGCACTGTCACACCGGCCAATTTCCCGCCGATGTCGAACTGGACATCGAGAACACGGAATTCTCTCCCGGAGTGCGCCGCATGCAGGCGCTGGTGGGCCAGGAGGCCCCTTTCGATCACGGACGGGAACAGATGAAAGTCCTGGCCGGCTTGGAGGTTACCGCCAAATCGGTGGAGCGTACGGCGGAGGCCATCGGCGCCGATGTCGCACTGCGCGAACAGCAGGAGATGCAGAAAGCCCGGCAGCCGGACCTGCCCGTCGCTGCCGGGGGTGAGCCTCTTCCCATCCTGTATGTGCAAATGGATGGGACGGGAGTCCCGGTAGTGAAAAAAGAGACGGTGGGTCGGCAAGGCAAGATCGCCGGTCAGCCGGCCCACACGCGGGAAGTCAAATGGGGGTGCGTCTTCACGCAGACGACGTGGGATAAGAAGGGCTACCCGATCCGCGCTCCCGCTTCCACCACCTATACCGGGGCGGTGGAAACCGCCGAGGAGTTCGGCCGGCGCCTTTACCAGGAAGCCGGAAAACGGGGCGGGGGCCGTGCCCAAAAGCAGGTGGTGATGGGCGACGGGGCGGAATGGATTTGGAATCTCGCCGCCCTGCACTTTCCCGGCGCGATGGAGATTGTCGATCTTTACCACGCGCGTCAGCATCTGTGGGACTGGGCGCGCCGGCTGTTCCCCAACGATGCGGGAAAGCAAAAGGCCTGGATCAAGGCCCCTCCGAAGCGCCTGTTGGACAAAGGGAAAATCCCAAAGCTCGTGGGCGTGCTCCGCGCCATCAAATCCCGCAACCCCGAAGTCGCGGAGAAGATTCGCACCGAGGCCGACTACTTCCAGAGGAATGCCGAACGCATGCGCTACCCTCAGTTCCGCCGCCAGCATCTCTTTGTGGGCTCCGGCGTCATCGAGGCCGGATGCCAAACCGTCGTCGCTTCCCGTCTCAAACGCTCGGGTATGTTCTGGACCGTCCGCGGAGCCAACTCCATCCTCGCCCTCCGCTGCTCACTTCTCAATGGCCGCTTCGAGGATTACTGGGAGGACCGCCGCCCGGCTATCGCCGCTTAACCCCAACTTCTATGTCGCACACCCGTCGGCAGATGGAAAGCACGGAAAGAGTGCCCCTCAACAATGGTTTACTCGGAAACTGTACTCCGCAGCCTGTGGCCACTTGACGGTAACTCGGCTAACCGGAGATGTTACCTTCACGGTCCCGAAACGGCGTTCAAGAAAATAGACCCTCTCTTGTCGCCAAGGGTTTAGGGACCGGTCGTGGAGCGCGGTTACGGCGCGACCCACGTCACCCGCGGGCGGCCGCTGGAGGGATTCTTGTCAACGAGGACGGGGGTGCGGAAGGCCCGGCTCAACAAATCCGCTTGGAAAACCTCTTCCGCGCTTCCTTGGCGGAGGATCAAAATCTAAGACGGTTTAGACCAATCCTGCCAGGCCAGCCCTTTGACTCTCGCGAACTTCGTAACATTTGCGGTCACCAAGGTGAACTTCCGCTGTAGCGCCTGGCCTGCAATCAGCAAATCATACGCGCCAATGGGTTTGCCAAGAACCTCCAATGCCGCCCGAATGGCGCCCGCAGACTGGGCGTCCTCGTCGTCGAAAGCCAAAGGCGCAATGGGTCCGGCAAAAAATGCTCCGAGGCGCTGGCGATTGGCTTCCGGCTGCGAACTTTTGGCGGCACCGTACCAGAGTTCAAAAGCCACGATAGAAGGAACAAACACTTTCCCACCCGTAGCAATGGCCGTTTGGAATCGGCGGCGGACGCAGGAGGGCTTGCCATTGATCAGGGCGATGCAGGCGTTCGTGTCGAGAAGAAAGTTCACTTGAAGATCTCGCGGCGCGGCGTCCTGGGCTGCTTTCGCCCATTTTCCATGAAAGGCACGGCAGCCCATCGGTCCAATTCCTCAAACCACTTGTCGGGGTCGGCGACGAACGGCTCCAGAAGGACCCCGCCTGGAACCCTCCTCACCCGCACTCGGTCGCCCTCAAAGCGGAACTCACGGGGAAGCCGAACGGCCTGGCTTCGTCCATTGCGAAACAACCTGGCGACTCCCGTCTTGGCCATGGTAATTTTCCTTTCGGACTGAGTATAGATCACAAGACTATACCATGCAAGGTTAAAGGCCGCCGCTGAAGCCGGCATTCGGTAGTGGGACAATTTGATGTAGAGGCGGCTTTATGCCGCCATTTGGTCCGTCAGTTGACGGATAAACTCGCCGCTACAACATCAAATTGACCCACCACCCGGCATTCCTCGCCCATGAGATGCGCCGGCGAGGAAGTCTTACGGCGCGACCCACGTCACCCGCGGGCGGCCGCTGGAGGGATTCTTGTCAACGAGGACGGGCGTGCGGAAGGCCCGGCTCAACAAATCCGCCTGGAATACATCTTCCGCCTTTCCCTGGCGGAGGCAGTTTCCGCCCTCGAGCAGCACCACATAATCCGCCATCTCCGCCGCCAAATTGAGTTCGTGGGTTACAACGATGCCGACGAAGTTCTCCGATTTGGCAAGCCGGCGGAGGAGGCGGAACATCTCTACTTGGTAGCCGATATCCAGGTTTGCGGTCGGCTCATCGAGCAGGACCAGGCGCGGCCGTTGCGCCAGGGTCCGGGCCAGAACGGCGCGCTGGAATTCTCCGCTGCTCATTTCCATCACGCGGCGGTGAGCAAATTCCTGGAGGCAGGTTTTTTCCAGAGCCCACTCCACCCATCGGTCGTCCTCGGGGCTCTCAAACAGGCTGTGGCCCAGATGCGGATGCCGCCCCTGACGAACAAATTCCTGCACCTCGAACGAAAACAGCAGAATCGTGTCCTGCCGCGCCAAGCCCACTCTTCTGGCGCGCTCGCGGGGAGAAAGGCCGTGCAGGTTTTGGCCGTCCAGAAAAACTCCGCCGGACTTGGGCTTCAAGTGTCCACTCAGAATTTCCAGCAGCGTGGATTTCCCTGACCCGTTGGGCCCGATGATGGCCATCAATTCGCCGGCGCGAGCCTTCAGGCTGATGGGCGAGAGGGCAAATTGCGCAAAGCGGAAAGCGACGGAGTCAGCGATGAGTTCGCCCGCCGCGTGCGCCGTGGGCGGAATCGTGATGGATTGAGGGTCAGTCATACACAAGAGGTGTCAGGTGCCAGGTATCAGAAAAGAACGAAACTCGAAAATCGAAATTCGAAACTCGCCGCGATTTTCGAGTTTCGATTTTTCGAATTTCGGCCTTTCACTTTTGCCTTTTGCGTTTTGCCTTTTGACTTGTTTTCCCCTCCTCCCTGACACCTGAAACCTGATACCTGACACCTAGCCTGAGGTCCGCCGAAGCAGATAGATAAACACCGGAGCGCCCGCGATGGCGGTCACGGCGCCCACGGGCAGTTCCGCGGGAGACACCACCGTGCGCGCCAGCGTGTCGGAGAGCACCAGCATGATGGCGCCGCCAAACGCCGCCGTGGGGATGAGGGTGCGATGGTCGTTGCCCACCAGCATCCGCCCCAGGTGCGGCACCAGCAATCCGAGATAACCAATCGCTCCGCTCACCGAAACGGCTAGGCCCGTCAGCAACGAGGCAAGCAAGTAGACCGCCGTTTCCACGCGCGCCACGTTCACGCCCAAGTGCGCCGCCTCCCCTTCCCCGAGCAGAAGCACATTCAAGTCCTTGGAGAAGGCGTAGAGCACCAGGATCGCCATGATGATGGCAGGGAAAAGAAAACGAATCTGCACGTCCGTGACCACGCTCAGGTCGCCCATAAGCCAGAACGCCATGCCACGCACGTCGCGCGTGGAGAGCAGGGTCAGCACGAAAAGAATGATGGCGGAAAGGAACGACGCCGTCACCACTCCGGCCAGCAAAAGCGTGTAACTCGCGAGGCGCCCCGCGCGCCGCCCGAGGAGGTAAACCCAGGACATCGTCAGCACCGCGCCCCCAAACGCGGTGAGTGGAGTCGCCGAAGCCATCCGTCCGCCAATCCACAGGGCCACAATTGCGCCCAGCGCCGCGCCGCTCGAAATTCCCAGGACGTAGGGGTCCGCCAGGGGATTGCGCAGCAGGGCTTGCAGCCCCGTTCCCGAAACCGCCAGGGCCGCGCCCACCAGCATCGCTAGAAGGATGCGCGGCAGGCGAATGTCCCGCACAATGACGCTCGCTTCCGATCCCGGATGTCCGCCCAGCAATCCCGCCCACACCTCGCCCAGAGAAAGATGCACGCCCCCCAGCGCCAAGGCGCCGAAGTCAATCAGGATGAGCGCCGCGGCCAAGGCCAGCAGAAGGAAGAGAACGTTTTTTCGTGTAGGTGAGAGGGTCATTGCATTGGCTAATTTGGGAATAGTGAATGGTAAATCGTGAATAGTGAATTGTGAATTGTTTAGCGAGGGCTAACCCGTTCAGAGGAGGCAGCGGTGCCCAAGGTTTACTATTCACCATTCACTATTTACTATTCACTATTTACCATTCACCGTTCTCAGAATCCTCGCCACTTCCTCCAGCGCATCGATCAAGCGAGGGCTGGGCCGCATGATGGTTTCAGCGACAAAGTATAAGCGGTGATTTCTTACCGCCGCCAAGTCTCGCCATCCCGGCAACTTTTCAAACTCGTCGAGCCCAGGCGCGAAGGCCTCCGTCTGGGGAAATACAATGACGTCGGGAGCCCTCTTCAGGACTTCCTCCAAACCCATGTGCGGCCATTCACCCTTCAGGTCGTCACTGATGGAAACGCCGCCGGCGCGCTGGATGACATTGGAAATGAACGTTTGGCTTCCCGCCGTGATGAGGGGGCGGTACCAGACCACAAAAAGCACCTTAGGCCGCGGCTGACCTTGCACCTGTTTATCGACGGCCGCCACCCTGACGCGCAGGCTCGCCACCAGCTTCTGGGTGGGCTGATCCCAATCAAGAACGTGTCCCAAATCTTCCAGGGATTGAATCGTGCCTTCCACCGTATGCGCCGTCACGCCATAAAGCGGGATGCCGAGGCGTTCCAGTTGGTCAGCGGTTTCGCGCCGGTTGGCTTCATCGGTACCCAAGACCAGATCGGGCTTCAGCGCCACGATTTTCTCCAGATTGGGATTGAGCATGGCGCCCACATGCGGTAGGGCTCGCGCCTGCGGGGGGAAGTCACAATAATCCGTGTCGCCCACCAACCGGTCCCCAAGCCCTAACGCGTACAAGGTCTCGGTGATGCTGGGGGCAATCGAAACCAGGCGGCGCGGATGATCCGGCAGATTCACCCGGCGGCCTGTCTGGTCCGTCACGACGCGCGCGGAGATCGCACTCGCGGATAACAAGAGCGCCACCGCAAGAGCACCGAGGGACTTCAATTCGGCAAGACCTCTGCCCCCGCCGCCGAACCCGGAGGCCGCCGCAGGGCCGCTTCGGTTTTTCAAAGAAAAGTTCCGCATTCCTCACGCGCCGCAAAAAACAAAAGCTCCGCGAACTCTTGACGAGGGCAGAGCTAATTCCTCCCACTCTTAGCCGTTCAGTCTATGTCGCGAAAATCTGTTTGTCAAACTTCCGCGCCTCGTTAACAATAGGCAATGTTATGAAATCCCCAATCCTCGTAGCATTGCTGATGGTGGGCATTGCCCTGCCTTGGGCCGTGTCAGCGAAGGAAAATAAAAAGACCGAAGAACCTCAACCCCCTGCACCCATCGGGTGGCTCGATCTCCATGGGGGCTCCCGTAATTTTTCGGTTTCCGTGGGCGACTTGCAAAAGGTTACCCGTAATCTGGCCGGCGGAGCGCTGCTCCCCGTTTTCAAGACGAAGGAAAAACATGGCGTCAAGTTGGCCCAAGTGGGGGCGCTCAATTTTGGAACCGGAAGCTCAGAATTGGGATGGGTGGAAGTAAACTCGGCGGACCTGAAGCCCCCGGAATCCTTTCCGTTGGATAGTGAACTATTGCGCTTGCTTGGCGCCCCCTACCTCGACGATTTCACCGCCGCGCACACGGATATTGCCAGATTCCTGGTGCGGCAAGCCCAGGGCCCCCCGGCGCTGCTCTGCTATGTGCTTACGGCGCCACTGTCGATGGCGAAACTCGTCATCTTCACGCCCAGCCAGGGAAAGTTTTTTCCCGGCGCGGCATTGAATATTCCCATTAGTGAAATGCAGGCGGGAATGACTTCCCTGGAAGTCCGCGACCTGGTGGGCGATGGAAGCGATTGCGTGATTACCAAAGAACCCTTCCGCGAGCAAGCGCAAACTTCTGGGACCAACCTGCGCATCAGAAAAATCGCGGACGGCCAGTTTCAGGATTTGTGGCAGGCGCCCATCGAATTTCAAAACCTTTCGCAATACAGCCCCCAAATGCAAATCCTCCAGCCGCCGGAGCAAAACATTGGCGCGCCGGGAACGGTGACCACGGGGGAGGTAACGTTCCGTCCCAGCGGCAGGGGGCAAGAGCCGGTTTGGAAAGGGAAAGTGGAGTTTTTCGTTTTCGGCAGGGAGAAAGCGGTGGATTCCGTTAACATCGAGAAGGCGTGCCCCTGGGATGGCCAGGAATTCGCACCGCTGCGGTGAGTGCCCGGCGCCATTCCTTTGCCGGGCGAGTACGTTATGACCGCTTTGCGTCTGCCCTGCCGACGAACATAAGTAATTTGCTAGCGCAAAGCTGTCTCGCGCAGAGGCGCAGAGACGCGGAGGCGAAAAAACCAGAAAGATTGCGGGGGCTCGGATCGAGTGATTTCGCTGCCCGCCTCTGTTCTTTGTTTATATTGTTTTATCTCTGTTTTTCCCATTGATTATTTCTTGCTCTGCGTCTCTGCGCCTCTGCGCGAGTCCATCAGCGCGCCGGCCGAGCACGCGGAAGCCCCTGAACATGGAGCATGCCCATGGAGGAAAACCTGCTGCCCCTGTTTCCCCTCGAGGTGGTACTCCTTCCGGAAGAACCCCTGCCTCTCCACATCTTTGAAGATCGCTACAAGACGATGATTGGCGAGTGCCTTCAGGCCAGGGCCGCGGGAAAGGGCCAGCAGGAATTTGGAGTGGTCCTGCTGAAAGGGCAAACCGTGAGCACCGTGGGCTGCACCGCGCGCATCATCAACCTGACACGCCAGTATGAAGATGGCCGCATGGATATCCTTACCGTTGGCAAGCGCCGTTTTGAAATACTGCTGACCAACGACGAGCGGCCCTACCTGCGAGGCGCTGTCGATTACTTCGAAGACGAGGGCCCGGACGCTCCCAGCGACGAAGCAGCGGAACTTGCCATCGAGCGCTTTCGCGAGGCCATGAGAAAGCTGCGCCACGCCGCGGAAATGCCGGTTCACCTTCCCCGCCCTTACCGCCATCTTTCCTTTCGGCTCGCCGCCGCGCTGCCGCTCGACCATGAATTCAAACAGCAACTCCTGACCCTCCGCAACGAACCGGAGCGCCTCGCCCTGGTCCAGCGTGCCCTGGAGATTCTCATGAATCAGCTTGATCAAGTTCAAGAATCCCAAAGAAAAGCCGGCGGAAACGGCCACGTCCGCCACTGAAAAACCTCGGGACAGGGGTCTCGGGACACGGGTCTCGGGACGTAGGACTCGGGATTCGGGGTTCGTGATTTACCCGGACCCCCAGTCTATCCTAAGCGCTACAGCAGATTGACTCGTGCCTTAACAGAAATCCAATTTTCCGAACGCAACACTCATCTGTTGCTGAGTGGAAGTGTCGCTTCAAACAATGGCGCTGCATTCACTGCCCGCGCGAAGTTCCCCCCTGTCCCGAGACCCGTGTCCCGTGTCCCGAGCCCCTAATTGAGTTAAGCACATTCATTAGCTCGGGCAGGGTTGCGGAAAAAGGGTTTCAGCCCTGCCCTCAACGAAGACGAACTTCAGGGACTCACCATGCTGCGGTTTCTGCTACAATACTTCTCGAATCTGTTGGGGAAGAAACCGATGCCGACTTTGAGCGCGGGGAAGACTGCACCAACTTTCCAACTTGCCACGACCACGGGCGAGCGCCTTTCTTTGCCGCAGGCTCTTGCCGGCGGGCCCGTTTTACTGGCCTTTTTCAAAGTTTCCTGCCCCGTCTGCCAGTTCACATTCCCATTCCTGCAACGTCTCCATGAGCAACTGCGTGAACAAGGCGTGCAAATCTGGGGCGTCGTACAGGACAAGGCACAGGACGGCGCGCGATTTGCCGCCAACTACGGGGTGACATTCCCCATCTTGATCGACGACGCGCCCTACAAGGTTTCCCGAGCTTACAGTCTGACAGACGTGCCGTCGCTCTTCCTCGTTAAGCCGGACGGCCGCATTGAGATTTCCAGCGAAGGCTTCTGCAAATCCGACCTTCTGGCCATCCAGAGGTCCCTGGCTCAATTGCTTTCCGCCACCCCGCCGGCACTTTTCCTTCCGACCGAGAGGATCCCGGAATATAAACCAGGGTGAGGGTCGAAAAACTAGGCTTGGTGCAAGCCTGAGAGCAATCGGGTCATCGAGTCATCGAGTCATCTGGCCATTGAAGGCATCCAATGATCGCACCACTGTACACAGAGCCTTTAAGCCATTAGGCACCTGGGGCGTTAAGGCACTTATATTCAAATGGCTCGATGGCCCGATCACCCGATGGCCAGATCTTCTGTTTCCACCTGTTTTTCGAGCTTCTTGTGTTTGGGTAGCTTCTTTCGCCGGTCCTGGTGGGTTTGCGCCGCGGGAGGCGGACCCACCCGCAATCGCGCCTGGCGCTTGACTTCAATAGTACTTCTGAACGGTTTGGGCTTTCTTGGGCTCATGGCCAAAGTGCCTGGTGGTTAGTGGTTAGTGGCTAGCAGCAAACGACTAACCACTAGCCACTAACCACTGCATTTAAGATTTTGGCGGAAGTGTGTCGGAATCGAACCGACCGGCCCACCATAGGCAGGCCCACAGGATTTGAAGTCCCGGACGGACACCAGCCCGCATGCACTTCCGCCTTGATTCTAGGCAACTCATCCCGCAGCGTCAACTTAGAGTGTTTCGGCTGTTTCGGATGTAGGGGAGGCTGTAGCAGCTTGCGGTATTGTCCGGCACGCCACAAACTTCTTGTTCGCTTGCACATTCATTGCACCCAACCGTTCAATGGCGAGAGCTCACGGCGAAGAAGATCGCCTCGCCGCGACTCGCACCGCAACCGCTTTCATATACCCAACCTGCGGCCGATGAATACGGTGAGGAGTAGTAGCTTTCGAGTACTGGAAAAACAAAGAGGCAACAAAGCAGAAATCCAAGCCGCAAAGCCGCCCGGTAAAACCGGGCAAGTTCGCGGGAAGATCGATTAGTGTGCGTTTTGTTGCGAGCTGGAAGCTTTGCTGGACCACTTCTTCCAAGTCGGGGTATCCGTAAGGACTCTTATGAAAATGCCTCCGACCACTGGCCGTGCCCGAAAGCTATGCTCCTCACCGTGCGGGTGGTGAACGCAAGGTTTGCCGTCCGTGGTCACATACCAATCGCTGAGAGGCACGCGACTGGGCGTTCGGTTAACATAATCGTAGACAGGTGCCATCAAGGTGTCGAAACCAGCCCTCGATTCTGCCAGGCTCGCACTCCACACCTCCCAATCCAATTTTGTATAGGAGTGCCTGCTGTCCAGAGGAAAACCAAACGTTGCCAGATTCTGTTTATAGTAGGCGACCTCCGTGCGGGCCACGTCTTCGGGAAAAAGGCTAAGCCCTAGCAGTTTGTCCCAAACCAAATTGTATTTTTGGCTCCATGTACCCGGCTGGTCGAATGCGAGACGAAAGTGGTCGCCATCTTGGGCCTTCCTTACCCACTGGGAGGCATAGTCACTCGCCACATGACGGTACACCGCAGCCTGTTGCTCGTCCCCTTTCATCTTGCACAGCAGGGCGTAAGCGCCAAGGGCTTCGATGGCTTTCAGAGAGAGATTGGCATTGTGGGCAAGGGGGCCCGCGAAGTCGTCGGTGCAGACCTGCTTGTCGGGGTCGAGCCCCTTTTCTCTCAGGTATTGCGCCCACCCGGTAAGCACTGGCCAATATTTCAGTGTCAGATCGGAGGCTTGTCCGATTTGAGCAAGGGCTGCGGTCATGATCAGCATATTGGCGGACTCCTCGACAGGTTGCTGGTGCTCTTCCGATGTTTCTCCTCCTCCGTATGTCTGACCATTCGCCAGCGGATAGGTTCCCAACTGAGCCGGAGCAAATCGGAATCTCCATCGGCCCGAAGTCACGTACCGGAACACCGGGGCGAGAGAAGCTCTCAAGAGTTCCGGATTCAAGAGGAGCAAGACGGGTGACTCCGGATATATGACATCGGGCGTTGAGATGCTGCCATCACTGAAGTTTTCTTTGGGAAAGAACAGAGGCTCTCCGTCGACGTCCGCAGCCAACTTGTTCCCGGCAAGCGCCTCCCGGTAGGCGAGGCCCCCCAGACTTGCATACCCTGGGCCTCCAATTCGTGTGAGATCTTCCTGTAAGTCGTGGTCGAAACGGGTGCACTCCGACTCTAGCGCGACGTAGTCCTTTTCTGCCTTACGCAGAAGATCAGCAGCTTCGTCGCCATGTCGTCGCCAGTATGGCCGCAAGCGGCGATGCAGCAACTCAATGGAGTATAGGTCGTCGTACGCTAGCATGACGTGCCGCTCGGTCGGAGTCGGTCCAACCTTGGTGAACTGAAATGCGACCGCCATGACGGGCATATGGTCGGCCGCGGGGCGCGGCATGCGGGTATCGTACTGGCTTGGCAGGGAGCCGGTCCGAACGAATTCTTGTCGCGCTGAATCGCCGTCAGTGATCAAGTCCTGAACATCCGGGCCTTGGACCGTAGCGAGGTAAAGATAGCCCCAGTCAATCCGCAAGTTGTCTCCCGACTTGGCGAGAACCGGCTGGGCCTGTGTTCCCATTCGCATAACACCCAGATTGTCGATTTGCTCATGGGACCAAATCACGAGCTGATCGGTAGTGTTCACCACTAACTCAGCCGTATTGTCATAGTACAGCGAAGCCTTGTGCTTCTTGCCGTCCATCGAGCGGAGGCTCCAAGTGAGGTAGGTGACGGGGCGCGAGAAGACTTCAAGGTTGGTCGGGAGCATGGGCGTCATGAAGGTCAAAGTAACGTGCAGCCCGCCACCTTCGAAGTCGTAAATCGTCCGGGTCGGAGTGACATCGAGGCCAAGCTGGGGCAACGCAGGAATAGCGGAAGGATGGGTGCCCATCAGCCGGTAAGTGTGCCCATCGACCCTCAGCAAACTGGTAAGAGCCTGCCTTGCCCCGCTCCAGTGGGTCGTGTCGCTGTCGGTCAGCCGGTCACTCGGCGACCAGATGCTGAGGTACGGATCGCATGTTACAAGAGGCACCGCCGGTGGACGCAAGGTACTTGCCGCCTCCACCGCTTGCGAAAAGATCAAAAGCGAAACCAGTGCCGCCCCAAGACATGTTGAAAGCCATGGATGCGACCCTCGCGTCATTGCCTGCTTTTCCTTTTTCATCATGATTAACCCCTCCTCACGTACTGTCAAAAACTCTCCTTCTTTAACCAGGATTTCCCCCGGCGCGCAATAGGAGGCCAGCAGGGAGAGGACCAGCCGAGGCGGCTGGTCCTCTCGTTCCCTGCTTCTTGCTGCGCCAGGGGTGCGTGGCTAGAACTTCAAGCGAAGGGCAAACTCCATGATGCGTGGGTCATACGCGGCAGTAATCACCCCAAACGTAGTGCCGGCATAGTGGATGTCCGGATTCTTGAAGTTCGTGTGATTGAAAACGTTGAATGCCTCCGCTCGAAATTCGAGCGATAACCGTTCGTAAAGGTGAAATTCCTTATTGACTGCCATGTCGAAGACCGACAGCCTCGGCGTCTCCATACACCCGTAAGGTTCGTTGCCGTAATAGCCGGCGGCTGGCGCCGCGAACGCGCTTGAATTGAGCCAATGCGTCACCGTCCTGGTCGCCGGGTAAAAATTATGATTAACGATATTCGGCCGACCGTTGGGGCCCAGGTTGGAGCCGCTGAGTTCCGCAGAGAACGTATCCCCGGTCCTCCACGTGGTCATATCTGAGAACTTCCACCCTCCCAGCGTCTGGCCGGCAATTCCTTTACTGTGGCGGAACCAAGGCAGGTTATAGGTCAGCGTGGTCATGAAAGTCTGCGGAAAATTATCTCCATTGCCTGAGTCGTCAAAGTTGCCGTAGTTTTCCTCCAGATTGTATATGTTTGGGGCGTCTGAGCCCTCCCCGAGCTCATGGGACCAAGTATAGGCCGCCGTGAAAAACACGTTATGGCTGACCGGGTGGCGGACAGTCACTTCTAAGGCGTTCCAGTTACTCGTGTTGTCACTAAAGTAGTCCGATATTGAGCCGTAGCCCTGATAGGGTGCGTAATAGGAGGGGCTGTAATCATTTGGAGGATTGATATTGGGATTGAAATCGTAGTGAACGCCGTTCACCGTGGTGGGAGGCGGTGTATTGGCGTTATACGTATAGACGCTGTTCCGCGCCGCGCTACCCGCGCCAGCTATCATGACCAGCCAATTCTTCCGAAACTGGTGTTGCAGGCTTAAGCTGTAGGTTAGAAAGCTCCACGCCTTGAGGTTCGGATCGGCCGAACTCAGCGACTCGAGCCCGTTATTGGGCGAGACAGTGCCGCTAGCACCTGGAGTGGGAAACGACAGGGGATTCGCGGTATTCCCCGTCAGCGCCGTGGAGCCCACGAAGGGAGGATTGTTCAGGCAGGCGAACGAACAATCTTCGGTCGAGGAATTCACGGTGTAGGTTAGCCCCAAACCGCCGCGCAGGGAGGTTTTCCCGTCGCCGAAAACGTCCCAGGCAAAGCCCGCCATGGGGCCGGTGTACCAATTGTGCGAATTCATAAAATTGAGTGGCACACCGTTTAGGCCGTTGCCGATGACGAGCCCGTTCGTGTAGAAGGTCCCGGTCGGCAGGGGAGTCGCGAGTGAACCGCCGGTGGTTACCACGGGCGCGTTGGCCGCGACGAAATGGGAGGGCATGAACATCGATCCCATGCCGGCTTGACTGTGCCCCCAAGGCATGTTCCAAAAGCGCAGCCCCGCCGTGACCGTCAACCTTTTCGTCACCTGAATACGATCTTCCACATACGGCGAGACGATTCTTTGGTGCGAATACCCGCGAATCTGGTTGGTACCCTGTCCGAAAGTCGCAGCGTCTCCCAACAGGAAATCTGCCAACGAATTGCCCGTATACGTGCCCGAGAAGCTCCACGTGCCCATCGTTCCTCCCGCTCCGCCCGCCTGATTTGCCCTACCGATAGTTAGCAAGATGTTAATGCCGGCCTGCAGGTAATGCTTCCCTTTCAACCAACTCCAATCCTCCGAGAGCGTGTCATTGAGGTACGCGCTGTGGTACGTAGGAATCCCAGCCTTTATCCCTTCTGTAAAGAGGCTCCAGCCGGTTGACGAGAACGACACCCGAGGAATCCGGTTGGAAAGATAGCCGTTGTACGGCAACGTCTCCGAAAAGCCCGGTATCTGATTAACGTAGTCGATGCCTCCCATATCGCTATACACATCCCAAATGTTGAAGGCGACGCTGGTCGTACTCACCATGCTGGGCGAAAGGGTGGCAGTGAGCGCAACTTGTGCCATGGAGTTTCGCGTGTAGTCCTCTTCCCAATTCAGCGGAGAAGTGCCCAACGAATACTGCTTGTACGCCTGGTATTCGCGGAAATATTCCCCCATCAGGTGAAAGCGGCTGCTGAAGTTGTGGTCAATCTTGATCTGGCTGTCGAGCTGATGCGTGACGTAAGGCATCAGGTTTTCGTAGTTCGTGGCACCACCGCTGGCATAATTGGGTGCCGGGTAAAGCGCTTTAAGAAACGCGGTCGAGCTCGTATTGACCGCGGGCAATGACGTAGGACATCCCGTGCCCGTGAGCGCCGACACGCCGCCTGCCGGCGCAAGTTGATACACTGTGGCCGCAGCATCGCCGGCGAGAGCTCCCATCGAAGGATAGAAGCAACTGGAGGCTCCCGGGACGTGGATCGGCTTGGTTGACGGGACTTCGAAGGGCGCGGTGTATTCGGAGGATGTAGCCGTCACGCCGTTTAGATAACCGGAAGAAGGCGGCGCGGTCAGCCGAACCCACTGTTGGTCCACAAAGAAGAAGGTTTTCTGCTTGTTCGTATTATAAACACCCGGAATATAGAGGGGTCCGCCGATGTCATAGCCGAAAATATTTTGATGGTAAGTCGGGCGGGCCAGTACCGTTGCCGTGGAGGTGCCAGGGGCGAAGAAATTGCGCGCGTTGAAGTCGGTGTTCCGCACGTACTCGAATGCGCCTCCATGGAAGGCCTGCGTGCCGCTCTTCGTCTGCATCACGATGACGGCTTCCCCCAACAAACTGTATTTCGTGCTGTAGTTATTCTGAAGGATGCGCACTTCCTCCAGCATGTCAGGATTGGGAGTCACGCTGCTCGATCTATTGTTTCCAGAGTTTGTGTCCGGAATCCCATCCAGGACATAGAAGACCTGGTTCCAGCCCAGGCCGTTCACCTCCAGGACGTCGTGTGACGAGTTGCCGCCCGTCCCAAGCGCGGTGCCGCCGCTCGTGTTGATAACCCCCGGACTCATGGCGAGGAGCCCCTGGTAGTTGCGCCCATTGAGCGGCAGGTTGTTGAGCTGCCCGCTCTCCACCTCGTGGGAAAGTCCGCTCGTCTTGGTCTCGACGGCAACGGCCCCGGCTGTAACCGTGACCACCGAAGTTACAGCTCCAGGGGAAAGCGCGGCGTTCACGGTCCGTACAGTGGCGGGATGCAGGATAATATCGTTCTCAACGTACTCCTTGAAGCCCTGCTTGGAAACCTTCACTGTGTAGGTGCCAACCGTCAGGCTGGGCAGCACATAAATGCCGGCGCCATTGGTTTCGGTCGAAACAACCACTTTTGTATCTTGGTTAGTGACGTCCACTTTCGCCGCGGGAACGACGGCCCCGGAAGAATCCGTGACGGTTCCCGTGATCGAAGCGGTAGTAGACAATTGAGCCTTCGCCACGCCTCCGAAGGCAAGCAAAAGCCCAATCCCAAAGACAACCAACAATACCCTGGGGACAAAACCAGCTCTCCCAGAGTCCACGCAGTCTTTTCTCATGAGAGTCTCCTTTGAGTCCGGGCTCGGGAGCCGACTCCCGGGCTGCGGAAAATGTGGTCTGTTATCAAATTGAAGGACAAGGCGTACCCGGACAAAAGATGAATCTGGGCACCCCAACCGCAACCAAACCCCTCGCGGGCCGACCCGCCTCCTAGCATCGCGGACTCGTGCGAAGGGATCCCAAACCCGACGCCTGAAGAGATGACACGAATGCCAGTTGGTACCAAACTAAACACTATTCCACCTGCTTCACCGGACAACTACCTTACGGGGGAGATTAATGGAGGCGGACCCCAAAGTCATGCACTCCGAAGTGCGATTCCAGTTGGTTCAGCGTCTTCTCGCCCCGGATCGCCTCGATCACCACCCGCGCCTTGAACTTGGCACTGTACTGTTTCCGCGTCGTCGAGCGCTGGCGGGCACGAAAACCGCGGACCTCACACACCGGAGGTCCGCGCTGCGCTTGCTTTCAGGCGGCCTGTCGTCTAACCGAGATTACCTCCGCTCAAGACCGCATGAAAAAGCGGAGGGGTGAAGCGATAGGTTAACTA
>Ga0187849_1001629_pt1 | contig 23557 bp, 17 predicted proteins | sample June2016WEW_4_10_2_FD_132412 | JGI IMG/M metagenome (GOLD analysis project Ga0187849, IMG submission 132412) | Peatland microbial communities from SPRUCE experiment site at the Marcell Experimental Forest, Minnesota, USA - June2016WEW_4_100 | ecosystem: Environmental > Terrestrial > Soil >...
CCATAGCTGCCGCGCGACCACCCACATCTCGCGCTGAACTCGCTCGAATTCGGCCTGGGCGTCCGTAAGGACCTGGTCCGCGTTCAGGCCGGCATCCAGTTCCAATTCGAGCTTGCGATAGAATCGTTGCTTGCCCAACCGCCATTGGCCGTTGGCCTGGGGCAGCAGGTCCCGCTCGAGAAAATCCTGGTAACCTCTCAGGCAATCCGCCACGCGGGCGGCGGCGGATTTCAGAGTGGTCAGTTGCGGCGTCTTGCCGGCGAATCGAAAGAGGTCCCGCTCGTAAAACCCGATGGCGCCCTGGTTCTGGCGGATGGCTGTCTCCAGACACACGCGCGCCGGGTTGCGCAGGTTTTCCCTGGCGGCGGCCACCACGCGCGGAATCAGCGCCATCCGCGCCAGGCAGTTGGCGATGTTGGTCTCCGGGGGCAGCGTGGATTGCGTCAGCAACAGATAGACGCTGTCACTGATATAATCGCCATAGACGCGCGGGTCTTCCTCGAAAGGGCGCGTGTTTTGGGCCAGCCAGATCGAGCGCGTGAGGTCCTGCTGGAAAATCTCGAAATCGATTTGGCCGGCGCGCGACAGCCGCGCATAATCCGCCTGGCGCGGGAGGGCCTCGAGGGTCTGGCGCGCATGGGCAAGCCAGGCCTCTCGGGCGGGCCGGGACAGGTCGTCCAGCAGGTTATCGAAACGATGATCCCCCAGGCGCGTCGCCTCCATCGGCTGCTCCCGGAAATGCGCATCCAGATACTGCTGGAAGAAGCCGTAGAGCCTGGCGTCCTGGTCCTGGGCCGAGGCAAACACAGGGCCGGCGGCCAGCACGCACAGGGCTGCCACGAATCGGATGGTTTTCAAGTGTTGCATGGCATGATGTTTGAGCCACAGATTCCACAGATTGCACAGATGGCCCGGATGGGAACTCCTTTCTGTGGAATCTGTGCAATCTGTGGCTGAATTACTGGAGTTAGGCTGCTGAGTCATCGGAATCCTTCCTCTTCCATTTTTCGTTTCCGCGCTGGATTCGATGGTCTGGCAAGTTCCGCAGGAGCCGCCAAGCCCACCAGGAGAGGACGCCGGGCACGGCAACAAGGCCAACCATGACCAGCGCAAAACCAAGGTCAGCGGTCGGGCGAGGCCACTCCGCGACGGCCCGCCAGACATGCAGCACGGCCAGCAGGCCGAAGAGAATGCCGGTGGTGACAAGGTACGCTTTCATAAGGTTTCAACCGACCGATGTATGCGGCCGATGGTTATTATACTGAACTGGAAAGTCAAGGTTTCGGTTGGGGCTCAGGCCGCCCCGCAGGGCCAATTCATGAAAGGGGTGGGGACGACTCGCCCCTGGTCCTCTTCCCACGGGCCGCCAAGAAGCGGGGACGAGCCGTCCCCGCCCCTGGCTTTGCAGCTTCATGAATTGGCCCTGGCCGCCCGGGGCACGGGTCAGCTTTTGTAAACCCTTCGCCCCTGCGTTCCGTCCGTTCGGGCGTGGGCAGGAGTTTGGACTTCTTGCACACCAACGGCGTGCGGGCACATCAGCCCAGACACCCTGGGAAACCAGCCTCCAATGGCACGACCCGCCCTGCAAGGCGGGGGTAGCTTCTGTGACGTGCGCCCTTTCAGGGCGCCAGGGTGTAATGAGGGGGCGGCTTTCCCAGGGTGCTACCCTGGGCTGGTATGCGGCCGCGCTTTCAGCGCGTGCTCCTGGGAAACCCGGCTCGAGGCAAGAGCGCCCAAGCTCGAGTGTCCCGGGGACAGAAGCTCGGCTGCAGGGTCTGTTCAGACGCTGATCTGCGCCCAGCCGCCCCGGGCGCGGCTAACAACCTGTTGAAATACCCGATTGGTTTAACCGCGAATGGACGCAAATTGACGCGTCCATTCGCGTCCATTCGCGGTTGCTTTCATGTTTGAACCAGGGCGTTCTCCAACAGGCTCCTGATGGGGCCATACTTCAGACCACTGAGATGCGCCCCTCGGCCTTTGCCCGGCAAAAACTTTGCTTTGCATTGATCGGGGCGGATTTGGTAGCGTACAGGCATGGCACAACAGAGATTGCTTTTTCCAAATGGCTCTGGCGTTTCTTCGTTTTCCAATGCAGGGGCGTCCGGTTCGTTGAGCCGGCGTCAATTCCTCCGGCGCGCCGTCCTGGCGAGCGGGGTGCTGGCGGCGCCGGGCGTCATCCCGGGCTCGGCCCTGGGGCTCAACGGCGCAGTCGCCCCCAGCCAGCGCATCGTGCTGGGCGGCCTGGGCGTGGGCGCCCGCGGCTCCGGCGACCTGGCCTGGATGCTCCCGGAGCGGGACGTCCAGTTCGTGGCCATCTGCGACGCCAAGAAGTCGCAACGCGAAGCGGTCAAGCGGACCGTGGACAACAAGTACGGAAACAACGATTGCGCCACCTACCGGGACATCCGCGAGTTCCTGGCCACGCGCACGGACATTGACGCCCTGCTCATCGCCACCGGCGACCGCTGGCACGCCCTGGCCTCGACTTTGGCGATGCGCGCCGGCAAAGATGTCTATTCCGAGAAGCCCTCCTCGATGACGATTGCCGAGGGGCAGGCGGTGGTCGAGACCGCGCGCCGCTACGGGCGCGTCTATCAGACCGGCACCCAGCGCCTGAGCGAAGACAATTTCACCTTTGCCAACGAACTCCTGCGCACGGGCCGCCTCGGCCAGGTCCACACCGTCCGCGCCCACATTGCCCCCTGGGACGCCGCCGAGATGAAATTCAACTGGCTTCCCGCCGAGTCCGAACCGGCCCGGGAGGAGGTGGACTGGGATCAGTGGCTCGGGCCGTGTCCCTGGCGGCCCTATAATTCCGAGTACACGCGCGGCGGTTGGCGCGGCTACTATGACTTCCATACCAGTTGCATCGGCGAGTGGGGCGCTCACACCTTCGCCCAATGCCAGGTCGCCATCGGGGCGGCCGACACGTCCGGCATCGAATACACCTACGTGAACAACCCGACGGGCGACGGCATGGTCGTGCGATACGCCAACGGCATCAAAATGGTGCTCTCCCGCGGCGACCAGTGGTGGCACGGCTCGTGTGGCGTCCGCTACGAGGGCACCGAGGGCTGGGTGGCGATTGCCGACGGCTACGCCAAACCGGAGGTGTCGAACCCGGCGCTGCTGGCCGATTTCAGCAAGCTCGTCAACGATTACATCGCCCGCACCCGGCGCCCGATGAGCCACGTGCGCGATCTCTTCGATTGCGTCAAGTCCCGCCGGCCCACCGTCGCCAACCCGGTCGTCATGCACCGCTCGATGTCCACTGTCCACGCCGCCAACATCTGCATGTGGCTCAAGCGCGACATGAAATACGACCCTGTCAAGGAAGAATTCATCAACGACCCCCAAGCCAATCGCCTCCGCTCCCGCGCCATGCGCGAACCGTGGATTATCTGATTCTGATTGAACCCTCAAACTACACCGGCCCATGTCAACCATGAAACTCAATTCTTTGCGCGTCGCTCTCCTGCTGTGCCTCGCCGCTTCGCCCCTCTTGGCTGCCGACTCCGAGTCCGCCGGCCAATCCCAGGTGGATAAGCTGGTCGCCGTCCTGAAGTCCGAGGCGCCCCGGAAAGACAAAGCCGACGCCTGCCGCGAACTGGCCCGTATCGGAACCAAGGATGCCGTCGCTGCCCTGGCTGTGCTCCTGGGCGATGAGGAACTCTCTCACATGGCCCGCTACGGCCTGGAGACCATCCCCGACGGCTCGGTGGACATCGCCCTGCGCGACGCGCTGGGCCGGCTCCACGGACGGCCCCTGGTGGGAGTCATCGGCAGCATCGGCGTCCGCCGCGATGCCGCCGCCCTGAAACCCCTGGCGGGCCTGCTCCACGATGCCGATCCCGACGTGGCGCAGGCCGCCGCGCGGTCCCTGGGCAAAATCGCCACATCCAGCGCCGCCCAGGCCCTCGAGGCCGCCCTGCCGCAAGCGCCCGCGCCCAACCAACTCGCTTTCTGCGAGGGCCTGCTCCGTTGCGCCGAGGCTCTTTGGGCCAGGCGGGACATCAGGCGAGCCACCGCCATCTATGATCATTTGCGCTCCCTCCAGGTTGCCCACCAGGTTCGCACGGCCGCTTGGCGCGGCGCCATCCTCACTCGCCGCCAGGGCGGTTTGCCCTTGCTGCTTGAGGCCATCCACAGCAACGACTTTTCCCTCTTTGCCACTGCCGCCCGCGTCTCTGACGAATTGCCCGGCTCTCAGGTCACGCTCGCCCTGGCCAGCGAATTCGAGAAGCCATCGGCAGACCGCCAGATCCTCTTGATTCAAACGCTGGGCCGCCGCGGAGACACCAACGCCCTGCCGGCGTTGTTCAATGCCGCGCGGAAATCCGAAAAGCCGGTTCGCACCGCCGCTGTCCAGGGCCTTGCCGAGATCGGATCACCGGCCGCCATCCCGGCGCTCACGGAGCTGCTGGACGATGCCGACCGTGAAATCGCGCAGGTTGCTCAGGAAAGCCTCGCCGGCCTGCAAGGCAAGGAAGTCGATGCCGCCGTTCTGTCGATGCTGGGCCGCGCCGAACCGGACAAGCGCGTCACCGCCATCGAGCTCATCGCCCGCCGCCGCATGACCGCCGCGGTGCCGGACCTGCTCAAGGCAACCCAGGACTCCGAACCAAGGGTCCGCGTTGCCGCCTTCCGAAGAGTGGGCGGCTTGGCGGGGGCGGGCCAGTTGCCGGCGCTGCTCGATCTGCTGGCCACAACCAAGTCCGCCGAGGACCTTGAGGCGGCCGAGCAGTCGCTGAGCGCGCTTTGTGGCGGGACCACCGACCGCGCTGCCTGTGTCGAGTTGGTCGCCGCCCGCCTTGCGCAGGCCCAGCCCGCTCAGAAATGCGCCCTGCTGCGCGTGGCCGCGTCGGTGGGTGATGCGGCCGCTCTGAAGTGCGTCCGCGCCGCGGTCAGCGAGACCGATGCCGAGGTCCATGCCGCCGCCATCCGCGCGCTCGCCGGGTGGAGTACTCCTGAGGCCGCGCCCGACTTGCTTGAGTTGGTCCGCAACGCCGCCACTCCCACTGACAAGCTCCTCTGTCTGCGGGGTTATCTCGGTTTTGCCGGCCACTCGGATGTCCCGGAGCCCGAGCGCCTGGCCATGTGCCGCCACGCCGCCGGCCTGGTCCAAAGCAACGATGAGAAGAAACTCCTGCTGGCCGCCCTCGGCAGCATCCAGTCCCCGGATTCGCTGGCAGTTATTCAGCCTTACTTGGATGATGCCGGGGTCCGCGAGGAAGCCGGCAATGCCACCGCCGGCATCGCCGCCAGCATCCTCCAAGGCGGTCAGGCCGCCAAGCTCGCTGCCAAACTCATCGAACCGCTCGAGAAAGTGACTCGAGTCACCACCAACACTCAACTGGCCGGCCGTGCCAAGACCTTGCTCGACCAAGCGCGGGCGAAGGCGGAAGGGAAATGAGCGTGGCTTTGCTATCTTCCTGCTGGACTTTGGTGAGTTTTCGTGTACATCGGAGCGTCGTAAACGTTTAATGTTCACATCACACAGAACTATGAAGAAAACATTGAGATCGATTTTAATCATGGGACTCGGCGCCGGGCTGGTCCAGGCAGCGGCTGCGGCGGACAACCAGCCGGCCATGCCGCCGGCCGCGCCTCAGGCGCAACAGCCGACGTTAGTGCATGCGACAAACAACCTGACGGTCGGCAACCAGATGGTTAAGCCGCCGGCCGCGCAACCGGCGCCCGCGCTGCCTCCGGGGTTCAAAGACCAGAAAGAGCAGATGAGCTACAGCATCGGGATGAGCATCGCCAAGACCCTCAAGCAGAACGAGATCGATCTGGACATGGATGTGCTAACCGGGGCCATGAAAGATTTCCTGGCCGGGAGCACCATGAGGATGACCGATGAGCAGATGATGCAGGGCAGCCGGGCTTACCAGACGACCTCCACCGCCAAACGCGAGGAAGAGCGGATCAAGACGGCCGAAAAGAACCGCAAATTGGGCGACGAATTCCTGGCTGAGAACAAGAAAAAGGAGGGCGTCAAGACTCTGACCGTGACGCTACCTGGTGGCAAGACGGCTGAAATGCAGTATAAAATCATCACGGAGGGCGCCGGCGCCATTCCCAAGAGCAATGACGTGATCAATGTCAAATATCGCGGCACCACCATCGAGGGCAAGGAATTCGACAACTCGTCCAAGCGCGGACCGGGCCCCGTCAAGATGATGGTTAGCCGCGCCCCTTACAAAGGCTGGAGTGAAGCCTGGGAGAACATGAAGGTCGGCTCGAAATGGGAGCTTTACATTCCCTCCACCCTGGCCCGTGGCGATCGGCCCATTCCGCCGGATGTCGGAGCCGGGTCCACCTTGATCTACGAAATGGAATTGACCGGCATCGAGCCCCCGCCCGCCCCACGGGGCAGCACCCCCGCCCCGCTGACCAGCGACATTATCCGCGTGCCTTCGACCGAAGAGATCAAGAAAGGCGCCAAGCCCGAGATCATCAAGGCCGAAGACGCCGAAAAGAGAATGCAGAACGAGAAAAAGCAGTAACCACTTCGACTTTGCAGAAAGGCCGGAATCCGAACCTCGGATTCCGGCCTTCTTTGCAGCGGACGTGTGGAGCGTGTCGAGCGTCGGAGCGTCGGGACGCACCTTCACGCTCCACACGCTCCACACGCTCCGCACGCTCGACACGCTCGACACGACCCCTCAGTCTGGAGAGGCTCGAGTAGTGGGAGCGAGCTCGGCCAGTTTGTTTTCCAGGGCGTAACGGACCAATTCAACGTCGTTTTGGAGACGGAGCTTTTCCAGCATTCGGGTGTGAAAGGTGCTGATCGTCTTAGGGCTCAAGGAAAGCTCGGCGGCGATCTGCTTGAGGGACTTGCCGGCAACGAGCATTTGGAGCACCTGGAACTCCCGGCCCGACAATCGTTCATGACGGGTTTGCGGGGAAGGATGGGCGAACTCCGTGGCGAGCCTCTGGGCCAGCTTGTCGCTGAGGTATCTCAGGCCGGAGAGGATTTGCCTGAGGGCGCGCACCAATTCCTCACCGGCGGCCTGCTTGTTAAGATAACCGGCGGCGCCGGCTTGGAGGGCCCTCAGGGCCAACTGTTCTTCCGGGGCACTGCTGAGGACCAGCACCCGGAGCTGAGGGTGCATCGAGGCGATCTTGGCCAGGACCTCGAAACCGCCCCCGCCGGGCATGAAGATGTCGAGCACCAAGGCGTCCCAGTTTCTTTCTTGGAGCCGGGCCAGTGTTTCCTGGACCGAGGCGGCCTCGCCAAATTCGGCCCCAGGAAGCTCCTCAGCCAGGATTCTCTTCAATCCGCTCCGGACCATTGCGTGGTCGTCGGCAATAAGAATTGCGCTCATAGTGTGTTCTTTTGGGGCTGGTTGGACGGCAGCGGCAACCGGACTTGGATAGTGGTCCCTTGCCCTGGCGAGCCGGAGACTTGGCAATGGCCGCCGAGCAATTGGGCCCGCTCGTGCATTCCCCTGAGCCCCACCGAATGAGGATCATCGAGCTTGGGCGCCGGAATGCCGCAGCCATTATCCTGTACGGTCAGCACAATCTCCCCGGGTTGCCACTCCAAACGGGCCTGCACTTGGGTGGCGGCGGCGTGCCGGGCCACATTGGCAAGGCCCTCCTGAAAGATGCGAAACAAGGCGGTCGAGCGATCCAGATCCAGGGCAAGCGGCCCCTCCGGCACGATAGCCTGGCAGGCGATTTGGGTGCGGGTCTGGAAATCCTTGGCCAGCCATTCGATAGCGGCGCACAGCCCAAGGGTGTCGAGCACGACGGGGCGGAGTTCGGCAGCTATTCTCTGGACCGATTCCATCGCGCGGTCAATCGCCTCGACCATCTTATCCGTTTCCCCCTTGAGGATCCGCTGTCCCGCCTCGTCCAGAGGTTGGCTGAGGCGGCGACGGAGCCACATACAGTCCAATTTAAGCAGAGTGAGTTCCTGGGCCAGCACGTCGTGGATCTCCCGGGCAAAGCGGGCGCGTTCTTCCTCGCGCACGGCCTGGAGGCGCGCTGCCAGCGCGCGAAACTGCTCGCGGGATTCGCGCAGTTGCTCTTCGGCCCGCTTGCGCTCGGTGATGTCCCGCGCAATTCCCAGGACCAGGACTTGCGCCAGGACCCGGATCGGATAGGTGCGCACCTCGACCGTTCGCCGGCTCCCGTCTCTTCGATTCAGGGTGATTTCATCCGGGCCGGTCGCTTCGCCCCGGGCGGATTGGGCCAGCAGCGTGCCCACCTTGGCCAGATCTTCCTGGGAAACCAGATTCGATTCGAGATAGCTCTTGCCGATCAGTTCCTCGCGGCGATATCCAACCATTTCTTCGCTTGCCCGGTTGCCATCTACAAACCGGCCCTGGAGATCGTGCAGAAAATAAGCGTCAGGGGCGTACTCGAAGAGGATTCTCAGGCGCTGCTCCGAGACCCGCAGTTCCTCTTCGGTCTGTTTGCCCTGCCGGGTGGACATTGCGTCTGAGTCGCCAGTCATGCACAATTGTTCACCCGGCGCGCACGGAAAATCAAGCCCGGGAATGAAGTGCCAACGAGCCGTAATAGTGCTATGTTGCATTTCGCAGCAACGCAGCCATGTACATCATCATGATAGCCACAGAATGTGCCCCGGCGGCCAAGGTGGGCGGCTTGGGCGACGTGGTGTCCGGCCTGTCGCGGGAATTGGCCCTCCGCGGCAACGCGGTCGAGGTCATTCTGCCGAAATATGATTGCATGAGGTACGATCGCATCTTTGGCCTCGCCAAGTGCTACAGCGATCTGTGGGTGCCCTTTTACGACCAGTGGATTCATTGCGATGTCTATTTCGGGTTTGTGGACGGTGTGAAGTGCTTTTTCATCGAGCCCCACTCGCACCACAATTTCTTTAACCGGCGCCGGTTCTATTGCGAGCAGGACGGGGAGAGATTCGCTTTTTTCTGCCGGGCCGCCCTCGAGTTCATGCTCAAGGCCAACAAGCACCCGGAGGTGATTCATTGCCATGACTGGCAGACGGGCCTGGCGCCGGTGCTCCTCTACGAGATATATCAGCGCCTGGGAATGACCCATCCTCGGGTCTGTTACACGCTCCACAACGTGGCTCACCAGGGCCACCAGGGCGAGCACATCCTGCGGCAGGCCGGGTTGAGCCCCGCGGCGCTGATGAAGCCGGAGCGCCTCCTGGACGACCGCTATCCTGGCTGTGCCAATCTGATGAAAGGCGGGGTGGTCTATTCGAATTTCGTCACCGCGGTTTCCCCGACTTACGCCCAGGAAATCCGCAGCACGCACCTGGGCATGGGACTCCAGCGCATCCTCGAGGTCCATCATCAGAAATTCGGCGGCGTCATCAACGGCATCGATTACAACGTGTGGAACCCGGAACTGGACCCGCACATCGCCCGCCGCTATTCGGCCGGGACGCTGCCGGACAAGTACGCCAATAAGCAATCGCTCCGGGAACGGTTGTGGCTCAGGCACGACTTCAAGCCGCTGGTCGCCTTCGTGGGCCGGCTGGACTACCAGAAAGGCGTGAACCTCATCCTTGAGGCGGTGCCGTATTGCCTGGACCACGGCTGCCAGTTTGTCCTGCTGGGCTCCAGCCCTCACGGACACGTCAACGAGGCGTTTTGGCGCCTCAAGCAGCGGTTCAACGACCATCCGGACTGCCACCTGGAACTCGGTTACAACGAGGAATTGGCCCACCTGGTTTACGCGGGCGCGGACCTGCTGCTGGTTCCCAGCGAGTACGAGCCGTGCGGCCTGGCACAGCTTATCGGCCTGAAATACGGCACCGTGCCGGTGGTGCGCAACACGGGCGGACTGGCCGACACCGTGTTCGATGCCGATTACGCGCACAAGCCCTATCACGAGCGCAATGGATATGTGTTTAACGACTGCAACTGGACGGGTTTGGAATCGGCCCTGCGCCGGGCGATTGGGCTATGGTACTGCTATCCGCAGTATTTCAGGGAGCTGATGGCCAATGGGATGCGCTACGATTGGTCCTGGAACCACTCCGGCCAGGATTACCTGAATATTTACAACTATATCAAGGCGCCCTAAGCTGGGATGATCACCATCGGCAACCAGACCTCTTTCGCTGCCGCAACGCCCACAGAGCCATTCGATTACGCCCTCGCCAACGGTTTCGATGCCTTCGAATGGTTCCCGGACAAGCATGATGGGGCGGGCTGGGACACAAGTGATTTGGATGGGCCGTTGCGGGGGCAGATTCGGGAAAGCGCGCGCGCGGCGGCAATGCGTTTATCGGTCCACGCGCGCTGGCAGGCGGATCCTTTGCGGCCGGCGTGCCAGGGCTGGCTCCGGGAGGACCTCGAGCTGGCCCGGGAGCTGGGGGCGGCGCTGTTAAACATTCATCTTTGTGATGAGGCAGGACTGCCCGCCTTCGTCGAGGCTATCCAGCCCCTGGTCCGGCTGGCATCGGAAGCGGGGCTGGTGCTGACGATCGAGAACACGCCCTACCACACGCCGGAGCTGTTCAATGCGCTGTTCGAGTGCCTCCGGGGACAAGCTTCCCTGCCCGCCTCCCACGTCGGGATGTGCCTGGACATGGGCCATGCGAACCTCTGCGCGGCTACCCACAATGATTACCTGGGCTTCGTGGATCGGCTGGCTCCGCAAGTGCCAATCCTCCATCTCCACCTTCATGAGAACTGGGGCGATGCCGACAGCCACCTGCCGCTGTTCACCGGACCCTCCGCGCACAATGAGTCCGGCGTGCGAGGGCTGCTCCAGCGATTGCTCGGCCGGAACTTCTCCGGCTCCATTATATTGGAACAATGGCCGCAGCCCCCGTCGCTGCTCGACACGGCTCGCGACCGGTTGCGGCAAATGCTGTCGAGTGTCGAGTCTCGAGTGTCGAGTGTCGAGAGACCGAAGCACCGCCCCTCGGCACTCGCCCCTGGCCCCTCGACCCTCGACCCTCAACCCCCGACCCTCGACCCTCGACCCTCGACCCCCGACCAGCAGGAGTTCACGGATGCCCTGGTGGCCGCGGACCGGCGCTGCCGGAGCTGGCGGGAGAAGCTGGATTGGGTGCGGCGCCGCCTGGCACAGGAGACCCAGCCCTTGACGCAGGAGGAGTTGGTGGATGTGGCCGTCTATTTGCGGTTCCTGGGCGCCGGCGAAATTGCCTGCGCCGAGGATGGGCGGCATTTCCGCCCTGCCCATCACGCCCGGATTGCGCTGGAGATTCAGGAGCGGCTGGCCCGGCTTGCCAGTCCGGCCGAGGTCTTCATTGCGCGCAAGATTTATCCCTGGCTGCCTTCAGCGGCCCGGCCTTTTCAACGGGCGGAGCCGCTGACCCGGATACGCGATATTGCGCATCGAAACGACATTCCCCAGGACCTCAAGCGCGAGATCAAGCGCTCGCTCCAAAACAAGCTCCATCGTTGCGCCGGGCCCGAAGACCTGGCCACCGCCAGCGCCATCCTGGAACGTATCACCGCCCCCGGCGCACCTTATTCGGCGGCCTTTGTGGAACAATTCAAGGTCTTCCACGAAGAGCTCAGAGAGTTTTTCAACGCCCGTTCGCTGGATGAGCGGTTGAACGCCCTGCTGCCGGAAGTGGGCGAGCGCGAAGCCGATTTGATACGCTCCTTCTTGAGTCAAAGGGCAGGGACCAGTCTGCCGGAGCAAGGGCGCGCGCTGACGGCACTGACGGAACTGCGCCGCCACTGTCTGGCGGCGGTCGAAAAACGACCGGGTCTGGAGCGACAGGAGTTTCTGCTGGCGGATATTGGATTGGAGGACTTCGCTTTCGTTTTGTTGAGCCGGATGGTCAACGAGTTCGATAGGGAGAGTGGCGCAGGGGACTCGCCCGGCTTGGGTCTGGAGGCGGATCGTCCCGCCGGCAGGCAAGATGCCCACCCCACGGCGGGCGGCGGCGCTGCCTGCACTCCGCACTCTGCACTGTCCACTCCGCACTCTCAATGGCAGCCTTTGCTGGAGGCGCTGCTCCTGACAATTGCAAACCTGGCGCTGAGCAGCGTGGAGCCGGAGGAATGCAGGGCGATCGAGTCTGAGCTGGGCGCCTGGAGGCAAGGTTTTTGCCCCGAGGACCGCGAGCAACTGCTGCGCCTGAAAGCGACGGCGGACCGCGTCCTGCGGCTGACCGAGGAGCACAGCCAACGCATCATCGAGTTGTTTCCCCGCCGCGTCGAGAAACTGGGGCGGGCGCTGGGCGTGTCCGAACATGCAATCGGCGTCTTCTGCGAGGCCGAGGTCCGAGGCCATCTTATCTTCCAGCTCTCCAAACTGGCTGCGTATTTGTTGCGCCGCCTGCGCGCGGAACTGGCGTCGCCGGCGTGGGACGTGCTGGTCAGCGGGCAGGCGGTGGGCCGGGTCCGGGCGGTCCATGCTATCGAGGAACTGGGGGAGGTCCTGTCGGAGGCCGTGATGGCGGTGCTCAGCCGGGCGGAAGGCGACGAGGAAATCCCCAGGGGTGTCGCCGGCATCGTGCTGGCGCATGAGATGCCTCACTTGTCCCATCTGGGTGTCCGGGCGCGGCAGGCAGGCACGGTCTTCGTTGTTTGTGAGGACAAAGCGGTTTTCGAGGAATTGAAATCGCTTCAGGGGCAAGTGATTTCATTGGCGGCCACTCCTGAAGAGGTCAACTGGACTATTGTCGGGGGCGCCTGCCCAGCCCGGGTGGACAGCCGCCAGGCGCAAATTCCCCCTGCGCGCCGGGCCCCGAAACCGGCGTGCATCGGTCTCGAACAGGTTGCGGCGGACTCCTGCGGCGGCAAGGCCGCGGGAGCCAGGCGCCTGGCGGAATTGGCGTGTCGGGCCGGCGCCGGATTCAGAACACCCCCCGCGTGGGTGATTCCCTTCGGGGTGCTGGAAGAGGGCCTGCGGGCCGCCCCGGAATTGGAGGCGGAATACCGGCGGTTGCGGGAGGAAATAAACCGAATGGCCCCCGAGAAGTTCGCGACGGCAACCCAACGGCTGCGCGATTTGATTGGGCAGGTCGGCGTGCCGGCCGAGATCGCGGCGGCGGTTGGCCGGCACTTCGAGGGCGGGGACCGGCTCATGGTCCGGTCCAGCGCGAACTGCGAAGATTTGGCAGAACTGGCGGGCGCCGGGCTTTATGAATCGGCAGCCAACGTGGCCCCGGCGGAGGTGGCTTCGGCAGTGCGGGCAGTCTGGTCCTCGCTCTGGACTGGCCGCGCCGCATTGAGCCGAAAACAGGCGGGCATTCCGCACGACCAGGCGCTTATGGCGGTGCTCATTCAGCGGATGCTGACGCCGGATTTGTCCTTTGTCCTGCATACGATCAATCCGTTGGATGGCAACCCACGCGAGCTCTATGCCGAGGTCGCGGTCGGTTTGGGCGAAACGCTGGCATCCGGGGCGATGCGCGGGAATCCTTATCGTTTCGTTTGCGACAAGGAATCCGGGGCGTTGCGGACGCTGGCCTTAGCCAATTTCAGCCAGGCGCTCCGCCCGGCTGCCGCCGGGGGCATGTTGCGCGAGACGGTGGACTATTCGCGCATCCCGCTGTCCTGCGACGCGGAGGCACGAAAGGAGTTGGGCGGCCGTTTGGCCCGCATTGGACGCCAAGTCGAGGAGGCCCTCGAGGGCCCGCAAGATATTGAAGGCGCCGTGGTGGGCAACGAGATCTACCTGGTGCAGGCCCGCCCGCAGCAGGGGCTGAAAGGGGCAAGGGGCGAGGGTCGAGGGGCGGCCCTTCGTTCCCTCGACACTCGACCCTCACCCCTTGGAGGTCAGACTGCTTATGAATCCAATGGGTCCTGAGTGTAAAACCCTCGGCCTTTTTGAAAAGAGAATCGAAGGCGATGACGGCCTGATGGAACTGGCCCGGTTGCGATTCCGGCAGGCGGGCCTGGGCGCCGAGATGCACGGGAGCTCCCCTGAGCAACTGGAGTCGCAACTGCAATTCCGGCCCGCCCCGGAAGCGCCCGTCGTGGTGCATCTGCCCCGAGAGCTCAATCTGGCGGAGATTCAGGGCCGCCGGCGGATAGCGGAGTTTGCGTCGCGCCTGGCCGGGCGCGTCTGCGGGTTGGTCCTGCACGACCATCCAGACCTGGCAGAACGCCACCGCGTGTATCTGCGAGCCGCCCAGGAGATGGCAGCCCGATTGGAGGAGATCCAGGGCGGCCCCATGTTGTTCATCGAGTATGCGGCCGGATTGGAGCCGAGCGTGTTCGCGTACTTCTTTAAAGATATCCGTGACTTGGGGCGCATCAGCGCGTGCATCGATACCGGCCATGTCGGGATTTGGCAGGCCAGGAGGACCTGGTTACAAACTCATCCCGGCGAGGACATATGCTCGCTCAAGTCGCAACCGCCTGGTTTGCTGCAGGCCATGTCCGAGGTGGAGGCCTCTGTCCAGTCTGCCCTGCCCGCAGTCCTGGATTTAATCGAGGTGCTGGGTCCCTTCGGCAAGACGGTGCATTTTCATTTGCACGACGGCCACCCGCTTTCAAGCTTCAGCCCTTTTGGAGTTTCCGATCACCTGAGCTTTCTGGCCGAGATTCCGTTGCCCTTTGAATATCAGGGCCGGCGGTTCGCGCCACTCATGTTTGGCCCAAGCGGGCTGAGGCGGATTGTGCTCAAAGCCCTGGAGTGCATCGCGCCCGCCCCGGTCTCCTTCACCCTCGAGATCCACCCCACATTCGAGCGGCTGCCCCTGGGCGATGCGGCGCCGCTCTTCGCTCACTGGGCGGACAAAACCAACGCCGAGATGATGAACCATTGGCTCTGGACGCTCAGCCGCAATCGTAGCGCAATGGGGTGATACCTGCCCAACACGGGAACGCTCACCCCGAAATGCCTGGTTGCCGGTTGACACCCCCATCCCCGTCTGGCAGCATCTGGCCAGAATTCAGACCTCACTAAAAGCTCGCTCCCGAGCTGAAAACAGGCGCAAGTTCGTTTCCCGATTTTACCCAGCGTGACGGGGTGGCGTTGAGATGTCCGGACCGAACTGTCCAGTTCTGTTCACCTCAGCGATGACCGCCGCCCCCGTGGCCGCCGCCCCCGAAGCCGCCTCCATGGAATCCACCCCCGAAGGAATGGCCACCGCCGTGAAATCCGCCGCTGGAACTCCCTGCGCGAGAGCCGCCCCCGTGATAACCTCCACGATACCCACCAAGAGACGCGGAAGAGCCGGCGCCGTGGAATCCTCCGGAGTAAGGGGCTTGGCGATATCCGCCGAAGGAGCTTCCACCTGGCGCCGCCCAGTGCGGTGCTGCATAGACTTGGGCGCGGTAAGCCGGCGTGGTTCGATAACTGCCGAACGCGCCGGCGACCGGTGATGCCGCGCGCGGAGCTACATAGCTGAAATTGTAATCCGTTCGACCAGCCCAACTCGGACGGGTGGAGGAGCTCGAACCTCGCTCGCCGGCGCCACTCCGCCAGTGCGAGCCTGTGTCTGCGGTTGTCAGAGCCGCAGGGCCCCGCGAACCCTCGTGAGCCCATTGGGCCACCGAACCGCTCGGCCGGGCTGGTGTCCCAAAAAAGCTGTCCCGACCGTGCACACCGTGGTGCCAGACTCCGGGATCGCGTCCAGGACCAAAGGCCCCATTGCGGCCCCAATGGTCGCCATGCCCGAAGCGGCCGCCATGATCAAAATCGCCAAACAGGCAGATCGCCCCGAACGGGAAAAAGCCGCACCCACCCCAGAAGCCACAGGGCTGCCACCAAGACCATGGGGCGGGCGCGATCCAGCCTGGGCCCCAGTTGTCACAGAAATCGGGCGCCCAGCCGTAGGATGCATCGGAATAGTCCGGATAGTAAGCGGGCGGGGCGGCAGGGGCCGCGTAGCCCAGGGGTGCGACCAGGTCACCCTCCAGCGGGACTTGAGGCGGCGGTGGGGCCGCAGGAGTTGCCGGGAGCGGAGGAGCCCCCGACGCTTGCGGGGCGGGCGCGTATTGCCCCGGCGCAGCCTGGGCCGGCTGCACCTCCGCATTGGCTTGGGCTTGGTAGGCCTTGCAGGCCGTGTCGTATGCTCCGGTGAAAGCGGCTTGTTTGCCCAGCAGGGCGCGGATTTTGGCCAGGCCCTGCCTGGCATTTTCAGGGAGTGTTGTCTTGTCTGCCTTGAGGTCGTACCAGGCGAGCAGCTCGCCGGCCGTATGCGCGACGAACTTGTTCTCGGGAGCGAACTGGCCCGCCAAATTGACGGCCAAGATAGCATCTGCCATCTGCCCGCGGCGGGCATCCACGTAGGCGACCACGCCCCAGGCCAAGCCGTTGCTGGATTGCAGGGTCGTTAGCATTCGGGCCTGGTGATACGCCAGTTCCGGGAGGCCAAAATCAACCATGCGGGCAACGTAGGCCTCATAAAGTTTGGGGTCGTTGCGGTCAAGGGCGATGCCGTTAGCGTAAGCCGTTACGGCGGCTGAGGGATCGGGAGCTTGTTGGATGGCTTGTACCGGGGCGGTGTCCGCGGGAGCGGGCGTTTGCTCCGCCCACGCTGCCCGCGCTGCCGCCAACACACAACACAAAACCAACCCGGCACTCGCGGCTTTCGGAAACAGCTTTCGTATCGCCGACGCCAATTGGGTGAACATCTGCTGTTTTCCCACAAAGCCGTCGGTGCCCGCGGCGCTGGCTGCGGCACGGCATTCCGGAGTATCGTCGGCGGTGACCATGATAACCGCCGGAGCTGGCGAACGCGCTTTGATCCGGCGGGTGGCTTCAAACCCGTTCATTCCCGGCAAGCGCAAATCCACCAGGACCAGGTCGGGCTCCAGCTCGATTGCCCGGCGCACCGCATGGCGCCCGTCTGTGGCGGTGCCGACAAGTTGCAAGCCCTTCTCCCGTTCGAGCAGCAGGCTAAGGGTCTTGAGCATCATCGGCGAATCGTCCACCACCACTGTGCGAACAGGCGACCTATCGACCGCAGCTTCGTATGCACCGTATCGAGCCTCTGTATTCATAATCACTGCTCCTGTAACCCGACTTGATCGTCCGGTCGGCATCCTTTTAGCTTTGGGTATGCCAAGAGGGAGAGGAATCACAGTGACACTGTTTTTTCAGGGCTTCTGCATCGTTCGAAACAAGGGGGGGCTTCCACGTGTGGCATATCCGGTTCCACCCATGGTCTGTGGTGAACCACTTTCACCCTCTGGATCCATCAACAAACCCTGAAAATCCAGGGCCATCATCACCTCAGCCGGGTTGGCACGGAACTGGCTTGAAATAACATCGTTTTGACGCTCGTGCAACGAAGCCAGTAAACCCGCTTATGAAACAACAGGTGCTCATCATTGACGACGATGCGTCGGTTCGCCAATCGCTAAGCAAAGTGCTCAAAGGGGCTGGGTATGAAGTCACGACCGCCGCTGACGGCGAAGAGGCGGCGACTCGATTCGTTCCCGGACAAATTGATTTGGTGCTTTTGGACCTGAATCTGCCGTCCCAGAGCGGGTGGGACGTCTTTGAACGTCTGACGACGCAGCATCCGACGATGCCGCTGATCATCATCACTGGGATGCCCGACCAATACCCAACCGCCCTGGCTGCGGGCGTGGGGGCCCTGATGGAGAAGCCGATCGATGCGCCGGCCTTGCTCAGAACCATGGAGGAACTGCTCGCGGAACCGGCGGAGGCGCGGCTCCGCCGGATGTGTGGTTACCAGCAAGATACCAGACACTTCCGGCCTCCAGACGCTAGGACGGCCGGGCACTTGCGCGCCGACCCGATAAGGTCTCGCCAGCGACGCGGGGTCCTGCGCTGGAGCGAAGAATGAAACCAACAATCAAGTGAAAGGGAGTTTAGCCATGAAACTCAAGACGGCGTTCCTGTTGCTGGGCGTCATTCCAATGTTGGCATCCTGCGCGTCGCCCCCTGTCGCTTTGGCGCCCGTGGGGCCGGGGCCGCTCGCGGACCGCTCGCCCGGTATCGGAACAGGGCGCTTGCAGGTCTTCTCCAGTCTCGCTGAGCAGAATGACGATCAGAATCAAGGCGGCAGCGGGGCCAGTCCCATCTGGTATCAAGACACCGACTATAACATTTATGATGCGAGCGGAAAGCTGGTTGAGCACGTGGATAATACCGTTGGGCACTACTCGACTTCCCCGCGCCTGGTCTCTCTCCCACCGGGGAAATACACCGTAAGGGCTCGAGATAAAGAGTGGCTGTCGGTCAACGTTCCGGTGGTTATCGAGCGCGGTCGAACGACCAAAGTCCATCTGGATGACAACTGGCAACCTCCCCCAAACACGCCGAAAACCGAAGTCGTGAGCGCCCCCGACGGTAATCCGGTGGGGTGGCGCGCCGGCTTGCCGAGCAAACCATGATATTATCTAGCCGTTGCGACTGCCAAGTATCCGCGTCGCGCGCCCGTATGAACCCAGGTTGAATACCTGACGATAACCCATTCGTTTGAGCATGCCCTTCCCGATGCCGCTGCGAGCGCCGCTTAGACAATGCAGCAGAAGCGGCTGCACCTTGTCGGGGGCGTGCCGGCTAATCTCGTCACGCAAGCGATTGAGGGGAAGGTTTATCGCTTCCGGCAGATGGCCCTGCCGATACTCCGCTTCACTGCGGACATCAATGACCTTCGCGCCTTTCTTCAACCACTCCCGCGCCGATTCGACCGGAACCAGGCTGATTCGTCTCAGGAGAAAAAAGGCGATGATTGCGCCACCGATGACGACGTAAGGGGTCCAATTCACGCTCATCAAATTGCGGGCCAGAACCCCGGGTCGCAAGAGCTATTTACAAAGACGCGATCGTGCGCGTTCACGGCAATCACAAACGGCACGTCCCTTTTGAACTTGCCTCGGTGGGCTTCGCCGCTAACCATCGCGCCCATGGCAAAAGCATTCGCGCTGATAACCGGCATCGGCCTGATAATGCCCGGCTGGGCGCCGGGACAAACCTTCGCGACCCTGCATACGTTCTCCGGCGGCAGCGACGGAGGTCAACCGCTTGGCGGATTGATTTTATCAAGCAACACCCTGTACGGGACGGCTTCAGGGGGCGGGACTGCTGAAAGGGGGACGGTATTCAAGGTCAGCACGGATGGCACGGGTTTTGCGACCTTGCATATTTTCACTGGCGCCAGCGACGGTTCCGCTCCGTTTGCGGGCTTGATTCTCCTGGGCAACACGCTGTATGGGACGGCAAATAGTGGCGGCGGTTCTACCAATGGCACGGTGTTCGCCGTCAACACCAATGGCACCGGTTTCAGGACCTTGCATAGTTTCGCCTCTCCCGCCGGTGGAGCTAATCCGCAGGCCGGTTTGGTTTTATCGGGCAAAACCCTTTATGGGACGACATATCGCGGCGGCATTTCGACCAATGGCACGGTGTTCAAGGTCAACACCAATGGCACGGGTTTCACAAGGCTGTATAGCTTCATCCTTTCCGACGCGTATTTCCCGGTTGCCGCATTGGTGCTATCGAGCAACACCCTGTATGGGACGACGTATGACGGTGGAGGCCAGGAAGGTGGCACGGTCTTCAAGGTCAGCACCGGTGGCACAGGTTTTGCCTACCTGCATACTTTTACAGGTGGCAGCGACGAAGCTGGTCCGGCCGCCGGATTGATTTTAACGGGCAACACCCTATATGGGACCGTGGATGGAGGCCGCGGTTCGAGGGTTGGCAGGTTTGGCACGGTGTTCAAGGTCAACACGGATGGCACGGGTTTTGCCACTTTGCATAGTTTTACGGGTGGCGCTGGCGGAGCCTGGCCGGAAGCCGGCTTGGTTTTGTCGGGCAGCACCATGTATGGGACGACGAGTGGTGGCGGCAATTCTGGGAATGGCACGATGTTCAAAGTAAACACCGATGGCGCGGGTTTTGCGAACTTGTATAGCTTCAACGGAGGCAATGACGGAGCCAATCCGCAGGCCGGTTTGATTTTGTCGGGCAACACCCTCTATGGGACGACACAGAGAGGCGGTAGTGCGGGCGAAGGAACCGTGTTCAGCCTCACCTTGGCCCCCGTCAGCGCGCCGGAACTGACCATCATCCGCTCGGAAGCGAATGTCAGTCTGACGTGGCCGGCCAATGCAACCGGCTTCACTTTGCAATCCACCACGAACCTTGTCTCGCCGGCGCTCTGGACCAACTTTTCTTCGGTGCCCGTCGTGGTCAACGGCCAGAACGCAGTGACCAATCCCATCTCCGGCACGCAGCGGTTTTATCGCCTCAGCCAATAATCAAAACCGGCTCTTGAGCTCAACTCAGCCGGCCCGGATGCACATCAACTTTCACCACCTTGGCATCCGTGGCCGAAACCCAGATCTCCCCAATATCGGTGCTGCCATCGGTGCTGCGGCTGGCTTCGCCCACCCTCTTCGCCCAAAGCCTGATTTTCCACACCGCGTCACCTGGTCCGCCGTGTCCCTCCACCCCGCCCGCCTCCTCGCCCATCCGCTCGAGCTTGAGTTGCGTGGCCGTCACCTTGACGTTCTCCAGCAGCGGTTCTTTGAGCGCCGTATTTATTGCCTCGTCCGAATCAAATTTGAGTTTCTCGGAGTCCAGCGGCAAGTCACCCCCCGTCAGTGGTTCGAGCAAGCGCAGTGGCCGCCGCACCTCCAGCATCTTGCCGGCGCCGAACTTGACTTGAGTGACCTTCAGCGCCGCCGTCGGGTCATGATACAGGACATACCATATATTCGGGTGCAGGCTGCCAAACGACCTCTCGGAACGAATCTGAACAACCTTGTCCCGGCATTGCTCCCCGACGTAACGGTCGCCTTCTCTGACGAGTTGAAACGCGGTCGGATTGTCCGCGCCCCGCGCTGCCAGGGTTGACACAAAAACAACCCCAATGGCCGTCAACAGCTTCCCCGTCAGAGTTGCCCCATTCGTCTTCATAAACCAATTATAGTTTGCCCGGCCCGTCCCGGCAACTGGATTGCAAGGAAAGGAAGGCAATTATGACCGTGGTCCCGGCAGGCTGTCGTTGACATTGGCGGAGGTGCGGTCCCGCGTCCAGAACCAGTCGCGTTGGTCGTTGGGATTGGTGATCGGGGTGCGACCCCGGTTGCCTCCTCGCCTCTGGCCGCGGAACAGCCAGCCATGGCTTTCGCAATGTCCATCGGCGAAGGCGAATCCGCAACCCCCGTTGTGGTAGCTCCCCGGGATATCGATCCAGGAATGACGTTCCATGCCGAAGGCAAATGCGGCGTCGTTGAGGTTGCGGACGTCCTCGTCCACCAGCACCCAGAGCCTGGCCGGCCCCGGGGCGCGGATACCGGACAGTTTGCCGTAAGTCAGCCAGGAGCAGTTCGGTTAATGCGAAAGCGGCTGGGATTCGACGTGCCCGCCGCGGAACCCGCTTCACGAATAGTCGATTTGGCATAAACCGACCCGAACCAGGCCCCATTTTAGGGGTCATCAGGCATAAGTCAACCGAGGGCTCCGCTCAATGCAGGGCCCCGGTTTGGAAGGTCAAGACGGACCGCTGAGTCAGGTATTCGTATTGGGTGTTGGCCAGCGAGATTTGGGCGGAGATCAGATTGAGCTCGGCCTGGTTGAACTCGACAATCGAACTGAGTTGATATTTGTAGCGCGCTTGGGCCAGGTCGTAAGACTGCTGGGCGTTTTTCAAAAGCTCTCCGCTGATCCGGTAACGGTCGAAGGCGTTTTGCGCGTTGAGCCAGGCAATGCGCACGTCGCGAATCACATTGTCCTCGAGATCGCGCAGGCTCGCTGCCTCCGCCTGGGCCTGTAACTCGGCCGCCCGTTGGCGCGCCCGGTAGTAGCCGCCGGCGAAAATCGGCACGCTTACGACCACGCCCGCGGCGGCATAATTGTCGGACAACGCAGCGTCGTGAACGGGAACGAGACCCGCGCCGCCCACGGCGGAAACGGTGGGATACCTCATCTCCTTCTCCGCCCGTGCAAACTTAAGGGCCGCTTCCCGTTGGTTTCTCAGACTGACCAAGTCCGGCCGGCAGCTCAAGGCCTGCTGCACGAAGTCAGCGACGTTGGTGGACACCTCCGGCGGCAGCGGTTGCTCGACCAGGCGGAAGCTCTTGGATTCGCGCAGGCCCATGAGCGTCGAGAGTTGCGCCAGGGCGGCCTGCAAATCATTTTGCGCCTTGCTCAACAGCAGTTTGGCCTCTTCGAGGTTGACCCTGGCAAAGCTCGCATCCATCTCGGATTTCAGTTGGTTGGTGGCAAAAATATTGACCTGGTCCAGAAACACCTGCCGCTGGCTCACCGTCTGCTGGGCCACGCGGGTGACCGCCTGCGCTTGCTGGGCGGAGTAGAAGGCCCCATCGACGGCCAGCAGAATTTGCTGGCGCGTCGCCTGCGCGCTGTTGGCGGCGGCTTCGGCCTGGAGCCTGGCGCTGCCCGTCAAGTTGGCCGTGCGGCCAAAATCGGTAATGAGCTGGCTGAGGACCAGGCCCTGGGCCTCGCGATCAAAGATAGCCGGACTATTCAATGCGCCAATCGCCGCCAGCCGCGTATTGCTCTCGGCATTGCCAACGCCCACCGCGTTGGCGGAGAGGTTGGGGAAAAATGCGGACCGAACCTGGCGGGTAACCTGCCGGGCCGCCAGGGCCTTCAAATCCGCCACACTGATCGCGGGGTGGTTGCGCAACGCCGCTTCGTGGGCTTCCTGGAGAGTGAGCGGCGGCAATCCGCCCGCGCCGGCGAGGCAGCAAGCCGTTAGGGCCCGCCACAAAATGAGTCTTCCGTAGAATGCTTTGGCCATAAGTTGGTCCGCGTATCATGCTGATTGAGTCGAGCCTGGCGTTGGGGCGGGCTCGGCGGCAGAATCGCCGGCCACCCGGCGCCGATAGATCAAGTAATAAGCGCAAGGCACGATGAAGACCGTCAGCACGACGGAAACCGCCAAACCACCGATGATGGCTCTGGCAAGCGGGGCATAGGCTTCGCTGCCGGCGCCAAACTTGGCGGCCATCGGCAGCAGACCAATGAGGGTCGCCAGCGAGGTCATGAGCACCGGACGCAAACGAACCCGGCAGGCCAGTGACACCGCCTGCCGCAACGGGCGACCCTCGGCGCGAAGCCGGTTGGTGAATTCCACGATGAGAATGCTGTTGGAAACCACGATCCCCACCATCATCACTACGCCCATGAGGGACATTATGTTGAGAGTGGTGCCGGTGCCAAAGAGGATGAGCAGCACGCCGGCCAGCCCGGTCGGCACTGCCAGCAGAATCAGGAACGGATCCACAAAGGACTTGAATTGCGCGACCAGGATTAAATAAACCAGCACCGTCGAGAGGATCAGTCCCAGGCCGAAGCTTTGGAAAGAGGCGCGCATCGCCTGGACCGTGCCGCGCACGTTGACCACCACGTTGGGCGGCAATTTGGATTTGGTTTGGCGCACGATCTTTTGCACACCGGCATAAAGCTGGCTCAGGTCTTCTCCAGACGGCGCGACATAGACATCCACCGTGCGCTGGATCTGGTAGTGGTCCACCTCGGTGGGCGAAGGCACGCGGGAAATGTGGACGACCGAATCCAGGCGGGTGGGTCGCTTGAGGTTGGCCGCCCGCAGGGGCATCGAGCCGAGACCGGCGAGATTCTTGACGTACTTTTCCGGATACTGGACGGTCAACAGATAATTGTTGCCGGTTTTGGGATCGATCCAATAGCTCGGGGC
>Ga0187849_1001631_pt1 | contig 23537 bp, 34 predicted proteins | sample June2016WEW_4_10_2_FD_132412 | JGI IMG/M metagenome (GOLD analysis project Ga0187849, IMG submission 132412) | Peatland microbial communities from SPRUCE experiment site at the Marcell Experimental Forest, Minnesota, USA - June2016WEW_4_100 | ecosystem: Environmental > Terrestrial > Soil >...
AACGGAGCAAGTACAGTTGTTACGCACTAACCTCTTTGTACAGAAGGTATGTTGGAAGTATAAAAAGTCCTCCCAAGAGAGCCGATACCACCGATCCTACACCGTACGGGATTGCGGTTAGAATTATCTCAACAAAAGCCACAAACAAACCAAAAATTATTAACCTTCCCAGAATCTTCCAGTAAATTCCCTTTACCAACTCCTTACTTTTTGCCAGCGATTCTTTAATTCCCGAACCTTTTTCGAGATTAATAAACTTTGCGAAGGCAAACCAGACAACAAATAGAAGTCCCGGAACAATCAGGAGAACAAAACCAAACAGGTACATTAGGGTCAGGATTATACTCAAAAGTAAAAATATCCAATAAGATTTCCAAGCGGTCTTAAAAGTTTTTGCAATCGACAGTTCTCCGCCGCCGACAATCTTACCAATCGCCAATATTCCCGAAGCTGTGACAAAAACGCCGACAAGAAGTGAAAGAATCTGCAAGATTGCGGCTCCCGCTGTCAACCATATTGAAGTTGAGTTTTTGATTGAGTCGGGCAAATAACTTTGGCCAATAGATATAACCGAAAAAAATGCCGCAGGCACATAGATTTGGATTAGGAAAAGGACATTTTCCTTTTTGGCAAAAAGGTTAACAGCCTTTTTTATTAATTCGAAAGGTGACGAAAGGTTTTTCATAATAGCAATTAAAAGCTTTGCTTATTTCTTCTGGATTATTATAGTTTGTTCCTTGAAAATGTTCAAAGACGGAAAACTAAACTTCGGTCTTTTGAAACCTGCCCCGCCGGCACGTCCCGCATGCAAAGCAAGGATGGCTGAGGCAATAACCGTTAACAGGAAAATTACGAGAACTATAATTCTTTCCTTGCTGCCCCAAGGTTTAACCGGCTCTTTTCTCTTCCTTCTATTACCCGGTTTTAAATCCCTAAATTTTTTTGTAAGTTTCCTGTCACCTCTTCTATCAACTTCATCAAATCCCTCATCGTCTTCAAAGTCCTGGTTCCTTCCAAAAAGCGCCATATATTTTTACTCAAAAGGAGCTATTTTCTCCTTACTTCCCACACTTTTTCATCAACCATATTTTGAGGTTTTGTACCGGAGAGGGTATCAATTATTGCGGCTACCGCCTGCTCCCCCATTTTGTTTCTTGCTTCCCAAGTTGCGCTGGCAATGTGCGGGGTTGTTATAACATTTGGCGCTTCAATCAGTTCCGGCGCGATATTCGGTTCGTTGTCAAAAACGTCGAGTGCCGCTCCGCCAAGGTGGCCGCTTCTGATTGCATCCACCAAATCTCTCTCATCAACAACAGGGCCGCGGGAAGTATTAATTAGGAACGCGCCGGTTTTCATTTTGGCTAGAGTTTCTTTATTAATCATATGGCGTGTTTCATCCGTAAGGGGTACGTGCAGAGTTACAAAGTCGCTTTCCTTCAAAAGTTCGTCAAGTGAAACAAATTTTACGCCCAGCTCCTGCTCCGCCGCCGGATCCGGCTCGCGTTTATTATAAAGAAGCGTCATCTTATATCCCTGTGCGCGCCTGGCAACCATCGAGCCGATCCTCCCCAACCCGATTATTCCCAACGTCTTTCCGATTACATTAGTACCCAAAAAAATATCCGGTTCCCAACCCTTATAAGCTCCCGCCCGGGCAGCTTCATCCGCCTCAATTATTCTCCTGGCAAGTGCAAGCGTTAATGCCCATGTGTGTTCCGCTACGGATTCATTAACTTCATCAGACGGTGTATTACAAACAATAATTCCCCGCTTCGTGGCGGCATCGGTATCAACATTATCAAACCCAACCGCGTAATTGCTGATTATTTTTAGCTGAGGTCCGGCCGCATCCATTACATCACCGTCAATTTTATCGGTAAGAAGTGATAAAACAGCATCGACTCCTTTAATCCCCGCCAGGAGTTCTTCAGGGGTCAAGGGACGGTTAACATCGGATATTGTTACATCATTTCCTGCTATTTTCAGCTTTTCAAGACTGTCGCCGGGAATTTTTCTGGTTACGTAAATCTTTGCCATATACTTAAAATTGTACAACACTTACTCCACTACTTTTACACCTTTCAAGCCAAACCGGCATTTCCTCAATTTTCAGAAGCCCCTTTTGCGGACCTGTATAACCTATTACCGATGCCGAGTTGACGGTTCCCCACAAAAGCGCTTCCTCCAGAGTTTTGCCGTGAATTATTGCCGAAAGCGATCCCGAGCCAAAGGCATCCCCCGCTCCGGTTCGCTCATATGCATCAACGGGAAGAACCGCAACTTTCATAAACTTGCCGTTAATGCTATCGTAAGCCAAAGCTCCCGCCGCGCCATCCGTAATTACACAAATTTTCGGGCCTAACTTATTAAGTGCAATTAATAGTTCTCGGTCTTTTCCCTCAGACAGGCCGAATGAGGTTAGTTTCTCCGCTTCTTCCCTGTTCACATAAATTATATGAGTTAAATTCATAACATCTTTAATAGATTCATACCCGTCCCGGAGTTGCCAGCTCCCGGGATTAAATGCCATTTTTACCGCCGGATTTTTGGTCAACCATTCAACCATATGATTGTAAAAAGGTTTGAAGCTTTCACCCATGCTGGTCAGATAAACCCAAGGTGTAACGGGAAGTGCCACCGGAAATTCATAACTTCTGGGCGCGTGGTAAACAAAAATAGTTCTTTCCCCTGAATAATTGATTACGGTTGAAGAATTTGACATGGTTCCGGGCTGCTGAATAACATAAGTTAAGTCAACCCCTTCTTTTTTAAGTTTCTCTATTACCAGATTTCCGACATTGTCATCTCCCAAAGTTAAGATTATTGCGGAATTTACTCCCAGTCTTTTAACCCCAACGGCGTTGTTTCCGGCATTTCCTCCCACACTAATTTCCAAATTTTTAACAGGAATTTTATCGCCGTAGGAAAAACAAATCAGACATTCTTTCGTGTCGAGTTTGCACATTGTTTCGCTCTCAATTGGAGTCATAAACGTGTCAATTGTGGCATCCCCTATGGAAAGTAAGTCCGGCTGCATTTAGAGTTCTCCCTTTCTGGCCTGTGAGACCTTTTTGGCTCTGGCGTAAAAAATTTCCTGGGCTTTTGCGACATTTTCATCACGGCCGTCCCAAGCTTCCATTGCTTCATTCTGAAGAGCCCTTTCATAAGAGAATGAGAGCTGCCAGGGAGAATCGCTTTTTAATTTCTCGATTTCATTTAAATTGTTGGTTGCTTCGTCAGGGGTTTGTCCTCCCGAAAGAAAAACTATTCCGGAAACTTCCGCAGGAACCGAGTTTTTTAGTGTCCTTAGCGTCGCACCGGCAACTTCCAGTGGTTCTGCTTTAATTCCGCTGTCTTTTCCGGGCAAAACCATACTTGTTTTTAAAATAAGGTCTGTTATATCAACCCCTTCGGTTTTCAATTTTTCAAACAATATTTTTAAAGTTTTTGCTTCAACTTCCTCACATTTGCTAGTTGTGTGATTCCCGTCAAGTAAAACTTCGGGCTCCACAATCGGCACTATCCCAATTTCCTGGCATAATTTTGCGTATTTAGCCATTCTGTCCATATTCTCCTCCAAAAATTCCTCTGTCGGCTCAATTTCGGAAATTTTAATAACTCCCCTCCACTTCGCTGCCTTAAGTTCCATCTCCGAATATTCCTTAAGGCGTTCCGGAAGGGCTTCCAGACCTGTCGTCAGCTCCTCAACTCCCTTACCAAATGGTTCTTTTCCTTCATCAACTTTAATAATGGGGACAATTCCCTTTTCTTCAAGAAGTTTGGGAATGCGTTTATCTCCCAGCGAATCACGGACGGTATCGTCGTTAAGAATTACGCCGCTGATAAATTCCTCAAACCCGGGGGTGGAAAACAAGATTCCCCTAAACTTCAACGCATTTTCAGGGGTAGGATCAACGCCAATTGCCTCAAGCCTGTCACCCATGCTTTTTATCCTGGCGTCAGCGGCTAAAATTCCTTTTCCGGGAGCGAGCAGTTTAGCAATTGTTTCGTGCATGGCAGTTTTGTCTCTATTAGTTTACAATATTTTGTATGGAGCCCCAACAGCCAACACCCAGTTCCACCCCACCCGCTTCTCCTGAACTCGCGAAAGAAGCAAAAAACAGTTCACACTGGCTGCCTATCGCGAGTGTTGCCGTTTTTATTCTTCTTGCTCTATCCGCAATTGCATTCCTTTATTACCAAAACCAACAACTCAAAGGGCTTTTGGCCAGTTATCAACCAACTTCGACTGCAACCCCAGCAGCCACTCCAAATCCAAATATTCCGATTGTTTCAACACCCTCCGCAAATATGAAAGTGGTTAGTCCCCTGAAAGTAACCGGAACCGTTCCGACAGGCTGGATGTTTGAAGGGGTTTTTCCGATAAAACTGGTTGATGCAAATCAAAACTTAATTGTCCAGGGGCAGGCTAAAGAAAGCGTCGCCGGAAGCTGGCAAAGCGGAAATCCTGTAAATTTTACCGCGACTTTAACTTTTAAGGCCGCCACAGGGAGCGGAAATTTGGTTTTATCAAATGACAATCCGAGCGGTGACCCCGCAAAAGCCCAAACATTTGAAGTTCCCATCGTCTTCTAATGAAACAAAAAGGATTAAGTATTTTGTCGGTAATAATAACCATATTATTATTAACCTCCCTATCCATCTTCGGCTACTGGGCTTATTTGAAATTTTTCAGCAACACCAAACTAAATCTGTCATTCCTGCCAAAATCAAGCGCCTCACCAACGCCGGCTCCATCTCCTTCCCGAAGCCCGACGGCCTGGCAACAGTATTCCGATTCAACTTTTTCCTTCCAATTTCCGCCAAATGCGGCGGTTGAACAAACCAGCAGTAATCTTCCCCAAATAAACTTCTGGGGACCCAAACAGCCTACCCTAACCGCCGGCGGTTCCACACTCATCGACGGCTATGTAATAACAATAAATAACCTGGGTTCTGCAGCGACCACAAACATCGATAATCAGACACAAACCAACCGTGAGAGTTATCAACCGCACTGTCAAACCCCAGCCACTCCAAATGTAACCGCCATATCCTCAACCTCAATCGGCGGAGAAACAACAAGTACATATTCCATAATCTGCCCCACCGAAAATACTGATGAATATTTTGTTTCGGACGGCAAGAATGTTTATGAAATACGCAACTACTACACCGGTGACGCCCAAAGTTTGATAGAATATAAACAGGTCACAAATCAAATCCTCTCCACTCTTAAATTTACACAATAAATGGAAAACCAAAACACCCAAACACCGGCTCCGGTGCCATCAACAAATCCGGCCCCGCCTCCCACGCTTGTCAAGAATAATAATTTGCTGATTATTTTGTTTTCATTCCTTGTACTCATTCTTTTGGCTTCAACCGCAGTTCTCGCCTACCAAAATATGATGCTTCAAAAACAAATTACTTCTTTGAAAGTTTCCCCCACCCCATCGGCAACGCTTGATGTAACCGCAAAATGGAAAACATATACAGATCCGGATTTTTCTTTTAAATATCCTTCAGAAATGAATATCTCAACTAGTTCCGCAGCAAATGTTTTTTATCTCGATACACCAGATTTTAAACCCGCAGGCCAGGCTGGTTATGAAATTCAAATAACTAAGATGGCAAGTAATATTCAAACAATAGATCAATTTATGCAGATTGCACCAAACACACCTGAACAGACTTTTCTTGATAAACAAAGTGCAACGACAATTAACGGAAATCAGGCGGTGGTCAGAACATACCAAGGCGCTTGGAGTATTTATAAAAAATATTATGTTTACTCTCCTAAAGTAGCCGTTATTTTTGAAGGAACAGGCCAGGACCATTCAACTCTTGACCAGATCATCTCCACTTTCCAGTTTACTGTACAAGGAACCAGCGCTTCATCAACATACAAATATGGAACATTTTCTTTCTCCTATCCAAATTCCTGGACACTTACGGAAAACACAACCAATCCCCAATTCTTCAGTCAAAACAACCTAAGTGGATTTGATCACATGGTCCTCCTCCAAAATGGCGATTTTTACTTATTAATCGGAATTGACACGCATAATACCGGCGCACAGGTAGGAGGAATTTTTACACCGGACGCCGATTATCAAAATTATTTGGCTAGCCGCGACCAAATAAAAATCGGCAGTGAAACTTTTCTTTTATCGAAAGATCATACATCTTTAACCGATTGGAACGGTCCGGGAAGGGAGGCGGGAATTTATGGACTAGCGTCATTGGCCAAGTACGTTCCAAATAAAGTAACAAATCAGCAGGGTCAGACTTTTAACGGTTCCGACGACTATTTTCAAGAAAACGGAAACTCTTATATGTTTATTAAACTTTCAAAAACCGGTACGGGGGCTATTCCAACCCCAACTTCAACCCAAAACGATATAATCAGCATCTTAGAATCAATTAAATGGTAAGACAAAAAGGCAATGTCCTCGTATCAGGGTCCGCTAGCGGTTCCGAAGTTTGGCTTCAATAAATCAAGATTTTTGATAATTTTCAAAAGTTGATGCTGCAGTTGGATTCATTCCACCAAGTAGCTCTAAAACCTTTGATTTGATATCGGCAGCTTTTACAATTCCGTTTGTTGCGGCGGTTGCCGCCCAGGCTTCTACCTGCCCGGTAATATTTTCCGCCTGATCTTCGCTTGCTCCTGAATTAAGAATTCCGTTTTTGACTTTTGAACGGTCAAAATCTTCCGTTGTTCCGTCCTTTTTTTCTACTTTAATTCCTCCCATTATTTTTCACCCCCTCGAACTAAATATTTTTCCTCCCGATAACTTTTTTAACTGCGATAATTATATCTTTTACCTTCATATGATATTTTGTCAGAAGTTCGTCGGGTTGTCCCGATTCGCCAAAGTGATCAGGCATCCCGACAAATTCCTGCGGAGTCGGTAAATTTCTGGAAAGAAGTTCCGCCACCGCTCCTCCAAGCCCCCCTGTTATTTGAGCCTCCTCGACTGTCACCACGGCACCAGTTTTTTTGGCCGAAGCTATAATTGTTCTTTCGTCAATTGGTTTGATCGTGGCGGAATTTATAACTTCAACCTCAATTTCACTTTTTTCCAGCTCTTTCGCGGCCAAAAGGGCTTCATATAAAAGTGGACCTGCGGCAATAACTGACACCAGCGGACTTTTGCTTTCCCAAAAAACTTCTGCCTTCCCGATTTCAAACGGAGTTTCGTCGGTTGTAAAAACAGGGGTGTTTTCTCTGGCAAATCTCAAATAAGTCGGCTTTCCGTTTCCGGCAGCGGCAACCGTCGCCTTCTTGGCCTCAAGTGCGTCACAAGGATAAATCACAATCATATTCGGCATTGCCCGCATCAGGGCAATATCCTCAAGCATTTGGTGAGTTGCCCCGTCCGGGCCAACCGAAACTCCGGCGTGAGCCCCGGCGATTTTTACCGGAACATCGTTTAGTGCAATCGTTGTTCTAATCTGTTCCCAATTCCGGCCGGGAGAAAAGGCGGCGTAGGAGCTGATAAACGGAATTTTTCCGTAGTTTGCCATTCCGGCGGCAATTGTCGCCATTCCCTGCTCCGCAACCCCAACCTCAACAAATCTTTCGGGAAACTTCTCCTTAAAAAGATTTGAACGGGTTGATTCCGTCAAATCCGCACAAAGTACCACAACTTTTTCATCCGTCTCCCCTGCCTCAACCAGCCCTTCACCATAACCTTGCCGCGTTGGCTGTTGGTCAACGTCCTTGTCAAATAACTTTAAATTTAATTTAAGTTTCGAATTAATCATAGAGGTATCTTTAAAAAGGTATTTCTAAAACAGCAGACATCTTCATATTGTTGGAAAATAATAAAACCACTGCATTCCCGCTTAAATCTTTGCCTCTAAGTTTGCTTGCTTGTTCTAAAATCGTCCGGGGATCGAAGAGTGTGGGTTGTTTCTTTTGCACTCCTTTTGCAACATACTCAACTTTGTCTAGAACATCTTCATCCGACCCGTCAAGAAGAAGGCTATTTGCTTCGTCTATTTTGTCATAAAGTTGTTTCAAGGATTCACCGACATCTTTTGTCGGATTATTTAATACAGAATGATAAATATTAAGGGCGTTCATAACATCCAACAAATCGGTTTTACCTTGCTCTTGCCAACGATTCGCACCGTGCTCAATTCTTGATATTTCTTTGTCAAGCTGAGTTCCTTTATATTTTTCTCCAATTTCACTCATGTTCGCTTTTGATTCTCCCTCCTAAGGTTCTTAGCTCCGCAAGGGCAACTTTTGCTTCTTCCTTGTTCGGTGGCTTGCCGTGCCATTCAAACTTGTTTTCCATAAACTTGACTCCCTTACCCGGGATTGTGTGGGCAATAATTACTGTCGGATTATCGTGAATCGCTTTCGCCTGGCCAACGGCATCGACAATCTCAGTAAAGTTATGGCCATCTACTTCTATTACTGACCAATTGAAGGATTTGTATTTCTCAACGAGAGGCTCAAGCGGCATCACATCTTCAGTAAATCCGTCAATTTGAATGTTGTTTCTGTCAACAATTACAGTCAAATTCGATAAATTGTTTTTGCCTGCAAACATTACGGCTTCCCAATGATTTCCCTCTTCGTGTTCCCCATCCGAGCAAATACAGTAAACTCTGAACTTTCTGCTGTCCATCCTGGCCGCATAAGCGTAGCCCGTGGCTTGCGCAAGACCCGAACCAAGTGGCCCCGATGTTGTTTCAACTCCGGGCAGACGCTTCCTTTCGGGATGCCCCTGAAGCCTAGTTCCAAGTTTCCTCAGTGTCAAAAGTTCTTCTTTCGGAAAAAATCCGGCCTCGGCCATCGCGGCGTAACGGACCGGACAAATGTGGCCATTGGAAAGAATCAGTCTGTCGCGTTCGGGTTGCTCCGGAAGCTTGGGGTCATAGTCCATTATTTCAAAGTAAAGTGCCGTAAAAACGTCTGCCATTCCAAGAGGCCCGGCCGAATGTCCACTCCCCGCCGCAACAAGTTCATTAATAATATCTTCGCGAATTGTGTTGGCAATAATTTCAAGTTCTTTAACCGTGTGTTTCATCATTTCGTAAATGCCTTATCGTATTTATCACCGTCATCATCTCCCGCATGATCCCGCTGGGCAATTTTGCCCTCAAACTTCTTTATAGTCGAGATGACTTCCTCTTTATTCCTGCAGATTTCAAAAACGCTGTATTCCTTGGAATCTATATTCATGTTTTTTCTGATTACATCGATTATTTCCGTCCAAAAATCTCCGTAAAGGATAAAGGGTTTGTGGTGTCCGTAATAAAGCTTGGCAAGTACCCACGCCGTTCCGAATTCGCTCATTGTTCCGCTTCCGCCTTTGAAAATGATAAACATATCTCCATATTCCATCAGCTTGAACATCCGCTCGATATAGTTTGTGGTTACAACTTCAGTATCCGTAACATTGCCTACATATTTACCTTCATAACCGGGGGCATTAACCGGATCAAAAACCACACTAATGGTTTTTCCCCCTCCCTTTACGGCCCCGCTTGTCGCCGCCTCCATTACCCCAGGACCTCCGCCGTCGACAATAACGTAGCCCTCTTTAGCCAATGCTTCAGCTACATCAAACGCAGCTTTATATGTTTCGTCAGCTTCAGAAATATCGGCATCACCAAAAAAAGCAATGTTTTTAATATATTTTTTCTCCGAATATTTATTATCTTCCATATTATTTTTCTTTGTGGGCGGCACTAATTAACATTTTAACATTAGCGGCGATATCACCCGCAAACAATCTTTTTCCAATTACAACTTCGTCGGCTCCGGCAAAGTGCGTCTCATTAATTACATCATCGGTCTCACCGCCGTCCACACAAATTTTGAATGGGGTTGAGTCGCGGACGCGAATCTCATCAAGTTCTTTAATTTTTTCGAGTGCACTCCTATCGAATTTCTGTCCACCCCAACCGGCTTTTACTGCCATAACCAAAACGACATCAACATTGGTTAAGATAACCGGGTCAAGTTTTGCAACCGATGTACCCAAATCAATCGCTAAACCAACATAAAGTCCCGCTTCCTGGACTTTGCCGACAAATTCTTTCTGATTTTGCATCATCTCAATCTGCCCTATTATTCTGTCCGCCCCTGCGTTTGCACATTTTTCAACCCAATTTACCGGTTCTTTGACCATCAAGTGAAAGTCGAGGCCCAAATCCGTGTCAAGTTGCCCCAAAAGCGACGGGTCCACGGTTTTATTATCAACAAAAACTCCGTCAATAACATCAATTTGGATTTTGGAAATTGCGGCATCCCCTACGTCCACCGCTTCTTCAATCCGCTTCAAACGGGATTCAAAATCTCCTAAATTGTTGGTTAGAATCGACGGAATAATATCCAGCATTATTTACTATATTTTTCCAAAAACTTTCCCAGTGCTTCCCTTTGATCAAATTCAAGATGAACTTCATTCCGATGGTGCAAAATCATCGCAACCGCTTCATCAACGCTCTTTCCCTGATATCTGATGAAGTAAGCGGCAACCATCGTCGGACTTCTTCCGTGCCCGTTTTTGCAATGAATATAAATTTTCTTCCCGTGCATTACCGCTTCATTTATAATTGCAGTTCCTATATCAAGCTGTTCGGGGGTCGGTGCGTGTTTATCGGCAACAGGAACCCAAGCATAAATATCGATCCCGTCAGGCGGAATTTCTTTTTTCTCAACCGAAAGATTTAGTTCCACCAAAATCCCAAGTTTTTCAAACTCCGGCCCGTGAATAGGACAGCTCAGTCCCTTACACAAATCGCTACCGATAAAAACATTTTTGGTTATCTGACTGTAGTCAAATATATGATCGTCTTTCATTGTTTGAAAGATAAACTAATGGGGTCGGTTGGGGCTCTTCCTCCGTCCAAAGTTCTTCCTACACGAATCACCTGCTCGATTAAACGATTGGCATAACCCCACTCATTGTCATACCATGCAAAAACTTTAATCAAATTCCCCGCAACGACTTGCGTTAAACTCAGGTCAACTATTGCAGATTCACTTCTTCCGATAATATCGCTTGAGACCAAAGGCTCCTCGGTTACGGCAACTATGCCCTTATATAAGGGATTTTCTATGGCCTCCTTAAAAACGTTATTCACTTCTTCAACAGTCACATTTTTCTTAAGAAGCATTGTAAAATCGGTTATCGAACCGGTGGTCGTAGGAACTCTTAAACTCATTCCGTCAAACAGTCCCTTAAGTTCCGGTATGGTTTCGGTAGTAGAAATTGCAGCACCGGTTGATGTTGGGATAATGTTTTGGGCAGCAGCCCTTGCTCTTCTCAAATCTTTGTGGGATGCATCCTGTAAATTTTGGTCATCGGTGTAACTGTGAACCGTAGTCATTAAAGCTTTTTCAATTCCGAATTTCGAGTGAAGAATTGAAGCAACCGGCGCAACACAGTTTGTCGTGCAGGAAGAATTGGAAAGTATCTGGGGTAAATTGTCTGTTTCGTTAACACTGATAATATAAGTCGCCACATTTCCGCCTTTAACCGGCGCCGAAATTACAACTTTTTTGGCACCTCCTATCGCATGTTTTTTTGCATCCTCCTCCTTGGTAAAAACTCCCGTTGATTCGATTACCACATCAACCCCATATTTTCCCCAGGGAATTTTGGCAGGATCCCTTTGCGCAAGAACCGGAACCTTAACGTTCTTCTCGGAAATCATCAGCTCCCCTATCAGGGGGTCCTCATCCGTCACTTCCTTCGGATCCTTAATTTCCCGAGCTTGAACTTTATATTGAAACTCACGATACATCGTGTCGTAGTTGGTCAGGTGCGCCCAGCCGGCAGTCGGCATGCTTCCCGAGGTGTTTATTGCGGCAAATTCTATTTCGTCCGGATGCTTAAGAACGCCGATTCTGAAGGCAATCCTTCCAATCCTTCCAAATCCATTAATTCCGACTTTCGTCATAGGCAGTAGATATCAGTATATAATCTAAGGCAATTAAGGTTAAGATGGAAAAAATTCTCATAGCTTCCACCGAATGGGGTCACGGTAGTATTGCCAAAAGCATCGGAGAAACCGTTAATAAGCATTACGACATAGAAATTCATTCAATTAAGATTGAAAAATTTTCCAAAGTTTCCTATGAATTTATATACAAATTCATCCCCGGTTTCTTTAGGGTGGTTTTTGCTCTAACTGAAATAGATATTATCAACCAACTCTTCAACCATCACGTAGAAAAGAGCTATAAAATGGCGCTCGAATCCGAGATAAAAAAGGTAAAACCAAAAATCGTAATAAATACTTACTTTGCTTTTAATTCCTCCCTGGAAGCTTTGAAAGATAAATACGGATTTAGGTTTATAAATTTTCTGGCCAACCCCTGGACTTTTAATAAGATTGAGGTGTCCCGTCACGCGGAAAATCTCGTCTTTGATGAATATTCTTTAAAGAAAATCAAGACTCTTAATCCAAATGCTCCCGCCGCTCCGGTTGGGTGGTTTACGGAAAGAAAATTTTACGATATCGAAGAGGAAACCAGGAAAAACATCAGAAAAAGGCTTGGGATTGATCAAAATAAATTCACTTTGTGCATAACAAGCGGAAGCGAAGGAACCTACAATGTTTTAAAAATTATCAATACGTTTTTAAATCCCAAATACAATATTCAAGTACTGATTATGTGCGGAAATAATACCCAACTTGTAAAAACCGTCCGCACTTTAAAAAAGGTATCAAAGGTAGTACAAGGACCTGAAATCACCGCAATTCCCTATACCCGGAATATCCACAAATTTATAAGAGCCTCGGATATCGTTGTGGGCAAAGCCGGACCAAACACAATTTTCGAATCAGTGGCAACTCTTACCCCCTTTTTCGCCATTTCTCACGTTTCGGGGCAGGAGGACGGAAACCTGGGTATTATAAAAAAATATAAGATTGGCTATGTCGAGGAAAAACCTGCTCTTGCAACACGCAAACTTAAAGAAATTATTGAAAATCCCAAAGTCTTGAATAAATTTCAAAAAAACCTGAAGGCTCTATCGAATTATTGCCGGGAATCGGATAAAAAACTTCTTAAGGTTCTAAAGCCTTAATTCCGGGGAGAGTCTTTTTTGCCAAAAATTCAAGCATGGCCCCGCCTCCAACCGAAACCCAATCAAACTCTTCATCAAGACCAAATAGTCCCAAAGCCGCCTCCGTGTCTCCTCCGCCGGCAATCTTAAAAGCCCCTGACTGCGCAACGGCTTTAAAAACCCTCTCGGTTCCCTGCCTGTGGCCTTCATCTTCATATTTTCCTAGTGGTCCGGAGACAACTACCGTTCCCGCATTTTCAATTTCCTTCTCAAATCTTTCAATTGTGTGTATGGTTATATCCTCCTTATCCATTATCAGGTTTCCAACAATTACTTTTTCGCCTTCTCCCCGGCTTCTGACACTCACTAGCTTTTCATCCCCCATATAATCAGGAAGTCTGCCGCCGACCAAAACTTTATCGGCAAATTTTTCAAACTCTTTGACATACGGCAGTTTATCTTCCTTAACACCGCTTATCACAAAGACAAGCGGCCTAATGGGTTCAAAAATCTTACTCAAATTTTCAACTTCTGCCATAAAATGATATCCCGCCGCATGAGGTAAGTACTTTGGCACCCCAACGATTGAAGCGTGCTCGCGGTGAGACGAAGCAAAAGCTTCATTTATGTAAACATCTCCCCATGAAGCAATCTCTTTTGCAAACTCTTCACTATTTGCTTCCTCCCCGGGATTAAAACGTAAATTTTCTTTAACCTCGGCATTGTAATAGGAAAAAATGGGTTCAAATTGTTTTAGACTCAAACTTTCATCAGCTTTTCCATTTGGTCTGCCTTTATGCCCGATTATTATAATTTTTGCCTTTTGGGAATATAAATAATCGAGAGTTTCTTTCGCAGCGTTAATCCTTAAATCGTTTTCGTCGGGTTTAGTATCAAGATCCAATCTTAGAAGAACTCTTTTTCCGGCAACATTAAGACTTTCGGGTTTGGGCAGATTCATTTTTAATTATTAGCTTCAATTTCTTTAATTTCCTGAAGTCTTCTTTCAAACCTTGCTTTGCCCGCAAATTTTGTTTCCAGAAAAGCAATTAACATTGCCTTTACATCTCTTTCGTCGGTAAAATCGGCTGCAATCACCAAAACATTCATATCATCGTCGTTTCTTCCCGCTTCAATCTGAGCAACACTTTTCCCTATTGAGGCACGGATTCCGTCAAACTTATTCGCAACAATATCAACTCCAACTCCGCTTCCGCAAAGAAGCACCCCGCGGGAACCCTCATTTTTTGCCACCAGCGATGCGACCTCCTCTGCATATTTAGGATAATCATCTTTAGGATCGAGGTATTGAGCTCCCAAATCCTGATATGCATATTCCATATCAAAAAGCCACTTGGCAATTTTTTCTTTCATTTCAAATCCCCTGTGATCAGCACCTAAATAAATCTTCATGAGTATTTGATTTCGCTTTCAGCATAAATTTTCATTTTATTAACTATTTAAATCCTTCGGTTAAATCCAAAAGCGCCTTTTTCGGATCAGTCGCTTTCACCACTGCGGTTGCAACCGCAACTCCAACCGCTCCCAGTTCCAAACTCTTTTTAACGTCTTCCATTGAACTTACGCCCGCACCGACAATTAGCGGTTCACCTTTGGATTGAGCTATTTCAACCGCCTGAGAAATGATTTCCGGTTGAGCCCTCGCCACCGAAGTTGTAGTTGAACCAATAAGTTCCGGTGGCTCATAGGCAACATAAGTCGGGGCAAGCTCGGTAATTTTTTTAAGTTCATCCAGAGTTCCCGCAAAAATTAAAGTTTTAAGATTTGCCGACATTGCCTTTTCGTTGGCGGTATAAAGTGCGTCAAAATTATTAAACTTATGTTCCGAATGGTTCAGAAAAACTCCTGAAACTCCGATTTTTGCGGCCTCTTCCGGTAAAGTCCAGCCCGTATAGGCTCCGTAAGTCAACGGATCAACGTGTTGTATCCAAACTTCCAAAGTTGTCGAAGCAATTACAGCCTCTGCATCAATTGTCTGGACAACAGGAATCACTTTTACCTGACTTTCGTGTGCCACCTCCTCCAAAATTTTAGTTAGCGCGATTGCCTTAGCACCCGATCCTTCTTCGTATGTTTTGTAATTAACAAATATCATGCCGCAACCCCTAAAACTTTATCGATTTTGCCTTTGTCGAAGCCCAAAACAGTTTCTTTCGTTCCGTTATCCAAAGAAATAATAGTAAAGGGAACTCCTAAAAATCCGCCTGATGAGGCTATCATCTCAGTTTTCGCCGCCTCATCCATATCTACCAGTTTTTCCATATAAGCAAATTTTTTCTCGGTCAAATAATCCTTAAGCATCTTGCAGTAAGGACACGTTGTTGTCGAATAAATAATTATTTGCATCAAACTCACCTCCTAACTTTTTATATTACCTTATGAAGATGTAGTAAGTCTAGAAAGAGCCTTCGAGGATGTGCTTTCCGCTAAGCGTCACAACAATTTGATTGTAGCCGGGATATTTAACCGAACTGTAATCTAAAATCCAACCGCCTTTTGCATTCTTCAGGGTTCCGATTAAAACCAGTTTCTGACCGTTACCAAGCCAAGCCTGATAATATTGTCCTACCGGAGGAGTCGGTAAATCGGCCACAATTTCACTTCTTGTGGCTATACCCATTCCGTTTCCACCCGAAATATCGTTAAGATCGGCCTGTTCCTCACCAACCGGAATGGTCAAACCGGTGAATTTGCTCTGAATTTTTTGCTGGATAGTTGGAGTGGGCGTTGGGGTTGGTTTTAGAACATTTGTTATTTTAACTTTCCTAAAGGCGAGAACTCCCGCAACAATAACAACAAGAACCAAAAATCCAACTAATATATCGCGGCCTTTCATCTTGAGGGCAAAATACCACTTAATATACCGATTGTCAAATAATGAAGCGTACAATTTAACGCAAATTTACCGCACTATTTCCGCTGGGCTCAACTCATCTTCAAATAAATTCCAAAAAGCGCTAATACTGCAGCCACCAGTAGCCATGTTGACGAAGCAAGCCAGATATCTCTGCCAATCCACCCGACAATTGAAAAAAGAACAGCAATAGCTGCTCCCCACATTAAAATTTTTGCAGTCATTTCTTTCTTTCTTTTGTCAAATTTCATCTTACTCACCCCCTTTACTTAATACTACCACTTGACCGAAAGTCGCGCCGAAAGTAAATTAATAGCAATTGGTGAATTACGGTGAAATTCCGTAGAAGTGCCGCTACTGTTAAATCCAGAGCCCAATAGTTAATCCCGAGCAGGAAATGTCATACGCCGAAGCCCCCGAAAAAACAGTTTTAAGATTCTCCGAATCGTGGAATGAACAAGCCGCATCACACCGGTTAATCGCCAATTTCATTTCGCTAAATAAGGAAACAAACAGGGAGCCCGATACTTACTGTTTTTCTGTGGAAAACGGTATTTTGATTGACCCGGAAACCGGTAGGCAAATTTTGGATTCCATAGTTCCCGGTATTGAAAAAGATGTGGCAATGCAGCTGCAGTCCTGGGCAGCAGAAAACGATGAAGGCTTAGCCTTCTGGATCAGTCCCCCAAGTCCAAATATCTACCCCTGCGCCAAAACCATATTGCATAGAATTGCCTACACCCTTGAAGGGAAAAGGGTCATTCTAAATAGCGCAATCCTCTTTGACGCCGAACTCGAAAACCCTGAAATTCTAAGACAAACACTTTTTACCCAACCCGACACTGAGGAAAATATTGCAAAAATACTTTCGTGGATTGCCGAAAAATCGGATAAGTCTACTACAATTATCAAAAATGAAGCCGAGGTAAGGCAAAGGGCGTCGTACTTCGCGGAAATGGTCCAAAGGGGAATTTCCCGGGAAATTGTCATAGAAGAAATGAAAAGAAGCGGCTTTTTGGGTCAAAATCCGATCAGTTGTCCCGGGGTTAGCGCTACCTTTTCCGACTTAACCGTTTCCCGCTCCTCAATCACCGTCTTCGGCGAAGGTGAATGGCATCAAGGAACTTGCAGGATTTGCGGCAGTTCGACTTGGGTTGGGCCGTGCAGTATCTGCAAACCCTGCGAATCAAAATTGTAAACCAAATCAATATCTCTCCCCTCTGGGCTTCGGGACAAAAGCGTGGATGGCTTCCATTTCCTTTGGCTTTTGCTTGTAAGTAAAAAGAATTTTGTCTATATAATTGCCTAGATCTTTGTAGTAATAAACGTCCTTGAGTTCGATATCATCGGCCGCAACGGCTCCCAGTGTATGCTCGTCGGGTCGTGCGGGGGTTCTGGCATGAACCACAACATTTCCGATTGCGAGCTGTTTGAAAAGAGCGTTGGGAGGATAAGTTTTTACCTTAACGACCTCATCCCAAGTTAGAGAGCGCGGGTTTGTGGCAAAAAGAGTGGTTGGTTCAAAACGCATTAGCCTCCTGTCCGTAACATAAGCCACATCCCTTTTTTGATAATCCGTTACAACCTTGGTCCCGATAACGGCTATAAGGAACGCCAATATCACCCCTCCGATTAGAAACAGGTCCAAAAGAACCAGTTGTGTTCCGAGGATTGCCAGAACGAGAAAAACGGCAAATGCAATCAAGTAAATTTTGAGAAGTTTAAAAAACAGAGACAGCGGGTGCGGCTTGACAACATAAAGTATTCTTTCGCCTTCCTGCTTCCCGAAAAAATCCGTATCGGAATTACGCATTGCCATCGTAACTTGATTTTACATCAAATTTTTCCTCACTGTTTCTTCAGCCGGATTAAAGAAACTGTTAATATTATAGTTGAATGAAGAAAGATAGAATTTTAAAAATCTTAGTTTCCGTAATCATACTGTTTTTTCTTGCGGTGGTTCTTTTTCTAAAGTTTGACACTGCCGATGCGGCTCTATTCACCGATAACTACCTGCGTCCCCTTCTGGGAAATACATTCGTCGGGTTTTTAGAGAAGGCATATTTCAACACAACCGATAAAATACAGCAAATTACGTACCGGGGCATTGGGGTTCCTCCGCAATTTTTAAACCCGGGTATCCAAAGCTCACTAGCTCCAATACCAATTACGACGGGTTTACCGAAAGTTGCGGGCGAGGGCGTGTGGCGCGACCGCCCGCTAAAGCTTTTTCCGGGTAAAGAAGTTGTTGCTTATACATTTGTCCGGCCGGATCCGGCGCGGCCGTTTGCCTACGTGACGCTTGTCACGATGGATATGACCCAAATGAACCTCGCGGTAGTTGCGGGAACAAAAGAGCCGGGCGGAAAGCTCGGCAATTTCGGCCCCGGCATAATTCCACCGGATGTCGTGCATAGCGGAAACCTTGTCGCGGCTTTTGACGGAGGATTTCAATACCAGGACGGAATGTATGGAATGATGGTCGGCGGTAAGACTTATGTACCCTTAGAAAATAATGTCGGGACGCTTGTGGGGTATACAGACGGCTCCCTCAAAATTATTAACTACACCGGGCAGGATTTGGGAAATAATGTGGCTTTTATAAGGCAGAATTGCCCAATTTTGGTAGAAAACGGCCAGGTTTTTGCCCTAAACGAACTTAACAAAAAACTTTGGGGTAGAACTTTTAATGCCGATATTTATACCTGGAGAAGCGGAATCGGTTTAACAGCCCAGGGAAATTTAATTTATGCGGTCGGCAATAACCTCTCCCCCGAAAGTCTTGCCACCGCTCTTAAAATGGCCAGGGCGGTTAACGCAATTCAGCTGGATATCAATCCTTTTTGGGTAAGATTTAACTTTTTTGAACCTAACGGAAGAGGAGGCTATACAACTTCGACCTTAACTAAAGACCTCAAAGATGGCTCCAAAGCATATTTGACCAGCTATTCAAAGGATTTCTTTTTCCTCTACAAGAAGTAATTACTGAACTATACCGCTGCCGTCCACCAAAATTCCGAGATCATCGTGAGTATTTTCATCCATTCCGGGTTTATCATCGCTAGGATTCAAATCAACAAAATATAGTTTATAGCCTGGCTTGACAACAAAAGAGTGCATAGTATCCCCCTCGGTTGCCTCCGAGCCGACCGGAATAAGGTCCGCCTGCACCGATCCGTCGGAAAGATTGGTGGTTTTAAGATTCCAACCAGTCAAAATAGCTTTCGCGCTTTCCGAAATTGGTCCGGGGTAAATTTGAACGGCCTGGGTATATAAACTCGTGTCCGAAAACTTTTGTCCCTTCATACTCGGAGGCCCGCTGGGCGGAGGTCCCTGGAAACCGGCTTGATCGGAAGTTTTCGCGGACAGAACAACAGGTTTAACGGAGCCTCTTCCGTACAAATAGGCTCCCCCCGCAACAACCAAAAGAATAATTACAAAAACAATATAAATTACCATGTTTGAGGATTTTGAGGTTACAACTTTCTTTTCTTCTTTAACTTCTTCCATGAATTTAAAATTAAAACAAGATAATCTGAGGAGAAGCTTAAAAAGTTAATCGATTCTGAAAAACTTTCCGATAATAAAACCGATTATGGCCGCACCCATTCCGATAAGGAGCATCTGCGATCCGCTTTTCCACCATGAGCCAACATATGTTTTTGCTTTATAAGCACCAACCCCGAAAAGAACCAGTGCACTTAAAACCAAACTGACTGGAAGCGCCTGGTGAGGCTGCAGAATAAAATAAGGTAAAACAGGAATTAAAGAGCCTAGGACGGTTGAAAAACCAACCAAAAATGATGAACTCATAATTTTGTCCGTTTTAACTTCCTGTACCTTCAATTCCTCCTCCATCATTATATTTGCCCAGTTTTCTTTATTTTTGGTAATTGTATTAACCACCATCTCCAACTCCCTGCCTGAAAACCCTTTTGCGGAATAAATTGCCCTTATCTCCCCTCTTTCTTCGTCCGGCTCGTTATCAATTTCCCAAAGTTCGGTCTTTTTTTCCTTTTCATAATGGTCGCGGTCGGCAAGAGTTGAAGTATAATTGACCGCTCCCATCGAAACCGCCTCGGCAAAAGCTGCGGCAAGCGAGGCGGCAACAATAACAGGATGTGTGCCGTTTGCAGCCGTAATACCCAAAATTATTCCGAGAACATTAACAAGTCCGTCTTGTCCCCCAAGAATAAGATCCCGCATCCAAGAATTTTCCCGATGAAGAGTTCTTTCCACAATTTATTGTAACACTTGACAATTCGTGTTACCTTTTTGTAACATTATTTTCATGAAAAAGGCTTGGATTTTGATATTAATTATTGTTGTCATACTGGTTCTTGGATACATTGGAAGGAATAAAATTAAAGCTTTATTTGCAGGTTATTCCACTCCTTCATCTCAAAGTTTGTACTCGGCCCCCGCAGCCACAGCGGTAGGAACCGCAAGCGGAAGTATTATTACCACCGCTTCCGGAGCAAACGGTTCATACCTAACAAGCGCCAACGGAATGACGCTTTACGTTTTTGATAACGATAAAAACGGGGCTTTCGGCTGCACGGGTTCTTGTCTTTCAATCTGGCCGCCGTACCTCGCGTCTGTTGCCCCCGCAACTCTTCCCACAAATGTGACATTAGTAACAAGGCCCGACGGCACAATGCAGTATGCTTACAAAGGACGCCTCATTTATAACTACTCGGGAGACCAAATACCCGGAGACATGAACGGTGACGGTATAAACGGAACCTGGCACGTAGCCAAACCCTGAACTACTTCGTTTCTTTTGCACTCCTAACCAGCGCATAAATTGCAATAATCATCCAGGCAAGATTAATTCCCACGGAAGGAAGCGCTCTATGAATTAGAGAATTTACACCGACACCAACTGCACCGAACAAATTCAAAAATTGATACGTCTTTGAGGTCGGTTCGATTTTTTTAACCGAAACCAGGAGGTACGCCGCCAAAATCAATATGGTTCCCAACCAGCCCACAATTTCAAAAAACATTTAATTTATTTTACTCTCCCGAGATACTCCCCCGTAGCCGTGTCCAGCATTACTTTTTCTCCGACCTTAATGAAAAGCGGCACTTGAGCCTCAATTCCCGTTTCCAGCTTTACTGTCTTTTTTGGAGCATTGGCGCGGTTACCGGCAACTTCATCGGGAGATTCGGTCACCTGCAGGGTCACGTGAGTCGGAAGTGTCGCACCAATGGGTTTACCGTTGTACCAGACAATCCAGCATTTCAGGTTCGGGGTCAGGTAGCCGAATTGATCTTCAATAAGCGCCAGGGGAATCGAAACCTGATCGTAAGTTTTCGGGTCCATAAAAGTAAGTTCGTTTCCTCCCCGGTAGAGATACTCCATCTCTTTTTTCTCAACATCGGCAACTTCTACGGTTTCTGCAGTTTTGAATGTAAACTCCCCCGCCGAACCGGTTTGAACATTTTTAAACTTAATGCGCATCACGGGAGAACCCTTTCCGGGCGACATAAATTCAGCCTTGGTAATAAAAACAGGGTTTCCTTTAAAAATAATAAAACTGCCTTTGGTAATGTTTCCCGCGCTAATTGTATCCATGTCAGGGTATTTTAATTGATTTATAGGTTATAAATCAAACATCTCTTTGGCGGGAAAAAATAAGGTATCCGCAATTGAAGGAGCATCGGCGGCAAGCATAACAAGTCTATCAACCCCAACCGCAATTCCGGAAACCGGAGGAATTCCTTCTTTCAGAGCTTCAATTAAGTCTTCATCGATAGGATAAACGGTTTTCCCAAGCCGTTTTCTTTCCACCAAATCCATTTCAAACCGCCTCTTTTGCTCCTTGGCATCGGTTAGCTCCGAAAAACAGTTTCCAAGCTCCGCCCCCGCCAGAAAAACTTCAAACCTTTCGGCAAATCGCGGGTCCGATTCTTTTTTCCGTGCCAGTGCCGCTTGAGAAATCGGATAATCATAAACTATCGCGGGTTTATGGCTTTTCCTGAGTTCCGGCTCTATATCGTTAAAGAATATTTGATAAAAATCTTCATCTTTTACGTCTTCGATTCTTTTCCCCGCGTACTTTTTAAAAGCTTCCTTAAAACTTATTCTTGGCCAAGGAGCCGAGAGGTCGTAAGTTTCCCCCTGATACCGCCATTTTGATAAATTAACCTTTGGATTAACATCCTTAATAATTTGTGTAAAAAGCTGTTCAAAATCCTTCATTACATCCTTATAATCGGCATTAATCCTATACCACTCAAGCATGGTAAATTCGGGGTTATGAAGGAAACTTACCTCTTCCTCGTTTCTAAAACATTTGGCAATTTCAAAACAATTTCCGACTCCCGCGGCAAGTAATTTTTTGATGGAAAACTCCGGGCTCATTATCAAAAAGCTTTTTCTTTTTAATCCTTTTGAAGTCCTAAGTTCGGTTTGGAAAACTTCCAAGTTTGGTTCTATTGAAGGAACCGGAACCAAAATCGGAGTCGAAACTTCATGAAATCCCTGAGTCTTAAAAAACAAGCGGATTGCATCCACGACTTTCTCCCGAACCAGATATCTATCCAAAAGTTTCGGGTTACTCTTGATTCGTTGCCAGGTTTTCATGATACAGTATTATAACAGCATTTAAGGAGGCTATGAGAAAAAATATTATTGTCAGAAGAGTTGCAAAAAAAGGCCGCGGAGTTTTTGCCGCACACGATTTTAAGATTGGCGAGGTTATCGAAAATTGCCCTGTACTTATTTTTAACCCCAAGGAAAGAAAACATCTCGAAAAAACGCTTTTAAATTATTACATTTATCCATGGAGAAGCACACGCGGGGCGTCATTGGTTCTGGGGTATGGTTCAATTTACAATCACTCTTACTCCCCCAATGCCGACTGGAGGCAGAATTTTAAAACTCAGTCTATGGTTTACAGGGCCATTAGTCCCATTAAAAAAGGTGAAGAAATTACGGTTAATTATAACGGCGAGCCCGACGAACAAACCCCAATCGATTGGTTTCAGGTAGAGTGAGTTTCGCTATACACTTCAGCCTGTACAATAGATTCGAAAATATTTATTAAGGTTCCCGCAGTAAATCTCAATTTAGTAGTACCAAACATTCCTTCAAACATCGACATCTTCAGTTCTTCATGAAATTTGTTGACAACAACCGTCGGCTTACCTTCCATCAGGGCAAAATGACTGAATTCCGGTCCTCCCGCACCAAGATATACCTCAAAGCCTTCCGGGATTTCATCCTCCAAAAAAGTATTCATTGCCCTGGCAAGAAGAATCCTGTTTTGCAATCCTGTGGTAGGTTCAATCTTGTTTAAACACTCTTCGATATCGGGATAGCTCCAGCCTCCTTGCAGATATAGTGCCGGTAAACCTATTACCATTACCCCCGCTTTTGCCTCGGAATCTTTATAACGGAGACTACGGCCAACTTTTAGCTCCCCAACCTGCTCTTTTGACATGCCGGCATTATAACACTATTTTTTGAAGAACTTTTTGATTAAGAACGCTCCGAGAGTCAGAATGTCAAGTACCCCTTTTAGTACACACTTTGTCTGCATCTTTTTAAACGATTTTTGATAGGAACTTTAGTTTGAATTTGAGAGGGGAAGTTTTTAGAGCTAAAT
>Ga0187849_1001651_pt1 | contig 23330 bp, 23 predicted proteins | sample June2016WEW_4_10_2_FD_132412 | JGI IMG/M metagenome (GOLD analysis project Ga0187849, IMG submission 132412) | Peatland microbial communities from SPRUCE experiment site at the Marcell Experimental Forest, Minnesota, USA - June2016WEW_4_100 | ecosystem: Environmental > Terrestrial > Soil >...
CCAGGCCGTCATTCGGCTTATGACGCCAATCGGCATCCGTTACGAGGACGCCTATGCCAAGGCCTTTCCTTTCGACCGGCTCATAGAGGAAATGATCCAGCCCGGGATGATTGCCCAGACCGCCCAGTTGATGTGGGAGGCAGTCAGAGGTGAGGTCGAGATCAATATCATAATTAATAACCGGGCGGCCGGAAACGTGCCGCGCCTTGCACAGAGGATTGTCAGTGAGTTTGTGGCGATGGGGAGCAAATTAGAAGACCCTCTCACCGCAGAGACGGGGCATAGTCCGGTCAAGGAGAGGACGCAGTTCCAGATATAATACCGGGTTGCGTTCAGGATGGTGCTGGGGAGCAAAAGAGAGAGCCCGGAGCCATGAAACGAGCAATCGGAAGCGTGGGGGATGGCGGGACGGGCGCCCCAAATACATTGTCTGGAAGGGCTACATAGAGATTGTCCCGTATTCGCAGTCGCACTTTGCAATGCGGGTTTTATGTAACTCCTTCAGAGTACAGAGAAAAAAATTATGGAACCCCACACACAGGGTGGCGTCCCACCGGGCGCGGGGAGTACGTTCTCCGACCTATAGCAAGAAAGGCTTCGGGAAATTACGAATCAAACGACTTGGCTATGACGAACAGGAACTCGGCCGGACGGAGAATAATTGTCCCTTTAAATTTTCCGGGAGGAAAATGTTTAATGTTGCCGGTAATAAAAAAATCGGCTTCCTCGGCGCATTCCAAAAATTTGTTGTCTTCCGGATCGCGTTTGGCGGCCTGGAGGCGAACCGTGGGTGAAACCCAGCGGGCTTGTGATTTGAGGCGGGAAAGCAGAGCCTTTACTTTTTGGCGGTCCAGCTTCTTGAACTTCTCCCGCTTCAAAACCTCTTCGTATTCGGTGGCGATTGGTTCGGAGAGACACAAAACCATCTCCCCCTCAAGGATGAGGGAGAGAATAAGTTCCGGAACACTGTCCGGTTTGAGAAGGGCCGACACCAATACGTTGGTATCAATAACGACTTTGAGCATAAGAACCGGTCATTTCTTATGTTGTTTCTTGGAGCGGCGGTAAGAGAGAATTTCGGCGTCAATTTGCCGGCCGGTCAGTTTGTCCAAACCGGCTTTCTTGGCTCCGATCTGGATTTCCGCCAACAGTTCGTTTTTCTTGACGACATTTCTCAAATAATCTTCCACTCCTAAAATCACCACCACCGGTTTGCCCCGGCGGCTGACCAGAAAGCGGGTATTCTCTTTTTCGGCCTCTTCCATGACCTCACCCAGGCGAGTGCGCACAGAAAGGGCGTCAATAAGTTTTGTCATAGGTTTGGTGGGCATTGAGGTCCTCCCTAACTCATTAGTGAACTACGTAGTTTATTACATTATAGCAGGGCGGGAAATTTCGTCAAATGCGGATCGCGCCTAATTTTTATTGGCCGACCTTGATTGGATCGGCTTTTTTCTTCCTCCTCTTTTCATCGTAGCCAATCGCCGCGCTCAGGCCGTCAAAGCGTTGAAGAGAAAGGTGAGAGGACTGAGGGATGAGGACTGAGGACTGAGTTGCAGAGATAAGAAGTGCCTTCCGGTGATTGAGACTACCTGTGAAAATCTGCGTAAGTCTGCGGATTATTGTTGCAGAGATAAGAAGTGCCTTCCGGTGATTGAGACTACCTGTGAAAATCTGCGTAAGTCTGCGGATTATTGTTGCGGAGATAAGAAGAGCCTTCGGGTGATTGAGAGTAAATTAGAAGACCCTCTCACCGCAGAGGCGGGGCATAGTCCGGTCAAGGAGAGGGAGCAGTTCCAGATATATAATACCGGGTTGCGTTCAAGATGGTGCTCGATGCCACAAAATCCCCCCTGCCCCCCTTTAGAAAAGGGGGGTGTGGTTTGGGCCCTCGAGTCGTGTTCCCCGCTAAAGGTGCTGAAAAAGGGCCTGCTGGTGGGAAAAGAACCTTAAAAGGACGGGTGATTTCGTCATTCCAGCGAAAGCCGGAACCCAAAGTTCTTTTGAATTATTTGATTTTTAAAGTAAAACACTGGACCCCGGGTCTTCGCCGGGGTGACGGCCCCACGGGTTTTTACTGTAAAGTGGGAATTCCAATCCTTTTTCAGCACCCCCCTAAAGGGGGCAGTGGGGTTTTGAACGCAACTCGGTATTAAGAATTACCATCTTGAACGCACCCGGGCTATCAGTTCTTAACGGGCACTTCCAGCATGAAAAAGGGAGCGCGCTCAGGAAAACGCTGCTTCAAAACCGCAACGGCAACATTATATACAGGTACGTTTCCGCTGGTTTTACCTTCAAAGTATCCTTGATGAGCGTGGCCATGAAAAACTGCCGTCACAGCGAAGCGGTTCAAGGGTTCCTCCAGGCGGCTCGATCCCAGAAAAGGGAATAATTCCGGCGGCTCACCGGCCACAGTGCCGCGAATCGGGGCATAATGCATCACCACAATCCGCGGACCGAGGTCCAGCTTGGAAAGCCCGGTTTCAAGCTTTGCCGCCTCGACGTCGACTTCCTTCACAAAGTCCTTTACAACCTGCTCGCCCCATGGGTGGACGGCCAGCCGGCCGAATCCGCCCCCGAACCCCTTGACTCCGGTAAAACCAACCCCGTAAATCTCCAGGTTATCCCCATCCATCATAATCAGACCGGCCCCGGAAAGCTGTTCCCACAGCGCGTCTTGCTTTCCGGATTCGAAATCATGGTTTCCAAGTACACAGAGAACAGGAATTTTATTCAACACAGGCACGGCTTGTTCGAGAAACACACTAGCCTCCTCGGGGAGGCCCAAATGGGTAATATCGCCGCAAACCAGCAGAACATCCGCCTCACCTGCAATTTGATCGAAAACCGGCCTGAGCGCCTGTTTAGAATCCCTTTTGCAGTGAACGTCGCTGATTGCAGCTATCCTGACCACATTTTTTGCGATGCTTCCGGTCAATTTATCAGATAATCATTTGAAATTAGGGGTAAAGATTGTGCTTAAGCCATCTAGTTTCCATCCGGAAACGGTCCTTTTCCGTCCTGGCGGCGTCAACTAAGTTCCTATAGGTAAGGCGCCCCGCGAACGCCCAACGCGACTAGTAGACCCTGCGTAGCGGGCGCCTTCCGCGCTTCGCGAGGCACATCGCTGAGGAGTGCCCGCAATCGATATGACAATTTCTTGCTCAGTGTTGTTCATAAGTCTGTTTTACGAGGACCTTCAGCCCGTCATTCCGGCGAAAGCCGGAATCCAGAGTTTTTTAAGTTGTTTAAAAGCACTGGACCCCGGCTTTCGCCGGGGTGACGATTCCTTGCAACATATGATAACTTTGTTGACAAAGTACTAACGGTACAGCGGCTGAATCTATTCATCATTTCCGGTTTTCATTATCCAGTTTCGCCAGGACGTTCAAATTCCCGCGAACCTGCTTCTGCTCGGCTTTCCTGTTGACTTTATTGGGGGCGTGTTTTCTGTGCCTTATTATTTCGGTCTTTTGAGTTTTAGAACCCATCTTTATCTCCTCGTATGACAGACTTGTCAACAACAGTAAGCGATCATTCGGTAAAATGCTCTCCCGGGCACCCCTTGGCGATGTACTTCGCGTAGCGCGGAAGGCATCCCGCTCATTCTCGACACTTTCCCTGACCTGTCTATGACCAGAGACGGGGCCGTCAACGGGATGCCTTGGCCAAAAATAAAGATCCGGGGACTCCGGATCAAATTAGGGCTTGTCCGTAAATAAAACCTTTGCGCTAGCATCCGGCTTTTGGCCTGCTTTGGCCGCTCCTCAATCGCAAAATCCTCAACGTAGCACAGCTACGCCTGCGGTTTTGCTCAATCTTTGCGACCAAATCAGCCTCAAAATCCGGCGCAATCCCTAAGAGGCTTATTTACGGACAAGCCCTTAGCGGTGAGGGCCATATAACAGATAAGATCGATCATGTCACCAGATTTCCTCACCGTTTTGATATACTGTAATTCAGGCCGTGCCTCCGGATAGCTGAAACCAGTTTGTAGAGGCGAGGGAAGCGCATCCGGCCAAATTTGGGCAAATGCCGGGCCAACTGCTCAAAGGCAAACGGAATGTAATAGAGAAATTGCTCCTTGTTCTTCGTCACCCCCAAGAAACCAAAGGCGCCCAGCATTTGAAGATTTCTGGCGAGCCTGACTGCCTCGAATTTCCTTATGAAATCTCCCTTTGAGCCACCCAGGTACTTCCCCGCAGACGACCAGTACATTGAAACAAGTCCAGCCTGCAATCGTTCAGGCACCCTAACATAAGGGTCGATCAGCAGCGAAGCAAGGTCATAGGCCGGAGGCCCGAACCGCATTCCCTGAAAATCGAGCAGCCAGAGCCTTGCGCGGCAGACCATGATATTGCGGCTCTGGAAGTCCCTATGAAAAACGAAAGAACTCTTGTGCACTCCCGCAGCCTCTGCAAGCGCATCGAAATCCGGGCGGAGGTCATCGGCCGCGATTTCAAACCCCAAACATTCGTTGACAAAGGACTTTCGAAAATACTCGAGCTCACGCTCATAGACAAAAGAAGGATCGTATAAGGCCGTATCAAAGCAAAACCCCGGCTCGAAACCCTTCGGGGCTTTCCTGTGGAGCGCTCCAAGCATCGTAATAACATGACTGTATATAGATTGCAGGTTTGTGCGGCGAGACTGGACGAAATTCTGCAAATGCAGGTCTCCGGCGTCTTCAAGGAGAAATCTTCCCTCCCGGACGTCAGCATAGAGGATGCGCGGTACCGGTAACCCTTTCGAATGCAGGTGGTTGCCGATTAGAAGATACGAGTCGTTCTCATCGGTGGAGTCTTTTCTTGTTCGAGGCGAAATCAGACCGACCAGCGAGGAAGATCCGCAAAAAATCCGAAAAAACTTCCTGTCGGATCCATCGCCGAAGAAGGGAGAGACCCGAATCTTTCCAAAAGCGCCCGAGATGGCTCGAGCCTTTTCGACCAGGTCCTCAAGTCCGGGCAAATTATGGACGATCGATTTCACGTCACTCCCGGCGCGAATATTTTTCCCGTATGGCTGCCCGAAATACTCATCCCATCCGCCACAATGCAGTCTTTGAGAGAACTTCCTTTTTCAATCCGTATATCGTCCCACAAGATGACGTCCTCAAGACTGACGCCCTGGCAAATTCGAACCCCGTGGCCCGCCACAACCGATCCTTTGAGGCTGCAGTCCGGGTGTACAACCGCTTCCGGATCAATTGAAATATTCTCTCCGGTTCTAAGAGGCAAAAGGGACCCTGGTTCGAGTTGACAAAGCTCCCCGGTAACTTTTCCGTAGCTCCGGACCGACCCCACTTCACGCCAGAAAAGGCCCTGCTGTGTAATGGCTCTGGGTGAGGCGCCCTTCGCTATAAGCCTTCGATAAATGTTGAGAATATCTTCCGGCATTCCGGCAGCAGCGCCGGCCAGAGCCGAAGGATTTATGAGATGAATGCCGGTAAAAGCCATCAGCCTGACGCCGTTGCCCCTCTTTTTAACCTCCTCCGCCTCGCGCCCGAATCCGAGCACAAATCCATCCTCACTAACCGCTACGTTATTGAATTCGGGCCAGTCGTGCATCAGGAGGCTGACTTCAACGCCCGCGAGCCTGTGGCGCTCATAGAGCGTGTTCAGGTCCACGTTGCTGATGATATCGACGTTGATCACCGCGAAAGGCTCGTCTGCAAAGTGCTCTGCCGCAGACCTGATACCGCCTCCCGTTCCAAGGAGCACCGGCTCATCGAGCACTTTAACCGGCATCGGCCACTGCTTTTGCGAGACCTCTGCGGCAAGGCGGTCTTTGAGGTGATAAGCGTTGAGAAACGCAGCGTCGAACCCACAGCGATAGAGCCTCTCAATCCAGAATTCGAGCAACGTGACTCCGCGAAGAGACACAAGGGCCTTCGGGCGGCAGTTTGTAAGCGGTAGAAGCCGGGTCCCAAGCCCGGCAGCCAAAATCATCGCGCGCATGAATTATCCAAAGGCGGTGGAACCGCCGGCCAGGGCGGTTGGACCGCCAGCCAGGGCGGTTGGACCGCCAGCCAGGATTGATGAGGTTCACTCGCCGCTACCTTCGGTGGCGGCGGGGCGCATCGTGCTCTCATTATCAGGCCGTTTCCTATTTGAATATGCTTAGCAGGCTGCTGAAAAAGGGTTGAAATTCCCACTTTACAGAAAAAAACCCCGTGGGGCCGCCACTCCGGCGAAAGCCGGAGCCAGTATTTTACTTTAAAAATCAAATAGTTCAAAAAAGCCCTGGATTCCGGCCTTCGCCGGAATGACGAAATTACCCGTCCTTTTAAGGTTGTTCTCCCACCAGCAGGCACTTTTTCAGCAACCTGTTAGGTCCGACATGCTCTTGCGACCCAACCGCCAAGAATCCCGGCATAATTCGGGTCGGTGATTTCCACGCGCGCCCCGCCGTCCGGCCCGCTTTTCAAAGCCACATCTCCCTGCGCAAGCCAATTGATCACCTGAGAATATACTTCGTACTCGAGCGATAATCCGCGCCGGCGGATTTTATCGATATCGTCATCCGGCCAGATTGGATATACAGCCTGGGCGATAATGGGCCCAGTGTCTTCGCCTTCGTCGGCGAAGTGGATGGTGATGCCTCCCCACTTGCAACCGTATTGGAAAGTATCCTCATAGCCGTGCTGACCCGGAAAGCAGGGAAGCAGCGCCGGGTGGATGTTGAGGATTCTCAAGCCGCCTGCATTGAAGTGATTTATGAAATAAGGAGTTACCAGGCGCATGAAACCCGCCAGGCAAACATAATCGGGCCTGTAAGAATCTATTATTCGGATCAGCTCGTGTTCGGCCATGACCAACCGCGCGAGCCGCGTTTGCCGCTCAATCGGGTCAGAATTTCTCACTATTTTCTGCCGCTTGTCCAAATCAGCGAGATCGACCGGCAATTGCGCCTTTTCGAGTTCCGTGGGGGAGTGTTTCAGGAAAGCTTTGTAATCCACAGGGAATGCGGGGATGTTGGCCCTTGCGGCTCTCTCCAGACCGAAGGCCCCCGGTCTGTCGCTGAGCACCACAACGATTTCAGCACTCAGGGTCCCGGCCAGGGACCTGTCTATCATCGCCTGCAGATTGGTCCCGCTGCCCGAGATGAGCAGGGCGAGCCGCAGTTTTCGTGCGGAAATGGCCATAAGCCGATCTTTTAATTGAGCAGCGTGTCCGGTTATTTAAAATAGCCCACGGCATTCCGAAAGAACTTAATCCCCTCGCCTTCTTCCGGAATTGGTTTCCCCTCGCGCCTATATTTTTCTCTAAGAAAAGTCCAGTCGGGGTGATTTGTGAAATGGTTGAACGCCTCGGGATGGGGCATCAGCCCGGCGACTCTGCCTGTCAGATCGCAGATTCCTGCAATATCTTTTACCGAACCGTTCGGATTGAAAGGAAACTCCCCGAGGGCGGGGCTGCCGTCAGGTTTTGCATAACTCAAGAATACCTGCCGGCGGCCAATGAGCTTTTCAATAACTCCAGGTTCGGCGAAAAACTTCCCCTCACCATGGCGGATCGGCAGCTCGACACTTCGGATATCGCGCGAAAGAACGCAATCTGATGCCGGGTTGACGGCCAGGTTCACCCACTGGTCGCGAAACCCCCCGCAGTCATTGGCGATGAGAGCGACTTCCCGCTTCATTTCGCCCCTCTGGAATCCCGGCAGAAGTCCCAGATTGACCAGCACCTGGAAGCCATTGCATATCCCGATCACAATTCCGCCTTTGTCCACAAGTGCTGAGATCTGGTCCTGGAGGCGGTGTTTGAGACGCATTGCCATAATTACGCCGGCGCCGTGGTCGTCACCCCAGGAAAAACCTCCGCCTATCACGAAGATCCGGTAAGAGCTCAATGATTTCTCGCCTGAAATGAGACTGTTGAGGTGTACTCTTTCCACCTCCGCCCCGGCAACTTCCAATGCATACGAGGTTTCAAGATCGCAATTGAGACCGAAACCTGTCATCACGAGAGCTTTCACAGTTGACAACTGAAACTCCCTCCGTTTCGCGGGGCGGTGGGACCGCCAGCCAGGATGAGCGCTGCCTTCGGCGGCGCCTCACTGCGAAGCCTATTCAAGACCGATGTCCTTTCTATAGTAAATTCCCTCGAAGCGGACCTTTTCCATTTGTGAAAGAGCCGTTTCCCTTGCCTCATTAAGAGTGTTTCCGGAACTCACTATGCAGAGCACTCTTCCGCCGGTCGTAACGAATTGGCCTGAAGCGTTCTTTTCCGTACCGGAATGAAAAACCAGGCATCCCTCGTCGATCTGATCCACTCCATCTATAGGCAAGCCGATTTTGTAACGGTCCGGATAACCCTTGTACCAGCCTTTTTTGCTCTTGGTGCGGCCGCTCGTGGCAATAAGGCACAGGCGGTAGTCCGGGTCCCACTCCGGCTTTATCCTGCCGAGTCTGCCCGTTGTAATCGCCTCGCAGACGTCCACCAGATCGGTTCTAAGCCGGGGAAGTATTACCTGGGCTTCCGGATCTCCCAGACGGATATTTATTTCAAGCACGTAAGGAGTAACTTCCGTCCCGCTTTCTACAAGCATCAGCCCAAGGTACAGGATCCCCCGGTACAGGATACCGTATTTTTCCCGCACGCCCCTTATGAGTGGCTCGGCCACCTTCGACATGATGGTTTTTACAAGAGAATCATCCAGCCAGGGATGAGGCGAATAGGAACCCATTCCCCCGGTGTTTTTCCCCTCGTCGTTTTCTCTTGCACGCTTGTAATCCTGTGCTGCAACCATCGGAATTATCGTGTGACCGTCGGTAAAGCAAAAAAACGAAAGCTCCCGGCCATAGAGCCGTTTTTCAATATCGACACGCTCACCAGCGTCGCCGAATATTCGCTCTTCCATAATTGAGCGTACGGCCTCTTCGGCCTCCTGAACCGATTCGCAGACCAGGGAACCCTTGCCGGCGGCCAGACCGTCAGCTTTGACAACAACCGGATATCCGACGCTCCGAATGTAGTCGCGGGCTTTGCCGGGTTCGGTAAAGTTTTCGAATTCCGGGACCGGAATTCCAAGCTCCCGCATCATCACCTTGGCTTCACATTTGCTGGACTCCAGCATGCTCGCTTTTTTGTCAGGACCGATGATCGGCAGCCCGTAAGATGCGAATAAATCGGCAATTCCCGCCGAAAGGGGCTTCTCGGGGCCCACGAACGTCAAGTCGATTCTCTCTTTTTGCGCGAAAGAAGCCATCTCTTCGATGGTTCTCAGGTTCACACAGTCGGCTGTTTCCGCTATCCCGGCATTTCCATGCGCGACGTAAACCCGGCTGACTCGCGGACTTTGAGTGAATTTCCACGCAATGGCGTGATCCCTGCCCCCCGTACCTACCACCAATACTTTCATCAAAGAGCTTTCAAGTTATGTGGAGTGGTTATTTTCTGCTTGTTACCCCCGTGAGGTATTCGCAGATATTGGCGTCATAGCTGCTGGTCGTGCAAAAAGCCTTGCAGGCCAGCCGAAGGCAGGTCTTTGTCGATACACTGCCTCTGAGCGTCTGCATTTCCTTCAGGACTTCAGGATAATCTGAAGGGTCCGTGACCACCGCCACGAACCTGTTATTCTTCGCTGCGGCACGGATGAGGGTCGGCCCGCCGATATCTATATTTTCGATTGCCTCTTCCAGCGTGCATCCCGGACGCGCAACCGTCTTTGCGAACGCGTAGAGATTCACTACGACCATGTCGATCGGCTCTATGCCGTGCTTAGCCATGGTCGAGGCGTGTGCCTGGTTGTCACGGATTCCGAGTATTCCGCCGTGAATTTTAGGGTGCAGCGTTTTGACTCTGCCGTCGAGCATTTCGGGAAACCCTGTATAATCGGAAACCTCAGTTATTTCGATTCCGGCATCACGAAGCGCCTTGGCAGTACCTCCGGTCGAGAGCAATTGCACGCCGAATTCCCGCAGTCCCCTGCCGAATTCGGCCAATCCGGTCTTGTCGGTAACGCTCAACAGCGCGCGGCGCACAGCAAACATCCTCTCCTCCTGTTTCGCAGTCAAAAAAGATTACTCCAGTCTATCCCGGTTACTGAAAATCCTTTCGAACAGCCTTTCGGCAGCCCTTACCACCAGCGAATCATCTGGAAGCATTACGGTAGGTTTTCCCTCCAGATCGAACTTTGAAATCAGCGGGTCGGCAGGAAGACAGGCGATCTTTTCCTTTTCAAAAATACGGTGGACATCATCAGGCCAGCTTGCCGGTTCCTCCCGAACCTGGTTTATCACAAGCACGATCTGCGAGACACGCATTGGCAGAGTCTTGACCAGTTCGGCTATGCGGCATGCAGCGGAAAGCCCTCTCCTGCTCGGGTCGGATACCAGGATCAAAAGGTCTATATCCTTCTGAGTAAGACGGCTGAAATGCTCCATTCCGGCCTCATTGTCAATAACAATGAACGGGTAGTTCCCGATGAGGCGATCGATAAGGCTGCTCAGCAGGTTATTTGCCGCACAATAGCAGCCGGGGCCTTCCGGACGGCCCATCGCGATAAGATCGAACCCCTCCGCCTCGACAAGGGCCTGTTCGACCTTCATCTCCATGAATACATCTTTTGTCATGCCCACCGGAACGCTCGTCTTCATTTCTTCGCGCGCTTCCGACAGTGTTTCCTCCAGCGGCACTCCCAGAACATCATTCAAATTCGAGTTGGAATCGGCGTCTATGGCAAGAAGCGGCTTCATCCCATGATTGAGCATGTATCGAATCAAAAGACCCGCTACAGTCGTCTTGCCTGTTCCGCCTTTCCCACCCAGTGCAACGGCGTAGCCCAAATCCGCCTCCCACAATCTTAATTTTGAAGATCAAATTATACAACACCAAGCGACACCGGCCTACCCTTCACGAATGCGGTTTACTTCCGGCAGAAGGTGGTCGAGTATTCCATTGATAAATGCCCCCGAATCGGGGCTGCCGAATGTTTTTCCCAGGTCAATCGCTTCATTTACGGACACTTTTGGGGGGATTTCAGCATGGTAGAGCATTTCGTAGAGGGCAATCCGAAGCACGTTCCTGTCGACTATCGACATTCTTTCGAGCCGCCAGTTTTCCGAGGCCGCGACGATCATTTCGTCAAGTTCGTCCCGGTGAGCATGAACGCCGTATAGGAGCTGCTCGGCAAACGGGCGAACAGCTTTGCCAAGATCGGGATTTTTATTATCATCATCACCTGAGGCCAGTTCGTAGTATAAATCGATGACCACATGCGGAGGCTGCCCGGTCATCTCCATCTGATAGAGCATCTGCAATGCGATCTCTCTTGATTTGCGCCGCTGGCCCATTGGAAAACTCAGTTCAGAAAGTCTAATCGTAAATCCGGTTAGGTAAAATCGTTCAATACTGGTCTTGCGGCGCAACGAGCAACAGAAATCAAGCCGACATCTGCTTTATAAGATTGGCCATCTCTATGGCTGCAAATGCAGCGTCCCAGCCCTTGTTGCCTGACTTTGCTCCGGCCCGCTCGATCGCCTGCTCCAGCGTATCGGTGGTGAGTACCCCGAAGCTGATCGGGACACCGGCTTCGATGGCCACATTGGCGATCCCCTTAGAGACCTCCGCCGCCACGTAATCAAAATGAGGCGTCCCCCCCCTGATTACAGCGCCAAGGCAGATCACGGCGTCATATTTGCCGCTCTCCGCCGCTTTTTTTGCGATCAAAGGTATTTCGAATGCTCCGGGGACCTTGATGATATCGACATTTTGCTCGTCAGCCCCGTTCCTTTTGAGGGCGTCGAGCGCGCCTCCCAGGAGCCTCTCTCCGATAAAGTCATTGAATCGGCTGACGATGATTCCAAACCTTAGGCCCTCGGCCAGCAATTTTCCTTCGAAAACTCTCATGAAGCTTCCCCCTCAGCGGATATGCAGCTCAAGATATGACCCATTTTGAAGCACTTCGTGCTCAAGTACTCGCGATTACACTCGTTTGGTGGAATTTCGATCGGCACTCTGTCGGTTACTGTGATGCCGTAACCCTGAAGCCCCACGATTTTGGTCGGGTTGTTTGTCATGAGTTTCATCTTTTTGATGCCTAGATCGACGAGCATTTGCGCGCCTATTCCATAATCGCGCAGATCGGCGCGAAATCCAAGGGCCTCGTTGGCTTCGACCGTATCGTAGCCCTGTTCCTGGAGGGCATAGGCTTTAATCTTGTTTACGATACCAATTCCGCGTCCCTCATGGTTCCGCATGTAGAGGAGCACTCCTCTTCCAACGCGCCCGATCTGAGTCAAAGCTGCCCGAAGCTGCGAGCCGCAGTCGCACCGAAGAGAGCCAAAGACGTCGCCCGTGAGGCATTCAGAATGGACGCGCACAAGTATTTCCTCATCAGGGTCGATCTCACCTTTAACCAGCGCCAGATGACAATATTCGTCTATATCGTTGGTGTAAGCTATTATCTTGAATTCCCCTCCAAACGAGCTAGGCAGCTTGGCCGTAGCCGACCTGTGGACGAACAATTCGTTCTGCATTCTGTACTGGATCAGGCTCGCGATTGTTACGATCTTAATTCCATGTTCCTCGGCGAAGACCTCCAGATCAGGCATCCGCGACATGGTCCCGTCCTCGTTCATAACTTCGCAGATGACTCCAGCCGGTTTCATCCCTGCGATCCTGGCAATATCGACCGATCCTTCGGTCTGTCCCGTTCTGACCAGAACTCCGCCTTTCTTTGCGCGAAGCGGGAAAACGTGGCCGGGGCTGACCAAGTCTTCGGGCCTCACATCTCCGGCGATGGCGGTGAGGATTGTATGCGCCCTGTCCGCTGCGCTGATGCCCGTCGTCACACCTTTTCGCGCCTCGATAGATATGGTGAATGCGGTTTGAAAAGGCGATTTGTTTCTAGCAACCATCATCGGGAGATCAAGCCGATCCACCAGGTCGGGCGCAAGGGCAAGGCAGATCAGGCCGCGCCCGTATTTAGCCATAAAGTTGATGGCTTCCGGCGTCGCTTTCTCTGCAGCGATGCACAGATCTCCCTCATTTTCCCGATCTTCGTCATCCACTAGAATGATGGGTTTGCCCTGCCGTATATCCACAAGTGCCTCGGGGATTGTTGCCAAAGGCATCCGCGTGTCCTCCTTCTCAAAAAAAATCAGCCTCAGCGGTTTGCGAATCTGTTTGCCGTGTATAACATATTTCGAATGATCTCTTCAAGTTGGCGGGTTGTATCGGTTCACGCAAACCCGTGCTGTTTCAAAAAATTCAAATCGATATTATTTTTGACACCGCCTTTTTCGAATCTGGTTTCCCACGAACAAACCAGCTTTTCCACGTATTTTCCGATCAGGTCTGTTTCTATATTGACCTCGCTGCCAATCTGAAGGTCGCCCACAGTGGTCATCGAAGCGGTATGGGGAACGATATTCACATCGAAACCAACACTTGAAACCCCGTTGACCGTCAGACTTATTCCATTTACTGCGATGGAGCCTTTCTCGATAACGTATCTCATGATTTCCCCGCAGGCGTCAAAAAAGAGCCGCAACGAGCGGCCTTCGGACTTGCGCTCTCTAAGAACCCCAATCCCGTCAATGTGTCCGGTAACCAGATGGCCGCCGATACGGTCGCCAAGCCGAAGCGCCCTCTCAAGATTGAGCCTGCTCCCCGGGGCTTTACGGGCCAGGGTCGTGCATCCCAGCGTCTCGGCGGAAACGTCCGCCGTGAAAGCGTCCTGATTGAAATCGACCACGGTGAGACAGGCCCCGTCAACGGCTATACTTTCACCCAAAAGGGAAATCTCCATACGGAAATCGGGACGAATCACCATCCGCGCATCGAGTCCGTGACGCTCCATTCGCTGCAACGTCCCGGCGCCTTCTATAAGACCGGTAAACATGATTCTTCAGCCTCAGTAGAGCTGCTCGCGGAACCTGCCGCAAACAAGCAGGTCCTCTCCCAGCTTTCTAGTACTGATCCCGTAGGCTCGAACGCAATCAGCTATCTTTGGCCTCGGGCGCCCGTTCAACATGCATACCCCGCTTGGATCGGCAAGGATTTTGGGGGCGTAGAAAAAATAAAACTCGTCTGCAAACCCGTTTTGAATGAAAGATCCCAAAACGCGCCCACCGCCTTCAACAAGAATGCTCGAGATACCCCTTCGACCCAGTTCTTTGAGCATATACGGCAAGTCCACACCGGACTCTCCCGACGGGACCCTTATCACGTGGACGCCGGCGCTGGCAAGAGTTCGCTCTCTGGAGGCCGAGGCGTCCTGGCGGCAAACGATCCAAACCGGAACTGTGGACGCGGTTCGGACCAACTGGGAGCCCAGAGGGATCTTAAGCTCGCTGTCGAGAACAATCCGGGTCCTTTGGCGGCGATTTTTTTCCCCACGCAAACGCACAGTCAAAAGGGGATCATCAGCATTGACAGTCCCGATGCCGGCCAGGATGCCGTCGGCACGGGACCGAAGCCGGTGCGCAAACTGTCGAGACAACTCGCTGGTGATCCACTTTGACTCACCGGCCGAGGTTGCGATGAAGCCGTCGAGTGTCGCCGCAGCTTTCAGCATAACATATGGAACCCCGGTAGTTACGTATTTTATGAAGGCTTGGTTGAGTGCTCTGCACTCCCGCTCGAGAACGCCTCCTTTGACCTCGATTCCCGTCCGCCTTAGGTGCTCGCCCCCCCCACCGGCAACACCGGGGTTCGGATCGACCATCCCGAACACAACCCGTGAAATCCCGGCATCAACAACAGCTTTCGTACACGGAGGGGTCAGACCGTGATGATTGCACGGCTCAAGTGTAACATAGAGAGTCGCGCCCAGGGCGGCGGCGCCCGCATCTGCTATCGCATTCACTTCGGCATGCGGCCCGCCGAGCACCTGGTGATAGCCCAGACCAACGATGGCGCCCTCTTTTACTACAACGGCCCCCACCAGAGGGTTGGGACTGGTCATACCGGCGCCCAGCGCGGCCATACGCAGGGCCCTTTTCATAAACTGCACGTCAGGATCGGTTTGAACCATATTCTCCAGGCGCTGCTATCCATATCGAAATCAAACTGGGGCGGCATAGCGCCAGCCCCATACAAACTTCCGGAAATTCCCGCCTTTTGTGAGTCGTCTTAAACTTTATGCGTGCAGGGAAAAACCGGCGCAGAATTCCGCGACCTCACAGGCCAGTGATTTCAGCATTGCGTCGTTGCCCACCGATTCGAGGGCGCGGTGCATGAGACTCCCGATTGTCTCCATTTGCTCGGGCCCCATTCCGCGGGTCGTTACTGCCGGCGTGCCCACCCTGATTCCGCTGGTCACGTTCGGTTTCCGAGTGTCGAAAGGTATAGAGTTCTTGTTCACCGTAATTCCGGCCTTGTCCAGGGTTTCCTCGGCAACGTTTCCGGTTAGCCCCCTGGCACTCAGGTCCACCAGCATCAGATGATTGTCTGTTCCCCCGGAGACCAGCCGATATCCATGGCCGGATAACACCTCGGCAAGCCGCCTGCTGTTCGCAAGGACTCTCTGCTGATATTTTCTGAACTCAGGCTGAAGGGCTTCCTGAAACGCCACAGCCTTGGCGGCTATTACGTGCATGAGCGGCCCTCCCTGAATTCCCGGAAAGATCTGGCTGTCAAGCATCTTGCTATATGGGGCGTGAGACAGAATCAAACCACCGCGTGGTCCTCTTAAAGTCTTATGGGTAGTGGAAGTTACGAAATCGGCGCATGGTACGGGATTCGGATGAAGACCCGCGCCGACTAGACCGGCAATGTGGGCCATGTCCACCATCAGGTAGGCGCTGATGTGCTTTGCAATCTGACGAAAACGTTCAAAATCGATAATTCGAGGGTACGCGCTGGCTCCGGCAATTATGAGCTTCGGCCGTTCCTCCCGGGCTATTTGCTCAACATGGTCGTAGTCGATCTGCTCATTGTCATGCCTAACTCCATAGGAAACGACCCGGAAAAGCCGTCCGGAAAAACTCACAGGACTTCCGTGAGTCAGATGCCCCCCCTGGCGTAAATCCATTCCGAGTATAGTATCGCCCGGTTGGAGCACAGCGAAGAGCACGGCCATATTCGCCTGGGAGCCTGAATGAGGCTGAACGTTTACATAATCGGCGTGAAACAGCTTTCTTGCACGGTCCTGCGCCAACCTTTCTGCGACATCCACATATTCACATCCGCCATAATACCTTTTCCCAGGGTAGCCTTCAGCGTATTTGTTCGTCAGAACGGACCCTTGAGCTTCCCGTACCGCCCTGCTGACAATATTTTCGGATGCGATGAGTTCCAGGCGCCCCCGCTGACGATTTTCCTCTCCCTCAATAGCCTCAGCTATTTCAGGATCAATCTGCCGCAAATAAGACATGCCCTTACCTCTTGGAACAAAATACTTAAAGGCCCCGTTTCGACCGGAAATTTTACCGCCATCATCCGTACGTTTATTAACAGGAGCGGCGCCACAATTGTCCGATTATAGCTCAACGGAGCGAATTTAGCCACAGATATTGCCGCGATTGCCCATCACAAAACCACCGGTCTCAATCATTTCACTGCAAAGTCGGCAATCTGCGCCAAGGATTGCATCACCGTCTGAACCACACATTACTTTGCCTGCTGAGAAAATCATTTGCTTCAGTTAAAGGGGGATTTCCGGATTTCCATTTATTTGGGAAATAAGTTAATGTCGCCGGAAACCGCCAGTCCTGTGAGCAACCCGGATCGGAGCACGGCTTTGATCTATCCGAACGGACGCGACGCATGAAAGAACTCGAATTCAACTATCAGGTCAGAAAAAGCGCCGGGAGAAAGACACTTACAATTGTCGTCCATCCGGATAACCGGGTTGTCGTCCGCGCACCCGCAACTTATCCCCGGAAGAATATCCTGCAGTTCGTCGAAAAAAAATCCGACTGGATTCGAAAAGCAATTCAAGCCAACCTCCAAAGGGATCAGCAAGGCCGAGTAAGGAGATTCGAAACCGGAGAGAAATTGCTTTACCTGGGCAAAGAATATATTTTGCGAGTCGAACGTGGAAATTCTTTGCAAGTCATCCTGAGAGATGAGGATATTTGCGTGCGGCTGCCCATGATCGCAGGTGTGGCGCCCGAGCCTTCGGTGGTACGAGAGCACCTGCTCAAATGGTATCAGACGTGCGCCCTGGCCAAAGTTAATGAAAAGCTCCCGGTCTACACCGATCGGATTGGCGTAAATCCTCGTCTTGTGGCCGTCAAGTCATTGAAGTCGCGCTGGGGTAGCTGCTCTATCCACGGGCGGATCAGTTTCGCCTGGCACATCATAATGGCGCCTGAACGGATCTTTGATTATCTCATAGTTCACGAGCTCTGCCACATGGTTCACCACAACCACTCAGCACAATATTGGAACCTGGTTGCAAGCATTCTCCCGGACCATCGGCAAAGCAGGAAATGGCTGCGCGAGAACGGCAAGCTCCTGAAACTGTAGCACTAACCTGGCTACCGCCTGAGAGCAGAAGTAATTGGTGTTGAAATATCTACGTTTTCTAAATGTGAGCACGAAGTTCCATATGATAGCCGGTTTGATTTAGCACGGCCTCTATTTCCCGGATATGCTCGAAATTGCGCGTCTCGATTTCAAGTTCCACCAGGCTCTGATCGATGGACATGTCGGCCCCGCCCCGGTTGTGATAGATCTGAAGAACGTTGGCCTTCGCGCCCGCGATTATGCCCAGAAGCCTCGCCAGGGCGCCGGGCACGTCATCCATCCGGACACTGAACCGCATAATGCGTCCGTTCCGCGACATACCCTTCCGAATGACCCTGTCCAGCAGAGAAATATCGATATTCCCCCCACTGATAACCAGTACAGCCTTTGTCTCCGCAGGGACCTTTATCGCCCCGCTCAGCAGAGCAGCCACACAAACCGCTCCTGCCCCTTCGGCAAGTACCTTTTTCCGTTCCAGGAGCATAATCACAGCTTCCGCGATCCTGTCTTCACTCGCCAGGACGATCTGATCGACCTCTTTACGGACTATATCGAAAGGAATACATCCGATCTGCTTGACCGTTATTCCGTCGGCGATTGAGCGGAGCGCTTCGACCGTGATTCTTTCGCCGGTTTCGACGGCCTTGAGGGCTGAAGGACACGTCTCCGCCTGAACCCCGATGATCCGAATCCCCGGCCTGACAGCCCTTGCAGCCACTGAAATTCCAGCCACTAACCCTCCGCCGCCGACCGGCACGGCTATCAGGTCCACATTCGGCAACTCTTCCATTATTTCCAGGCCAATGGTCCCCTGTCCAGCTATTATCGACGGATCGTCAAATGGATGGATAAAGGTTTTGCCGTCTTTTGACAGCTCCAGCGCTTTTTTTATCGAATCTGCAAGGCTCTGTCCCTCAAGGATGACTTTGCCGCCGTAGCCCCTCGTTGCTTCCTGCTTTGAAATCGAAGCCCATTCAGGCATTACGATGGTAGAAGCCAGCCCTGCCCGGCTCGCGGCCAGGGCCACACCCTGAGCATGATTGCCGGCCGATGCCGCAACCACCCCCCCCTTCCCGATCCGGTCAAGCTCAGTCAGGATCTTGTACGTTGCGCCGCGAATCTTGAACGACCCGGTTGCCTGCAAGTTCTCCAATTTCAGATAGACTTCGAACCCGGCCAGCCTGCTGAACGTGGGAGAGTATACAAGAGGGGTCCGGATTACACGGCCCTTAAGGACGCCGACCGCCCTTCCGATTTCGGCAGCCGAAATCATGTTTCAAACCTCGCAGACAGTACATTGATTTTAAAATCCCAACCGTTGACTATCAAGGCCTTCCGCTCCCGCCCCGTCTCGCGGGTGGGTGGGTGGGCTGTCGAGAATGAGCGGCCGGCCTTCGCGCTACGCGCTCACACGTCGCTATCAGGACTGAACTACGCTTCGCTCCCTGAGTGCTGAGGACTGAGAGCGAAACCTTGAAACCATTTACACTTTACTTATTGGTGCGCTTAACGCTTAGCTTGCCTCCAACCGCACCAGCCTTAATCGCTGTTCTCTCCGGATGGCTCCGCCTTGTCATCTAACGTCAAGCGTTAATGGTACGAATCGGGCTCTAAGTGCTATATAGCACACAGCATAATACCCAGTCTATGCAATCGGAACTGGTATTTTTTTACCGGCTTTACGTTATTTTGTACTGAGTATATTTAAGTCTATCATACGATGAATAGATCAAACCGGTTGTTTAGGCAGGATAATAATAAAATCCGAGCCGTCTTGTCTCGATTCGTACCAGATGTCGCCTTCGTGCTTTCGGATGATTTCCCTTATCAGGTACAGGCCCATGCCGAACCCATCCCTTTTCTCGACCCCCTCGTCTATGTGGGCAAACTTGCTGAAAAGCCTGTCCTTGTATTCCTCCGGAATCGGATTACCGCTATTGTAAACGTTCAAGCGATAAAAAGAGCCGTGATCTTCGAAGCCGAAAGCGATCATGCAGCCTTTACCACCGTATTTTATGGCGTTTCTGAAAAGGTTTCTGAACACGGCTTTCAGCCATATCATATCGGCGCTGATTGGAATAGTTCCGGCTGGAATCGCTCCGAGACGGTTGTCGATCACTATCTGCTGTTCTTCAATTTCATTTGACACCTCATCGAGCACCGCATCTATGATATCCTGCCGCAGGTCCACAAATTCCTTTTTTTTGATAAGCACACCCTCAACAGAATGCGCGCTCCCAAGACAGTCCTCGGCTAAGCCGATCAGGCGCCGAACCCGAGCCATCAAATCGGAAACCGTGTTCCATACGGATTCGTCCATTCGTCCGAAGGAGCCTCGCATGAGCAGCTTAATAGTAGCGGCAATCGAGACAAGAGGTCCCCGGATATCGTGAGACATGATCATCAGCATGTTCAGTATATGCTGGTTGAGCTCCCGGATGCGCCGCTCGGATTCCGAAAGCTCCCGGTTATGTCTTTCGGCTTCCAGATAAGCCTCCTGGAGTTCCTTTAAGCCCGATATGTCCCTGAGTTCCCCCTCCCACGATATGGAACCGTCTGCCTCGAACCACAGGGTTGCCGTAATGGACCCGCTGAAAACGCTCCCGTCCTTTTTTTTCAACTCCGCTTCATATTCTCTTAGAAATCCGTTTTCTGCGAGCCGCTGTTGAAACTGACGTCCATCTTCGGGATTGGAGAAAAGCAGGCACACATTGTCTAACCCGAGCAATTCCTCTTTGCTGCCATAGCCGAACAGTTCCACCCCAGCCTGATTCACATCGAGCAGTTTGCCGCGCCCGCTCGATATAAAACGCATGTCACCAGATCCATTGAAATAACGCTTATACATCATATCCACATGAAAATCCGAAACCTGAAAACCAGAAAAAAGAGGATCTTTATCTGTTCCATAGGCCATCTCGCATTCACCGCCGGGAGGCATTCTGCCTGCTCAACCGGTGAGGGATCATACTGGACTGAATTGATGGTATTATATCTGCTTTTCGGCACGATGAACAAGGAAATGACAAAAAACAATCAAAACATAAGATATTAGGTACTCAGTCGCTCAAACCCATTCCAGATTCTCCATGGGACTCCAAACCCAGAAAATCGGGACCGAACCTGTATTGATCTTCGGCCCCCGTCCCAAACCTCAGCGACTGGAGTATTCTGGTGGCTTTTTCCTCGACTTCGGTTATCGTATGGACAATGGCCCTCAAAGATTTGAGCACCCTCAGCATCTGTTCTTTATGACAAACCGGCAGGACCGGATGTTCGAGCAACTGGATTACTTCATCCAACTGAAAGAGGTTACTCGATGTTATCTGCACATATGCAAGTTTAGACCACTGCCCCAGAAGCCCGGGTGGCAAGCCGTCTATCTTCTTCGAAAAGTCGTAGTTCATACCTGTAGTCAATGCATTTGCAAGGCGGTCCAACAAAGACTCAATTGCTGACTGATCCCAAAGGCTCGTCCCGGAAAGGAGTTTCACCCACTTGGGGTGAATCTTGTTTTTGACCCACTCCTGCCCCTGGTGAGGAGAGAGATAAAGACTCGCCAGTTCTTTTTGTTCAATGAGCAGCCTTTGACTTACGACAAATAGGTCCCCGTAAGAACGCAACTCCGCAACTTTTTCGCTTAATGCTCCGCACAGCTCGTCGAGAAGAGGTCCTTTCCACTTGAGTTCCGGCTCGTACTTTTGAAGCAGTTCTTCCCAGCTCGCCCGAAGAATGCCGATTTGTGCGTTTATCGCCGAGAACACAAACCCGAGTTTGACCAATGTGTTCCTGAGTTCATGGGCCAGGATTTCGCAGCTTTGTAGACGCTGGTTGGCAAAGTGCTTGCTCGCCTGGGTGAGTTTTTCTCTGAACAATAAAGAGAGCAGTTCGGAACCAAGGCTTTGGGATACATCCCTGATGATTCTGGTCGAACGATCTCCGCGCTTCAATGTCCCCGGCTTAAAATGAATCTTTATAACGGCTGCAACCACGTTTTCACTATCCTGCCAGATAGGGTTTCCCTGCCAATCGACGGGATATTGAATCTTTTCGACTGAATGGCCGTAGAGGCTCTTTTTCCGAACAAGCACAGGCTCCATGTGGAATTCATCTTCCCGTTCTCCCAAGAGTTGCTTTCTGACGCTGCGGGAGTCCTGCATTGGGTTGTCCGCCGTCCAGCTCATCTGCTTTTCGACACACCAACCCATTGCTTCCAGGACACGGCCGGGCTGGTCTTTGTAATCCTCCCATTTTTTGCCGGGAGGATTGTAATCGGATACTGCGGGCAACCCCCACTCCAACTCATCCGAATCTTCTTTTTCGGCGCCTGACAGAACGCGCATGGCGATCAGTTCCGGCATCAGGCCGATCTTGTAAATTGTGCCCTTCGTCGCGTTATCCAGGCATGAAAGGATTGTCTTTAGCATTGTCCGGCAGGTTGCAACGAGCAGATCGTCAGTATTTTCCATGCCTTTCTCCAGAACATATCTACATCTGAGACCCAAAACGGTCGCAATCGGATTTACAGCAGTATATCATAAGTCAGCATGTCTCGAATACCAAGGCACAAAACTCTCCATATCAATATAATCGAACATCACGGACAATTCCTGAATGTAATTTTTCAAAACGAGGCGGCTGACGCTGACGCGGGGACACGGGGATACGGAGAAAAGCTCAGACAGGAGAGCCTCTTGCAGAACTCAACAAAACCGCCGCCCCGGTGACATCCGAGGTTCAGTGGACCCTGGAAAAACCTGGATTCCGGCCTGCGCCGGAATGACGATGAAGGACTTTTGCAAGAGGGTCAGGATTTACAGGATTGCAAAATCAACATGGACAATGAAAAAGCAGTATGGCTTAATATAGCCCGCATGCGCCATAATCCGGGTCCACGCCAAGACCATGAACGACATCATCCCCTGCATGGTGGACGCTGATGAAGAGTGCCTGAAGAAAGGCAAGAGCCGCGTGCCGGGCGCCAAGAAGAACTCTATACAATCATTTTTATGTCATGCCGGGGAAATTTCTCACCTTCTGCCTGAAATGACGGTTTTCCGGCCAGATCCCCGTCGACTATGGCTATCATGTCATTTAAGTCAATTAAGTCAGTTGGTGAGAGTCGGGATAGTTAAAGGAGAGCCATGAAACAAACATCGAAAGCACTAAAAGAACTCATAAAGGAGCTTCCACCCGACCTGCACGGGGAAGTCAGGGATTTCGTCGAATTCCTTCTGGAGAGGCGGGCACGGAAGAATGGCCGGATGTTGCGGCAGGGTTGGGCTGGGGCCTTGCGGGATTACCGCGGCCAATATACGTCCCTGGAGCTGCAAAAAAAAGCCCTGGAATGGCGAGGAGATTGATCCGTGTACTTGTTGGATATGACGAAGTACGGGCTCGATTTCGATGACGCCTACCAGTACGTTGCTGCTCAAGTATCCAATCTTGAAATCGTGAGCTTCGACGGCGACTTCGACCGTACCGACTCCGGCAGAAAATTACCATCGCAGATTCTGAATTCATGACGCAGAGACAACCCTTTGCCGACCATGGGCGTCCTACCATCCCGCACCCGCCCGGCTTGGTCTGACCCGGTCCGCGAAATATTCTCTTTTCAAGGCCTGACTCTTTTTCTCACATTCAGGGCCGCAACCGCCACGGCCCTTCCGGCCTCTTGCCGCTTTCGCGGCATAATTGGCTGCGACGGAAGCACAGCGGGAAAACAAGTGAAACAGGAGACGGTTTGTTGTAAATTGTTTAATTTCTTCTAAGGTTTGGCATTACACCTGAATCCGTGAGCTTATAAATATCAATTTTCTAGTCTTTTTCTATTTAAGTATTTGTAATAGTTTAGAATTTATGGCATTATGCCACCTCACAAGAACTCACTTGGGAGGTGAGGCATGA
>Ga0187849_1001660_pt1 | contig 23222 bp, 4 predicted proteins | sample June2016WEW_4_10_2_FD_132412 | JGI IMG/M metagenome (GOLD analysis project Ga0187849, IMG submission 132412) | Peatland microbial communities from SPRUCE experiment site at the Marcell Experimental Forest, Minnesota, USA - June2016WEW_4_100 | ecosystem: Environmental > Terrestrial > Soil >...
GGCGGCGGCATGGGCGGCGGCGGCGGCGGCAGCGGCGGCGGCGGCCTCGCCACAGTCCCGCACGTTAATATCGCTGCCAGCAGCATGGGCGGGGGCATGGGCGGGGGCATGGGCGGGGGCGTGGGCGGGGGCGTGGGCGGCGGCGGCGGCACCAATGGTCTGGGGAGCCCCTACAGCGGCGGCGGCCTGGGCTTCGTCACCCGCGTAAACACCATGGGATCTGTCCAGTCCATAGTCAGGAGCTTCTTCGAAGGCCTCGGCGTGGACCTCGCTCCCCCCAAGAGCCTCTTCTTCAATGACCGCGAAGGCACCTTGCTCCTCTATGCGGCACTGGCGGACCTCGACATCATCGAACGGGCCGTCCAGATCCTGAACATCGCCCCGCCTCAGATCAACATCCAAAGCAAGTTCGTCGAGGTTACCCAGAACGACACACGCGGCTTCGGTTTCGAGTGGTACCTGGGCAGTTTCCTCATGGGCAACGGCGGGGTCGTCGGCTCCGGCGGCACCCAGCCTACCTTGACCGGCGCTCCCAGCGCCGCCAACCCTTCCGGGTTTTTCCCCACCGGCACCGTGACTCCGCCCTCCACCACCGACGGCCAGATTACGAGCGGCGTGCGCTCTTCGGCTGGTAACCTGCCCACCCTCCCCGCCTTGGCCAGCTTCACCGGCATCCTCACCGACCCCCAGTTCAAGGTCGTCATCTCGGCCCTCCAGCAGAGGGACGGCGCGGATTTTCTCAGCGAATCCCAGGTCACCACCCTGAGCGGACGGCAAGCCGAAATCATGAACGTTGACATCCAGACTATTGTCGTCGGCAACAGCCTCCTGAACGGCGGCGTTGGCGGCTCGGGCGGCTTTAGTGGCGGCAGTGGCGGCGGCCTCGGCGGCACGGTCGTCAATTCGGCCTCCGCCATCACTCCCACCACGGCGCCCCTTCCTTTCGGTCCCACCCTGGACGTCATCGGCTATGTCTCGGCTGACGGCTACAGCGTCCAAATGACCCTGATCCCCAGCATCATGGATTTCATCGGCTATGACGATCCGGGTCCCTTTGCCACCATCCTTGTGGCCGCCTCCGGCCTCGGCCCGTCCACCCCGGTAACCGCCGTTCTGCCTCTGCCTCACTTCCGCATTCGCCAAGTCACCACCTGCGTCAACGTCTGGGACGGCCAGACCGTCGTCCTGGGCGGGCTTATCACCGAAAACGTCGCCAGAATGAAGGACCAGGTTCCCATCCTCGGGGACCTTCCCGTGGTCGGCCGGCTCTTCCGCAACGAGATCAGCCAGACCAAGAAGAAGAACCTCCTCATCTTCGTCACCCCCACCATCATTGACCCGGCAGGCAACCGCTTCCACTCGGAGGACGAAATGCCTTTTGCCCAGAACAGCTTCCCGGTTCAGCCCAAGTCGACCGCGACCCCGCCCTCGCAGCAATAAAGGCCCGGAAAGCATGGACAAACCCGCCTGGATTTGTTAAGAAAACAGTACTGATTTATGTCATTGTCGCTGTTCGTCCGCAAAGCGGTGATCGGCTGGGCGTTGGCCCTCGGTCTGCCCGGCCTCCTGAGCGCTCAAATCACCTTTACCAACACCGGCCCGGAATACTCAATTGCCGGCCCCCAACCCGGTGATCAAGCCCACCCCGCTGCCGCCCTTTCCCCCCTGGGCGGCTTCCTGGCCTGGGAAGACAATGCCATCGATGGCTTCGGCCTGGGCATCGGCGCCATCGCCCTCAACAGCAATTTCGGCCCGGTCGGCCGCCCCTTCCGCGTAAATCAGATCGTCGGCGGCGATCAAAGCCTGCCCCAGGTCGCCTTGATTCCTGGCGGCGGCGCCGTCTTCGCCTGGCAAGGCGGCCCTCCCAGCCGTCAAAACATCTACGCCCGCTTCCTTTCCCCAACCAACACCTGGCTCACGGGCGATGTCATGGTAAACACCTTTACTGCCAATTTCAGACGCCAACCCGTCCTCGCCGTGCTCCCGAATGGATATGTGGTCTTCGCCTGGGGCAGTCACAACCAACAAAGCCCCGCAAGCTACCAGGACATTTACGCCCAGATCCTCACCTCCGCCGGCGCCAAAGTCGGCTCCGAGTTTCTCGTCAACCAGTTCACACCCTACAATCAGAGGAATCCCGCCATCGCCGCCCTGGGCAACGGCGGCTTTGTCATCGTCTGGGTTTCCGAGCAGCAGACCCAGGCCGCCCCTCAGAGCCCGGATGCCAATGCCGTCTTTCTGCCCACCGCCCTGCCCAGCATCGATGTCTTCGCCCGCACCTTCGATAGCAACGGCGTTGCCCTGGCCAACGAATTCATCGTCAATACCAACGCCTCACCTTGCAGCTTTCCCGCCGTGGCCGCCAACCCCAACGGCGGTTTCATTGTCTCCTGGACTGAGATGAACCTCGTGGTCCCAGCCAACGGTTTGGATGTCTTCAGCCGGACCTTCTCGAGTGATGCAACCGGCGGCATCGTCCGAAAGGTGAACACCTACACCCCGGGCGATCAATACGCCTCCCGGATTGCCTCCGTCGGCGCCAACTACCTGGTCGTCTGGACCAGCCTGGGCCAGGACGGCTCCGGGGAAGGTGTCCATGGCCAACTCCTAAACCAGGACGGCTCTGCCTCCGGCTCCGAATTCCGCCTCAACACTACCACCGTCGGCAGGAAGATGCATGGCGCCGTTATCTCGGACAACACCGAGCGGTTCCTTGGCCTGTGGACCAGTTTTGGCAGCCTCCCGAGCGGCTTTGACGTTCTGGCCCAACTCGTCGCTCCCAGCGGTTATGTCCCCTCCGCCCCTATCTCCAGGGTCTTCGCGGCCCCGGCTTCCGACCCCTTCCCGATAGTGCTGCCCCCTTCGGCAAATCCGTTGCCGCCTTTGGCCCCCAACGGCAGCAACAATACTTCCGTCGCCGCCCAGTCGAGTCCCACGCTCGAACCGCTTCCGCCGCTGCTGCCCTTGCTGGGCTCCAACGCCATTGCCCAGGCCCAGGGCGCTTATAGCGGCCTGATTTACAATACTAACGCCGTCACCGTGGCCACCTCCGGCTTCTTCACCGCCAAGACCACTGCCAAAGGCGCCTATAGCGGCAACCTCCTCATCGCCGGCCGCAATTACCGCATTTCCGGCGGGTTCAGCCCGCTGACCGGCTTGGCAACCAACACCGTTCGGATGGCTTCCGGCCAGTTCCTCACCGTGCGCCTCTGGCTGGACCCCTCGGGCAGCGACCGCCTCCAGGGCGTGATTACGGATAGCCTCTCGAATTATGTGGCCCAGTTGGATGCCGATCGGCTTGTCTTCACCAAGACCAACCCGGCCCCCCAGCGCGGCTCCTACACTATGGCCGTCCCGCCGGACGCCTCCGGCCCGGCCGGTTACGGCTATGGAACCATGACCGTCTCTGCCGGCGGCGTCGTCCAGTGGAGCGGCGTCCTCGCTGATGGCACCAAGGTCAGCCAGACCAGCGCGGTCTCCAAAGACGGTCTCTGGCCGCTCTATCGCTCACTTTATGGGGGCGGCGGCGCCGTGATCAGTTGGATGCAGTTCAACACTAACCTGCCCACCAGCGACGTCAGCGGCCAATTCATCTGGATCAAACCCGCCGGCTTCACCAATTCCCTGGAGGCCGTCGGTTCCGCCTTCACTGCCCCAAGCGGCCGCCCCATTCTTAACCTCACCAACCTTGACTTGATCTTCAGCGGCGGCGGCTTGCAGAATGCTTTCACCAATTCCATCTCTCTGTACTCCCTCAATCGCTTGAGCGCCGACCGGCTCAAGCTGAGTTTCTCTACGTCCTCCGGGCTCTTCAATGGCAGCACTTGGTCTGCCGAACTCCACCAGACCCTCACTTTCCAGGGTGTGGTCTATGAGAAGGCCGCCAGTGGCGCCGGCCTGTTCCTGACTTCCAACAAGAGCGGACAGGTCTCCCAGAGCGGACAGGTCTATCTGGGGGGCGCGCCGCCCTCCGGCCAATAACTAAGGAATTTACTATGTTGCGAAGATTCAAGCACCTCTGCTGGGCCGCCTGCCTCGTGGCTGCGGTCCAATCCGCCTCCGCCTTCTCCTTCGTCGGGATCGCCGAGCCCTATCAGATCTTCGCCCTGGGTTACCTCGGCAGCCCTGCGTACCAACCCCATAACCTGGGCGAAGAGTTCCGCTGGAATGTGCCGACGAACTATTATGCTTTCGATGAGACTTTCGTGGACTACTTCGGCACCCATGGCACAGCCGCGGCAGATGCCGCCTTTAAAGTCCTCAACGATACGCTCAGTACCAACGTCAGTTCCTGGAGCCTTGGCTTGGACGAATTCCCCCTCGAATCCAGGCAGTTGAACTACACCGCCTCCGCGTTGCACCTCTTCGACCTCAAGTCTTTTACCCTGCAAACCATGCTCCAAGAGCTTGCCTTGACCGATTCGATCGCCTATACTTGGACCCTGCGCATTCGCGTCCTGCCCACCGGCGCCTCCTGCCCGAACTACGTCTATGGCGTCATCCAACGCAATTTCGACCCCGTCACCTTCGACCCTTCCGCCTACGTCAACGGCATCCTCTACACCTACTATATCGTGGAACAGTGCCCGGCCATCGATGACGCCTACACCGTGCCTGTCTCGGTCGACCCCGAGGCCCCCACCCGCGCCCCCGTCGCCAGGCACCACAACCTCTACTCGGGGCTCACCAGCGCCTTGATCGACTACTTCGGCTACTACTATACCGGCCTGACCCGCGATGATGTCGGCGGTCTCCGTTACCTCCTGAGCACCAACAATCTCATCCTTGAAAATGCCGGCGCCGGGACGCTGACTTCCATCACCAACCCGACCAGCCAGTTGCTCTACAGCTCCAACCTGACCACCCTCGCCCAACTCGCCCTGACCAACAGCGATGCCCAACTGGCCGCCCTCTACCCCGGCCTGGTCTTCAGCGCCCCAGCCACCAATTTTCCCGTCGTCGTCACCAATATCACCACTACGGCCTATTACACCAATCCCCCTTACGGGGCCTACAGCAATACGCCGCCGCAACTGGTCTTTTCGACCAACTATTCCCTCGCCGTCCAATTGGAGTATCTCCATTATTTCGGCAACCTCCAGGCGGTTGAGTTCAAGCACGGCGCCTGGACTAATTTCCCGATCACCGACCTTAATTCCTTCGTCGGCCCCCAGATTGCCACCCTCCAGACCATCAGCATCAACCCCAGCAACACTCCCGATGCGCCCTACGGCGTGGCCGCCCTGTCCACGAACGTGACTGAGAAGAACTTCATTACCAACCAGGTCGTGGGCGAGTTCTTCATCCTCACATCCAACTTCTGCAACATGCTCATCGTCGCCAACGAGTTGACCCAGACCAACTCCGAAACCAACCTCTTGTTCGGCGCCACCAATGCCATTGCCTACACGAATGCCACCCAAACTACCAACACCTCCGGCGCTACCAACATCATCGAGGCCTATACCAATAACCTGATTACTTACTCCACCAACCACGTTTTTCTCGCGTTCCCCGTCACTTGCCAGGGAACCAACATCTCCCTCCGCGAGGGTATTAACACCATGCACTTCGTCCGCCGGGATTACGATTCCCTCCTCAACCGCTTCTGGGAGCCGATTACCAATACCTTCACCGCCGTCGCCGTGACCAATTATGCCACTTACGACGAAACCATCCAACGCGTCGTCACCGCCCCCGACATCGTCCTTTCCGCCGCCGACATCGCTACCGGCCCGGCCGTTTGGCCGATTTTCAACATCGACATGTTCTACACCTCACTCTCGTTCAATACCAATGGCATTCTGCCGGGGGATTACGGCCCAGGCTCCGTCGCCTTGGCGGGCCCAGGCGCCACAACCATCAACCTTACCTATAACAAAGTCGGTTCGACGCTGTTCAACTTCGGTCCCGTTACCGTCGATCAGGCGACGGCGAACCTGAGTTTCGTATGGGGCTCGTTCGACGGCACCACCAACCTCCCCGTCGTTTACCCAGTCGGCTCCAGCCTTACCAATATCGTCGACCAAATCGTCCTGCAGACCTTCCCGACGGCCCTCCCGGCGAGCTCGGTCGGCATCCCCTACGCCTTCGCTTATGTCAATCCCGCCACCGGCGTGACCTATACCAACACCTTCTCCGGCGCCGGCGGCCAGCCCCCTTACTCCTTCTCCCTCGCCACCGGCTCGGTCCTCCCCCCCGGCCTGGTCCTGGCCAACGGCGTTCTCTCCGGCACTCCCTCCGCCTCAGGCACGTACCCCTTCGTGATTCAAATGACCGACACCGGCCAGCGGTTCACCGATACGGCCTATTCCCTGACCATTAATCCCTAGGAATCCTATGAAACGTCGCTTTCTTTTGGCCCTGCTGGCGGTTGCCGTGGCTTCGCCCCTGCGCGGAGCGCCCGCGCTGTTCTATGTGAATGACGCCGTCGTCCAGGCCCCGCCCGAGATCCCCCCCCAGGTCGATGCGATCAACTTCGTCAACCGCAACTTCTTTTCCATTACCTTCACCAACCTCGACTTCGATCCTGCCACCTTCAGCTATAACGCCACGCTCTTCCAGACCGCCGACACCCTCAATTTCACCAATATCGGCTACATGGCCGTGAACCCGGGCATCAATTTCCTCACCGTCCCGTCCCCGTCCCAACCGGGCCAGGAACGGATGGCCGCCAACTTTTACAACCCCGGCACCATCCATGTCGGCAGCGACACCAACTTCGTCCTCGTCGGCGGCTTCGGCCTGGCTTACGGCGGCCTGCCCCAAATGCGCGTCGCCGCCACGAATATCTTCAACCCGGGGTCCATCTCGGTCGGCTATGACGGCCTGTGCAGTTTCAACGGGCAAACCGTCGACCTGAGCCGGGGCTCGCTCATGATGACCAATTCCGGCTCGAGCATCTTCAACTCCATCAACAATGCCACCCTCTTGTCTCTGAACCTTTTCAACGCCGGCGTCTTCGACGGCTACTGGGGCATCGGCACCAACCCGTTCAGCCTCTACAATGAATTTGTCATTCCTCCGCCCTTGACGCCCGCTGAGCTGGTCACCACCCGCGATGGCGCCCTTTTCTTTCAGCAACTGGTTCTCGCCGTCAATGGCCTCTCCTACACCAACGTCATTGGCGATGCCTCCAACTTCCTGGTGAGCGCGGTCTTCGTCAACAACACCAACTCCGCCTTTGCTCCCAAGGTTTACTTCCTCGGTGGCGAGATCGTTCTCGAATGGTCCCAAACCGTCACCAATGCCGACGGCACCACCCAACCCCAGTACCTCTACGTCCTGGATGACTTTCCAGACATCGTCCCTGCGCCCGTGCTCTTGATCGACGGTTTCGCTGGCGTCGGCATTACCCGGCCCACGATGATCCCCGAAAACTATTTCGTCTTTGAAAGCCCGGGCGCCTTCTTCCTGGGCGCGCCTTCCTCCCCCAGCGCCATCCCCCCGACCCTGGCCCTTCCCATCCCCGGCTCCGCCCCCCCCATCGACGTCATCTTTCCCTTCTTTCCCATGGGCGACACCACCAATCTCTGGACCGCTTATGAGGCGCTCCTGCCTCCGATCTCCATCATTATCTCAGATGTCGCCGGGCAGGATGTCACCAACATACCTGGGCGCATCGAAGTCAGCGGCGGCGGGACTCTCGACCTCACCAGAGCCCAGATTACCAGCCTGAATTACTTGTCGCTCCAGGCCACCAACCAGTTCCTGGGCAGCCGCGGGGCCCAGATTGGGGCTCCTTTCGTCGATTTCAACCTCCGCAGCACCAACGGCCTGCTCGACATTACCAACCTGGTCAAGTCCATTATCCGGCAGCCGGAAGGATACATCGACCTTTGGAGCACCTGCGTCACCAACGTCTATGTCGCGGTCGTCTCCGGCACCAACTTCTACGGTACTAACGTCTCCCATGTCCTCTTCGCCGACGCCCATGTGGCCCCCAATTTTCCCGTCCGCTCTCAATCCCTCCTCCTGACCAGCACCAATGCCCTGGGCGGTGATGACAACCTCATCATCCATGACGTCTTCAACATCAGCCGCAACCTGCGCTTGGATGCCACGCGCATCACCATTGCCACCAACGCCCCCGGCGCCAGCCCTCCCGCCGGCGCCCTCTACATTGATAATAGCTCTATTGTTTGGCCGGACGCCGCCCCGCGGCTTGAGTTCCTCACCAACTCCGGCGCCTTCCGGACCTATAACGCCGTCTTTTTCGGCGGTTCGCGCACCTCGCCCTTTTACAACACGATAACCAATGTGCCCTACAGTGCCTTGATCAACCGCGGGAGCATCACCAACAACGGCAGCCTCATCTGGGCCTTGGACTTCGAGAACAGCGGCCTCATCACTGCCACTACCGGCGACATCCAATTGCAGCAGGCCCAGTACGCCATCCTCACCAACGGCTTTCTCTTTGCTGTCAATGGCAGCATCGCCCTGAACAGCGGCTCACTCTTCGCCAGCAATACGACCTTGCTGGCCGGCGCGGGCCTCAGCCTGGCCGTCACCAATGTCCTGACCGACGGCATCTCGAACCTCGCCCTCATTTACCAGGCCAATCCAACCTACCCAACCAATTACCTCTCTGGCCAGGTCACCAACGGCAACGTCTGGAGCGCCGGCGACGGCGGCATCAGCCTGCTGGCCAAGCCCGACACCGGCGATCTCCTCGGCGCCACCATCAGCGACACCGCCACTTTCAACACCAGCGTTCCCATCGTCTGGGCCGGCGCCGACCTTGGCGCCACCAGCGATGGCTTCCTCAATAACGCCGCCCTGGGCCGCCTTGTCCTCAGCGGCTCCAATAACAGCGTCTTCGCCTTCATGGGCGCTGCCGCCGGCGGCAACGCCATCTATGTCGACGACCTCGAACTCGAGGGCTTCACCGCTACCGCCAACGACTTAATGGGCGATTTCACCGGCCTGTCTGTCTCCAACATTACGGTCTATTACGCCCAGGCCAGGGCCAACGGCGTCGAGATCGCCGAAAAACTCAACGGCCGCAATGGCGGGGGGTTCGTCTGGGTCAGCGGCTACAACTGGGGCTACTTCTCCTCGACCAACCTCCTCTATCCCAGTGAACAACCATACGGTGGATTATTGTATCGGGTCAACGCCGCCCTGGCCTCGAGTTGCGACCTGGTCTCCAATACCAACAACACCGTCGTCAATTGCCAAAGCCAGGCGCCGATCTGGCCTGTCGCTCTTCCGACTAATGTCGGTCACACTGACGTGACGCTGCTCCCCAAAATCACCAGCCTCCCCCAGGGCCAGACCGTCAACCAAGGCGGCTCCGCCACCTTCAGCGTGAGCGCCTCGAGCCCTTGGCCTTTGAGCTATCAGTGGCAACTCAACAGCAACAACATCGCCGGCGCGATTTACCCCTCTTACACCATCACCGGCGTCCAGGCCGCCGATGCCGGCTCCTACTCGGTAGTGGTTACCACCTTCGCCGGCTCCACCAACACCCCCGGCGTCCCCCTGGCGGTCAACATACTGTCCCCGGCCATCATCGCCCAGCCCCAAAGCCTCACTGTCGCCCCGGGCAGCACCGCCGCCTTTTCCGTAACCGCCTCCGGCGTCTCCCCGCTGACTTACCAATGGCAGTTCAACGGCTCCAACATTGCCGGCGCGACCGCCCCCGCCTATTCCAAGACCAATGTCAAGGCCGCCGACAGCGGCCTATACGGCGTCGTCGTTTCCAATCCGTTCGGCTCTGTCCTCAGCGCCAGCGCCAGGCTCGAGGTCCTGCCCGCCAACCCGCTCGCGGTCAGTGTGCTTACGCCCTCGCCCAACACGCTGCTTCTGACTTGGCCAGCCGGTCAGGGCGTCTATAATGTCCAGGTTGCCACCAATTTGACCCCGCCCATTAACTGGACCACCGTGACCAATCACGCCCCCAGCCTGGTGGGTGGCCAATACTTCTTCACCAACTCCGTCGGCGCCGGAAATCTCTTCCTTCGCCTCAACCTCGCCACGCCATGACCGGCTCATCGCCCCGGGCCACGAAACGCGAAGCCTTTAGTGCGCGGCACTCCCGCGCTTTGGCTGCGCCCTCGCCCTTTTTCTTGTTAGGTTCTTCCCGTTCCTGGAACAGTGTTGGTGAAAGTCAAGGCTGGTCAGTTTAACCGTGTGAAGTCTAGTCTTATGCGTAGATTCGAATTGAATATGTGCGGCTTGGGCTGGCGCCGGCTGGTGCTGGCGTGCTTGCTTGCTTTGCTCGGACAGTTTGGCGCCTCCGCCTGGGCGCAGGGAGCCACTAACGATGCCTTTGCCAACGCCACCCCCATTTACGGCGAATGGGGCTCCATTGCCGGGTGCAATACCAACGCCACCGCCCAAGCCGGCGAACCCAACCACGCCGGCTTCGCGCCCACCTACAGTATATGGTACTCCTGGACCGCCCCGGCCACTGGCGAGGTCTCGATGGACACCTTCGGCAGCCACTGCCTGAACATCAGTTACAACTTCTACCTGACTAATATACTCGTTACCAATGTTTTTGGTGGAGTTACCAACATCTTCACCAATATAACGTTCGTGACCATCACCAACGCCTTTAGCGGCCCGATGGATACCATCCTGGCCGTCTATTCGGGGCCCGACCTCACCCACCTCACTCAGGTCGCCGCCAATGACGACCTCTCCCCATACCTGCTCCAGAAAGACCAGTATATGGGCCTGGCCGTTGTTTCCAGCGGCGGCTTCATTTCCGGCGGGGGCACCATATCCGATCTGCCCTTCGGCGGGCCCAGCGGCCTGCGCTTCAACGCCCTCTCCAATACCACCTACTACATCGCCATCGACAGCAAAGGCGCCACCTCCGCCAACTCCAGCGGCGGCGGTTCCATCTTCGGCGGCAGCACCATCGCCGCCCCCAACGGGTTCCCGGTCCTCAATTGGGCCTATCACTCCTCCGGCGTCTTTCGCTTCGCCAGCGAGCAGTTCGACTGGACCAGCCCCACCGGCCCCATCCCGAAGTATTACTGCACACCTTATGAGAGTATCCCGGATTGGAATGTCAACTATAAGACCTACTATACCTATTTCGCCACCGGCGTAGTCGTCAGCGTCACTCGCCTGGCCGGTTCCTCGGGACGCGTCCTGGTCGATTACGCCACCGCCGACGGCACCGCCATGGCCGGGCTTGATTACATGCCCATCTCAGGCACCCTGGTGTTCGACGACTTCGAGATGAGCAAGGACATCGTTATCCCCATCCAGGGAGGCCAGGCGCTGGGCGGCTTTGGCGGCTTTGGCACCACTAATTTCGTGGTGCCGCTCGGCTACGATTTCTCCGTCTTCTTGTCCAACCCCAGGCGCGACCCCGCCGAATCGTTGGACGTCTCGCCCCCGCGCGTCGATTTGACCTGGTCCAACGCCACCGTGCAAATCCAGAATTATGGCAGGGTCATGGACGGCACCACCAACCGGGACGTCTATAACTGGTCGCATGTCCACTATCGCTTTCCCGAAGACATCAACACCTATTACACCACCGCTCTGCTTACGGTCTATCGCACTTTCTATCAGTCGGCCCCGCCGGAAGGGGCCACCCTTCACTATCGCGTCAACGCCCAGTACCTGGATAACGTAAGCACTATTGGCTGGGACAACTTCTTCCCCCTGGAACCGGGTTGCGATTATGCCACTCCCACGCCCGCCATGCAAGGCTCTATCCACGGCACCAACTCCGATTTCGTCCTCGACGAGGGCGACATCCAATTCGGCGGAAACGACGGCTACAAAACCCTCTCCTTCACCATCACCAACGACGGCTTTACCAAGTTCGCCCGCACCTTCAAGGTCTCCATCTGGAGGGACGCCGAGCAGGGCGGCGGCATTGTCCCGGTCGGCACCGCCGATGAATGCTATGTCACCATCCTTTTCAATGACCAAAACCCCCCGGCCGGCTCCGTCGATGAACTGCACGACCCGGATCGTAGTTACTCCATCGCCCTGCCCTTTGTCCCTAACTCCGACCCGCCCGATATGGATCAACCGGGCGCCGATGGCCAGGTCATGGGCCTGGTTGTGTTCCCAAACTCCCTTGTTTACACCAATACCACGGTCGTCACTAATACTACGACTACTCCGGTTACGGTCGTCACCAATGTGACCGCCGTCACCAATACCTTGGATCAGACTGTCATCGCCGGCGATTTCCATGCCTTTAACAGCTATGTGCGCAATTGCATCGCCCGCGTCAACGTGGATGGCACCCTGGACCAAACGTTCCTGGCCCCGCCGCTGGACGGGGCTGATGCCTTCATCAGCAGCGTCGCCGCCGCCCCCAACAACAAGATCCTCGTCGCCGGCGGCTTCGGCTCCTTCAACGGCCAGTCGAGTCCGAAGGTCGCCTTGCTCAATAGCGACGGCTCGCTCGACCTGAACGATTTTAGTCCCGGCCTGGGCGCCAATGCTCCGGTGCGCGCCGTCCTGGTTATGCCTGGCGGCAAGTTCCTCATTGCCGGGGACTTCACCTCCTATAACGGCTTGAGTTGCAGCCACGTCGCCCGCTTGAACCCCAACGGCTCGCTCGACCCTTCGTTTGTTGCCCCCACCCTCACCGGCAATACCATCGACGCCATCGCCTTTTACAACGGCCAGGTCTATATCGGCGGGGACTTTGCCGTTACCAATGCCGGGGTGGGCCTGGTGAACAACCTGGCCCGGCTCAACTCCAACGGGACCCTGGACCGAGCCTACGCCAGCGCCTTGGGCGTGGGGGTCGACGGCATTGTCCATGCCTTGAGCATCGATGCGTCCGGCAATCTGTTGGCGGGGGGCGAATTCCTTACCGTGGACCGGCTCTCTCGTCCGCGCATCGCGCGTTTCACCCCCAGCGGTGCTTTGGACAGCACCTTCGATCCGGGCACCGGCACCGACAGTACCATCTTTACCATCCTCCCCCAGACCGATGGCACTATCTACGTCGGCGGTGCGTTCACTGCCTTCAACGGCACCCATCGCATGGGCTTCACCCGGCTCTTCTCCAACGGGAACGTCGATACGACGTTTCTGGACACCGCCTACAACCAGTTCGCCGGCCTCCACCGGGAGCGGTTCGTCGATCCGGTTGGGGTCGTCTATGCCGCCGGCGTTCAGAGCGATGGCAAAACCCTGCTCGGCGGCAGCTTTCAGCAGGTGGGCGGCGGCCAGGCCGACCCCACCATCCGCATCGATCCCAATGATTTTTTTGGCCCTTACAACCAGAACGTCGATGGTCAGCCCAAGACCCGCACGGGCCTCCGCAACCGCTCCAACTTCTGCCGTCTCATCGGCGGGGCTACGCCGGGTCCTGGCAACATCTCCCTCAGCCCCCCCCCGCCGACCTACAGCTACAGCGTCGGCAACAACGAAGCCTCCGCCACCATCTCGCTGGTCCGCACCAATGGCACGTTGGGCTATCTCTCGGCCAACCTGAGCGTCCCTTCCGGCGTCGCCCTAAGCGGCGTTGATTACGCCTACAGCGGGTCTGTCCCCACCTATCTCACTGCCTGGCGCCTCTACGACTATTTGCCCGCCGCACCGCCGGGGGCCCTGACGCGGTGCTTCAGCGATGGCATCTTCGGCTCCAGCGCCACCCCAACCGACATTTACGGTTCCACCTTCTTCGATTATACCGCCAACCGCATCGTCATCAGCGTCCTCAGGAACAACACCCCGGGCGACCGCGCCGCCTCGATCCAGCTCGCCAACCCCTCTTGCGCCGACCAATTCTATCTGGGCGGCCAGACCGTGCCCGTCTGTGGCGCCCTGGGCATCTCCCTCGCCCCCTTCACGATTGTGGATGACACCCACCATCCGGGCGTCTTCGGCTTCGCCTCCGCAACTTACTCCGTCAACGAAAACCAAACCAACGGCGTCGCCTTGGTCACTGTCATCCGCACCAACGGCGCTTATGGGAACTTTTCGTTGCACTACGCCACCACCGCCGCCGGCAACGCCGTCGTCGGCCAGGATTATTGGCCGACCAACGGGATTCTCTCCTTCAACGCCGGCGTGACTAACGCCACCTTTGCCGTCCCCATCATCAATAATACCAACATCCAGCCCCAGGACCGCATCGTCGGTTTGGGCCTCTCCCCCGTGGGCGGCGTCAGCTTCGCCCTGACCAACGCCAGCCTTTACATCATCGATGACAGCTACCCCATCGGCTACGTCAACTTCACTCAGAGCAGCTACGCCACCAATGCAACCGCCGGCGCCCTGGTCCTGACCCTCAACCGCACCGGCGGCACCCGCGGCGCCATCTCCGTCCTGTGCTCCACCACCAACACGGGCACGGCTGTGCCCGGCATCAACTATGCCAGCGTTTCCACCAACCTCCTCTGGAACAGTGGCGACTCCTCCCCGCGGTTTGTCGTCGTCCCCTTGCTCGACACTGGCCTGGTCGGGCCCAATACGACTTTCCAGGTCAAACTCTCCAACCCCGTCGCTTATGGCACCAATGCAGCCACCATGCTCGCCGGCTCGCGCGTCACTGCCAACGCCACCATTGTCGACGACAATCAATACGGCAATCTCCAGTTCAGCGCCCCAATTTACTACGTCAACGAAAACGGCGGCTACGCCACCATCACCGTCATCCGCACCGGCGGCGCCGCCCAAACCCTCACTGTCAATTTCGCTACCGCCGACGGCACCGTCTTCTCCACCGGCCCCCAGTCCTCTCGCAATTACGCTGCCACCAACGGCACGCTCGCCTTCGCCCCGGGCCAAATCGCCGCCAGCTTCACTGTGCCCGTCTATGATGTTGGTCTCCCCGGTCTCACCAACAACTTCTTCACGGTCGGCCTCAGCAACGCCACCCCGCAGGGCGCCGTGCTGGGTTTCCCGTCCACTGCCAAGGTCAGCATCATTAATGCCGAGGCCGTCAGCGCCCCGGCCGGCACGCCTGACCCCAACTTCCCCGCCAATCCCGGCTTCAATGGCGATGTCCTCTCCGTTGCCAATCAGGCCAACGGCCAAATCCTCGCCGCCGGCGCCTTCACTTCCGTCAATGGCGGCGCCATCGGCCACATCGCCCGCCTCAATACCGACGCGAGCGTGGACGCCGCCTTCCTCTACAACTCGGCCGGCGCCAACGCCGCCATTAACCAAGTCGTCATCCAAACCGACGGCAGCATCGTCATCGGCGGCGCTTTCACGACCTTCAACGGCGTCGATCGCTACCATATCGCCCGCCTCCTCGGTGATGGCTCCATCGATAGCTCCTTCAGCCCTGGTTCCGGTGCCGATGCCAATGTCTTCGCCCTGGCTGAAACCTTCCCGCCGGGCGGCACGAACCGGTCCCTCCTCGTCGGCGGCAATTTCACTCACATGAACGGCGCCTCCGTCTCCGGCCTCGCCCGTCTCAATAACGACGGCACCATCGACCCCGCCTTTGCCCCGCTCTTCAATTCGGGCAGCACGATTTACGCCTTGGCAGTCTATCCTACCAACGCGCCCCACGCCGGCCAGATCCTCATCGGAGGCGATTTCAGCGCCGTCAATGGCGTCAGCCGCAACGGCGTCGCCCGCCTCAACCCCGACGGCTCGCTCGACTTGACCTTCAACCCTGGCCAGGGCGCCACCAACGCCGTCCGCGCCATCGCCATCCAACTGGACGGCAACATCGTTGTCGGCGGCTCGTTCACCAATTTCAATGGCACGCCTCTGAACTATATGGCCCGCCTGAACCCCGATGGCTCCCTGGACTCCAACTTCACAGCCAATGTCGGCCCCGGCGCCGATGACACCGTCGATGCCATCCTCCTCCAACCCGACACGCGCATCGTCCTGGTCGGCGCTTTCACCCATGCCAACGGCGTCAGCCGCGGCGGCATCACCCGCCTCCTGCCCGATGGCACGGTCGACCCCTCGATTAACTTCGGCTACGGCGCCGACGGCTACGTCAACACCGTTGCCATCCAGCCCAACGCCATGCTCGTTATCGGCGGCGGCTTCTCCTCCTTCGACCAGCAGCCCCGCTCCCACGTCGCCCGCATCTTCGGCGGCGCCATGAGCGGCGCCGGCGCCTTGACCTTTACCAGCCCCACCTTCGACGCCGACGAGAACTCCACCAACGTCCTCATCAGCGTCCGCCGCGCCGGCGGCACCGCCGGGGCCGTCGCGATCGACTTCTCCACCGCCGACAACACCGCCCTCGCCGGCGTCAACTACTCCAACGTCGTTTCCGCGCTGGCCTTCCCCAACGGCGAGACCTTCCAGTCGGTTCTTGTCCCGCTCATCGACGACGGTCAGATCACCCCGGACCTCACGGTCAATCTCTCCTTGAGCACCCCCCAGGGCGGGGCTGCCCTGGGCGATCAATACGTGGCGCGCCTTATCATCATCAACGATGACAGCTCCGTCAGTTTCTCCTCCACCAACTACTCTGTCCTGCAGAATGTCCCCACCGGCCTGGCCCAAATCACCCTCGCCCGCAGCGGCGGCACCCGCTTTCCGGCCTCCGTCGATTTCTTCACCATCACCAATGGCACCGCCCTGCCCGGCCTTGACTACCTGGCCGTTTCCAATACCGTCACCTTCCCCGTCGGCCAGTCCAACGTCGTTGCCTTTGTGCCGATCCGCAACAATCCAGCCATGCGCAACAACACTCTGGTCGACCTCTTGTTGACCAATGCCTCCGGCACTTTCTTGTTCAATCCCTCCGCGGCTTTCCTGACCATCCTGAGCACCAACACCAGCCCGGGCCAATTCCTCCTGGCCCAGACCAATTACGTCGTGCCCGGAACCAACGGCGCCGTCGCCCCGCTCTCCGTCCTGCGCACCAACGGCCATACCGGCTCGGTCACCGTCAACTTCGCCACCTCCTCCCTCGCCAACGGCACCGGCGCCGTCCCGGGTGTCAATTACGCCGCCACCAACGGCACCCTCACCTTCGCCGATGGCGAACTGAGCAAGACCATCTACATCCCCATCTTCCTCGACAACGTGGTCCATCCTAATCTCTCGTTCTCGCTCACGCTCTCCAATCCGTCGCCCGGTACCTCTATCCTCCCCCCCGCCTCCGCCTCCGTCACCATCCTCGATACCGTCCAGGGCGTCGGCTTCCGGGTCGGCACCTACGTCACCAACGAAATCGCCTCCGCCATCGTCCTGCTCATCGACCGCCTGCTCACCAACGGCATGACCACCGTCCAGTACGCCACCGCCGACGGCACCGCTGTGGCCGGCATCAATTATGTCGCTCAGAGCGGCGCCCTGACTTTCGTCCCTGGCGAAACCGAGAAGTCCCTCAGCATCCCCCTGATCGATGACCCGCGTATCACCGGCAGCCTCCAGTTCCGCGTGAACCTCGCCAATCCGTCGGCTCCCGCCACGCTCTATCCTTTCGCCTCAGCCCTGGTCAACCTCCTGGATGACAACACGGGCGTCTCCTTCACCACCAACTCATTCGGCGTCCTCAAGAACGGCACCAACGTCCTCATCACTGTCACCCGCACCAACGCCAATACCGGCCTGGCCACCGTCAACTTCGGCACCCGCGACCTTACTGCCCTGGCCAATGTCGATTACTATCCTACCAACGGCATCCTCACCTTCAGCAACGGCATCGTCTTTCAGTCCTTTGCCGTGCCTATCATCAACAACCGCACCCTCGAAGGGGACCGCGCCTTCGAAGTCGTTCTCTCTACCAATGCCACCACCCTGGGCGGCACCCAGTTGCTCCCGCCCACCACTGCCGCGGTCACCATCACCGATGACATCGCCGGCTTGAGCTTCTCCAGCCCAGCCTACACGGTCGATGCCAACGCTGGCCAGGCCGTCATCAGTGTCATCCGCACCGGCTTCACCAACTGCTCTCTCACCGTCGGCTTCGCCACCGCCTCCGGCACCAACAGCGGTTCGGCCCAGCCCTACGTCAACTACATGCCCACCAACGGCTCCCTCCTCTTTACCAACGGCGTAACCAGCCAGAGCTTTGCTGTCCCGGTGATCGACGATAACCGCGCCGACGGCGCGCACACGGTCCAAATCAGTCTTTCCAGCCCCACCGTTGTCAACGGCACCCTCGGCTTCGCCGTCCTGACCGCCACCAATGCCGCCACTCTCACCGTCCTCCAGCCCCAGGGCACCGTCATCCTGGCCGCCGGCGCCGCCCTCACCTTCACCCGTTCCTTCACCAATGCCGCCACCATCAGCCTGGCTACCGCCACTGGAGCCGGTTCCCTTTACCCGTCGGTCATCGCCGTCAGCAACATCGCCAGCCAGGTCGAGAACGTCGCCGTCCGTCTCCCCAGTGCCTCTATCTCCGCCGCTAACGACCTGGCCGCCTTGCTCGCCGGCCCCTCGGGCGCCACTACCCTGTTGATGGCCAACGCCGGCGGCCCTGGTCCGCTTTCCGGAACTTACCTGGCCTTTGACGATATGGCTACCAACATGCTCCCCGCCACTGGACCTCTTACGAACGGCATTTACGCGCCCACAGCCTACGACGCCCCGTTGCCCCTCTTCCCCCGGGGCGCTCCTGCCCCGCCTTACGGCGCCAACTTCGCCCCCTTTGTCGATTCCAACCCCAATGGCAACTGGTCGCTTTACGCCCTGGATAGCACCGCCCCTTTCTCCGGCTCTCTCGCCAACGGTTGGGCCCTCGATTTGACCTGCCTCGAAACCAATGCCGCCCGCGTCATCCAGCCCAACGAAACCGTCACCATGCTCTTTGCCTTCCGCAACGCCGGCTCTAATGTCGCCAACCTCATCGCCGCCTTGGTCCCCACCAACGGTGTCACCAATGTCTCCGCCCCCCAAACCTATGGCCCCATGCCCTCCAACGGTCCATCGGCCTCCCGGCTCTTCACCTTCACGGCGGCCGGCACCAACGGACAAGTCATCTCGCCCACCTTCCAACTCCAGGACGGCCCCATTCCGCTCACCAACCTGGTATTCAATTTCGTCCTCGGCGCCTCGACCACTACCTACTCCAACAACGCCCCGATCATCATTCCCGAGTATGGCGCCGCCTCCCCTTATCCCTCCACCCTCAATGTCAGCGGTTTCGGCAACCTCGTTACCAAAACCACCGTCACCTTGACCAATCTCGCCCATACCTATCCCAAGGACATCGATATCCTCCTCGTCGCGCCCACCGGTCAAAAATCCTATCTCATGTCCAAGTGCGGCAGCAACTTCGCCATTACCAACGTCACTCTGACCTTTGACGGTACGGTCACCAACCTCCTCCCCCTGAACGCCCAAATCGTCTCCGGCGCCTGCGCCCCCACCGCCTATCCCGTGGCCCCGCCCCCGTTCCCACCAACTTCCACGCCCCCGCCCCCCTACAACACCAACATGTCCGTCTTCAACGGCATCAATCCCAACGGCGCCTGGTCCCTCTTCGTCTTTGATGACACCCACCTCAATTCCGGCATCATTTCCAACGGCTGGTTGCTCCACCTCACTACCGCCGCCCCAGTCCTGCCCGTCGCCGATGTCGGCCTGCTCATGTCGGCCCTGTCCAACAGCGTCATCCTGACCAGTAACCTCACCTTCACTCTCGACGCAACCAATTACGGGCCCGGCATCGCCAGCAACGTCATGGTCACCGATCTCCTCCCCAACGGCTCCGTCTTTTCCAGCTCGGAGCCTCCGGGCGAGCTGTCCACCAATAGCGCCGGTTCGTTGATCTTGACCTGGAACTTCGGCACCCTCCTCAAAGGCGCCGGGACCAACATGGTCCTCACCGTCCAACCCGGCCTCGTCGGCACCGCCTCGAACTTCGCCTCCGTTTCCACCACCACCAGCGACCTCAACCCGTCCGACGCCTCCGCTGCCGCCCTCGCCGATGTCGTCGGCCCCACCGCCGACCTCGTCTTGAACCTCGTCAGCACCCCCAACTCCGTCGCCCTGGGCGGCACTTATACGCTCACGGCCACCGTCACCAACCTCGGCCCTGCCAGCGCCCCAGGCATGGCTGTCGTTCTCTATCTGGACCCGACTGCCAGCTTCGTCTCCGCTTCGCCCCCCGGCTCGTTGGACACCACCGACAACATCGTCACCTTCACCAACCTCCCCATCCTGGGCAGCAGCCAAGGCCTCTCCGTCTCGGCCGTCGTCCAGCCCACCATCCTGTCCGAGAATCTCACCTACGCCACCTGCTACGCGGCCCCGAGCGTCACCGAGACCAACAAGAGCGACGCCGACGGCAGCGTCAAGACTGTCGTCGTCTCCCCACTCCGGCTGCAAGTGCTCACGCCCTCTCCCAACAGCCTGCTTCTGGCTTGGCCTGCCGGTCAGGGCGTCTATAATGTCCAGGTGGCCACCAATTTGACCCCGCCCATTAACTGGACCACCGTGACTAATCCCGCGCCCAGCCTGGTGGGTGGTCAATACATCTTCACCAACTCCATCGGCCCCGGAAATCTGTTCTTCCGCCTCAACCTCGCCGCGCCGTGACCGGCCCATCCACCTCGGCCGCCAACATCCTAATCCTAATCTTAATCTTAATCCTAATCCACACCCCGTGACCTGCCCATCCCCCTCGGCCACCAACTCCGGACCACTTATGCGGTTTCACATTTTGGAATGAACCTGACCATGAAGCCATTTACAGTCTCGTCCCCGACTATCCCCTGTCCGCCGCCCCGGCCACTTGCCCCATTCGGATTTCGGATTTCGACTTCCGCTCTCCTCTTCGCCTTCGCCCTGCACGCCTCGGCCGCCCTCGCTGCCGACAGACAGGTTGTGCGCGGCCATCTGCCCTCAGCCGTTGCGGCCCTCCAACCGCTCAACCGCCTCCCCGCTTCCCAGCGCTTGGCCCTGGCCATCGGGCTGCCCTTGCGCAACCAGGCCGAGCTCACCGCCTTCCTGCGGGACCTCTACGACCCTGCCAGCCCCAATTACCGCAGCTACCTCACCCCGCAGCAATTCACCGAGCGTTTCGGCCCCAGCCAGCAAGACTATCAGTCCCTGATTGATTTCGCCAAAGCCAGCGGTTTCACCATCAAGACCCATCCCAATCGCGTCATCCTCAATGTCGACGCTGCAGTGGCCGATATCGAAAAGGCATTCCACCTCACCATGCGGGTTTACCAGCACCCGGTCGAGGCCCGCACCTTCTACGCCCCTGACACCGAACCAGCCCTCGATCTCTCCGCCAGTGTGCTTCACATCTCCGGATTGGACAATTTCACCCTCCCACACCCCAAAAACTTGAAGCGCCAGCCGCCTCCCAGACCTGATGACATCACCCCCAAGAACGGCGCCGGCCCCGGCGGAACTTACATGGGCAGCGACTTCCGCGCGGCCTACGTCCCGGGCACGTCTCTCACCGGGGCCGGACAAGTTCTCGGCTTGCTGGAATTCGACGGCTTTTTTCCGGGCGATATCGCGACTTACGAGAGTATCGCCGGCCTTCCCAGTGTCCCCCTGCAGGTCGTCTTGCTGGATGGCTTCAATGGCGCGCCGGGCCCGGGCAACGTTGAAGTCGCCTTGGACATTGAAGTCGCCATCGCCATGGCCCCGGGCCTCTCGCAGATTATCCTCTACGAGGGGTCTCTTCCCGAAACCGTCTTCAATCAAATGGCCAATGACAACCTTGCCAGCCAGGTAAGCTGCTCCTGGGGCTGGGGCGGCGGACCCAGCCGCCTCCTTGACCAAATCTTCCAACAAATGGCCGCCCAGGGACAGTCTGTCTTCGACGCCTCCGGCGACGTCGATGCCTTTCCGCCCGGTGCCGTGGACGACCCTACCAGGTCCGATGCCCCCTCCGATGATCCTTATATCACGCAAGTCGGCGGAACGACCTTGACAACCTCCGGACCCGGCGGGGCTTGGGTGTCCGAAACGGTCTGGCAACGGGGAGGCGGCGTCGGCAGCAGCGGCGGCATCAGCTCCTATTACCCCATTCCCTTCTGGCAGCAAGGTGTCAATATGTCCACCAACGGCGGTTCCACCTCCTTCCGCAACCTCCCCGATGTCGCCTTGACCGCCGAGAACATCCTGGTCATCGCCGATAATGGCGTGGTCGAGCCCAGTGGCGGCACCAGTTGCGCCTCCCCGCTCTGGGCTGCCTATATCGCCCTGGCCAATCAGCAGGCCGTGGACAACGGCCAAACCCCGGTCGGTTTCATCAATCCCGCCATCTATTTCTTCGCCGAGTCACCGCTCTACAATTCCTACTTCCACGACATCGTCACGGGCAACAACACCAATGCCATAGTGACCAATGCGTTCCTCGCCGTTCCCGGCTTCGACCTCTGCACCGGCTGGGGAACGCCCAATGGCACCAATCTTATCAACCGCCTCGCTCCTCCCATCGGCCAGGTGCCCTTGCTGAGCTACGTCACCAATTACATCTCCGGCGGCAACGGCAACGGCTCCATCGACCCCGATGAGTGCAATAACCTCAATGTCGTGCTCACCAACTTCGGCGGCGTTAACGCGACGGGCGTGCGGGTTACCCTCGCTTCTCCCACTCCCGGCATTATCATCGTCCAGCCTGTCTCCCCTTATGGCACCATCCTCACTAACTCCGCTGCCACCAACCTCGTGGCTTTCGAGGTCAGCACCGCCCCCACTTTCCACTGTGGCACCCCCGTCCAGTTCATCCTCACCGTCACCTCCGACCAGTCCGTCAGGCAGGTCTCCCCGCGCTTCCAGGTCTCCACGGGCGTCCCTGGCATCCCTTTGCGCTATGATAATTCCTCTGACACCCCCATCCCTGACATGGGCCATGTGGATTCCCCGGTCGTCGTCTCCAACTTCCCTTCCGCTCTCATCAAGGCCACCGTCAGCCTCTTTGCCAGCGATACTTACGATTCCTTCCTGGTCTTGGAACTTATCGCCCCGGACGGCACCACCGTCACTCTCTCCGCCAACAACGGCGGCTCCGGCCAGAATTATGGCCAAGGCTGCACTCCCGATGACGCCCGCACTACCTTCGACGACGATGCCCCGGTGCCCGTCTCAACTGGCTTTGCCCCCTTCGTCGGCACTTTCAGCCCGGACAAGCCGCTCTCCATCTTCATCGGCAAAACCGGAACCAATGTCAACGGCATCTGGAAACTCCGCGCCATCGATCAGTACCCTCAAAACGCCGGCGTCCTCCACTGCTGGTCCCTGTTCCTCACCCCTGCCGATTGCCCCCCGGGGGGCGGTGAATGCGTCGGCGCCGATATGGCCGTCTCCATGGCCGCCGCCCCCGACCCCGTCATTATTGGCAACCTCTTCACCTATACCGCCTTCGTGACCAATAACGGCCCCAGTTCCAC
>Ga0187849_1001662_pt1 | contig 23207 bp, 20 predicted proteins | sample June2016WEW_4_10_2_FD_132412 | JGI IMG/M metagenome (GOLD analysis project Ga0187849, IMG submission 132412) | Peatland microbial communities from SPRUCE experiment site at the Marcell Experimental Forest, Minnesota, USA - June2016WEW_4_100 | ecosystem: Environmental > Terrestrial > Soil >...
CGGTCTGCCAGTTCACGGAGCCTCCGGCTCCGTGAACCTGGTGCGGTCGGAACACCGGGCCAGAGGCCCGGCTAACCGGCAGACCAGAGGTCTGCCCCACCCTCCCACCTGAACAGTTACCAACCGTTTTAACGGTTTTCGCGCTGCGGCATCTGCCGCCCTCGCCAACGCCAGGATGTGCCCTCGAGTTGGGGTATTCCGTCATGCGGCACGCCAACCGGTCCACATCGCGTTCGCCTTCGTGGCGTCCGGGCCAGGCGCGGTGCGCCGAGGGCAGCCATTTGACGAGGACCGCGCCCCCATTACCGCAAAGAAGCCGCGAATGGACGCGAATGAACGCGAATCACGAGAAACCATGCGCTTTCGGATGCCGTGAGGAATATTCGCGTCAATTTGCGTCCATTCGCGGTTGGACCAATCGGGTATCATTACTGCCGGCTCAACTACGGCTGGCCTGTCCCAGTATATCCATTCTTGCCAATCGCTGTTCCCCAATTGCCGCTGGACTCAGAGTACTGGCCGCTAAACCAAAACGCGCCAGGAGCCGTATAAGATGGGCAGGCCGCCGTGTAGTCACCCCAGCGGTCGCGGTTGTACTGGTCCAATTGGCAATAGAACGCCTGGCCACCTGCCAAGTAGTAACCGCTGTCATTCAGGGTGCCGAATGCTTGCGACACACGGCCGGAGAGAAATGCCGTCGAAGGATATATCGTAGGGCTCGAGTAATTGCAGACCATGGTGAAGTTCCCTGCGGGGTCTGGCTGCATGGTGGGGTAGTAGGCCTGGCCCCCCCCGGTAAAACCAGAGACGCCCCAGACTATCTCGTTCAGCATAGTCGCGGACGTGATTGCTGCCGAGGCGTTCAAAGTCGGATGGATCACAAACATTTGAACCCCTGTATTATTGGGAATAGCGCCATACAGCGAGCCCGCGCTATAGGTCACCTCGCCGTTGAACCTTGCGGTGCCTGTGTCAAGGTAACAGTAACCGGAAGCGCCCGGCTGAGGGGCACTCGGGGGAATCGAATAATTGTTTACCGTGTTGACACGAGTGCTTGTAACCGAAGGGCTGCCAGAGGCGGGCACGCCATTCTTGATCGCCCATACCACAACGCCATTGTTTGGCGAGGCGAAGTTGAAGTTGAACGTGTTCATGAGGTACTCGCACCGCGGGCGGTCGGTGTTGTTCATCACATTGGCGGGTTGTAATGTATCCACGGTGGCACCCCCCCACGTGAAATTATAAAAGTAGTTGTAGCTAAAACTCGACCCGGCGTAAACCTTGCTTTTGGGGAATATCGCCACGAAGTTGTCACTGAACGACCCGTTGGCGTTGAACCGGAGCCAACTCGAGTAGATGGCGCCTTTTCCGTCCCCACTCTCCTGCATGCTCTGCCCTAGCATCGGGAAATCCCCTTCTAAAGTTCCCATGCCAATAGTGTAAATCCACCACCCGCTGGTTGGGTTTGACGACTGGCTGGCAGCCAGCAGCAAATTGTTGGCGGTAAAATCCTCGGCAGTTACAATCCAGCGAGTGTTATGCGGGTCGTAAAGGGCGCGGATATCGCCGATTAGGTCCCCGGACACGCTAAAGAAAGCGTTTAAGCTCTTTGGAAAACCCGCTGCCGGATTACCGCTTGTGTCAAGGACCGTGATCCGGGAGTTGACAACCTGAATCACGTATGATGGGCTTGCCGCCACTGCCATGTCCGAGGGAATGAGATTGCCGGCGTTGCCTTCGTCGCCCGCAACCGGAGGCAAGATGAGCAGGGAAGACGTCGGCGTGTCATGCTCGATGGGGCCAGTACCACCGAGTGCTTGAGGCCCAGGCGTGTTCCCTGGGGTGGCCTGGCTCCGCGCCGCGTCCTTCAGTGCCTGATATGCCGCGGGGCTAAAAGGCATACCGAGGGGTTTTGCGAGGGGGCTGGTTGGCAACTGGTCCGTCATTGAAGGGAGATTACCCAATACCACCTGCGACGGTACTGCGGCCGTGTCTTGGCCTAGATCGGCCGCTCCTTCACTCGACGGGACCGGTGGCACCTGGCCCAAACACGGACTGCTCACCGTCATCAGGGACAACGCCAGCAAGCCACCGAAGGCGCCCACCTGTACTGCTTTTCTGCCACATCTAATTCTAATATGCATGCGTTTGCCTATCTCCTGTTTTTCCGTGATGCCGGCCAAGGTCGGCAGTTCTCAGGCACACTGGCTCCCGATCCGCTCTGTCATTTCCCCGGGCGAGGCATCCGGAGCGGTGTGCTGAGGTTTGGTTGGTTCGGCCTCGTCCGCATTATTCCCGAATCTTAAGAACCCCATTAATGCTTGTCAAGTCGAAATCGGTGTAAAATGAATCGGCTACGGGGCGCTGGCATAACATCCTGTGACTCAAGGGCTTCCGGTCGGGATCGAGCCCCCCGCCAAAAGGGGGCCGCCGTCAACTCGCGCCGCTAATCGCAAAAAGGACAAGTGAGTGTTGACGATTGCCATCAAGACCCGTCATACTCCGCACGAGCGCTAGTATTCGATGCTTGAGCTATGACGGCGATGTCCAGACGGCAATTCACGAAGCGAGTGGCGATCGGTTCCGGCGCCGCCGGGTGGCTGGTCGCGAGTGCGGCGAAGCTGGCGGCAAATCCGTTGGGCCTGCCCATTGGCAGCCAGGTCTGGCCCCTGCGTTCGATGCTCAAGGACTTCCCGGCGTTCGCCAGGATGATGGCCGGGATAGGCGTGACCCGGCTCGAGCTGTGTTCCCCCATCGGTTATGGCGCCGAGTTCTCGGCGCTGGCTAACGCGAAAGAAGTGAGCCGGATTTTGGCCGATCATGGCCTGAAAGCCGAGAGTTCTCACTTCACCATGGGCGAGCTGCGCAAGAGCCAGGAGAAGAGCATCGAGTGGGCGAAAGAAATCGGCATCACGCAGATGATCACCGCGAGCCTGGGTGAAGGGAACGGGGGGAGCCACCCGACGCTCGACCAGGTAAAAAGGGCGGCAGAGGAATACAACCGGATCGCCGCCGTGGCGGCGAAGGCCGGCCGGCAGCAGGGCCTGCACAACGAAGGCTTTGAGCTTTCGATGGTCGATGGCAAGCGGACCTACGACCGGTTGTTCGACCTGCTCGACCCGAAGCTGGTCAAATTCCAGTTCCAGATGTCGACCATCACGGCCGGCTTCGTCGCCGCCGAGTACTTCCTGAAGTACCCTGGCCGCTTCAACTCGATGCATCTGCAGGATGTGGACATGAACCCCCCGGCCCAGGCTCCGTCGCAAGCGGCTGCGCCCGCGGGGCGGCGCGGTGGGCGGCACCCGCAGGTTGCGCTCGGCCAAGGCAGCATCGATTGGGTGAAGACCTTCACCGCGGCGAAGGTCGGCGGGGTCAAGAACTACTTTGTCGAGCAGACCTGGGAATTGACGCAGCAGAGTGTCGCCTATCTCAAGACCCTCAACACAGATTTATGAGCGCGCAACGCAATAACTACCCAAAGCTTCACAACGCCATGTGGCCCGGCCTGGTCGGCAAGGGAAGCCCCGGAGCCGAACCGGGCATTGATCTCGATACCATGCTCGATTTGACCGCCAAGGCCGAGGTGGAGGGCGCCCGGTTCGACGGGATCGACCTGTTCCTTTTCGAGCCGCACGTCAACATCGACATCGATGAGGACGGTCTCAAGCGCCTGGCTGACAAGGTCCGCGCCAGGGGGTTCGTCGTGGGCTCGGTCGTGGCCCCGGTTTGGACGCCGACCGGCGGCGGACCTGCCATGGGGGGCGAGGAGGACCGCAAACGCTTCGTCGGCCAGGTCCGCAAGGCCTGCCGCATCGGCCAAGGGCTCCGCCGACTGGGGGTTCGTCCCTACGGTGTGGTGCGCATTGATTCAGCCTGCGCGGTGGCCGATTGGGCAAGAGATCCCCAGGCCAACCAGCAAAGAATCGCCCGGACCTTCACCGAGGCCTGCACCGTGGCCGAGGATTTTGGCGAACGCCTGGCCGCCGAAGGGGAAATCTGCTGGGGCGGCATGCATAGCTGGAAGCGGATGGTTGATTTGCTGGAGCGGGTGAACCGGCCCAAGAGCCTGGGCTTTCAGGCGGACATGGCCCACACCCTGCTTTATATCCTGGGCTATAACGCGCCGGAGGATGCCATCCTCGCCCCGGATTGGGACTGGTCGCACCCCGGCCGTCTGGACGCCGCCATGCAAATCCTCACCGCCGCGCTCCGGCCCTGGACGATTGACTTCCACGTCGCTCAGAATGACGCAACCGTCCACGGCTCGGGCACGCACGACAAGACGGGCCACCACTGCCTGCCCAACGATCCCAACGGCAAGCTCGACATCGCCCGCCATGCCGCTTATTGGCTGCGCGGGCAGGACGGCCAGCCCACGCGTGCCCTGCGTCATCTCTGTTGGGATGGCTGCATGTTCCCCAACGCGGTGATGATGCAGCAGGAAACCTGGAACCACATCCTCCGAACCATGCTCGCCGTGCGCGATGCCCACGGCTGGGTGGGGCGGAACATTTCTCCTTGAGGCGGCCGAGGCGCAATCCTAATCCTAATCCTAATCGTAATCGACAGTCGAACCGAACATTTCTCCTTGAAGCGGCCGAGGCCCTGCGGCACATTGGCCGTGCCAGGGCCCATGGAATGTGGACTTACGAACCCCGCCAGGGCCGGAAGGCAGCAACGGCAGTTTGCTCCGCATCTGCCGTGGTCACCCTGGCATTTGATTGAACTCGATGTCCTATCAAGTCATAGCCCGGAAGTATCGCCCGCAACGGTTCAGCGGGGTGGTGGGACAGGAACACGTCACCCAGACCCTGGCCCACGCCATCCAACAGAACCGCATCGCCCACGCCTACCTGTTTTGCGGGCCGCGCGGCACCGGCAAGACCACCATCGCCCGCATCTTTGCCAAGTGCCTCAACGCCACCGGCGGACCGAAAGTGGATTTCGACGACAACGACCCGCGTTGCCGGGAAATCGCCGAAGGCCGCTCCCTCGATGTGCTCGAGATTGACGCTGCCAGCAACCGCGGTATCGATGAAATCCGCGGCCTGCGCGAGACGGTCAAGTACGTCCCGGCCGCCTCCAAGTTCAAGGTCTATATCATCGACGAAGTCCACATGCTCACCAAGGAAGCGTTCAACGCGCTGCTCAAGACCCTGGAAGAGCCGCCCGAGCATGTGAAGTTCATGTTCGCCACGACTGAACCGGAGAAAGTCTTGCCGACCATCCTCTCGCGTTGCCAGCGGTTCGACCTCCGGCGCATCCCGGCGGCGCTCATCGTCAAGCACCTCGACGACATCGCCCGCCAGGAGAAGGTCAAGGTCGAACCGGCGGCCCTTTACGCCATGGCGCGCGGCGCCGAGGGCGCCATGCGCGACGCGCAATCCGCCCTCGATCAGCTTATCAGCTTCTGCGGCGACAAAATCGAAGAGGCCGATGTGCTTTCGATGTTCGGCCTGACGGCCCAGAAACAGCTCCTGGACCTCTCGGGGGCGGTGCTGGCGGGCGAGGTCGAAACGGCCCTCCGGCAGTTGAACGACCTGGCCGGTCATGGCAAAGACCTGGGCCGTCTGCTGGCCGACTTGCTCAACCATTTCCGCAACCTGCTCATCTTCCAGGTCTCGCGCGGCGATCTGAACCTGCTGGAAGTCACCGAGGCCGAAGCCGCCACCCTGGCCGAGCAGGCCAAACTCGCCAGCACCGAAGGACTAATCCGCATTCTCGAAGTGCTCGGCGACGCCGACCTGCGGCTGCGCGACACGACCTCCAAAAAGATTCTCATCGAAGTCGCCTTGCTCAAGGCCATCGAGGCCCGCAATGCCCTGAGCCTCGACACGGTCCTCAAACGGCTCGAGGAGTTGCGCGCCCAATCCGCAGGCGGCCAGGTGGTCAGCCTCCCCACGCCCACGCCCGCCCCGGCGCCCCGCCCAAGACCGTTCCGAGCCGAAACCGCTATGGCGACACCCCAGGCTGTTGCCGCTTATCCGTCTGCGCCTGCGCCCGAGCCGGCGGCGAGGCTCTCCGACGCCGGGGTCGAGACAAGAGCGGAGAATGCCCCTCCCACGGGCGCTCTCACCCAGCTATGGGCCAGCTTAATCGAGGCCGTCGGCCGGGCCAGTCCATTCACGCGGACTTATCTGCTCGAGGCGCACCCCGTTTCATTCAACAAGAACCTGTTCACCATCGGCTTCGACCCGGAGTTCGAGGGCCATATTGGCCTGACGGATACCGCGCGCACTCATTCCCTGCTCCAGACCAAGCTCCTCGAATTGGGCCACCCCAACGTGCAGTTCAAATTCATCAAGGCCGAAGCTCCGGAACGCCCGGCGCCGGCCAAGCTGCCGCCCCAACCGGCCCCAAAGGCCTCGGCGGCGCCTCCGGCCGCTGGGGCCGCGCCCACGAAAGAGAAATCGGCCTCGCTCCCCGTCACCCAGGAGGATTTCAAGAACGACCCTCTCATCCGCAAGGCCCTCGAGATTTTCAAAGGCCAAATCGTCGAAGTCCGCGCCTGACTTTTGCAACCCATTGGACAATGTTAAGTTTCCTCGGAAAACGCCTGAAAGAAACCTGGACGGCAGAGCGGTCTCACTCCGTGCGCCGAAATGCCGGGATTGGCCCGGCGCCACCGGGGTGCGCTGAGAGTGGGCGTCCCCTGTTTTCGGGTTTCTTGCGAGCAAACCTAACATTGTCGAAACCTTCAACTTCTCTGGTACTATGCCGAACCTCGGGAAATTAGTAAAACAGGCTGCGCGCATGCAGCAGCAGATGGAACAAGTGCAGGCAGCCCTTGCCACGCGCACGGTCGAGGCCACCAGCGGGGGCGGCGCCGTCAAAGTCGTGGCCAAATGCGACGGCTCTCTGGCCTCGATCAAGATCGATCCGCAGGCGATCAACCCCGCCGACGCCCAGTTGCTCGAGGACATGGTCCTGACGGCGGCCAACCAGGCCCTCGGGCAGGCCAAGGAAATCTCCACCGCCGAAATGAACAAGATCACGGCCGGGTTCAGTTTGCCGGGGCTGATGTGAACCCTGCGCCATGTCCGCCTTGCCTGAGCCAATCACCTCGCTCATTGGCGCGTTGAGCCGGCTGCCCGGCATCGGGCCGCGTTCGGCGGAGCGGATTGCCTTGCATCTGGCCCAGGCTGAGGCGGGGGCAGTCAGGCAACTGGCCGATGCCATCCTCCAGGCCCGCGAGCGGGTCCGGTTTTGCGAAATCTGCGGCGCCCTCACCGAGCAATCCCCCTGCCCTATTTGCGCCGCCCCGCAACGGGACGGCTCGCTGGTTTGCGTCATCGAGCGGCCGGTGGACACCCTGAGCATCGAAAAGGCCGGGACCTTCCGCGGCAAGTACCATGTCCTGGGCGGCAAGATCTCACCCCTCAACGGCGTCCAACCCGAAGACCTCCGCATCGCCGACCTCGAAAACCGCCTGGGGCGGGAGCCGATCTCAGAACTGGTCATCGCCCTGGGCACCGACGTCGAGGGGGACGCGACCAGCTTTTACCTGGCCAAGCGGCTGGCGCGTCCGGGGCTCAAGATCACCCGCATCGCCCACGGCCTGCCCGCAGGCAGCGGGCTCGAGTTTGCCGACGAACTGACCTTGAGCCACGCCCTGGAAGGCCGGCGCGAGATGCAGTGAGCCGCGAGCTGGACAGGGCGCCGACATGCCGCTCCTGACGGAGCTTGAGAGGGGCCTTGTGGGGCCGCGGTCCTATAAATATGCCGCTCCTAACGGAGCTGTCACCAATATGCTGCGGGGTGAAATTTCCGGGCTGAGAGCTGGTCCGAAAAGCTCGCCGAAATGAAAGCTCCGGACATTTCACAGGCCGGCCGCCAGTCTCATTAACACCGCCGGTTCAAGGAGAGTTGAGCGTCGGGGCCGGTGGCGGGGGGCGCGCACCCTGCAGGGGCGGCTGCGGAAGAATTGTGGCGGGGCCAGCGGTGATTGGCGCAGGGCGCCTCAGGGCCAGGGGCCGCGCCGCTTGCCGCGGGGCTTGGTAGATCGGCACTTTGACCAGTGGGAGTTGCGGATGAGAGGTCTTGGCGGTGAAGGCGGCGGATTGGCCCGCCGGCAGCTCGAAGCCGGTCGGGAACTTGAGCAGGACGGTAAAGCGGCGGCCGGGTTGGCTCTCGGTCACGGTGACGTCAACGTCTTTGGCATCCACGGAAGGCTCGGACAGGGTGATTGGGTTGGTGCAGTTGTTGAGGATGGTCAAATAGGCCAATTGATTGGTCGCCAGCGGGGCGCGCTTGAGGTCGATGCGGGGCGGGGTGACATTGACCGGGGGCTGGGAGCGGGCCCAGACGGTGACGCTCAGGAGGGCGGGATTCGTCAGCGAGGTTTTGATAGTGACAAGGCCTTGCACGGTGCCTGGGGGCAGGGGCGCCGAATTGGAGACGATGAGCGTGTAGTCCCGTCCCAGCACATTGGTAGCGAGATGGGCCGCAAATCGGGGGTTGTTGCATTCGGGCGGAGAGAGCATCATGAGCTGGTCGAGGGCGTTGGTAATATGGGCAGAAGCGGAGGCGAACGGGAAATCCGGGCGGATAAAGGGGGCGAGGGCTGGAGGAATGACATCGACGGGCTTCCAGACGATGCCTTTGAGTTGCAGCGTGAAAGCGCCTCCCGGCTGGGTCCTGTCGTTGCAGATGCCCGTAATGAGCTTGGTGACAGGCCGGTTGTTATTGGCCGTATTGAACACAATGGGAATCGCCCCCGACTCCCCGGGCTTGACTTGGCGCACCCAGTCGCCGACGACAGTACAGCCGCAGGTGGCGTGGACATTGCTCAGGACCAAGTCCTGGACACCTGTGTTGGTGAAGTAAAAGGTGTGTTTGACCTGCTCGCCGGAGATCGCCTTGCCGAAGTCGTAAACCGCAGAATCAAACTGTATCCTCGCGCCCGAGTAGTTCGTTGGGGAGACGGCGGCGGCCGCGACCGGCACCGGGTCTGGAGCACGCGCCGGCCGGCGGTACCCATTGGCGCCGACAGGTTGGGGTTGCGCGGGAAGCGTCACCGGGGCAGGCGCGGGCCCTGCCGCGTTGCCTGTGGCTGCGCCGGGTGCAGGCGGCAGGGGCGGAGGTGCCATCGCCAAAACGGCAGTTCCAATGACCAGCATCGAGAGGGCCGGGATCGTGTTCCTGATCAGTGTGCTCATAAGCAGATTCAACCTCGTCAAGTATCCCACAACCCGCTTCTGATGAAAAGCCAATTTCTCCCGGGGTCTCCGTCGGTCTCAGGGCTGCGGCTGAGGTCATTTGACCCTCCCAGTGAATACGTTGCCCCGCCAGCCCGTCAGGTTTTCTATCGCAGATGATGGAAAGTTTATGCGCTCCCTCAATCGCCGCCGTTTCCTCCAGGATTCAATGCTGGCTGCCGCCGCGGCTGCTACTTCCCCTCTGCCTGGTTGGGCAGAGGAGACAAGGCCGGGCAGTCCCAATAACCGGCTCCGGGTTGCCGTGCTTGGCTGCCGGGTTCGCGGCAAGCAACACGCCCAGGAACTTGGCCGGCTCCGGGATTGTGAGATTGTCTGCGTGTGCGACCCGGACAAGGACCTCGCCGGCGAGCTGGCGACGGCTGTGGAAAAACAGCAGGGCCGCGCGCCCAAAGCCATCCAGGACCTGCGGCGCATCCTTGACGACGCGTCGGTGGACGCGGTGTTCATCGCTACGCCCAATCATTGGCACGCCTTGGCGGCCATCTGGGCCATGCAGGCCGGCAAGGATGTTTATGTGGAAAAGCCAGTCAGCCACAATCTCAGCGAGGGCCGTCGCATCGTTCAGGCAGCTCGGCGGACCGGCCGGATTTGCCAGGGCGGCACGCAGAACCGATCCAACGGGGCGCTGGCCGCGGCCATTGATTACCTCCGGCAGGGCAGGCTGGGTGAGGTCCGGCTGGCGCGGAGCATCGTCTATGGCGCCCGCGGTTCCATTGGCGGGCCCGGTTCCTACGAGGTTCCCGCCCAGGTCGATTACAACCTCTGGGCAGGCCCGGCTCCCATGAGCCCGCTTACCCGGCCTCAATTCCATTATGACTGGCACTGGTTCTGGGAGACCGGCAACGGTGAACTGGGCAACAACAACGTTCATTCCTTGGACATCTGCCGTTGGGGCCTCGGCCTGACGGGACTCCCAAGGGCTGTGCTCAGCTATGGCGGACGGCTGGGTTACATCGACGCCGGCCAGACGCCGAACACCCAGGTGGTCGTATTTGATTTCGGCGACCAGACCATCGTCTCGGAAACGCGCGGCCTCAAGACTGCCCCGTTCCGGCCCGGCTTCCCGGACGGCTGGATTTTTGAAGGAACCCGCGGTTTCATCGCCGGCACCTCGCTCTTTGACCCGGACGGGAAGTTGGTCAGCACCTTCAGCGGCAAGAGCGAGAGCCACTTTGCTAATTTCCTCAACGCCGTGCGCAGCCGCAAACGGGAACAGCTCAACGCCGAGGTCCTGGAAACCCATCTGTCTTCGGCGCTTTGTCACCTGGGCAACATCTCCTGGCGGCTCGGCCAGGGGGTTTCCCCGGCGGAACTCCGGCAGGAACTGGCCAAAATCAAGGTGCATGAGAACGTGCTGGAGACCTTCGACCGGACCGTGGAGCACTTGCGGGAGAATCAACTGGATCTCCAACAAACAAAGCTGACACTGGGCCTGTGGCTGCACTTCGATTCGGATCGGGAGGCCTTTGTCAACCTGCCTCAGGCCGAGGCCCTCCTGAGCCGTGAATACCGCAAGCCGTTTGTCGTGCCCTCCGCGTAAACGGATTCCAGCAGCGCCGGCGAAAGGCCTTGGGGGAGGGCTGCGACGTGGTCTCGTATTCCATGCCGGACGAGGAAGGATTTCAAGCTCCGCCGTGGCCGGCTCTGATTGGCGCACATGCCCGGAGCGTTCTGCAAAGGGTGGTGCATCCCCAACCGCCGATTATGGGGAAGCCAACGGGCCGAGACGCGGGTCGGCCTTGAACACCTGCGGCTTGCCGATACTGATCCTCCCAAAGTCCGGATGCGCTGGATTCAAAAGGTAGTTGAACTCGCTCGGCACGACCGCGCTTGGTAATTTGAGCACTGCCGATCTCCCGGAGCGCACCCAGTTGTCGCCAACAGCCGCACTGGTTTTCGGGTAAGGCCACCGCCTCCAACTCGCAGGCAGTCTCGGGGGTGACCAGATCAAGGAAGCATCGAACGCGATCTCGATAATGACTGACGCAGGAGACGGCCACCGGGTCAAGTGGGCTCTCCACTCGAGGACCGCCAACGAGACCGCACTGGAGGTGTAAACCACAGCGACGCCCGTGGAATTCCAACGACCGCCATACAGGCGCGCCCCTTCACCAGAAAATGCGGAACCCACGAATTTGCCTTTGAGGATGCGGTATGCTCGAATTCGTGTTGTCACCCCTGCCCCTGAGGCAACGCCGCTCATGAATAGACGCCGTGCTCGATCCGACCCAGAATGTTATCCAATTCCCGCAAGCCGACTGCCGTTCGCGCATACGAGAGCGGAGTTGCCCAGCCAAGGGCCTGAATGGGGTTTCTAAACCAGTGAACGGCGCCGGGCTCGCTTTCCAACACATCCACAGCGCGATAAAACAGCCGGGACAACTCCCAGAGCCGCTCGGACTCGCTCAAGTTGAGCAATCCCTCCTCGAGCCGGCGCTGGAAGGTCCGCGGATTCAGCCGAAGCAACTCGGCCATATCCTCCAGGGTTATCCCCATTTTTTTGGCCAATTCCCGCGCTAGCGGCGCCGGCAGGCCGCGGGTAATTGCCTGGATAAGCCCTGCCTGGGGCAGTTTATCGAGCTCCGTGAGCGTTTCCACGTTTTTGGCTGCAATCCCGTTTGCCATTCTGTCAGCCATGATACGACAAATTGTCCGTCTGTCAAGAACGAGCGCCATCAAAGTGCTTCATGCGGTGCTCGAGAGTTAGCGCTGGGCCCGGAATTCCACCACCGCGCCGCCCCCGCCGCTGGCCATGACCCGGTGGATGCGGAGGTCCGTCGCGTTGGCAGGAACCGAGGCGGTGCAAGGTCCTCATAAGAATGTGCTGTTATTGGGCGGCCAGCCTCTCGCGCAGGAAAGCCACGCAGCCGGGCACTTGCGCCTCGCTCAGTCCGTGGAGCAGGAGCGGTCCTTTGAACCCGTATGTGTGCAACAAGGAAAGCCAGTCTCGCTCAGCGCGGAGTGTTGGTGAGTGGCGGCTGCCGCCAGCAGGCCCCGCCCACAAGTCGTACCCACCGTTAGGGCGCCGGCCACGTGCAGGAAATGGCGCCGACTCGCGCGGGGGTCGTTTTCACGGATTGGATGGCACATAATAGTTAGTTATGGAAGACGCGCGGCGGTTTGGCATCGGCGGCGAAGCGGAAGGGCCGCCCGCCGATGATCTGATCGCTGGTGATCGTGGGGCACCAATATTTCTCGACGTGCCAGCAGACCAGGTCGGTGCCGGTGAAATGATCAACCCAAGGGCGGCGGCGGGAGTTGTACATGGTGTCGGTCAGGTCGCGCATGAGCAGGACGTTCTGGCCGAGCTTGACCAACTGACGGATGGCGAAAGGCCGGCCCAGAACGCACATGTTTTCGTGAACGCCCATCACCATCACATTGGTGATCCCGCGTTGATGCATGAGGCAGTAAGCCTCGGCGCTGTCCGTAATGGCGTCACCGTCCTCCACCTGGAGCGTGGCGATTTCACGGGACCAGGGGAAGGGCGGCCACTTGCCCTCCTGGCAGCGCGGCGCATCATCGCAGCCGCCGTCGGAATCATCGATCGGCAACGGCGGCTCGATTTTGGGTTGGCGCGAAAGGCATTGCTGCATAATTGCCTGCAAATCCACTTTCGGCGCGCCCTGCGCCAGCCTGCGGCCCGGGGCGGTTCGGTAAAAATCCATCGTCTCGCTCGGGCAATGGATGATCAGCACGCCCCGGCGCCGGAGTTCGGCGATGACCTGGTTCATGCGAGGGGCCATTTCGGCCACGCGCGCCGTCGCACCCCGGCACCAATGTTTGTCCCACATGTCGCATAAGACCGCGGCCGTGCCCTGGGGAGCCCAGTTGGTGACGCTCTCCACCTGGCGCCACTGGCCGCTGCCCGGCTCGGTCTCCACCAATCGGCGGAGCCGTAGCTCCAGAGGCTGGGAAGCTTCCCCGCTTGCGGCCAAGGTGGTCCAGGTTGCCGCGCCAATCAGCGCCAGCGCGAGCCAGCTCGGGTTCAGTCTTTTCATATCGATGTCGGATGGCCGGAGTCAGCCCCTGAGGGCGGCGCGCGCGCGGTTTACCAGCTCGTTGTCGGGTGCCTCGGACCCTTTCAAGTAAAAGGCGCTGGCAGCCAGGTAACGGTCACGCCACGGTGCCGTCATCCAGGCGTAGTCTTCCAGGACCGCCGAGCTGTACTTGTAGTCGTGGGAATCGGTGCCTTTGAGGAAAATCAAGCGCCGCGCGGCGTCGGCCAGCGGTTTCGGGTCGGAGGTTTCCCTCAGATATGACAAAATCTTGCGCGAGGCCGCGAGCCGGTCATGGCCCAGCTCCCCAAAGACCTCCTCGACCGCCGCGGGTCCGGAAAGTTTGGTGGGCATGGGCTCCAGAGCATCGATGCGGGCGCCCCTGGCGATGCGCTCGCCGCGGAAGAGTGGCAGGAAGGCCGCATTCTGGAGCAGCAGAAGCCGGCGCGTTTCACCGTCGCCGGTGTGCCGCCAGGCATAATGCGTGGCATTGGTAAAGGTGGTGGCGTGCAGCGAAAGGATGCCTGGCGCGCGCATTAACAATTCGCCCGCGCCGTTGAACAACGCATCGAAGATCGATTGCGCGGCCACGCCGCGGTTGAGCAGTTCCACAACTTTCGCCGCAGCCTCCGCTCCCGAGGCCTCCCGCAGCGTCTGGAGCAGCTCGGCGGTGGCTTCCGCGCTAGGTTTGCCGCCGAGCCAGCCTGGACGGATCTTTTGAAGCGCTTCGAGGTTGCCGCGGAATAAGTCTTGCGGCGGCAAGTCCGCCGTGGCTGGTCTTTGCTTGGCGTGGGCCCGGTCCAGCAAGGCGTAGGCCAGCGAGCGCAACACCGGTTCGGCGTGCTGCCAGCCGATGGCTTCCAACGTCCGAAAGCTGTTTGCCACGTAGATCTGTTTGTGTCCAATCTCGTGAAAGTCGCGGACGCCATAACGGCAGAGCAGCTCGAAAATGTCATGCGCTCCCGCGGTCCGAGCCAGCCCAGCCATGGCCACGTCGGCCGCCGCTTCGTCCCACTTGTCCATGGCTTGGATAAAGGCCTGCCTGGCTTTGTGGCTGGGCGCCACCGCGGCTTCGTCCACCGGTCCCAACCGCCAGCCGCCCTGGCGAAGGTTCGCGGCTTGGGAACGCTTGAACTGGTCAATCGCCCAGAAGAGCGGCAGCCAGCGGTCGGCATCCGGCGATGCCAGGCTGGCCAGGTGCGCCGAATTGATGACCAACACCGCGTGAAACTTGAATCCGACCGGGCGCGGCTCGATGTTGCGCACGCCGGCCATCAGCAGTGCGGCCAGGAGCTCGCGGTAAGTAAGTCCACGCCGCAGACGCAGGGCGACTTCCTCGAGCACTCGCTCGTGCGGCGTATCTTCAAGCAGGCGCACCAATGGTTCGATCTCGGGATGCAGCCGCACCAGTTGCGGCTCCAGCCTGGCCTCGGCAGCCGAGACCGGAGGCAGTTGCCCCAGAAAACCCAGATCGCCAAACGCTCCCAGGCCGGCGGCTCCGGCGGTAAGGCTGAGAAAATGCCTTCGTTTCATAGGTTCATCTGGAGTTGGCCCGGTTCCACATCCAATAATTAACACCACCATCGCCCAAACCGCAACTCGCTTACCGAAGCAGGCCAGGATCGGCGCCGAGTGCCTAACTTGGCGCCGACGGCCACGATTCCGTCAACCGCAACGCGGCTGCGGCCAAACCACGGCGGCCACGGGCCAAAACCCCGTTGGGGCCAGCCCAATCCCACACATACCGTTCATCGAATTCGAGCTGGTGTTCGCGCCGGAGCGACCGCAACTCCTCTTGGAAACTCACCTTCTTGTGGCGCGCCTCCACGCTCAACTCATTTGCGGCGAGTCGATGATAAGCGACGGGTTTCATTCAATGCACGCCTGGCGTCCTTCATGACTTGTTCGGCAGGAATCCCATTCTCCGTGCCGGATTCAATTTCCTTCACGCGCCGCGCGATTTCGGCGGTCCAAGCTGCTTGCAGTTGACGGTCTGCATAGTCGTCAATGCTCTCAATGATCCTCTCCGCCAGCCGCACACGCGAGCGAGGCGGGAGTTGCAGGACTTCTTTCTCCAAGACGCGAAGTGTCATGGCTCAAATAAACCAGGGAAGTGCATCCCCACCAAGGGACTTTCCGGGCAGTTTCTGGCGTGCCCCTCGGTAGGGGAAGGCGCCAATATCTTTGTGCAAATTCTATCTGATGGCGGGAGCCAGATGCCAATTATAACCTCTCGCCCCGGAGTTTTCGTCCGCCACGCCCGCCACGCGTGAAAGATGGCCGGACAGACCATCAATTGTTTGTTGTTGGCGGGCAGGTGGAGTGCGGGTAAAGTTCCGGGAATCCGACTCAAGATGGGTGGCGCCAACGATAGCCGTATCGAGCAGCGAAGCCTGGTCCAGCCCTGGTGGAGCCGGGGCTGTGCGGGGGTCTTATCGGTGACGGCAGCAGCTTTTCTTGGGTACTGGCCCTGCCTGGGAGGCGATTTTATCTGGGACGATGACGCGTGGACGACGAAATTGGCCCCGCTATTCCAGAATGTCTCCGGTCTGGGGGCGATTTGGTCCTGGCCCACGCCGCTGCAGCAGTACTATCCGCTGACGGCCACCAGCTTCTGGATTGATTACCAGCTTTGGGGCTTTTGGACGGTGCCCTACCACGTGGAGAATCTCCTGCTGCACTTGCTGGCCGCGTGGCTGTTTTGGAAGTTATTGAAGCGGCTGGATGTCCCGGGAGCAGGGTTGGCGGCGGTCATCCTGGCGCTGCATCCGCTCATGGTCGAGTCGGTGGCGTGGATTACGGAACGAAAGAACGTGCTCTCCCTCGGGCTTTTTCTCGGGGCGCTGCTGGCATACGGGCGATTTGCCAGTTTCTGGGGGGCGACACCGGCGTCTGGCGTGTCCTGGTTCCCAAGAGGCGGCCCCTGCGGAGCCGGGGAGCGTGGCACGGGCATCCTGCCCGTGGCTTGGCGCCGCTGGTTCCGAAGATCGGGCTCCGGCGGAGCGGATGGCGAGCCGGCCTCCCTGGCCGGCGGCCCAGCCGCCGCCGGCGCCAACCCTCGCCGCGTCTCGCGTCATTGGGGGGCCTGGGCGTGGGCGCTGTTGCTGTTCCTGGCGGCTTACCTGGCCAAGGCGACGACGTTCGCCTTTCCGGCCGTGGTGTTGCTGCTCTGCTGGTGGAAGCGGGGCCGGTTGCAGTGGCGGCAGGACGTGCTGCCCACGCTGCCGTTCTTCGCGGCGAGCTTCGGGCTGGGCCTGATGACGTCCTGGCTGGAACGAAACCACCTGGGCGCCAAGGGGCCGGATTGGGAGATACCGTTCCCGGAGCAGTGCGTCATTGCCGGACACGCGCTCTGGTTCTACGCCGGCAAGCTGCTTTGCCCGGCTGGCCACTGCTTCATTTACCCGCGCTGGGCGCTGGAGGACCGGTCCCTGGCGAGATGGCTCTGGCCGGCAACCGCCGTGGGCGTGCTGGTCTGGCTTTGGCTGCTGCGTTCGCGAATCGGACGCGGGCCGCTGACCGCAGCGCTGTTCTTTGCGGGGACGCTTTTTCCGCTGCTGGGGTTCTTCAATGGCGCCTTTATGCGCTACTCGTTCGTGTCGGATCACTGGGCCTACCTGCCCAGCCTCGGATTGATTGCCCTGGCCGCGTCCCTGTTGGCACGTTGGGCGGAACGCCGGCGTTTGCTGGTTTGTGGTTTAGGCGGCGCGACGCTGGTGGCGTTCGTGGCGCTGACCTTTCAGCAAAGCGCGTTCTATAGCGACGCCGAGACGCTCTATCGGGACACGCTGGCGAAAAACCCCAGGGCCGACCTGGCGCATAACAACCTGGGCCTGGTGCTCTTCCAGGCGGGGCAAACGGAGGAGGCCATGAGCCACTTTCAAGCGGCCGTGGAACTGCGGCCCTCTTCGGCCCACGCCCATAACAACCTGGCCAACGTCCTGCGGTTAACGGGACGAATGCGCGAGGCTGCCGCGCAATACGAGGCCTCCTTGAAATTCGAACCCCACAACCCGAGCACGTGCAACAACCTGGCCATGCTGCTGGCGACGGGTCCGGATGCTTCTTTGAGAAACGGCGGCCGCGCGGTGGAACTGGCCCAACATGCCAACCAACTCACCGGCGGCCGAAATCCCCTCGTGTTGGGCACATTGGCCGCGGCTTACGCGGAAACCGGCCGCTTCGCCGAGGCGTCCGCCACCGCCCGGACTGCCCTGGGATTGGCCTCGCGCCGCCCGAACCGTCAACTGGCCGAGGCTCTGCAAGCGCAGCTTCGGCGCTACGAGTCCGGCTTGCCGTCTCGCGAGCCCACTCCCTAGCCAGACAGCGCAAATTCAATTCAAACAACTCTTATGTCCGGGCTTATTGGCCCTGTCCCAGGCGGCGCCAATAGGCGAGGCCGCCGGGGTTCCAGGAGCAGACCACAAGGTCGCCGTTGGCCAGCCAGATTGCGTCGTGGGGGTGCCGCAAGCCGCGGTGGCCCAGGAGCCGGCCAACCTCGATGACGGAAACGGGCCGGTTGTCGCGATCCAGGATGACCAGCGGGCCGTCCAGGTCGGGCACCAGGAGGTAGTCTCCCCAAACGTCCGCGTTGCAAGGGGCGGTGATCTCCTTTGCCTCGATCGTGCTGTGATAGGCGCCGCTCAGCGTGAAGTATTCCAGGCGTTTGTTGCCCCGGTCGGCCGTCAGCAGGAGGCCCCGGCGCGCGTCGTAGGTAATGCCGTGGGGACAGTTCAACTCTCCGTGCGCCGAGCCCAGGCCGCCCCACGATTTGCCCGCGTAAATCCCGTCGGCGGTTTTCAACACGTGAATCATGCTGCTGCCGTAGCCGTCAGCGACAATGAGGCGATCGCTCTTCGGCGGCGCGACGGCGTCGGTAGGCTTGTAGTTGCCCATCTGCGGGGTCCATTTCTGTGTCCATAAAACCTCGCCCTCCAGCGTGGTCTTGTGGACGGTGGCATCGTTGTTTGCGTGGTAAAGGACGGCTCGTCCATCGGTCTCGAAATGGATGTTCAAACCGTGAGGGACGCCGTGGGCCAAGGCATTGTCCGTGCCCAGCAACACCGGCCCGGTGCCCTCCGGCGAAAAGCGCACCAGGCAACGGGTCTGCTCCCGGACCTGCTCCGGCTCGAAAGTGAAGTAAATGTTGCCCTGGGCATCACGGCAGAGCCCGTGGCCGTTCTTCATCCTGACCTCGGGGGGCAGGACCAGCTTTTCCGGGACATACTCATAGCGGAATTGCCCCGAACCGCCGGCCACGGGCTGGCCGCCGGCCGGTGATTGGGCGGGCGCGGCCTCGAACGGCGCCTCGACGACATGATGATGACTATGGGCCTGGCCGGCCGCTGCGACAACGGCCATCGAAACGCCGCCCTGCAGGAAACCGCGTCGGTTCACGTTCATGTTATGCAAAGGAACATACGAACATACCCCGGCGCGAACATTCGTCAAGATTAAGCATGGAATAAATCTTTCGTATGGCCGCAATTATGTCCCGGGCGGCTGCCCCGGTTCGAAGCAGGCTTGAAACATTGCCATCAGCAGGTATCATTTCGTCATGAGCATGACGACTTATCCACTGGGACTGCCCGACGAACTCATGGAGGAGGTTAAGCGGACGGCGGCGGACACTCCTCTTTCGCTGGCGGACGCCATGCGTCAGGCCATTAAACTCGGTCTGCCCCAGGTTCGCGGCGGGGTGTCCAGGGAGTCTGATCTCGCGGAGGCGGCGGCGGAAACCTGGGATAAGCTCGGACCGGCTCCTACCGTCCTTTATGACCAGCTTTAAGCGCGGCGACGTGGTCCTGGTGGATTTGGGCTATGTCGCCAAGGTGCGTCCCTGCGTCGTCATCTCCATCCCCGCTGCTGACAGTCGGCGCAACATGTCGGTGGTTGCGCCTTTGACCACGGAGATCCGAGGAGGCGAATGTGAAGTGCCCTTCCCAAAGCCAAAGAGCCCGGATCAATCGAGATGGAAGACCTGCGTGAGTGGGTTGGCGAGCGGGGCGTTGTCCGGGTGGACGACCATGAGGGGCGCCATGTAATCCCACCATTTGCGGACAATGGCGGACTTGGGCAAGGCGGCGGCTGTGTTATTATCGGAAAGCTCCTGGACGGCAAACAAGGTGAGCGTTTCCTCGTCCAGGAAAATGGAGTAACGCGAGACACCAGCAGCGTGGAGCTCCTTCGCCAGTTCGGGCCAGATTTCGTCGTGGCGCCGTTTGTATTCGGCGATGGCGCCCGGTTTGAGTTTCATCTTAAAGGCGTTTCGTTGCATATCAGAAATCAAACTGGTCGATGTTGTCTTTGTTGAAGATGAACGGTTTGCCCAACATGATGTTGTCGCCCTGGACTTGGAATTCGCCGAGGGCGCCGGCCTTGAAGGTCTTGGCTCCGGGCTTGAGGGTGCCCTGCACCAGGGCGCAGGCGGCTTGGACGGCCAGGTAGCCCAGGTCTTCGGTTTTCCAGAGGATGACGCTGTCGGTCACACCCTCCTTGACGTAGCGGCGGTTTTCATTGGGCAGGCCCAGGCCGATGACCTTGACCTGGCCGGCTTTGCCGGCCTGTTTGACGGCTTCGGCGGCGCCGGGCACGCCCAGGGAAGTGGTGCTCAGGAAGAGTTTGAGGTTGGGATAGGCGGCCAAGAGCGAGGTCGCCTCGCTTTGGGCTTTGTCCTTGAGGTCGTCGCAGGGGCGAAGGGCGGCCATTTTCATGCCGGGATAGAGCGCGGCGCGGCGCTCGAGGACGTAGCTGCGCCATTCGCTCTGGTTGGCGGCGGTGAGCGAGCCGGTGATGACGGCGAACTCACCCTGGGTGTGGCAGAGCCGCGCCGCCTCGTCCATCAGGATGTAGCCGATGCCTTGGGGAGTGGCCTGGTTGACAAAGAATTCCCGGGCACTTGGCAAGGAGTCGGCATCATAAGTAATGACTTTGATGCCCTTGGCGCGCGCTTTCCGCAGCGCGCTCGAGATGCCATCCTTGTTTTCGCAGGCGGCGGCTATGGCATCCACCCCCAGTGTAATCCAGTTTTCGACGATTTCGTTCTGCCGGGCCGGGTCGGGATCGGTCGGACCGTCGAAGAGGAGGTCGATGCCCAGGTCGCGGGCGGCGCGTTGGGCGCCCTTCGTGCAGGAGATAAAGTAGGCGTTGCCTTTGGATTTGGGCAGCAGGGCAATCGTGGTTTTTTTTGCGCCGCCGGCGCGGAGGGCCTTGCCGGAGGGGTTGTTGGCCGTGGAATCCGGGTTCTGGTTGCAGCCGGCCAGAAGCGTCAGACCGGCCAGGGTGAGGCCTCCGAAGCGGCGCCGCCCGGGCCCGAGCGGGCTCAGGAGCCAGGAGAACTCTCCTAATCCTAATCTTAATCCTGCTCCTAATCTCCTTCGTGTGACCGGTTCATTCGGATTAGGATTAGGAGCAGGATTAAGATTAGGAGCCAGAAACTGCCACCCAAGAAAGTGAAATGCACCCGAACCTTGGACCTTGGACCTTGAGGTTTGAAACTCGAAAACGGGTGTCATCATGAACTGGTTCTCTCTGTTGCTTCCGGGGGACTTTGCCACCGCTGGCGCACGGTGGCCAGTCTTTTCAGGAGTACCGAACCCGACAAGGCGGCGAGCAACAGCAGGCCGGTCAACATGCCGGCGACCTCGCGCGGTTGGCGGGTGTGGACCAGGCCGTTGTTGAGCACGGCGATGGCCGCCACGCCCAGCAGCGTCCCGGCCACGGAGCCGCTCCCGCCAAAGATGCTCGTGCCACCGAGCACGACCGCGGTGATGGCCAGGAGTTCATATCCTGTGCCGGCATCGGCTTTGGCTTGGCCGAGCCTGGCGGTGTAAACGATCGCCGCCAGGGCGGCGGTAAGCCCGGCCAGCACATAGACCATGGCCAGGCGGCGCTCGACCGGTATGCCGGCATAACGGGCGCCCTCGGCTGAAAAGCCCAGGGCCCGAAACGAACGCCCAAAGGTGGTGCGATGGATGAGCAGCCAAATCCCGGCGGCGAAGAGCAGGAAAATCGGCAGTTGCGCCGGCAATCCGAGCCAGCGTTCCTGGCCCAGAAACAGGAAGGCCTCCGGGAAACCGGTGAACGTGTCCACGCCATGGGTGAGGGCTTCGGCCAGGCCGCGGAACAGAGAGAAAGTGCCCAGCGTTACGATCAGCGGCGGTAATCGCAGCCAGGTGATGAGGGCCGCGTTGAATCCGCCCGCCAGGGCGCCTGCCAGCAGCGTCAGGACCGCCGCAACGCGCATAGTCAAGTGCGCGTCGCGCCAGAACATGCCCAAGAGCACGGCGCACAGACCGAGCAGGGAGCCGACCGACAAATCAATCCCGCCGGTCAGGACCACGGCCGTCATGGCCAGTGCCAGCAGCCCGATTTCCACCGAGTGGCGAATGATGTCAAACGTGTTGTCGAGCGTGCCGAAATTGCGTCCTGCGGCGCTGAAGAACCACCATTCCGCGGTGAGGATGAGCAGCAAAACGGTTTCGTGGCGCAGGAGAATTGATTTCAAGGGCGATTTCATTTGCCGGTTCGGGAGGCTCGAATCGCAGGGTCCAAACCTCAGCTAACCTTGAGTCTGCGGCCGCGCCAACCGTCCGCCACGACGGCCAGCAGGATAACCGCGCCGTGGGTCGCCTTTTCCCAATAGGCCTCGACGCGCAAATGAGTCAGCGCCGGACCGACGCAGGCCAGCAAGACCAAGCCCGCCAGCGCGCCCCACAGATTGCCGCGCCCGCCGGAGATGGCGACGCCGCCCACGACTGCGGCGGCGATCGTTTTCAGCTCCAGCCCCGTGCCGGAGTTCGGATCCACCTGCGGCGATTGGGCGACGTTCATGAGGGCGGCCAGACCGGTCAACGCCCCTGCCAGAACAAAGACGGCGAAGGTGACCCGCTGCGGCCCAATGCCGGCGAGCCGGGCAGCTTCCGCATCGGAACCCACGGCATAGACGAAGCGGCCGGCGGCCAGGTGTTTCATGGCCAGCGCCAGCAGCGCCAGGAGCGTGAGCGCCACGCCGATGAGCGTCCATTGGCCCGCCGTCTGGCTCAGGCCAAACCATTGGGCCCCCTCGGGCAGCTCCACCCAGACGCCCTGGCGCAGCCAGCGGAGGCCCTCCCGCCAGGTCACCATCGTGGCCAGCGTCACCACGATGGAGGGCAGACCCAGGCCGGCGACCAGCGCGCCGTTCAAGGCCCCGAAGGCCGCCCCCAGCAGAATCGAGCCGGGCAGAATCAGCCCCAGCGGCCAGTGCAGAGAAGCCAGCAAGCCGGCAGCGACGCTGCAGACCGACAACTGAGAGCCGAGCGAGACGTCAATCTGCCGGCAGATGAGCACCAGGGCCATGCCGCACGTGACGACCAAGGCCGGTGCTTCCCGCGCGGCCAGCGAGAGGAGCGGTTGGGCTTGATAGAAGGAGGGCGCGAACCCCGCCAGCACCAGCAACAACGCCGCCAGCGCCAAGGCAACCGAGGTTTCACGGAAGTAGCGCGTCATGGCCGATTACGGATCGATGGGTTGTCCGAGGGCGGCAGCCATCACTTGCCGGGCGGTGCTGTTGCCGGGCAGGAGGCTGACGATGGTGCCGCCGCGCATGATGGCAATGCGGTCGCTCATCCCTAAGATTTCCGGCAGATCGGAGGAAATCAGCAGCAACGCCATGCCCGCTCCGGCCAAGGCGCGGATGAGCTTGTGGATTTCAGCTTTGGCGCCAACGTCCACGCCTTGGGTCGGTTCATCCAGCAGGAGGACCTCGGGTTTGGTGGCCAACCAGCGCGCCAAGGCGGTCTTTTGCTGGTTGCCGCCGGACAGCGAATGGGCCGGCGCTTCGGGGCCCGCGGCGCGCACCCCCAGCTCGCGCATGAACGCCAGTGCCAGCGCGCGCTCGGCGGCCGGGCGCAGCCACGTCCCAGGAAAGATGCGCCGATGGCTCGCCAACGTGATGTTCGCGGCGACGGACATCTCCAGGATAATGCCGTGTCGCCGACGGTCCTCGGGC